>Ga0190304_1000487_pt1 | contig 18745 bp, 20 predicted proteins | sample 48700712_MG_FD_161670 | JGI IMG/M metagenome (GOLD analysis project Ga0190304, IMG submission 161670) | Hydrothermal vent sediment bacterial communities from Southern Trench, Guaymas Basin, Mexico - 4870-07-1--2_MG | ecosystem: Environmental > Aquatic > Marine > Hydrothermal vents > Sediment ...
AATGTTCCTCTCAAGCAGGCGCTCGTGAATTGCGTCGTAGGGAACTTCGAACTTAACGGGTACATCTTTGAAGTTTATGCCTTCAAAGGGCAGCTCTCCAACTTCTTTCATGCGCTTTTTGAAATAAGCTGTGTTTTTGAGGATGACCTCACCCAGCTTTGCGAGCCCCTTTGGACCAAGCGTAGCAATGTGAATTGCAGCCGCAACAGCAACAAGAGCCTCGTTTGAACATATGTTTGAGGTTGCCTTCGCCCTTCTTATGTGCTGCTCCCTCGTCTGAAGCGCCATAACAAAGGCTCTCCTCCCATCCGCATCCTTTGTCATCCCTATGATCCTTCCTGGCATCTGCCTCACGAGCTTTTTATCGTTCTTAACCGCAAATATTCCCGCCCGTGGCCCACCGAAGTTCATGGGGCTTCCAAAGAAGGCGGCTTCACCTATCACGATATCTGCTCCGTAATTTCCAGGTGCTTCTAAGACCCCAAGGCTCGTTGGATCAACACCAACAACAAAAAGGGCGTTGTTATCATGGGCAATCTCCCCAACTGCCTTAATCTCCTCTTCAATGAGTCCAAAGAAGTTTGGCATCTCTATGTAAACACCAGCGGCTCCTTCGACTTTCTCTTTTAACTCTTCCAGATCCATCTGTCCCTTCTCATTCCACTTCACATACTCAATTTCAATACCTGCACCATCAACGTATGTTTGCAGCACCTTTATTTTTTCAGGGCTGAGATTCTTTGGAACGATGAATCTGTTTCTTCTTGTAAATCTTGCAGACATTCTGGCAGCTTCTCCAAGGGAAGTACCCCAATCGTACATAGAAGCGTTTACTATCTCCAAACCAACAAGCTCTGCAATCAAGCTTTGATACTCAAAGAGTGCCTGAAGCATTCCTTGACTTATCTCGGGTTGATAGGGGGTATAAGCTGTTAGAAACTCGCTTCTCTCTATGAGATATTTAACGTGTGCGGGTACGTAGTGGAAGTATGTTCCAGCACCGAGGAAGCTTGGCATTTCCAGGGCAGTTTTATTTTTGCCCAGCATCTCGTTCATTTCGAGGAAAACCTCATATTCACTCTTGCCTTCAGGGAGGTTGAACTCATAGGAGACATTCTTCGGAACATCCGAAAAGAGGTCTTCAATACTCTCAAATCCTATTTCCCTGAGCATTTCCTCCTTATGCGCCGAATTTGGCATATAATGCTTTCCCATAGGCATCACCTTTAAATCATCACCAAAAAGTTTCGCAGTCATATAATATATGCTTTGCGTTAATCTCAGGTTAAGTGGAAAATGTTAAATTACAGAACTCCTTAACCGGGTTGGGGTGAGTCAATGATAATAGGCTTCGACTACGATGGAACACTGGTGGACAGTTATTCGGTGATTGAAGAAGCGTTCATCCATGCTCTGGAAAAACATTATTCATGGCTACCCTTCAAAGGGTTATGGGCTAAAATTCTCACCAGAATTGAGCTCTACTTTGAAAGACCAAAATTCGGCAAAAAGAGACACAAAGGGAAGATAAGCCAGCCTTTCTTTTTTAAGTTGAAGTTCTCAAGAACATGGTTCGATGAGAGGGCAAAGCTGACAAAGCCTATAGATGATTCAAAGGAGCTCATAAGAAAGCTGAAGGAGGAAGGACATGTCGTCATATCCTTCTCTGCCGAGGACTTCATAGATGGCATGAAGGAATACCGATTGCGGCTTAATGGCTTTTATGACCTCTTCGATGATGTGATAATATTTGGACGTGAGGTTACCCTTAGTGAGGCACTATGTCTGGTGAGAGAAAAATATGGGGATGAAATCTTCCTATGGGTGGATGACAAGCCATGGCGCTTTGTGGGGAGGGGAGATGAAAACACGGAGTATGTATGGTACTACTTCCCTATTACAAGCAAATATGCGGAGGAAAAAGCTCTGGAGCAGATACCACGCCTTCATATTATAAGAGACCTCTGGAGCATCTTCGATGTTATAAAGAATGTGGAATCCAGTCGCGGCATTATAGACAAAGCTTAAAATCCCGAAGGAGTAACTTCATCATGGTGATCAAATGCATATCCTGAATGCGATAATATTCTTTGCATATGCCCCGGCACTCGCCATACTGTGGTACTTCTATCATGAGGATAAGTACGAGCCGGAGCCAAAAAAATATGTCATAGGAACTTTCATACTAGGAGCCACGCTCTCCGTTGGAATTGCCATGCTCCTTGAAGCCATCATGGTGCAGGGAGAATTTGGGTATGTACTTCTTCCAGCAACGGCATTCTACGCTGCTCTGGTTGCAGGTTTTGTTGAGGAGCCGGCAAAAGCACTTGCCGTGAGATTCCCATTTAAAGCGGGGCAGATGGATGGGATAATGGATGGTGTAGTGTATGGTGTGGCAGCGGGGCTGGGATTTGCCGCAACGGAGAATCTCTTTTACGGATTAGGTTATGGTCTGGGAACCACCATAACGAGAGCTTTTCTAACACCCTTTGCCCATGCAACATGGAGTGCAATAATAGGTGTGGGGTACGGTTTAAAAGCGGAGGGGAAGATACAGTCCCTCTCAAACTACTTTATCCTGGCAATTCTACTCCATTTTCTCTGGGACTACTTTGCGTTCCTGAGTCTCAAAATACCCGCATACACAATCTTCACAGTACTCCTAATCTTCATAAACATAGCTTTAATTAGATACTTCGTGATGGCCGGTCAGAGAGAGGATTTAGAAAAGATGTGGTGGTACTGGTTTGTAGGAGGCAGGAGATATGAATGAGAAAATTGAAAAGGCGCTTTTTGAGGCAAGGCCCTATGTGGAATATTTTGAAGAGCTCAAAGCCAAAATAGAGGAGATATCATCAAAAGCTTCAAATGATAAAGAGTTTAAGACACTCGTTGAAAAGGAGATAACACTAGCAAAGGAACCTTTCAAGACAGATTTGAGGATTTTCCTCCAGAAGTTTGAGGTCCTGTGATATTTTCTTTTTATTTAAATCGAAAAGTATTTTAACATCAAAGTGAATTAAACTTTTGGTGGATTCCATGAAAAAACTCCTGAGTTTGGGAGTGGTCTTCCTCCTCATGGCTGCTCTCCCGGCATGCACGATGGGGGCTCCCACAAAGGAGGAGATCATAGAGAGGATGGAGAATGTGGACGCCTACACATACATGCTGAATATGAAAATTGCAACTCCCTACGGCACTTCCACCATAAAAGCCCACGAAGGGCTTGATAAGAGCAAAAACGTCTCCTTTGCTGAGTATGAGGTCATCTCCCCTGGTCCCACCATTAAAAACACCCCAATCAAGACACACTCATGGGAGTTCTTCGATGGAGAATACGGATACAGCAAGGTTGTAAGGACAGAGGATAACGTATCCACAAAGGAGAGCCACAGGTGGGATTTAAACGACTTGAAATATCTTTTAAAAGACTTCCTGCCGGCTAATGCGAGCAGGGAGGATGTAATTCAAGTTATCACCAGCCAGAGGGACTATATCTCAAACATACTTGTGCCCCTCTTCAAAAATGCTACCATAGAAGGAGTCGAAGGAAAAGGAGGATACTATATCCTGAGATTTGCACTGCAGAGAAACGGTTCCATCTCCGAATATGTGGAAGAAATGCGGAAGGTGGAAAACATCTCCGGAGAGATGTGGGTGAGAGATGGGCTCCCCACAAAGATCCATGTGGTTCACGTGAGTAGCTTTGTGGAGCCGTCCTCGAACACAACGCATACCATCACAAAGGATTACAATGTAACATTTGATTACAGGTTTGAAATTCCTGAGTGGGCAAAGAAACTTCGGGAGGAGACGTCTGGATGAAAAAAGCATTTGCAATTCTCCTTTTACTTCTAGTTACGGGATGCATCGGCACCGAGAAGCCGCCCACAGAGAAGGAAGTCCTAAATGCGATTGGAGCAATTCAAAAGTGTCAGTATGAAATGAGAGAATTCATAAGTCAGTTTTTCTGTTTGCTTTCTGGTATAATTTTGTTAGAGTTCATTCCCGATTTGGTGGATCGCCTGGTGATGTGACTGAATGGCTTCAGAGGGTGATGCTACAGTTATCCTAACAGTATGCTCGCGGGGTACCACAAGTATTTAAATGATGATTGCCTCCATTTCAAGGGGATGATGAACGTTAGCCACTCTGAAGGGTGAAGAAAAGAGGGTTAACTGACCTTCAATACTCCCCTAAAATTTCATGCTGCACAAGAGCCACTATATCGTTGTGTATATCTTCTAGAGAAGCTAAGGCGTTTATTATTTTAATTTCCTCAAAGCGCTTTGCAAGCTTTAAATAGTTCTCCCTAACCCTTCTCTGAAGCTCGGCTATTTTATCAAACTCTGTTTTGATTTTACGTCCATTTATTCTGTTCATACTCTCCCTAACAGGCAGATCTAAGAGGATAACCAGGTCAGGACGCACCGCAAATCTATTTAAATCCACAAGCCATTCCAAGTCCAAGCCTCTAGCCCACTGATACGCCAGGGATGAATAGAAATAGCGATCAGAGATTACAACCTTTCCCTGTTCAAGAGAGGGTTTTATTAACTTATGGACATGCTCAGCTCTGTCTGCAGCAAATAAAAGTGCCTCCGCTTCATGGCTTATCCTGGCACCGTCTATAATGCCCTCCTTTCCCCCAATTAAAACGAGCTTTCTGATGAGCTTCCCAAAGGGAGTATCCGTGGGTTCTTTTGTAAGAACTACTTCATAACCTCTTTTTTCAAACCATTGAGCCAAAAGCCTCGCCTGCGTTGATTTACCGGCGCCATCTATGCCTTCCAGCACAATAAACATCCCCATCACTCCACCTCCAAAATCGAGATGTTTAATGTTTTAGGGATATTCGCTTTAAACTCTTTTTAGACAAGAACATGTAAATTAAAAGGGAGATAATCACCGGAAAGTAGCTTTCAGGTAGTCCAAGAACTTCCAGGTGCTGGTGAATATCTTCTCCTCTTTCCCATAGTACTCTATGATCCCCTCCGGCTTAAACCTCAGCCCGAATAAATAATTACCCTTCTTAAGACGCTGTAGGAATACCTCTTTGGGCTTTGGAGGCACGTAACTGGTTATCATGTCGTTTATTATATCTGCTTCAAACCCAAAGTGCTCGTTAAGTCTGGGGAACAAAAGAGCTGCAGGGGTATTCATGCAGTCCACAAGGACTTTACCATCAATTCTGAAGTTATAATATTTGAAAATGTCATGGAGAAAATCATCCAGAGCGTTGGGATAATAAATTGTCGCCCCTATATCATTGGGATGTGCTTCCACAAAGTTCCTGCTGTCCAGAATGGCTTTCACCTCATCGATGTCCATGCTGCTTATCTCCACCTTAACTCCCTGGTTGTAATAAACGTAAGCCAGAGGAAACCCCTTCTTATGGGCGAAGTCCCTTAAGACGACCAAGGGGATCAATCGAACATCCATGACTGCTGTTCCCGTACTTACCGTCCCAACGACCATTGCCCTCTTTCCATATCTGGAGATTGCTCTCCCATCCCTTCCAACGATTATAGTTCCCTGAACAACGGTTCCAACAGCCCTTCCCAATAGCGCGAGTTCTTCAGGATTGAATTTTTTCGAAGCATACACTTCCATTTATATCACCTCAATCAGGCAAGACTATACTCTCCTTACCTATCCTGGATTCCACCCAAATCTTAACATTTGAACCAATTTTGCTGAACTCCTCAATCACGCTGTTATCGCCTATAACGCTTCCCTCTTTTATCTGGACACCTTTTCCTATATGAACGTTTTCCCCTATTATGGCTTCCCTAATCTCAGCACCCTCCTCTATCACAGTATTCGAAAAAATAACGGAGCGATCTATTACAACATTTCTCCCGATCTCAATATTATCTCCCAGAACTGCAAAGCCCCTAACATCGAAACGTCTGATTCTGCATCTCCTACCCGTGAAGATTGCCCCTCCATATTCCATATTCCCCTTAAGGGAATCCACACGAACCTCCGAAAGTTTGAGTCTCCCTAAGAACACGTCATGAACCGCCTGCAGATAGCTTGAGGGTCTTCCAACGTCATTCCAGTACTCCTCAAAGGGGAATCCGTAGAGAGGGAGATTCTCCTCCAGCATTTTTGGGAAGAGATCCTTTGAAAAGTCAAAGTTCTGCCCCTTTGGGAATAAATCAAAAGCTTCCGGTTCAAAGGCATAGATCCCCGCGTTAACCAGATTGCTGAAGGCTTCTTCCGGTTTTGGCTTCTCCTTAAACCTCATTATTCTGCCCTCATTATCTATTATGGCGATTCCATACTGGGTGGGGTCATCCACCCGGGAGAGGGCAATCGTGGCGAGGGCTTTTTTCCTTTTATGATACTCATAAAAAGCCTTTAAGTCCAAATTTGTGAGAACATCGCTGGACGCGACTATGAAGGTATCCTCCATTTTATTCACAACTTTTTTCGTTGCCCCTGCAGTTCCGAGCTTAATATTATCCCCGTTCGAGTAGTGTATCTCAACACCCAGATCGCTGCCATCGCCAAAATATTCCATCATCCTCTCCTTCAAGTAACCCACGAGAACAAAAACCTCATCAACACCCATGCTAACCAGATTTTTCAGTATGTACTCTGCCATGGGCTTGTTAAAAAATGGAATCATGGGTTTGGGCCTGTAGACAGTTAAAGGCAGCAAACGCGTTCCTTTGCCTCCTGCTAGTAAAACAGCCTGCATAGATTCACCCATGGTATTATACTCTTCCAGCCTAATATACTTTGTGAGAACAGATGCCTTAGATTTCGCAAAAAGTTTAAATCGGGTTGCATTTAGATACTCATGTAAGCGTTTTATGGAGATGATATGCATGAAAGATAAGATGGTTGCAATTATGAAAAAGGAGCCCGCTTATGGTGCTGAGCTCGTAGAAGTCGATGTTCCAAAGCCCAAAGAAGGAGAAGTGCTAATTAAAGTGCTGGCGACTAGCATATGCGGAACCGACCTGCATATTTACGAGTGGAATGAATGGGCTCAGAGCAGGATACATCCCCCTCAGATAATGGGGCACGAAGTCGCCGGGGAGGTTATTGAAGTTGGACCCGGAGTCGATGATCTCCAAGTCGGGGATTATATAAGTGCGGAAACCCATATAGTCTGCGGCAAGTGCTATGCGTGCAAACACAACCGCTATCATGTCTGCCAGGATACCAAAATATTCGGCGTCGACATGGATGGAGTTTTTGCGAACTACGCGATAGTTCCGGCTCAAAACGCTTGGAAAAATCCAAAAGACATGCCACCCGAGTACGCCACACTTCAGGAGCCCCTTGGAAACGCGGTTGATACTGTTCTGGCGGGACCAATAGCGGGAAGGAGCACCCTCATCACAGGTGCCGGCCCCTTGGGTCTTTTAGGAGTCGCCGTTGCGAAAGCCAGCGGTGCTTATCCCGTCATCGTCAGCGAACCAAGTGAGTTTAGAAGAGAGCTTGCCAAGAAGGTGGGAGCCGACTACGTTGTGAATCCGATAGAGGAAGACCCCGTCAAATTCGTTATGGACGTAACGGATGGTGCTGGTGTCGAAGTCTTCCTCGAGTTCAGCGGCGCACCAAAAGCCCTTGAACAAGGTCTCAAAGCAACGACTCCCGGAGGAAGGGTTTCACTCTTGGGACTCTTTCCGAGGGACGTTAGCGTAGACTTTAACAATCTGATCATATTCAAGGCACTCGAGGTTCACGGCATAACCGGAAGGCATCTATGGGAAACGTGGTACACCGTTTCCACCTTGATTCAGAGCGGCAAACTCAATCTCGACCCGGTTATAACCCACAAGTACAGGGGTTTTGACGAGTTTGAGGAAGCCTTCGAGCTCATGAGAGCAGGAAAGACAGGCAAGGTTGTTTTCTTCCCCAAGGAGTGATTTTTTCACTTTTTTGCCTTTGGAAATTCGCCAATTTCATGTCCAAAAAGGGCTTCATCTTGTCATTGTGCCAAAAGGTTCTTAAGGTGTTTTTTCGAATTGTCCCATATCCACAAAAGTAATGGGTGATAATTATGAATGCTCTTGAATATCTCGAAAAAAGACTCGAAAAAGAACAGTTTGAAAAAATCAGCGCCATAGATAACCCTGAACTTCACGGGTTTCTGGCAAAGTATATTGAGCATTTAAATCCCTCAAAGGTTTTTGTAGCCACAGATTCGCCAGAAGATGAGGATTATATAAGAAAGAAAGCCATTGAGTACGGTGAGGAGAACCCTCTGGCTATGGAGGGGCATACCGTTCATTACGACGGCTATTATGATCAAGCCCGGGATAAGGAGAGAACCAAAATTCTCGTGCCCAGAGGAAAGAGCATCCCCTTCATAAATACTCTGGACAGGGAAGAGGGATTGGAAGAGATTCACGAGATCATGAAGGATATAATGAAGGGGAAGGAACTCTTCGTGTGTTTCTTCACCCTGGGACCCCAAAATTCCATCTTTACAATTCCAGCTGTTCAGCTCACCGATTCGGCTTATGTAGCTCACAGCGAATTCATCCTCTACAGGAAGGGATATGAAGACTTTAAAAGGCTTGGAAAGGAAGCGAGGTTTTTGAAGTTCGTGCACAGTGAAGGGGAGCTTGATGAGAGAAAGACCAGCAAGAACATAGACAAGAGAAGGATTTACATCGACTTGGAGAGTGAAACTGTTTTCTCGGCCAACACACAGTACGGAGGGAACACGATAGGTCTCAAAAAGCTCGCTTTTAGGCTCACCATAAAGAGAGCCGTTGAAGAAGGATGGCTGAGTGAGCATATGTTCCTAATGAGGGTGAACGGCCCCCATGGGAGAAGGACATATTTCACCGGTGCCTATCCCTCAATGTGCGGAAAGACATCAACCGCCATGGTCTCATGGGAGAATATAGTCGGAGATGACTTAACCTTCATAGTTAACATGAAGGGGGAGGCAAGAGGTGCCAACGTTGAGAAAGGCGTTTTTGGCATCATACAGGGTGTGAACAAAGTTGATGATCCAATAATATGGGAAGTGCTACACTCTCCAAACGAGATTATATTCTCAAATGTGCTCGTCAAGGATGGAAAGCCCTACTGGAACGATATGGGCGTTCCGATACCCGATGAAGGCGAAAACCACAGCGGGAAGTGGTGGCGTGGTAAAAGGGATGCTGAGGGGAATGAAATCCCTCCATCACACAAAAACGCCCGCTTTACCGTCGATTTAAAAGCTTTCAAAAACCTTGATAGAGAAGCTCTCGATGCTCCGTGCGGTGTTAGAATCGGAGGGATGATTTTTGGGGGAAGAGACGCTGATACATGGCCTCCTGTTAGAGAATCCTTCGACTGGGCACATGGTGTAATCACTATGGGCGCCGCTCTAGAAAGTGAAACCACAGCTGCCACGCTTGGACAGGAAGGAGTTAGAAAATTCAACCCCATGGCAATCCTTGACTTCATGAGCGTCCACATCGGAGAATATTTAAAGAACTACCTGCAATTTGAGAAATGCCTCCGTATCAAGCCCAAAATCTTCGCCGTGAACTACTTCCTCAAAGATAGAGATGGGAAGTGGCTCAATCACAAGCTCGACAAAGCTGTGTGGCTTAAATGGATGGAGCTCAGGGTTCACGGTGATGTGGATGCAATAGAGACTCCCATAGGCTACATTCCAAAGTACGAGGATCTAGCAAGGCTCTTCAAAGAAGTGCTCAACAAGGAGTACAGCCGGAAAGATTACGAAAAGCAGTTCACTATAAGGATTCCCGAGCTTCTGGCCAAGATTGACAGGATAGAGAGAATTTACAACGAAATAGGTAATATCCCAAAGGAGCTCTTTATAATCCTAGAAGAGGAGAGATACAGACTCACAAAGGCACAGGAGAAGTATGGCGATTACATCTCCCCATTCCAGTTTGAATGAGTTCCTCTTTGCAATAATCTTCTATTTTCAAAAGTTTTTTATCTTCCACATTATCACAAAACTTGGAGGCGATATCATGAACATAGTAAAGGTACGGGCGCTACTTTCCTCGATTTTGCTTGTGGTGTTTATTGGGGTTCTAGTAATCACAATAGGAGTGTTATACATAACAAAAACGGGAAATCCTTTTCTGGGCATGAGCAAATCCGAGCTTTTTAATGCCAGAAATATTCTGGGTCCTATAATGAACGTTCTGATAATCATCCACCTAGCCCTAAATTGGAATCTGTACAAAAAGGAGCTCAAAGTGCTCTTTAAATAATCTTTTCTATCATTTATCTCCATAACATCAACCAATGTTGTTTTTCACTGTCATTTGTACAAAACAAAAGGAAGGAAACTGAATGAGATAATCTTAACGCTTTTATACTCATAAAGCGTTATTCTCCCATGGGTGGTTTTATGGGAAAGCTTGACTGGATTAGTGAAGAACTGAAGGAACTTAAGGAGAAAGGTCTCTATGTGACCATTAGAAAGCTTGAAAGCGCCCAAGGGCCATGGATCGTTGTTGATGGGAAGAAAGTTCTCAACATGTGTTCAAACAACTATCTCGGCCTTGCTGCACATCCAAAGATTAAGGAAGCCGCGATAAGAGCTATTCTTGACTACGGTGTCGGTGCCGGTGCCGTTAGAACAATAGCCGGAACCATGGAGCTCCATGTCGAGCTCGAAGAGAAGCTCGCCAAGTTCAAGAAGAGGGAGGCCGCAATACTCTTCCAGAGCGGTTATAACGCCAACCTCGGGGCTTTGAGTGCCCTCATAAAGAAGAATGAAGATGCCGTCTTTGTGAGCGAGGAACTTAACCATGCAAGTATTATTGACGGAATGAAATTAAGCGGTGCACCAAAGGTTATCTACAAGCACCTTGACATGGAAGACTTAAAGAAGAAACTCGAAGAGGTCAAAGACAAAAAGAAGAAGCTCATAGTGAGCGATGGTGTTTTCTCAATGGACGGAGATCTTGCCCCACTGCCGGAGATGGCGGAACTGGCAGAGCAGTACGACGCTATGATATACATAGATGATGCCCATGGAGAAGGTGTCTTGGGCGACAGTGGTAGAGGTATAGTTGACCACTTCAAGCTCCATGACCGCGTTGACTTTGAGATGGGTACCCTTAGCAAAGCATTCGGTGTCATAGGGGGTTATGTCGCCGGACCCGAAGAAGCCATAGACTACCTGAGGCAGAGGGGAAGACCATTCCTCTTCTCAAGTGCCGTCAACCCACCCGATGTCGCTGCCGCAATAGCTGCCGTTGAAATTCTCCAGCACAGCGATGAGCTCGTTAAAAAACTGTGGGACAACACCAAATTCCTCCAGAGCTCACTTAGGGAGCTTGGATATGACCTAGGAAACACAAAGCATCCAATTACTCCCGTCATGCTCTACGATGAGAAGAGAGCCCAGGAGTTCTCAAAGCGCCTTTATGAGGAGTATAACATCTTCGCCCAAGCCATAGTCTATCCAACCGTCCCACAGGGAACGGCAAGAATAAGACTGGAGCCATCCGCAGGACATTCGAAGGAAGACCTGCAGTATGCAATTGATGCCTTTGAGGAGATCGGAAAGAAGATGGGCTTTATCTGAGGTTTAATTTTCCATTTTTTTCTGACATTTTGGTTCATTTAACGAAGTTTTTTACATGCATTGTGCAATATTAGAGAAAAATTTAATTGGGTTGAAGGAGATATTATATGGGATATGTCATGGATATTGTGAGGGTTGCGATAGCCCTCATGGTGGAGCTCATTCTTATAGCGGTTTTTGCGGTTAGCTTGAGATACAGGAATCGGGTTATTGAACATTATCCAGGCATGAGAAAAGCCTACGACTATATGCTCAGTGGATGGCTCCTGGGGGCAATTTCAAAGCTCGTTTTCCTCGGGCTTGATCTCGAAGACTGTGGTGTTATAAAACTGTCCCCTTCAACTCGTGCCCTAATGGCCGCCTTGGGGAATATTCTATTTGCACTGGCTCTCGTCCTCTTTCTCCTCGGCTGGATGTTCATTATAACATCTGTTCTGGTTAAATACACGCTGGTTCCAACTTTAGAATTCGAAGAGAAAGAGAATCAAAAGGGAACTAAAGCGCCCCATGGAGTTTACCTCTGCCTCAGCAGAGGAAAGGCGTATGCGGTGTTCCTCAAGTTCTTAAGCGGAAGAGCGGGCTTGATAATTTCACGAGTGCCTCCCAAGGTGATCCAGAGGGAGCTGAAGCTCAAAAAGACGCCCGTTATATGGATAACCAAAATGGAGGGAGAGAACGCCTCCCATATCTCCTTGAGATGCTCATAGGTTTCATGAGAAGAGAGGATACAGCTAAGGTGATACTCTTCGAAGGTCTGGAGTACATGATAATGGAGAACGGTTTTGAGAGCATGTTCAAGTTTCTCACCACCCTCAAGGATTATGCGCTCCTCCACAAATCAACGGTAATCATTCCCATTGAAAAGGAGATTCTCACACAGAAGGAGTTCACACTTCTGAAGAGAGAATTCCCTGTTCTCAAGGAGGTTTTTGGAGAGTGATGCTGGGGCAAAAGGGAGAATGAGATTTTTAAATCAGGATGGAACCGGGGATTCGGTCTTCGGAAATCTTAAAAACTCCAGGAAATACTTGCTTTGGTGAGGCATATAATTAGGGCATTGATTTTTGATGTTGATGAAACACTCGTTTATTATGAAGGATATAACCTCGAGGAGTGGTTCGGAAGGTACACCGCCCCAGCCATAAAGCGCCTAGGCATTGAGATTGATGCCGAAACCTACAGGAAGATGACGCGGGGAGAGCTTCCAAGGAGCTATGTGGAACGCTTTGGGGTAAGTCACGTGCTCTTCTGGAAGACAGTGGACGGGGCGAATCTAAAATACCGCATCGAAGCTGCAGAAAGAGGGAAGATAAAGCCCTTTCCCGATGTGGATGCTTTAAAGGAGCTCAAAGACATGGGATTAAAGCTCGCTGCAGTAAGCAACGCCTCCCAGGAGTGCACAGAATTTGTGCTCGACCTCTTTAAGTTGAGGAGATACTTCGATGCTGTTTTTGGAAAGGATTACTCATATCTGGATGGTGCAAAACCCAGCCCCTATTTGATAGAAAAATCTCTCAAAACCCTAAAAATCTCCCCGGAGGAAGCCCTCGTGGTGGGGGATTCAAAATCGGACGTCCTTGCGGCACACAGGGCAGGGGTCAAAGCAGTTCAGATAGTGAGGTTTGAAAAAGTTGAAAATGCGGATTATTATGTAAAGACCCTCTGGCAGCTCCTTGAACTCGTGGAATCACTTAACTCCGACCAGCCAGAACCTTCGGGCATTTCCTCCAAGCTCCCTCTTTAAATCCCCATAGATCTTCACATCACTGAAGTACTCCCTTGCGAGGAGCCTCATTTCCCTGGGAGTGTACAGATTCAGTATGTCGTGCACGTAAAATGCTCTAACCTCCCCGCTCGGCTTGAGTATTTGAACCAGACGTTTAAAATGGAGCCTTTGAGAGGCATTTTCGAGCTCACGCCAGTCCGTTATTATCAATGTCTCATCTCCCCTTTTCTCATCCCATACGAAGGGCCCGCTGCTCTTCATTACAAGAGGATTTGGAAAATCCGCTATGAAGACCCCTCCCTCTCTAATGGCGCCGACCACAGAGGAAAAGAGTCTCTTTATAGCCTCTTCATCAAAATACATGATGCTCGAGAAGAACATCGTTGCGGCATCGAACTCCTCCCTAAAGGCTATTTCCAGAGCATCTCCCTGCATGAAGCTCACGTTCTGGCAGTTTTTCGCTTTTCTCCGGGCAACTTCAAGCATCTCCTCATGGAGATCCACACCCAGGACTTCATAACCTCTCCCCACCATCTCAAGGGTTGGAATACCCGTACCGCATGCCAGATCCAGGACTTTTTTGACCTCTCTTTTGGCATCTTCCATAAAGATGCTCTCCACAAAGTCGATTTCCTTTTCTATGTCCTGCACCCGACGGCTGTAAATTGCATCATAATATCCGGCTAAAACTGTGTAAAGCTCGTGCATCCAATCACCGACAAAAAAAGGGTGAAGAAATTTTAAAGTTTATCCCCAATATAGGCTCGTATAAGATCCTTCGTGGCAAGCAAACCTTTAATGTGCGTCCTTTCCATCCCATGGCTCGCATGGACACCCTGACCGATGAGCGCCACTCTAACATCCCATCCTGCCCTTAATGCTGCCGAACCATCGGAGCCGTAGTAGGGAAAGACATCCACAACATGTGGAATTTCCCTCTTCTCTGCCAGCTCTATAAGCCTCGTCGTCATTTCATAGTCATAGGGGCCGCTTGAATCCTTTGCGGCTATTGAAACGGCCGTCTCTTTGCCTGCGGCCCCATATCCACAACAAGAAGTTCCCTCATGCTCTCTGGATAGCCAGTGGAACCGCCGTGCCCCACCTCGGGGTTCGAGGAACTCTTTCTAACGGGTTCCCTAATGAGAACCTCCCCACCCTCATTGGAACCCTCACAAAGGGGAGGAGGTCAGAAAAGGCTCATCCCCTCCCACAATTCGTTTCAGTACGAAACCCGTGCCTATTATCCCGAGCATTTCATATATGTTCATGCTCTAGAGTGAAGGGCAATGGTTTAAAAGTTTATACCGGCGGCAGGTTTAAAAGTTCCTCAAGAAAGCTTAATCCGGGGGGAACATGAAAATAGCGGCACTCTTTTCAGGAGGCAAGGACTCCACATATGCCCTCTACTGGGCGTTGAAGCAGGGGTTCGATGTGAAATATCTGGTGAGCATGCACTCGGAGAGCGACGAGAGCTATATGTATCACGTCCCCAACATACACCTCACCGAGCTTCAGGCTAGAGCAATAGGAATTCCCCTCGTCAGGGGCTTCACGAGCGGAGAGAAGGAGAAGGAAGTCGAGGACTTAAAGCGCATTCTGGAGAACCTCGATATCGATGGTGTGGTGGCGGGAGCCCTTGCGAGCAGATACCAGAGGGATAGGATAGAGAGGATTTGCAGGGAACTCGGGATAGAAGCCTTTTCACCCCTCTGGCACATCGACCCTGAGGAATATTTAAAAAAACTCGTTGGAGAGGGCTTCGATGTCGTAATCGTCGGGGTGTCAGCATACGGTCTCGATGAGAAGTGGCTTGGAAGGAGGATAGATGAGAGGACTATAGCCGACTTAAAGAGGCTCCATGAGAAGTATGGAATACACATCGGGGGCGAAGGTGGGGAATTTGAAACATTCGTAAGGGACGCCCCGTTCTTCAAATCCCGGATAGTTTTTGATGAAATTGAGAAACATTTTGACCCCTACTCATACTCAGGTATTTTGAGGGTTAAAAAAGCCCATCTGGAGGCGAAGGGATGATTGAGAGGGTGGAATTTGGGAGGATTCTGATAGATGGTGTGGAGTATGTGCATGATATTGTGATATACCCCTCGGGGAAAATAGAAGAGCGGAAGAAGTGGCTCTCAAAGAAAAAGCATGGTACCAGCCATAGGCTCGATCCCGAAGAACTGAAGGAGTATTTAAGGGAGGATTTCGATGTTCTCATTGTTGGTACCGGAATCTACGGTTTCCTGAGCCTCCTTCCGGAGAGCAGAGAATTCGTCAAGAATAAGGAGATTATTGAAAGACCAACCCCTGAAGCGGTAAAGCTCTTCAATGAGCTCAAAGGGGAGAAGAGGGTTCTTGGAATATTTCACATCACCTGCTAACTCCGAGTGCATACAGAAGTACTGCTATCAAAATCGCATCGATTCCGTAGCTTAAAGGAAGACCTTTCAAGAGCCCCAGAAGAACCAGGGGGGCTCCTAGAAGGGCATAGGCTACCCCAACTATTATGAAGAGAACAATGATATGTCCGAAGTTGACTTCGGAAATTCCTATCTCTTCTGCCTTGTAATGGAAGAAGTAAAGCATGACTATGAGGGAAGACGTCAGTGGAAGCATTAACGCATAGGGCAGGAGATAAACCGCTTTGATCCCGTTGAAGTAGTAGGTTACCCCAAGAACTAGAAGTAAGATTATTGAAGGCACAGTGCTCATTGAGAGCGCCTTGCTCAGGGCATAAGTGCCCTTTTTAAGGGGAAGTGTCCTGAGGAAATCAAGCGTTTTTCCTTCAACCTTTAAAATAGCATCTGCCCCTGCAGTTGACATAAAACCAACCGTGAAGAATAACGCAGTCGCATCCGAGAGAGCAAAATTTCCACTTTGAATTCCCATTATGAGCTGGGGCAGGGCAAAGTAGAGGGGAACCAAAAATCCCGTTAACATTGCTGTTTTTCTGAATATTATCCTCAAATCCTTGGAAACCAATGCGAAGAGGCTCCCGCCTTTAGAGGGTCTGAATTTTGAGAATTTCTGAGCCGATGAGATTACTTCAGGCTCGATTATCTTCGACCATGTCCTCCTTATGACCACCACATAGAGGGAGCCAAAGATTACGGAGTACACCGCGAGGAGGAGGAAGCTCTTAAATGGTTCAAATATTGATGCTATCGTGAAGGGATATGCAAGGGAGTATCTGCCCATAAAGGAGGCAAGGTATTCGCTGTGAGCCCTTATGTAGTTCTGGGCATATGTCATCACGTAGAAGACACCCATGTAAAGCATCAGGGCGAATATTTTGAAGAGGTTCTTCAACGAGTGACCCCTTCCCTTCCTCTGACTGACCTTCAAGCCAAAGAAGGTTAAAATCAGAAGCCCGAGGGTATGGCCAATGAAGACGCCGAGGATCATCCACAATAGGGCTAAAATTCCACTGATGGGGTACTTCACAATGACCACGAGAATGCTCGGAAGGACTATGGAAAAGGAGGGAATTAAATCAATCGACAGGAGCTCGCTTAAGTATAGGGCTCCAACTCTCAGCGGGAGCACCTTTAAAGGTTCAAACAGGCCCAGAGAAAGCACATAGGATGACTGAACAGCGGTTACGTATATCCCGAATATGAAAGGTATCAAGGCGAGGGATGCCAGCAGCGAGGTTATTACATACTTTTCGGGACTGATTGCTATTCCCATGGCGGACATCGCACCAAAGGCGAGAAAGGCTATGGATTGCATCCCCACACTCCTCTTCATGTTGAGGGATGTTTTGAGTTGCTTCCTAAACCTGCGCTCATTATTTGCGACCAGAGGATTTCTCTTCACAATTTGATAATGGAGCTCCCGGTAGAGTATCTTCACGATTTCAAACATGAGACCACCTAGAGGGCTTCTTTCAGTGCCTGGACGATATTGTAAACCTCATCCTTACTCTCCGTCAGCTTCAGGAAGACGTCTTCAAGGTTCTCCTCATGTGCCTTGCTCTTGAGCTCCTCTATGGTTCCCTCAGCAATTATATTTCCCTGATATATCACACCGACCCTGTCGCATATCATTTCGGCGAGAGGCAGCACGTGGGTTGAGAAGACTATGCTTTTACCCTGTCGCTTGAATTCAATCAAAAGCTCCCTTAAAATGCGTGCGCTCTTGGGATCCAGACCGTTCATTGACTCATCCATCACAAGAATCTTAGGGTCATGAAGGAGAGCAGTTATGAGGGATACCTTCTGCTGTGTCCCAAAGCTCAGAGTCCCTATGAACTGTTCGAGGTATTCCTCTATCTCAAATGCCCTAACAAAGTAGTTCACTCTGTCCTCCAGCTTATCTTTAGGGATGCCTCTTATACCCCCAACGAAATTGAATAGTTCACTGGGAGTTAAGCTCTCATAGAGGACGGGAGTCTCCGGTACATATCCCACGATTTCCTTCACTCTTATGGGATCTTTTGCAACGTTTATTCCACCAACGAGAACCCTACCCCTGGTGGGTCTCAAAATTCCGGATAGGATTTTCATCGTAGTTGATTTACCGCTTCCATTGGGACCCAAAAGACCATAAATCTCCCCATCGTGAACAGTGAAGCTTATACCATTGACAGCAACCTTTGAGCCAAATTTCTTGACGAGTCCCTCAACTTCAATCATTCCACCCACCGTTGGTATATGGAGGACACTTAACTTAATAAAGGTTACTCCAACATTAAGGTGTTCAAAAGTGCTCACAAAATTAAAGCCCATTGAGCACTCAGAGAGGGTTTAGGTGGTGGTAATGCTCAACAGAAACTTCTGGCTCTACACCCTAGGACGATTCATATCTCAGATAGGATGGGCAGTACAGGATGTGGCTTTACCTCTCTATGTCCTCGATCAAACCAAAAGCGGGGCAATGATGAGCGTTTTCGTCATGGCTGAACTTGTTCCACGGCTTATTTTAAATCCCATTGCAGGTGTTGTGGGAGATCGTTATAACAGAAAAGCTCTTATGGTATGGCTGGACATAGCGAGAGGCATCCTCCTTTTTTCGATAATATGGTTAAATCTTCTGGATTTAAAGTCGCTCTTGATAGTTCAAATCCTAATGAGCATTCTAGGAACGTTCTTCTCCGCCGGGATAAGCGCGATGTATCCCGATTTGGTGGAGAAAGAAGAGCTTGCAAAGGCCAATTCAATAATCCAGAGTGCAGGAATAGTCACGAGGATAGCGGGTCCCATAATGGGAGGTGTACTCTATGCCTTTGGTGGCATCAGGCTCGCCATACTCATAAATGCAATCTCATTTTTCGGATCCGGGCTGTTCGAGATGCTAATCCACTACGAATGGGAGAGCAGAAAAATCGGGAATGTCGGGGAAGTCTGGGAGGATTTAAAGGAAGGATTATCGTTCTTAAAGGCAAGGAAATCCATAAGCCTCCTTCTAATTTACGCCCTGATACTAAATTTCCTCTTCAATCCCATAGGTGCCGTGGTCCTTCCCTATCTCTATCG
>Ga0190304_1000488_pt1 | contig 18698 bp, 15 predicted proteins | sample 48700712_MG_FD_161670 | JGI IMG/M metagenome (GOLD analysis project Ga0190304, IMG submission 161670) | Hydrothermal vent sediment bacterial communities from Southern Trench, Guaymas Basin, Mexico - 4870-07-1--2_MG | ecosystem: Environmental > Aquatic > Marine > Hydrothermal vents > Sediment ...
ATTGTCTTGCCATATGTATAATCTTCATATTTGCCATAGGTTAAAGAGGGTACTTCTATTGACCTCCTTTCATGTACAAAGAATGTTTTTTCCCCATATGAGTATAATCTAACTTTATTACCCAGTAATATCCACCTAACACGATTTGGTATCTCGATATATTTACCAAAACCTCTACGAGGCGGATATACGCTACATATCACTTCCGAGTGTATTCTACCATGCACATAATCAAGAAATAAATTTACAGATTCTTCCCAACGAGACTTTATCTTGATATACTCTTCATATGCATAAGATATAGCCTCATTTTCCCATAAAACCCGTTCACTTATAGGCTTCTCCACTATACCAGTAACGATTTTTCCTTGTTTACCACCAAATCTATATCCAACTACTATTGAATCAGAAGTATAATCAAATGAACCGGCTTGGAACTTTTCTGTTAAATCAACAAAAGATATATCTTCAAGATATTTCTCCTTTCCGTAGTATATTTTTATTCTTTTGATACCATACGGGGGCGCAAACTCATAAAAATTCAATTTATACCATACTTTTTTGCCTTGAACATTAAGAGAATTACCCTCTAAGAGATTCAGTTTTTTTAGTAGAGTTATCTCATTTTTATTTAATTGAAATCTACCAGAAACATGTTTGAAAAGTGATAAAAACAAAAAACCATATTTATTATCCTTATTTATTATAACATTTTCTAACGGAAGATTAATCCATTCCTTTAATACATCAACACCCCGAGACAAAAGTTCACGATCCCATGATGATGATGGAATAATTATACTTTCTGTGAATAAAATCTCTTTTCTCCTACCTTTACGTCCCTCTCTTTGATGATATTCTCGGACATCGTCTGGTAAACCAAGATGAACAATCCTAATAATAGTTCCAATGTCTATTCCTTGAGAAAGAGTTCTAGGTGAAAATATTATTTTGACCTTACCTCTTCTAGCCATACTTTCAACTTCTTCTCGGTAAGATTTTGATACAAGGTGGTGATGAGAAGCAACTTTATTTTTTTCATCATCAGTTAAAACTAACCTGAGCTTTCTTGCAAGTTCTTCAGCTCTAGCTATACTTCGTGTAAAAACAATAGTTACCCCTTCATCATCAATATAGGATTGTAATATTTCAATTGGATCGATATAAATATTCGGAATATCAATTTGAAGAGATCTAGCAATTTGAATAATTTTGTAAACATTATTTTTGAATACTTCGAAATTATCAACTGCCTCCTTTATATCCTTAGATATACCTGGAACTGATAGAATCAAATCCTTTTTCTTCCTGAATATGTTCCAAATATTCTTAAGATTCTTTCCAAGTACGATAATCGTATTGTTAGGTACTCTAAAAGGTTTGCCATCTATAATACTCGTAGGGAATCCATTTATCTCTGTCAAAAGATCTCCTAATTCTTTAGGATTACCTAATGTAGCTGTAAGTATAGATACTTGATATTTTCTACCAACTATAAGATTCAAAATTCTTAAAATTGCGAGTAGTAATGATATCTCTCGCGGTCCGTAGAAATCTAATTCATCTATAACAACCATATCTATTTTGTGTAAAAAATTCATTAACACACATGACCTTGTATTAGAAGCCCATCTTTTCAAATCAGTTAGTAAAAAAGCGGGATTACTTATTACTATATCTGCTTGTGATAATCTACTCCTTAATTTACTAAGAGTTATTCCTCTGCTTCTAGCTTCTAATTTTCTTTTTGCATCTATGGCTTCAATCCTAAAACCGATATGCTTTGAATATTCGGTTAATCTTCTAATCTGATCATTTGCTAAAGCTAAAGTTGGATAAATTACAAGTGTTTTTTTCTTATATTCCAAGGTGTAAAGAAGCCAAGCCTCTGTTTTTCCACTTCCTGTACCTGATTTTAAAATTATATTGTTTCCCTTAGCTAATTCTTTAAAAGCTTTATATTGATGAAAATAAAGTTTTTTATTCGAAATCTCTAGATCTTTTTTTCTGAGTTTACTAAAAGTTGAAAAATTAGAAAACTTTTCCTCTACTGTTTCAGGTTCTATTCCATCTTCTTTTATATACGATAACTCATAACCAAGTTCACTTAATCGAACTATACTATCAGTAATCATATAATTTCGCACTAACTTCTTTCCTAACGTGTAATCATGTATTACTTATTCTAAAATAATTATTTATTAATGTATGATAAAAATAAATTAATAATTATATATCAAGTTAAGATATTGTTTTCATATGAGAAAAACTCCTTTTTTGAATTTTCACAAAGAAATTAATGCAAGTATAGGAGAATTTTCAGGATGGACGATGCCTATCGATTATGGAGACATGCTTCAGGAAGCCCTTATAACTAGAAAAAGCGTGACTTTTTTCGATATTTCTCATTTATCCAGAATAGTAGTCTCAGGTAAAGATGCATTAAATTTTTTACAAAGACTTGTCGCAAGAGATATCAAAAAACTTAATGTTGGAAAAATATCTGGACCTACAGCCTTTCTTAATCAAAATGCAGGATTTAAGGATGACGTAATGGTTTATAGACTAACTGACCTTGTTTTCTTGATTGTAGGAAATGCTATTAACCATGATAAAATCGTTGATTGGCTAAACTATAACAGTTCGAACTATAATGTAGATATAAAAGACATAACATTTGATACAGCTATGTTAGCTCTTCAAGGGCCTCAAAGCACAGAAAAAATAAAAAAGAAAATAGGAGAAAAAATAAAAAATCTTTCTCCACTAAACTTCTTAACAAACATTAAAACCAAGTATGGAGAAATAAAATTAATAAGTTATAGTGGTTGGACCGGCGAGGCTGGATATGAGATTATATGTGACATTGATGTAGGAGAAAAAATCTTAAGAGACCTCTATCAAGAAAAAATTCTTCCTGCCGGACTTGGTGCAAGAGATATATTAAGAATTGAAATGGGATATAATTTATATGGTAACGAGATAAACGAAAACATCAATCCAATCGAAGCTAAATATTGGATTTTTTCTTGGAAAAAAGAAGAAGATTATATTGGTAAGAAAGAGCTTTTCAATATATTGAAAAATGGGGTTGAAAAGGTAAAATATGGGTTATTGGTAAAAAAAGGCTCACCCCTACCTAGGAAAGGAATGAAAATCTATATTGAAGATAAGGAAATAGGTTTTATTACTAGTGGAACCTTTTCGCCTTTGTTAAAAACACCGATTGCTTTAGGATATATAAATTCTAAACACTCAATATTAGGCTTAAAAGTAAAAATATTTAAAGGCAATAAAGAAATAAATGCAAAACTTGTAGAGCCTCCATTTATAAAAAGATTATAAATACCAAAATATTCATATTTATTGTCAGGTTTAAAATGACGGCGATAAAAATGAGTGAAAGTATACAATATAAAAATTACATATTATTAAAGGATAGAAGATATCAAGATACACATGAATGGATAAAAATTATAGAAGAAAATAAAGTCCGTGTAGGAATAACTGATTATGCTCAGAAAAAATTAAAAAGTATAGTATATGTTGATACTCCCGAAGTAGGAAAGGATATTGAAAAAGGAGAATTAATAACTACTGTTGAATCTGTTAAAGCTGTTGGAGAAGTAATCTCACCAGTCAATGGAAAAATCCTATCATTTAATGAAAAACTAGAAGATGATCCAAGTCTAATAAATAATGATCCATATGGCGAAGGATGGATTGTTGAAATAGAAGTAACTAATCCGAGTGAGTTAGATAATTTACTAGATGTAGAAGGATATATAGAAGTCATTAAAAAGGAGGAAGAAGAATAAATTAAACAATCCTAACAATTTTTTCTTCATTATAATCTACAATTACGCGAATATATCCTTTAAATTTTTTATCTATTTCAATATTTCCTGTATCTATTCGCAAGGATTTTAACTCATTCATCTTTAACCTAGTAGCTACAACTATAATATCCTCTTTACTTATCCTTTGAAGAACAAGAGGACTTATTTCTTGATTACCCCTACCGAAAATGAATCCCTGTCTACCTATTGGTGTAACAATAATTTTTACTTTAGGATACATCTCTAAATACTTCAAAATTTTTTTCTCATCAACGTTCCTGTCAATAATCTTTTTATTTAAAAGTATATCAACAGATAGGTCATCCTTGTATAACCCCATATATTCACATATCTTTTTTATAGTTGAACCAGGTCCCACTATATATAGGGTATCATCTTCAATATTTTCAAAAATATATTTAGCTATACCATCTTTATTCTCTTCTTCTGATTCACCAGAATACATGGTCTTAGTTGGCTGTAGCAAATTTAGATAACTGATAGTTTTCGCATATCCATATAATCGCAACTTAAGGATGCCTTTCCTGAGTAAATCTTCGTTTGCATCAATAATTTCTCTTTTAACAATTTGTACTTCTCCAGAAATAAATTTTTCAATTAATCTAGCAACATCAGCTGGAGTATATCCAAAAACACCACTATAGACCTTCACACCTGCAGGAATTCCTATTATTGGAATTTTATTTGCTACTACAGAACAAATATCTCTAGCTGTTCCATCACCACCGACAAACACTATCAGCGAAACATCATTTTCTAGAAACTTTTTAACTGTATTAATAGTATCTACAGCATTTGTATCTTCACTTCTCGTTACATAAACAACTAAGTGTTTTATGTTTTTTTCATTAAGATAAATTTCTCCCATCTTACCCGATGCTGTTAAAAATAAAATATTCTTTAAAGAATATATATCCAAAGCTTTGAAAAATAACCTAGCTTTAATAGGAGAAAGAGGCACACCACCTCTTTTTAATGCTTCACTTAATACTCCATCACTACCTTTTAGTCCTACCCTTCCCCCTATTCCAGCAATTGGATTTACTAAAAAACCAATTCTCATAAAAAATTAGTCCTTTCTTAATATTATCTTTACATCAATAGCCAAACCTCCTTTACCTTTCTCGTACACAAAGAATGGATTTATGTCTATGTCAGATATTTCAGGAAAGTCTATAGCAAGTTTTGCCACACGTAAGATTGTTTCTTTTATACACTCAATATCACTTTCAGGTTCACCTCTAAATCCTTTAATTACCCTATACGCTTTTGTCTCTTTAATCATCTCATCCACATCTTCAATGGATAAAGGAGCAACTCTAAAACTAACATCTCTGAATAATTCTACCAGTATACCTCCCATACCAAACATGATTAAAGGACCAAATATAGGATCCCTATGCATTCCTATAATTACCTCTTTACCCTCCTCCGCCATTTTTCGAACAATTATACCCTTAATATCAGCATTAGGAACTTTTCTTCTAACATTTTCTATAATTTTATTATATTTTTCTCTTAATTCTTGTTCATTTTTAATATTTACGTATATTGCACCTACATCTGTTTTGTGTAAAACCTGAGGAGATTCTACTTCCAAAACAACTGGATAGCCTACTTTAATTGCTATGCTTAATGCTTCGTCAAGAGTCTTAGCTAATGGTTTTTCAAGCACTGGAATACCATAGAGTTTAGCTACGACTGTAGCTTCACTTGCCGTTAAGACGTTTCTTCCATCCTCTATCACTTCTTTGATAATATTTCTAACCTCGCTTTTGTTAACAACTAATTTGGGTATTGTTCTTACCTTTATCCTTTCTACATTTCTTTTATATTCGTAAAGAGCTCCTAATGCCGCAACAGCTTTCTCTTGAGATTCATAACATGGAACACCTTTGCTAGTTAAGCGTTCACATTCGTCTAAACATTCTTCACCACCTATCAGAGAAACTACAATTGGTTTTCTGATCCCGGTTTCACTAATAGCTTCTAAAATTGCATCTCCAATATCCTTAGGCTTTGTTACAGCTGTATGACAATATAAGACGATAACGCTATCAACTCTTTCATCTTTTAGAAGTTCTTTTAACGCTCCTTTATACCATTCTTTGTTTGCCATACCTGTTAAATCTATTGGATTATATACACTTCCAAAAGGAGGCATAAATTTTCTTAAACGTTCTGCTAAATCTTTAGGTATATCCATGAGTTTAATGTTGTAAACCTCGGATGCGTCAGTTGCCATTACTCCGGCACCGCCACCATTAGTTAATATCACAACATTGTCGCCACTTGGCACAGAAAGCTTAGAGAGAGCTACAGCCCAATCAAATAATTCTAAAAATGTTGATGCTCTTAAAACACCTGACTGTTTAAACGCAGCTTCGTAAGCTATATCAGAACCAGCTAGAGAACCTGTATGTGACCTTATTGCACCCAATGTTCTTTTAGCCTTACCTGCCTTAAGTATAACTATAGGCTTTTTTAAAGTTACCTTCTTTGCTATTTCTAAGAATCTTTTACCATTTTTTATTCCCTCAAGATAAGCTGTTATAACCCTAGTATTAGGATCATCTCCAAAAAAATCTATTAAATCGTTTTCGTCAATATCGGCTTTGTTTCCTATACTTACTAGATCTGATAAACCTATTCTTTTCAGCTTAGTCCACCCGACTAAAGCAATAGCTAATGCACCACTTTGTGTAATGAATGCAATATTGCCTGGTAAAGGTAATCCTTGACAAAAACTAGCATTTACACTTTTAACAGTATCACATATACCAACTATATTCGGTCCAAGAATTCTAAAACCTCCTTTGTGAGCAATCTCAACAATTTCTTTCTCAAGTTTAACATTTCCAACCTCTTTAAAGCCACTCGATATAATGGCAACTGCTTTAACACCTTTCTCAGAACAATCGTAAAGTACTTTAGGAACGATCTTTGCTGGAACTACAATAACTGCTAAATCAACTTTATAAGGTATATCTTTAACAGTAGGATAACATTTAAGTCCTAAAATTTCATTAGCATATGGATTAACTGGATATATTTTATCTTTTGGAAAACCTCCCACTATAAGATTTTTAACAACTTGATGCCCGATTTTTTGAGGTTCACGTGCTGCTCCTATTACAGCAACTGAATCAGGCCTTAACATATGATAAATGACAGTTCTCGTACTCATAACATCCACAAAATTCACCGTAATGATTTAATCAAAGTATAATTTATCCTTAGCGGTCTAATAAATATACGATGTCTTGTTATAAAATAGACTATTACTAAAAAATAGTTAGACAAATACTTAACAAAAACTCTTTGAACACGAGACGACTTTTTTATTATATGCTTTATAAAAGTAATCCTAAAACTTTATATTTATAAATATCAAAAAATTATAGAAGAATAACCATAAGGTAAATTAAAGAATATTTTAAAACAAAATGGTATTTTTTTCCTAATTAATAGATATGACTTTCCAACAAAGACTATGTATGAGTTATTAAATTATATACTTGGTGATCTCATGACTAGATTAATTAATCCTTTCGATATGGCAGTTACCCAACTAACATCTGTTGCAAAACTTATCGATCTCGACCCGAATGTACTAGAGATACTAAAGAAACCGAAAAGAGAAATTATAGTTCATCTACCTGTAAAAATGGATGATGGCTCAATAAAAGTGTTCACTGGATATAGAGTTCAACATAATGATGCAAGAGGCCCATATAAGGGCGGTATAAGATATCATCCCAATGTTACACTTGATGAAGTAAGAGCATTGGCTATGTGGATGACTTGGAAAACAGCGGTAATGAATCTGCCATATGGAGGTGCAAAAGGTGGAATAACCTGTAATCCACTAGAAATGAGTAAAGGTGAATTAGAACGTTTAACAAGAAGATATACATATGCTATTAGAGAATTCATTCATCCTTACATAGATATTCCAGCTCCTGATGTTTATACAAATGAACAAATTATGGCTTGGATAATGGATACCTATTCTGCATTAGCTGGAAGAAATGAACCAGGCGTGGTAACAGCTAAGCCTATTGAACTCCAGGGATCAGAGGGAAGAACGGAAGCAACGGGTTTTGGCGTTATGGTAACGGCTAGAGAAGCTATAAAGAAGCTGGGATTAAATAATAGTGAAATTACCGTTGCTGTTCAAGGTTATGGCAATGTAAGCTATTGGGCTGCGTACTATGCCCATAAATGGGGATATAAACTGGTTGCCGCTAGTGACAGCAAAGGAGGAGTCTATAATCCTGATGGTATAAACCCTGTAGATTTATTAAAATATAAACGTGAAACAGGTTCAGTAATAAACTATCCTAAAGCAAGAAACATCAGCAATGAAGAACTTCTTGAACTTAGTGTAACAGTTCTCGTACCTGGAGCGATTGAAGAGGTTATCACTGAGAAAAATGCTGACAATATAAGGGCAAAAATTATATCAGAAGGAGCTAATGGTCCAACAACACCTAAAGCTGATAAAATACTCTTCGAAAAAGGAATATTAGTTATTCCCGACATTTTAGCAAACGCAGGCGGAGTAACAACAAGTTATCTAGAATGGGTTCAGAATCTTATGAGATACTATTGGTCTAAAGAAGAAGTATTATCTAAGCTTGAAAAGCGTATGGTTGACGCATTCGAAGGTGTCTATAGAATCAGTAGAGAAAAGAATATCGATATGAGAAGCGCAGCCTATATCATCGCTGTTTCCAGAGTTGCAAAAGCCATTGAATTAAGAGGTATTTGGCCTTAATATTCTCTATTTTTATATATTTATTTTTTTATATATTAAATATTTAACTTATAAGAATATAGTATGTGACTTCATTTCTATACTTTGATCATCTAAATCAGGTGTATAAAATGCCAAAAGTTGTTATCATAGGCTATGGTTCTGCTGGAATGACTGCAGCAGGATATTCGAGAATTACAGATCGTAAATCTCAAATTATAGTTTTTGAAAAAAGACCATATGCAATTTATCATCCCTGTTCTTTACCTGATGTTCTTTCAGGCTACATTAAGGGATGGGATGCCGTAAAGGAAGACGCACCAAGAGTTCCAAACATGAAAGTATTGACTTCAACATTAGTTGAAGAAATAGATCCTGACAACAAAAAAGTTATAGCTAGAAACTTGAAAACCGGTGAAAAAATTATTGAAAGCTACGACAAACTTATCTTAGCAAATGGAGCCAAACCGGCAATCCCAAGAGTTATAAAAATAGAAGATTCAAGCAATGTATTTACATTTAAAGTTGTAGAAGACGGTATAGAAATTGAGAAAGCAGCAACAAAATATAAAAAAGGTATTATTGTCGGAGGAAGCGCAATTGGGATAGAGACTGCTCATGCTTTAAGAATAAGAGGTATAGATGTAACATTAATCGAATATTTTCCTCAGTTAATGCCTGGAAAAATGGATAAGGACTTAGCTGATAAAGTAAGTAATCTATTAAAAGAAGAAGGTGTGAACGTTGTTTTAGGTGAAGGCGTTACACTTATCGAAGGTCCTGAAGGCAAGAAATTGGTCCATACAAATAATTCTACATTTGAAGCAGGTTTTGTGGTTATGGCGACAGGAGTAAAACCCGATACTACATTAGCTGAGCAAGCAGGTCTTGAATTAGGAGAAACTAGAGGTATAAAGGTTGATGAAAGCATGAGAACAAGTAATCCAGATATATTCGCAGCTGGAGACAACGCAGAAGTTTCAGATATTGTAACAGGAAGAAAAACATTAAGTCCCTTTGCCAGTACAGCAATTATGATGGGAAGAGTTGCAGGAATAAACGCTGTTGGCGGAGATGAATCTCTAGAGGGAGTAACAAATGTATGGATTATTAATTTAGGTAAATTAAAATTCGGTGCAGTTGGAATCACAGAAAATATGGCTAAAAAACTCGGATTAAATGTTTTTCAAGTTACTGTCTCTACACAAGAAAAATTAGCAATATACCCAGATGCAAGTTCTATAACGATAAGATTGCTTGTACATAAAGCAAGTCATAGAATTTTAGGTGGTCAAGTTATAGGAGATGGGGATGTTGCTGAAAAATTAAATATTCTTTCAATCTTAATCGAGAGAAAAGCTACAGTGGAAGAATTATCACGTATCGAGACAGCTTATACACCTTCTATATGCGAAGTAATACATCCATTACATACAGCTGCTGATGCAGCTATAAGAAGACTGAGGAGAAGATAAGTTAACAAATCTTAATTTTTTTATCTTTGCTAAGTATACGGTTGATCTCATCTTCGATAACTCTATTTTTCAAATATCCTATTTCTTCTTCACTTATAGCAGGTCTACCATTAATTACAGGATAAGTGTACGGTAAATATATTGTATTTTTTTCATTAACACTTATTTCTATTCCATACATTACATCTATGTTATCGAGCCTCGTACCTTTGTAAACCATTAAAGCAATCAGTCCTGCCATATCTATAGGAAATTGACCACATCCTAAATTTCTGTATATAACCTCCTTAAAATTCTCTCTCTTAATTTTATTTGATAATTCTATATTTGTTCTATGTTTTGGAGGAAAGTCGCCCATAATACCTCCAATCAATACAATGGTATCATCATCAAAATCAGTAATCTTTAAAGATTTACTTGCATCTGGATCCAATATTATCAATCTTGAATTTTTAAATGATAGAAATGATATAGACTCCTTAAATATATTTTCAGTTATCTTCTTCATATAATAATATTCATATTCATCTTTTATGTTTGTAAAAAATATATTTCTTTTGCCTACTATCCTGGCAAGATTTTTATATTCTATATATAGCCATCTACTTATAGGTTCCTCTAGATTCTCGACAAAAACCCTAAACCTACGTTTTTTATTCATAATGGATCAGCAGTCTAGCGGTCTTCATCAATCCGCCCTTACAAGGTTCATCATATACAATTTAGTCATAGACATAGAGATATATAAGCATAAATTATCAATAGCTTATGATAAAAAATCAAAAATAAATAACTTAATATTTTATTCTATTTCTTCTATTTCTGTGATAAAGAAATTGGTATCTTCCTGTACGTGTAAAGTTAGCCAGGCTCTAAGTTCCAACGCCTTATCTTTGTCGAGTTTTATAATGATTCTCTTTCCTCCTTGTCTATTATAATCTCTTTTAATATTTATTGGATTTAATATATTGATTTTCGTCTTTAGATATTTTCGAAAGAATTTATAGGGAAAATTAAATAAGACATATGAATTTTTCTCGAAAATTAGAATTTCTTCCTCCATTAATGGCCAAGAAGCTTCGTCCCATGGAACATCCATATGACATCGTAGTTAATAATAATATTCCCAAATAATAATATAGCATTTTATTTATCCGTGAGGTTTTTAAGTAAGAATAAGAAGTGATATATTTTTCTTACTATTAAATTTATATTAAAGGTGAATAATTTGGAGGAAGACTTTAATATTAATAAATTAATAAATCTTGTACATTCTCATAATGAATGGAGAAGTAAACAATGTATTAACATGATCGCTTCTGAAAACATAACTTCTAAATTCGTAGACCTTCTCTACAATAATGATTCAAGACACCGTTATGCTGAGGGACATCCATTTAAAAGATATTATCAAGGCACAAAGTATATTGATGAAATCGAAGTTCTTGCGAACGAAATTATGTCAAAGTTATTCGATGCCAAGTTTGTTGACTTACGACCTATATCTGGAACGATAGCTAATGCTTCAACGTTTAAGGCATTGGGTAAACCAGGAGACACTACAATGATTACACCTCTTAGCGGTGGCGGTCATGTAAGCCATTCTAAATATGGTATAATGGGAGCATTAGGCTACAACGTTATAGAATTACCTTTTGACAATAAAGAATTTAATATAGATATAGATAAAGCTATTAAAGAAATAAGAAAATATAAGCCTGTCTTCATCGTTCTTGGGGGTAGCTTGTTTTTATTCCCGCATCCTGTAAGAGAAATTAGTGAAATAGCCAAAGAAGAAAACTCTGTTCTTATTTTCGATGCAGCTCATGTACTGGGTTTAATAGCTGGAAAAAAATTCCCACATCCATTAAAAGAAGGAGCTGATGTTATGACCTCTTCAACACATAAAACATTTCCTGGACCTCAGGGTGGAGCAGTTATGAGCAACGAAGAAAACATTTTTAAACCAATACGTAAAATAATTTTCCCTGTTTTTGTATCCAATCATCATCTACATAGACTTGCAGCTACTGCTGGTGCTGCTTTAGAAATGCTTTATTATGGAGAAGATTATGCAGAACAAATTATAAATAATGCAAAGAAACTAGCAGAATCTCTATTTAATCTTGGTTTTAAAGTTCTTGGAGAGAATAAAGGATTCACCCAAACACATCAGGTTGCAGTTGATGTATCTGCTTTAGGCGGTGGAGCCTTTGCCGCAAAAGCATTAGAGGAAGCCAATATTATTGTGAATAAGAATATGCTACCATGGGATACTCCAGATATGATAAAGAATCCCTCTGGATTGAGAATAGGTGTACAAGAAATAACACGTATAGGAATGAAAGAAGATGATATGGAAATAATAGCTTCATTTTTTGAAAGAGTATTAATTAAGAAAGAGGATCCAATGTCTGTTAAGAAAGATGTTATTGAGTTTCGCAAACAATTTAATGAAATTACATACGCGTTTAATCTTACCAAAGAACAATATGATAAACTATCGGTATAGGTTGTTTCTTATGAAGAAAAATATAATGAAAAGAAAAGCTGCAATCGAGGCATTAAAACTCGTAAGTGACGGTATGGTTTTAGGCTTAGGAAGTGGAACAACCATAAATATTTTTTTAAAACTGTTGTATGAGAAAATTAAAAGAGAAGAACTTGATATATATTTTATTCCCACATCTACTGATGTTGAAACCGCTCTACTAAATTATGATCTGAATATTGTAACATTGAATGAGTATCCCGAGCCTTCAATAGCTATTGACGGTGCTGATGCAGTCACAAAAACACTTGATTTAATTAAAGGTGGAGGAGGAGCTTTAACTAGAGAGAAAATTGTTGATTATTCATCGAAGGAATATTATATTATCGTAGATGAAACAAAGATTTTCGATAATTTATATAAACATTTTATTCCATTAGAGGTTTTACCATTTGCATGGAAAAGAGTTCTTAAAGATCTTAAAGAAATGTTTAATGTATCTGGTAATTTAAGAATCTGTGGTAAGGGTAAATTGGGACCAGTAATAACAGATAATGGCAATTATATAATCGATATCTATTATAATAATAAAACAGATCCCTCCTCACTAGAAATAGAACTTAATATTATTCCAGGGATTTTAGAAAATGGAATATTTTCTAGGAAGAAACCAAAGAAAATAATTGTTGGAAGTTTGAAAAAAACATATACAATAGAATGAAAATATTCTCGATAAAAAATTTTTTATAATTTGAAGTTTTTTTAAAAAAGCTATCTTATTAGTGGTGAGATTATGCCGATAGAAATCGATCAAGAAACATTGAATTATGTACGAAAAAAATTTGAAGAAATACAGAATGAAGTTAAAATTTATCATTTTACTGACCCCAAAAGCGAATGTCAATACTGTGAAGATACAGAAGAGATTTTAAAGATACTATCCAACTTAAATAATAAAATTAAAATAATAAAAAAAGAAAAAAATGCAGAAGAAACCAAACGGTTTAATATTAACGAATTTCCATGCATTCTCATTCATGGAAAAGATGAATACAACATAAGATATTTTGGTATACCGGCTGGTTATGAATTTGGAGCATTAATAGAAGATATAGTGGATGCCTCAAAAGGTACGACTAATGTAGATCCTAAACTTAAAGAACTAATAGTAGAGAAAATAAATAAGCCAACTAGAATATTAGTTTTTGTTACTCCAACATGTCCATATTGTCCCATCGCTGTAAGAGCAGCACATAGATACGCCATTATTAACAAAAACATATATGGTGATATGATAGAAGCACTTGAATTTCCTAAGTTAGCAGATAAATATAATGTATATGCTGTTCCAAAAAACGTTATACAGGTAGATGGTAAAGATATATTAGAATTTGAAGGCGCTGCACCAGATATAATATTCATAGCAAAGATCTTAGAAGCACATAAGATAAAGATACCCGATAACATTCTTAAAGAAATAAATGATTCTCACATAGATAAAGAACATCTTAGCAAAGTTTAATTTTTCAACATTAATATAATTGAGGTAAAGTTTCAAGATCTCTCTTTAAATTATCTGCAATCTCTCTTAATATGTTTATTTTATAACCAGATGGTTCTTCAACACTTAGCTTTATTTTATTTCTTTGAGGTATGAAATCTATATAAATACAAGTGTCTTTTACAACTATCTTTATTCCTGATATCGAAAGAATAATTTCTTCAAAATTATTTACCATATATTCAGTAAACATACTCGGAGTTGTTTCACCTAGATTTATCTCCACACTATATCTTTCGACACTAGGTAATTCATTTTTAACCTTTGATAAATTAACCTCTGATATAGACAAAGATTCTATAATTTTTCCTAAAGTTAGTAATGCGTCGGGAGCGATAGAGAAATGTGGAAAGATAAACTCACCTCCATCCGTTGCACCAAATATAGCTCTTATTCGTCTAATGTGTTTTGAAATATCTCCTATAAGTCCCTTTACTCTTGACACCTTTATTTTTCGTTGCTCAGCCACTTTGTCAATTAACTTAGACATAGTATAAGAAACCGCTATCCTCGAGTTCTCTGGTAAAAATTTTATTATAATAGCTGTAATTTCATCCGGTGTTAAAATTTTACCTCGATCATCAATTAAAACAATTCTTGATGCATCAGCACTAAATGCTGCACCTAATTGTGCGCCAGCAGCGGTAACTATCTTACTCAAAGTGAATAAAGACTCTATTGGTGGTAAATGACTTACGCTTCTATGAATTGGAGGTTTATGAGAATTCAAAGTTATATGGTTTACACCTATTTCAGAAAGAAAATCTGGTAATACAGCTGAAGATGGTCCAAAATTCGAATCTACGACTACTCTAGGTGAAAAACTTAGAATTGGATCAATATCTAGAAAACTTGTTAGTGAAGCAACATATATATCATGAATATATTCAGCATATGACACCCACCCGATTCTTTTCGGAATAGTTCTAATAATATGTTTTGTTTCATATAATCTTAAAAGCTCATTTAAACGATCATAAGTGAACTCGGCTCCAGTAGAATCTAATATCTTAAGATTAACATTATTTTCACGGAATGGTGATACAGTAAACTGAATCCCTGCCTTGGCACCAAATCTTTTTATAGAAAAAGCTAACTCTGGTAAAGTAGCGCCGTGAAAATCCATAACTGTTATACCAGCTGACATTAGCCCCGATGAAAAAGCTCTTTTTAACATTCTAGAAGGTGGATAATAATCTCTAGCTGTTACAACAAGTGATCCTTCACCTAACAGTGTTCCCAAGGCGGCTCCCAATTCCGCCATATTCTCGGGAGTCAATTGAATATTTGCCGTACCACAAATTCTACCCTTCTTCACAGGTAATGCCTCTACATCACTCATTAATTTTCACCCCTAAAAAATGGGGAGATTTATAAACTGTATATGGTTTAAGTAATGTATTTTTCCTAATTATATTTTTATCTTCAATAATACAATTATCACCTATCACAGAATATTCCTCAATAATAACCCCGTCTCTGATAACAACGTTATTCCCAATAATACTACGAATAACCCTAGTATCCCTACCTATGGATACATTATTTAATATAATACTTCCAGAAACCTTTGAATTATCTATAACTTTACAATTAGACCCAATAACAGTATAGGGACCGATAACAGTATTTTTTCCCAAAAAAGTATTTTTTCCAATAACAACTGGAGGAATTAACACTACATCATCCAAAAAATCTAAAGAGTTCTCTAGCCATATACCATCTTTTTGTTCTCCTTTAGGAGATAGTAAAGGAGGAGGAGTGTCTAAAATCTCATATGTCGTATTTAAGTATGAAATAGGTCTACCGATATCTGCCCAGTAATACTCTCCTATATCCCACCCAAAAAGCTTATATCCATTTTCAACTAGAAAAGGAAATACATGTCTTCCCCAATCCATTAGTTCAAGATTATCATCTAAAATATCTAATATCCTATACTTAAAAGCATAGAAACCAGTATTGACTAAGTTCTCATAATAATATTTTATTTTCGATTTAGAATGTAACATTCTCATAAAATATAATTCAATACTTCTTGGCTTCTCTAAAAACAACTTGATTTGGCTTTCATTATCTATTAATACTACACCGAAATCTAACGGATTCTCAACCTCTTTAAGAGCAATTGTACCCATTCCTCCCTTTGCATCATGAAAAATATTAAAGTCATTTAGATTCATATTTGTTAAGATATCTCCCATTAAAACAAAAAAATCACAATCAATAAAATTAGACACTTTTCTTACAGCATCAGCTGTATCGAGAGAATTGACATGTGGAATTAATATATCAAAAGAGAAATTATCTCTAATTCCATTTAGATAACTTCTTATTTTATCACCTAAATATTTTACAACAATAATTACTTTTTCTAAACTGCTAGTTTTTTCAATAACTTTAAGAATATATTCTATAATAGGAATATTTCCTATTGGTATAAGTGGTTTAGGAAGAGTATATGTAAGAGGTCTAAGACGCGTACCTTTACCTCCTGCAAGTATAACAGCCGTTTTAAGCATGTTATTTAACCCAGTTTCCAATAATCAAAATTATACAATAATATATTAGTAAAAGCTATCTATATTTCTGTTTAGTGTTAGTAGAAGGAGTACCATTATGAGTAACATAGAACCTCTATCAGCTATGGGAATAATAAGTGTGACGCAAAACTTAGAATTTTATCAAACTATAATATTTGAGTATTTAGATATTGAAAGATACTATTTTAGCATGTCTGAAAACATTGAAAGACTAGAAGAAGAATTATACCGACTCAAGCTCTCAATGCAACAAATTCTTGATGAGGAAGAGGTCGTTGTAAATGATAGACGTGTAAGACCTAAAGTAATCGGAGTAGATCTAGGATTTAAAGAGGAGCCAGAAGAGCCCTACCTTTCCTATTTTATATATTTTAAAGGAAAACTTAAAAGAAAAGAAGAAAACTATTATGAGAACATCTATGAAAATATTACAGCAGAGTATCCCTTTACTGTTTATTGGTTTTTTTCACCAAGATTTAAAGTAAAAAAAGTGGAAGCTTCCGGAGATATACAAATATTCGGTAAGAATATAGTTGTGATAAAGGTTCAAGAAGGTGAAAAAATTAACGGTTATGAAAGAATCATATTTGAAGTTTAGAATAAAACTTTAATATTCTTAAATGAATCATTATAATTGGATTTGGTTCTCTATGAGCACATTACCCTTCACTGCATTTGTAGGACTTGAAGAGTTGAAGAGGGCTTTATTGGTTTTAGCAGTAGACAATAGTATTGAAGGATTATTGATTATGGGACCTAAAGGAACAGGTAAGTCCAGTATAGTAAGAGCAATGACAGACATTTTACCCGAAATATATCTAGTTTCAGATTGTCCCTTTAATTGTGATCCTTATAATGAGACAAATATGTGTGATTTATGCAAAGAAAGAATTATAAAAGGTGAAAAACTTCCAGTTAAAAAGACAAAAATGAAAGTTATAACATTACCTATCGGAGCTACAGAGGATATGGTTCTTGGAACAATAAATATTGAAAAGACACTACAAGAAAAAAGAATAATTTTTGAACCTGGGATACTGGGAAGAGCAAATAGAAATATCTTATATATAGATGAAGTCAACCTACTTCCAGATCATATAGTTGATTCAATATTAGATGCAGCCGCTTCTGGCTGGAATATTGTAGAGCGTGAAGGAATTTCACTTAAACATCCAGCCAAATTTATATTAATTGGAACAATGAACCCAGAGGAGGGCGAGCTTAGACCACAACTTCTAGATCGATTTGCTATAAGTGTAAAATTATCAACGATAAAAGATCCTAATGTCAGAGCCAAAATCGTTAAAAGAAATATAGAATTCCAAACAAAGAAAGAAGACTTCCTTAAGAAATGGGAACCACAACAAAAAATTCTAAAAGAAAAAATAGAAAAAGCTAGAAAAATTCTAAAAAATGTACAAATAGACGATGAAATGATACTTAGAGTATCTAGAACATGTGCACTTCTTGAGGTGGATGGTTATAGACCTGATATAGTCGCAATAAAAGTTGCTAGGGCATTAGCAGCTTTGGATGGTCGTTTACAAGTTATAGAGGAAGATCTCTTCGAAGGATTACGATACGCACTTACACATAGAACTAGAGCTGAGGGATTAAAAGCACCTCCAACTGAAGAAGAGATATCCAACATATTTTATGGATATACTAGTGGAATAAGACAAAAAGTAAAAATTAAAAATACACAAACAGGAAAGAAAAGCCAAGAAAAATTTCGTTTTTTTCCCCGGTGGAGTTTCTAATAAAAAAACCAATCCAATACTTCGGGTACTTTTCTCAGTTTTATTTTTAGTCTTATTGCTCTTTCTGCTATTTTATGATTATAGACTTGCAATTTTTGCGATTTTGCTATGGCTCTTATTGGATGCATTTCTTAATAGAAATAAAATATATGTAGGTGGTAAAGCATTAATAAAAACCAGGAAAAGTATCTACGTATCTTTTAGTTTAACTCCCGAAGAAAAGAAATCTATTATTTCTATTGGAAGAGG
>Ga0190304_1000490_pt1 | contig 18630 bp, 19 predicted proteins | sample 48700712_MG_FD_161670 | JGI IMG/M metagenome (GOLD analysis project Ga0190304, IMG submission 161670) | Hydrothermal vent sediment bacterial communities from Southern Trench, Guaymas Basin, Mexico - 4870-07-1--2_MG | ecosystem: Environmental > Aquatic > Marine > Hydrothermal vents > Sediment ...
GTGGCTGTCCTGGGTAAGATTGGAGGTTTAATTGCCAATTCGGCATCTGAACTCGGGAACTTTTTGGTTTTCGTGCAATGCTTAACTCTAAGCATCATTAATTAAGAATGAATTGCGGGACAGCCTCCATAGAATCCGAAAATTTTATATGGGCTGTTAATAAAAGTGAGATAATAAAAGTGAGATAATACTATCACCAACTCCAACACCAATACCCGGCTTTGAAATATTGTTCGCTATAATTAGTGTGTTGGCTGCGATATGTTTGATTAAACGAGGAAGATAGGGGAATGAAGAAATGAAAGGGAAATCCCATCGTGAGGTAACGAGAGCATTAGCAGAAGACTTGGGATTAGATATATCGCAACGTGAAAGGATGGTTGAAGGATCGGTTTATCCCGATAAAGTTGGTATGGGAAAAGTAAAAGGAAAATCAAGTATTTTTGGAGTTCCTCTCACGTATCCACATCATAAGGAGACAAATGAGCGGATTCGTCAAATTTTATTGCGTATGAGAAGTAGTATTTTGGACGGACAGAAGATTGATGGAAGGATTCTTAACGCTCTTCCAAATATTTTAACCATGGATAATCCAAATGATCCTGAAGCGGCATTAAAAGAAGGATATGATGAAAGCTTATTAATACTGAAGAGTTTATTGCAACCTCCAAATTTACCAAGCGATTTACAACCGATCTACGGAAAAATGAACATCCGAAAATTTTATAATGATCAATAAAAACAAAATAAATGAAAAAATGATAGGAAATGACGAATTTGTGCACGAAAAGTATATGGCTGAGTTAGAAGCACACGCGGGGATATTATTGAAAATATGCAAAGACTACGGCAAAGAAATTGGCGAGCGTGTAGCGGCGAACGACGGAATAGAAGCAGGAAGAATAGCGCAAAAGGATGCAGAGAAAGTTATGCTGTTGGGTTTGATAAGATACATACTGGACTGCTACATGCAGAAATAAAAAGCGACCAATAAGAACTTTGATCATCATCTCCATCGGTCTGGCACTATTCCTCAGGAATCTCATTATATTCCTCTGGGGTCCGGACATCAAACACTACGACTTACCGGTAAAGCGAGGGATAGAACTGGGAAGCGTAGTTATCACTCAAAATCAAATTTTCGTCATAATGGTGGCGGTAATCTGTATGTTCTTGGTTCACTATCTATTGAAAAGGACCACAATTGGCAAAGCGATGCGTGCATTATCCGATAATATTGACCTCGCAAAGGCTTCCGGAATTGATGTTGACCTGCTGATAATTGATAACGAACATTAACCCGAATATGGGCTGGTTCATGCTACTTCCAATGTTCGCCGCAGTTATCCTCGGCGGTATTGGCAGTCCATACGGGGCAATGGTCGGAGGAGTGGTAATAGGCTTAGCACAAGAACTGAGCACGGCAATCTTACCCACGGAATATAAGCAAGCGGTGGCATTCTTCATACTGATTGTGGTTCTTTTTATAAGACCACGTGGGATATTGGGCTCATGATTAGTTAGTTTAGTAAAGAGGTGTAATCAAAGACAAAGATGATAGAGATAGGGATAGAGATAGAGTATCTGCCTTATATAATCACAGTATTGCTGATTGCGTCTATTTACGCAATATTCTCGTTAGGTCTGAATTTAGAATGGGGATTCACGGGGCTGGTTAATTTCGGGCACGTCGCATTTCTCGCAATAGGTGCATATACGACCGTATTGTTGAACCTGAGCGGTGTTCCACTCATTTTATCGGTGATTGCGGGTGTCGCTCTTGCAGGACTGTGTGGCGGTCTCCTGGGAATACCGACGCTCAAGCTCAGGGAGGATTATTTAGCAATCGTAACCATCGGGTTCGCGGAGATAATACGATTCTTCTTGTTAAATGAGGAATGGCTTACGAGGGGTCCGATGGGGGTGCATGTTTCTTCACGACCTTTTGAGGAACTGATACCGGGGGATTACAACTTTTTCCTCTTCCCGTTCGTGCTGGGCGTGCTCGTAATATGTTACTTACTGCTGGAGAAGCTCGTCAAATCGCCCTGGGGGCGTGTGCTCAAGTCCATACGTGAGGATGAAGACGTTCCTGCATCACTTGGCAAGAACGTTTTCTCGTACAAAATCCAGGCACTCGTGTTAGGCTCCATGATAGCGGGATTTGCGGGCTCACTTCTTGCTTTTTACTTGCAGTATATAAATCCGAGAAACTTTATGCCTATCGAAACGTTCTATGCGTGGATTGCCGTTGTACTTGGCGGGAGTGGCAACAACAGAGGCACGATTTTGGGCGCTTTTATCCTATGGGCTTTCTTCAGTGGTACACGTTTCGCTCAGGGCCATCTCCCTTTTAGTCCAACACAAATGGGCGCGCTCAGAATATTATTTATTGGTTTATTGTTAATATTAATAATGATGTTCAAGCCTGAAGGGCTATTAGGCAAGAAGGAGGAGCTAACACTGGCGAAGTGAAGGAAAAAGCATGCTATGCCTATGCTATCGATTCACAACGTTGAGAAGAGTTTTGGCGGTATAAAAGCATTGGATGGGTGTTCATTAGAGATAAAGAAGGGCGCAATTGTTGGTATCATAGGTCCCAACGGCGCGGGCAAAACCACACTGTTCAGAATAATCAGTGGATTTGAGAAGCCGGATAGTGGCACGATCGTATTCGACGGTGAAGATATCGGGGGTGCAACGAGTTTTGAGATTGCACGTAAAGGGCTCATTCGCACTTTTCAAATTCCAAAAGCACTCACGAAACTAACCGTAGAGGAGAATCTGTTGCTCGCACCGCAATTTCAGTACGGCGAACGTATATGGAATGTATGGTTACGTCCCAAAGACGTTAAGCGGCAGGAGGCGGAGAATATAAAGAAGGCTCATGCCTTACTTGAGTTCCTCGGACTGCTTCATTTGAAGCATGAGTATGCAGGTGCGCTTTCTGGCGGTCAGAAGAAACTATTGGAGATTGCACGCGCGCTCATGGTGGACCCGAAGATGCTGCTCCTTGACGAGCCGTTTGCTGGTGTGAATCCCACGCTGGCACTGAGAATCCTGGAATGGTTAAAGGAACTCCGTAACCGTGATAATGAGAATGACAGCATAACCATCATGGTCATCGAGCACGATATGCCCAAGCTCATGCAACTGAGCGATTACATCTATGTGCTCAATAAGGGGAAAGTTATCGCGTCCGGCGCGCCCGAAGAGGTGCGAGCCAACGAGCAGGTGGTAGAGGCGTATCTTGGAGGCGTGTGATAATGATGCTGCTCAAACTCTCCGATGTCGTTTCCGGCTATACTGATCTGGATATCATCCGGGGTGTCTCACTGGAGGTACGCAAAGGCGAGATAGTCACAATAATAGGACCAAATGGTTCGGGTAAATCAACACTCATGAAGACCATCTTCGGACTGGTCAGGTTGAGAAGTGGGAAGATAGAGTTTGACGGCGTGGACATCTCGCGATTGAGAACGGACAAGATAGTGAGGAGAGGGATGGCTTATGTCCCGCAGGAGCGGAATGTATTTTCTTCGCTTACGGTGATGGAGAACCTTGAGATGGGTGCTTTTATCCGGAAGGATAAGTTCGGGGAAGGACTTGAGGAGGTCTTAACCATATTTCCAGAGTTGAAGGACAAGACCGGGCAGAAGGTGGGCACGATGAGCGGTGGCGAGCAGAAGATGGTCGCAATAGGCAGGGCACTGGTCCTCAAGCCGACCCTTCTGTTGCTCGACGAACCGTCAAGCGGGTTATCACCGAAGCTCATTGATAATCTATTCAAGAAACTCGTCAGCATCAATGAGCTGGGGACGTCGCTCATGATCGTGGAACAGAACGCAAAGAAATCGTTAGCGGTGAGTCATCGTGGGTACGTGCTTGAGATGGGTATGAAACGGTTTGAAGGCGAGGGAAAGAGCTTACTCACAAACGAAGAAGTGAAAGCGTTGTATCTTGGTGGATAGAACATTTGCAACAAAAAGTTCAAAATGTATAACCTAATAATATCATATAATAGATGTCATGTCGGGATAGCCAAGTGGTCTAAGGCGGTGGGTTGCTAACCCACTTCCCCTTACGGGGAGCGAGGGTTCGAATCCCTCTCCCGGCGCTTATGTCCCTGTTCAGCCCGATTATAGCCATATACGAGAAGATACTGAAGCGAATGGTTCTGAATTCCCAGATTGTTGTGAATCATATCCTTCTCGTATTGGATGAGAGTGACCTCCTACCAGAAGGGCGAATATCTATGTCTATGTCCGGTAACGCAACCACAAAGGGTTTGAAACGACTGAAGCTCTTCATCAAATGGTGCGATTCGCTAAAGATAGATGTTATAAGTATCTACATAAGCGTAATTCGTGAAGGTGTGGGCAGGAAGCTGCTGGATGCGGTGCACGAACACCTCAGGGAAGCTGTAATCTCCGCATTGAGTGATGTGGATGTGGGAGCTTCTATTGCTGTATATACCGATTCTTACGCGTCTGCCATGTTCATTAATGCTAACGGGAGAGAGGAAGGTGGCGTAAAGAAGATAAATGTCTCTATCGGCATGGGCGGGCGAAGCGAATTGACGAAGGCGATAAGGGAGATAGCAAAGCATGTGGAGAGCGGGGAGATAGAGCCAGATGAGATAGATGAGAAGATGATTGAAGCCAACCTGATATTCAAATCGGAACCTGACCTCGTTATCAGGTCTGGTGCCACGCGTTTAACCGATTTTCTGATCTGGCAATCGGTCTACAGTGAGTTCTACTTCACCGATGTGAACTGGCGGAATTTCCGGAAGATAGATTTATTCAGGGCTGTTCGCGATTTCCAGTTGCGAGAACGTCGTTTCGGACGATGATAAGGCGATTCAAATGGACGGACCTGGATACGGTAATGGAGATAGAGAAGGAGGCATTTCCGAAATCTCCTTATAGTAGATTTACTTTCTCTTATTATGCATCAGCGTACCGGAATAACTTCCTTGTTTATCTGGTTGAGAATAAGATTGTGGCTTACATCATCTTCTATTCCGATGGTCATATAATCTCTATCGCAGTAAAAAAGGCATACAGGCGCAGAGGTATAGGCACCACGCTTGTTGGTGAGGTATTAAAGAGAACAGGCGGATATGCGATGGTGGAAGTGCGAGCGAGTAATGAGGCGGCGAAGAAGTTCTACCGGCATCTGGGATTCTCACTGTATACGATAATCCCGGGTTATTATGGTGACGAAGATGCTCTTGTAATGACCCGAATGCCAAAGCCGGATTGAACCCTTTTATTTTTGTAATTGCCTCTCTAACTACTATAACTATGACTATGATAGAGAGAACGTTCTTGATGATAAAACCAGAGGGTGTGGAGCGAGGGCTGATAGGGGAGATAATAGGGCGATTTGAGCGCAGGGGTTTTAAAATCCTGGCGCTGAATCTCACCAGACTGAGTAGAGAGCAAGCAGAGCGGCAATATGAGGAGCACAGAGGTAAAGAGTTCTTTAACGACCTTGTTTCTTATATCTCATCGGCTCCTGTTGTCACCTTTGTCATCGAGGGAGAGAATGCAATAGCAATAGCGAGGGAGATGGCGGGCGCGACTGATCCCAGACAAGCCAGACCCGGTACTATAAGGGCGGACTATGGAATCGACGTACAGAGGAACGTGATACATGCATCAGATTCTGAAGAGTCAGCGAGGCGGGAGATAGCACTCCATTTCGGTGACCTTATGAAAGAAGATGAATAGGTATCTATATCCACTATCCAGTATCCAATGTTACAGATAGCATTTTATGGAAAGGGCGGAGTTGGTAAGTCAACAGTGAGCTCCAACATCGCTGCTGCACTGGCTGAACGTGGCTTATCTGTATTTATGATCGGCTGTGACCCGAAGCATGACTGCACAATGAATTTACGTGGTGACGTTGAGATACCGACAATTCTCGACCTCCTGAGGGAGAAAGGAATAGAGCGAGTGGGTCTGGAAACGTTGATAGCGGGTAAGAGAATCGAACTCGATGAGATCATTTATAGGGGCTATGGTGGAATCTATTGCGCTGAGTGTGGGGGTCCAAAACCTGGCTTCGGATGCGCGGGCAGGGGTGTTATTGTCGCAATAGACCTGCTCAAGAGATTGAATGCCTTCAGTATACTGAAAACAGACGCGGTAATTTATGATGTACCCGGGGATGTAGTATGTGGCGGTTTCGCAATGCCACTGCGTAAGGGTCTGGCTGATGCGGTATATATAGTAACATCAGCGGATTACCTCGCTTTATATGCCGCCAACAATATCTGCAGGGGCATAAGCGAGTTCGCAAATAAAGGTGGCTCTCCCCTCGGTGGTATCATCTACAATGTCAGGGGTATACTCGATGATGAGTCGGTTGTGCGTGACTTTGCAAGCGAAGTAGGCTCTCAGGTCGTTGGCTGCGTGCCAAACGCGCATGAAATTGCGGAAGCGGAGATAGAGGGCAAGACGGTGATAGAGAAATCGCCAGAGAGCGATATTGCCAACCTGTTCCGTGAGTTAGCGGTTCAGGTCTATACAAACCGGTTAACCTCAGTACCCAGACCTCTGCCTCCGGATGAGATGAGGCACTTCGGACAGTTAATAAGGAAGAGAACAAGAGAGAGATACATGGATGGGTGAAATAATTCTCTATAATGAGGAATATAGAAATTTTTATTTATCACAAGCAATCAATAAATAATAGAGGTAAGAGGTAACGAGAAAAAAATATGTCAGAGCAAGAATTAAAAGATGCCGACGATCTCCTCGCTGGCATAGAAGTGAATAATACAGAGGAGATAGAAGTACCGAAATTACTGATAGACCAGGTACTGGGGCAGGAGCATGCAGTGGAGGTAGTAAAGAAAGCAGCGAAGCAGAGGAGGCATGTGATGCTGATAGGCACTCCAGGCACGGGCAAGTCTATGCTGGCGAAGAGTATGGCAGAGTTACTACCCAGGGAAGAGCTACAGGATATACTTGTATATCCGAATCCAGAGGACAAGAACACGCCAAAGATAAGGGTTGTACCTCGTGGTAAGGGTAAAGAGATAGTGGATGCGCAGAAGCAGGAGGTGCAGAAGCGTGTTCAAATGCGAAATACTTTCCTCATGTTCACCTTCCTCCTCATCATGGGGCTTGGTCTCTTTTATGCATTAAGACCGGGAGGTAACATAAGCACCTTCTTCTGGGCTGTTATTGCTGCCGCTGTCGTTCTCCTCGTATTCAGATGGATGATGCCGAAGGAGGAGGCGATGATACCCAAGCTGCTCGTATCCAATTATGGGCGTGAGACTGCGCCTTTCGTTGATGCTACCGGTGCACATGCGGGGGCTTTGCTCGGTGATGTCAGGCATGACCCCTATCAGTCTGGAGGGCTGGAGACACCAGCGCACGACCGTGTGGAAGCCGGCGCCATTCACAAAGCGCACAAGGGTGTGCTCTTCATTGACGAAATTAACACACTCAGGATAGAATCGCAGCAGAATCTGCTCACTGCGATGCAGGAGAAGGAATATCCGATTACGGGGCAGTCGGAGCGTAGTTCTGGTGCAATGGTGAAGACCGAGCCGGTGCCCTGTGATTTCATCATGGTTGCAGCAGGGAACCTGGATGCCATTGCAGGTATGCATCCCGCTCTCCGTTCACGAATCAAGGGCAATGGATATGAGATATATATGAAAGATACAATGGAAGACACGATAGAGAACAGGAGAAAGCTTGTCAGATTCATCGCTCAGGAGGTGAAGAAAGACCGGAAGATACCGCACTTCGAACGGAGTGGAATTGCAGAGATAATAAGGGAAGCGAGGCGGAGAGCGGGTAGAAAAGGGCATCTTACACTCGTACTCAGGGATCTCGGGGGGCTGGTACGCGTGGCTGGTGATATCGCACGTGCGGAAGGTGCAAAATATGTTACTGGTGAGCATGTACTGAAAGCGAAGACGATGGCAAGGTCGGTGGAGCAGCAGGTGGCGGATGAATACCTGGAGCAACGGAAGGATTACAAATTGTTCAAGACCGAGGGCTACGAGATAGGCAGGGTAAATGGTCTTGCCGTGGTGGGTGATACAGGAGTGGTGCTGCCGATAATTGCGGAAGTTACACCCGCTCAGTCGAGAGAGGAGGGCAGAGTAATTGCAACCGGTAGATTGCAGGAGATAGCACAGGAAGCGGTTCAGAATGTATCTGCAGTCTTCAAGAAATTCACAGGTAAGGATATATCCAGAAAAGATATCCATATCCAGTTTGTAGGTACCTATGAAGGTGTGGAGGGTGATTCCGCGAGCATATCCATCGCTACCGCCGTTATATCCTCCCTTGAGAATATCCCGGTCAATCAAAGTGTAGCCATGACTGGCTCGCTCTCCGTACGAGGCGATGTATTACCCGTAGGGGGAATAACGCAGAAGATAGAAGCAGCTGCGCAGGCAGGTATCCGTGAAGTCCTGATTCCTCAGGCGAATCTCAATGATGTGCTTATCGAGGAGCAGTACAAAGATAAGGTGAAGGTGGTACCGGTATTGACAATAGAGGATGTACTGGAGCATGCACTGGTGGGCAAATTAAAGAAGAAGTTCATAGAGAAGATAAAAAGTTTCACTACCGGCGTGGAGATGAAGATTCCCGAGGGTGTTGTTGATAAGCGAATAATCAGGCATTGATGTGATTGGGTGATTGGGTGAGCGAAGCGAACGGAGCTTCATTCAAGCTTCATTCATAATGTCCGAACCTCGTTAATCCCTATTCGCTCGAGGAAGGTGGATAGCAGATCCTGCTGGTAGTTCGTATATGCAACCCTGTCAGGGAGAGCAATAGCGATTTTACGGTCTGATAACTTTGGATATGCATATTCGAAGACCTGTCTGGCTTTATCTATCCATGCAGGTGGCTCTGAGGTTATAAATACCACAGGGTCCTCGCGCCACTCCCTGACATCATACCTGGATAAGGCATCAGTAATGACCAGGTACAGGCTATCGCGGTCTATGAGCATATCACCGGTGATGAATAGGAAATCTTTGTTCATCTTAAAGCCACTGAAGTGCCCACTGAGCTTTTCTATATCCCCTTCAGGCATCTCAGCCAGAGTAGCAGCGATCTCCTTCCATTCCTTGGATTCCCTCTTTGATAACCCTATGAGTACCCTGATCACATCCTCCACACGCTTGACAATAGGCATCTGAAAGAGCTCTCTCTCCCTGATCTCTGCCAGCATCTCCCTGGTGCGCATCAGTTCATCCTCACTCTGATGATACAGCCACAAGAATTCTCGCCCCCGTTTCTGTCCATAGATACAGAGGTTATCAGCGATGAATTTCTGCTCCAGTGTATGGAATACCGAAGGAGAGAACCACTCTGATATCTCCTTCTCTATCAGCCGGTACTGTGTATAGCCCGGAATTCCATGTATGCTCACCTTCAATAGCAACTCGATCATCTTTATCGCTGCTTTATCCCCCGCTTTTACCATTGTATCGAGATAGCCCGATAGCGGCTGAGGCTTCTGTACAAAGCCGGATACCACTTCATCGAAGACGGTTTCATAGCCGGGGCGGCAGATATACTCATCAAAAGGTCCACGACCAAGTACCTTCTTCCTCCTCAAAGCTCTCAATAGCATCCTGCAGTCACCATCACGCAAAGCACTGAAGTTCCTGGTAAGCGCCTCTTCTGACGAATGCTCCTTCAACAGATACGTAAGTCGCAACAGCGTCTTTATATCTTCACTACCCTCCGCCAGCTTCAATACCTGATCTCTGTATTCTTCCGGCGTCGTCTTTACTCTCATCTCCTTTTTCATCTCTACTTTCATCTCCTTCTCAACCTCCTAACAGCCGCTCAACAAAGCTATTGGCATCAAATTTCTCTAAATTTTCATAGCTCTGACCAGTACCGAGGAATATTATAGGTTTAGAGGTGGAATGAGCAATGGAGATAGCAGCTCCTCCTTTATCGTCTATATCCGCCTTTGTCAGTATAGTGGCATCAATACCGATGAGTTCATCGAACCTCTTCGCACGTTCAACCGCGTCATTGCCCGCAATCGCCTCATCCACAAAGATCACCATGTCCGGATTCGTTACACGGCATATCTTCTTCAATTGCTCCATTAGATTCACCGAGGTATGCATCCTTCCCGCGGTGTCAGCGAGAACCACATCTATTCTATTCGCCTTTGCATATTTCACCGCATCATAGACGACCGCTGCGGGGTCTGCACCATACTGATGCTTTATCACCTTCACACCCAATCTGGATGCATGTTCCTCTATCTGCTCGGTTGCACCAGCCCGATAAGTATCCGCGGATGCAATAACTACCGAATGCCCGGCAGAGAGCAATCTATTCGCAACCTTCGCTATGGTTGTTGTCTTACCTGTGCCATTTATACCAACAAAGGTGATATTAAGAGGTTTGTCCCCCGACTCAACGAACTCATCAAAATTGAGGTTATTAGGGGACAGAATCTTTAATAGTGCATCTTTCAATGCATCTTTTACTATTTCTGCGGTATTTGTACCCCTCTTTACCTTCTTCCCCAATAAATTCGCCTTCACGGTGGAACTAAGTTCTTCCACCACAGCTAATGCGGTATCACTCTCCAGAAGCGCTATCTCCAGCTCTTCCAGGGACTCACTCAGGTCTTTCTCGTCCAATACCGTCTCACCGCTCAGCGTCGCCTTCCCTTTCTCTATTATTTTCTCCTCAACAACTTTGGAGAAGCGCCTGAGCTTGTTCTTCAACCGCTCAAACATTTCGTTAAATTAATTATGGTACCGGTGAAATAAAAATCTAAGATAAATGAAAAGTGCCACAGGAAAAAAATAAAAAGGGGTTATCATCTTTCCCCCTTATTCTCAATTTCTATTTATTTATTCCACAGCCTCTATAATGTCCTCTCTCTTCACCGTCTTTCGCCCCGCATGCTTGGCGAGACTCACTGCTTTCTTAGCTATCTTCTCCGCTTCTTCTTCTAATATCTCTACCAGCGCTACACTCGCCTCTTCACTTACTCTCTCTGCTCCCGCTTTCCTCACTAATCTGGTTATAGGTGCAATAGGCAGTTCAGCCATTTTCATCACCATGATTACGTAATGGGAGGGTATATATAAGCTTTTCGGTTATCCAGCCTCTGCAATGTTATCAAAACCAGTGTCCCAATGTCTTTTGTCCCGCATCTTCAAAAGATGAGGTATCATAACCAAAAAGTTGCAACAACCTGTGTGCAACAGGTATTATCTGATGCTGACTATAATAAGCGATATCAATCTGATATCTCCTACCATCCGCGCATATCTCATTTCCATGGCTATCCTCTATTATATCCACCGGGAATGCGCGATCGCTCGTCTTTCCTCCCCCTTTTATTATTATGTACGGTATCTTCGAGCCGATATCATAGTCAATCGAGGAAGCGGAAGCCAGAGCTCGCTCTGCCGCGATCACATGCGCCTGTTTCGTCTCATAGCCACTTATCCTCCTTGTGAGCGTCTTATAGATTACAAGTTTATGGAGAGGTATTTTACCTTCTTTTAGCTCCTTTAGCACTTCTTTAACATATTTCACAGCGGCTTCAGGGTCTTTTTCCCTCAATATCTGCTCTATCACTCTGGTCTGGACTTCCTTAGCCAGCTCGCACCAGTCCCCCCGGCGCACCTCCAATCCGCGAACTACGATCTCGTCCCGATCTGTAAGCGCGGCATATCTCTTCTTCTTACCGGTGAAGAATATAGCTTTGAAGAAGTTCTGAATCTCGAGTTCAAGCGGGAATTCCCGTGATATGAGCTCTGAGACCTCCTTCGCCTTCGCCATCAAAGTATCCCTGTCACTACCCGGTAATTTCACAAATATACTGTCGGTATCGCCATAAATGACCTTCAAGCCGAGCTCTTCTGCAAGATTCACTGTGCGCTTGATGAAATACCGACCCCACGCAGCGGTCGCCTCTGCGCATTCGCGTTTATAAAATTTGGCTGCGCTCCAGCCGGTATATCCATAGAAGCTATTAGTGAGGATTTTGATACTCTGCTGCTGTATATCAAGCAACCGGTATTCCGGAGATTCCTTATTATATCGCTTCATTTCGGCTTTTAGCCGCCTCCGTCGCGCAATAAGGTCGCTCATTATGCGCTTGAAGAACCCATCAGGCTCTTTCCTGAACGCATGACCAACCTCGGGCGCGATAAAGACGTCCTTGACCGCTCCAGACTCCACGAAGGTATCGGGCGAGATATTGAAGGAGATCATGATGGAGGGATACATGGCGGAGAAATCGAGAGCAATGACATTCTCATGCAAGCCCTTCTCCGGTGGTAGAACGAACCCCCCCTCGTAAGTCTTCTCACTGCCACGCTTCGGAGGTACGAGTTCACCCCTCTTGAACGCTTCAGCAGTGAGAAAAGCCTCCACCTGGCGCCCTCTACCCATCTTCGTCAGCTCGTCTAGGGGATAACCAACCATCCTGGCGAGTTCGATCTGAAGCGGTAGCATCTTCTTTGCTATACCCAGTGTGCTCACTGCATCAGCCTTCGCATATTCGTATAGCAGGTGGCGTTCCGAGGGAGTGAACCAGCAGTGGGTGATCTCACGTGGTGATAAATTCACGCGCTCATCTTTACGCATAACGCCGAGATATTCAGCTACATTCTCCAGTGTCTTCACCTTCACAATGCTGAGGTCGCGTTTTACAAGTTTAAAGAGATCAACGTTCAATCTACCGGTGATGTTCACGCCGGGTAGCGCGCCTCCTCTCTCGAAATGTACAGTAGAGTTGTCTGCGCCCAGGCGGAGGCGGATTCCATGCAGTCGCGCTCTCTCCCTTATGTACTGCCAGTCAAAGCTGTCTGAGTTGTAGCCAACAACTATCTCAGGCTGGAAATCAGTTATGAACTGCAGAAAATCTGATATTACCCGTTTATCATCTCCTCTACTGTATTCTTCATCACTCATCACGAAGAGTCTGGACTCAAACCCATCGGAGGCGCTGGGGCTCGTGTATGCCGCAGATATAATAATGATGGGGTCCTTTCTGGGCGAAGGCATACCACCAGCAGAAGCAGCCATCTCGCAATCGAAAGCAAGGAGTTTAAATGCCGACAATCCACACCCGTTTCCTATACTCTTCACTTCTGTAGCGATTATACCTTCAGAATAACCCAGGTCTATCCTCTCTCCTTCCACACTCAGCATATCAAAGGGTCTCAATTGGTGGTCTATGAGATATCGAATTGTAAACAGGATATCCGCCTCCAGCACCATAAGACCAAGCTTCCGCACCTCCTCCCGCAATATCGGAACATGTCTGGGATGCGAAGTGAAGACCTTCAGAACGGTATGATTCACACCGAGCAGTTTCCGCTGACACAATTCCACACGCTTGACCCCTATCGGCTCCTCACCTGCATTCGTGAATACGCGAATAGACTCTATCTGTTCCTTCTTATCGTCTATATCGTCTTTATATAAGGTTGAATCATGAGAGAGCGCATAGAAATAAGGTTCGAAGCTGCTATCCAGAGCAACGAAATTATTGCCTTCTTCTCCTTTTCCTTTACACCATAGTCTTATCACAGGTTTTCCATCTTGCGTTAGATAATCTATATCAAATAGAAAACCCACTCTCTTCTCCATTTACTTTCTACTTCTAATAATCTTTTGATATAATATTTTAAAATTTGAATTAGCGTTAGGTTAATTCAAAAGGACTCCTGGGAATGAAGACAATTATTATAGGTGGTGGGAGAACGGGCAAAGAACTTGCTGCTCAGCTACCGGACTCGTTGATAATAGAGAAGAATCCGGAGAAGAGGGAGAAACTGGAGGGTTTGAGGGGTGTAGAGGTGGTTATAGGGGACGGTTGTGATGAGGATTTATTAAACCGTGTGGGGTTGAAGGATGCCAGTACTTTTATCGCCGTTACGGGCGATGACGATGTGAACTATCGTGCCGCACAAATTGCGAAGCGATATGGGGTTCCACGTATAATAGCCCGCGTGGAGGACCCGGAGGACAGAGCGCGTTTTCAGGATCTGGGCGTTGATTATGTCATGTTCCCAACGAAGATGATAGCGAATCTCATTGTGGATTTGATGCGCCCACGTGAGGAGAAGGGTATAGATGTGCCATTCAAGAAGATTCTCGTACCTATTCTGGATGAGAGTACAGTGAATAGAGCGTTCAAGGAGGCTTTGCTCGTTGCTTCGGTTGCAAGAGCGGAGATCACCGTTGTCTCTTCTCCTGATATAGAGCGAGCGAAAATGGAGTTACCAGCGAGGGAGATGGGTGTCCGTCTAAGGGTTTTAATGGAGGATGAGCGGCTGATGGATATAATAAAGCGGCATCTCCACTATCGCGGTTGTATAATAATAGAGCGGGTGAAGGAGCATTTGTATTATCCCGATTGTATAATAATAGACCAGGAAGAAGTTGGATTTATGAATAGATTGCTCGGGCGGGGCATAGTGCTGAAACTGATAAAATGTGCTTCCCGACCAGTGCTGGTGGCGAGGACATACAGATACTACGAGCAAATACTCGCTATTTTGGATTCTTCTGCAACATCAGAGTCGGTTGGCAGGTACGCTCTTCTATTAGCCCATCTCTGTGATGCCAGGCTACATCTGCTCATACTTGAGAATATACCAGAGCTGGTGGAGTGGATAAAGAGGATAGGGGAGAAGGCTAATATACAAATAATAGAGAATTGGATAGAAGGTAATCCGATGATAGAGGCGGTGAAGGAGGTGAAGAGTGGTAAATACCAGCTGGCGGTGATACCATGGAGGGGAACCGGAGTTATCCGGGCTGACCTGATAAAGAAGATAATAAACGATGCACCCTGCTCGGTATTAACCGTTGTATAAGTATAAGATGATTATAAGTCCGTATATTCTACTGTTGACGATAGCGGGTTTTGCATTTGTAATACCCATTCTATCGGGTAGAATAGGTGTTCCAGCGGTGGTTGGTGAGATAATCTGCGGTATTCTCTTAGGTGCTCTGGGCTTATCAGTTGAAGGAGAGGGGCAGATAATAATAGACTTCTTAGCGAGCTTTGGGCTCATATTTCTGATGTTCCTCGTGGGTATGGAGATAGATTTCTCGATTATAGAGACGCGGGGTCCGAAGTCTTTCATCATCGGTTTCTTTATATTCCTCTTTACCATTGCCATTTCGGCATACCTGATGTCAAGACTGGGCTATTTTGGCACCCAGTACCATTATAGGATATTTGCCGCACTGCTACTCTCGAGTTCCGCAGTTGGCTTGACGGTACCAACGATAAAGGAGCTGGGGATGCTCAAGACCGATTACGGGCAGACGATACTGGTATCGGCATTCATTGCGGATTTCGCAACGGTATTGCTCATCACGGTGTACACACTGTATCTACAGAAAGGTTTAACAATGGAGATGCTCATGATTGCTCTTGTGTTTATCCTCTTCTTCGCAGTGTATCAACTTGGGAAACTCGCGATATGGCATTATCCAGAGCGGTTATCAGCGTGGTTCAAGTCAGATCAGCCATCAGAGATAGGAGTGAGGGCTTCCTTTGCTCTGTTGCTTGTCTTCGTTGCATTATCGGAGATAGCGAATGTGGAGGCGGTACTGGGAGCTTTTTTAGCCGGTGTTATGCTCTCTCTCCTCTTTCGCGGGGGTACGATACTGGAGCAGAAACTCTATGGCATCGGTTATGGATTCCTCATCCCGATATTCTTTATAAATGTGGGTATGCAGTTTGATATAGGGGCATTGGCGAAGGGCGGGATTTATCTCCTACCAACGCTCCTTATTGTTGCATTAACGGTGAAGATAGTGCCTTCGTTACTCTTCATCATCTGGCATTCATTGCGGGAGAGCATAGCAGCGGGCATTTTGCTATCCTCTCGGCTGAGTTTGATAATAGCGATGGCTGCTATTGGGCTGGAACTGCACCTGATAGATAAGGCGATGGAGTCGGCAATCATATTACTCGCACTGATAACGAGTATAATCTGCCCTACAGTTTTCAGGCGTATGCATCGGCATTAGCTAACTAATGCATCTTCATCCGTGCGATAATCTCGCATACTTTACATAACTTCGATGCTGAAGCTTCTCCACAGCGCTCACAGGTTAATAGCCGGCGTTGGTGCTCCGTAGATGGAGGCAAGAGCTCCATTAGATGCTCATAGCCGCGCAGCAGCGAATATTTTGTACCTGGATGCCGCATCTCGAATTCGTTCAGCATCCGCTTCACAGAGAATCGAAAAGAGAGTTTGGCATAAGGGCAGTGAGCAGTGAGCAGTGGTAGCCCTACGAGATATGCATATACAGCGATTTCCTTCTCCGGGATACTCCGCAGCGGCTTTATTCGTGGTACAAACTCGTCAATACGATGCATGTTCAGCCTTCTCAATCTCTCTATATCGCCCCTTATATAATTGATCATGATGGTCTGGACCTCGTCATCGAGGTTATGAGCGGTAAAAACCTTCGTACTGCCCAGCTCCTTCGCTTTACGCTCTATCACCCTTCGCCTCAGCACGCCGCAGAATGTACACGGTGCCTGCTCGAATCCCCTTGATACTATATCATCCAGTGTAAACCCGAACTCATGAGCGAAGGAGTATGTGAAGAGTTTCATATTCAGTTTGTCCGTGAGCTTTTCGGCATTATCCAATGTCAGCTTGCGAAAGCCTTTTATACCCTCATCCACCGCGATTGCAACGAACTGTAAATCCCTGCGATCATGAAAGAACTTATTCAGCATGTATATAAGTGCTGAACTGTCTTTTCCGCCACTCAGTGCCACTGCAATCCTATCACCGCTCTCCACTCCCATCTGTCGCCTCAGCTCTTTCTTCACTTTCCTCTCTATGTACTCTATGAAATGCTTTTCACAGAGATGAAGCCCGGAGTAGCGCTGATAGATAACAGCAGGTCTGTTGCAACCTCTTCTGCTACATTGCATCTTCCTCAGTATCCATTATCCTTCATTTTATCTTTGTCTTACCATTACATTAATTACCATTACCATGCGGATTATTTGTTATTCGCACTTTTTTACCCCTCTTGTGAGAAATTCACGGAATTACCGCAGGTTTGCGCCGCTGAAGTAGCCGTTATCCATGCTCACCTTTGTTCCTTCTGGCAAGCCTCCCAGGTTCTCCTCAGTGAGCTCTATCTGCGGCTGCAACAACGTCTCGCTCCTTCTTGTTCTTCACGAACCTTGCTTCAGGGTCGGTTATACTTACAGCGCTCTGGACCTCCTCAACGGTTTTTATCTGCCCGGTATCAATGAATCGCCTCTTGAATTCTACCACTTTCGGCACAATTGCCTGGAAGTAATTCAAGCCGGGAGATGTAAAGTAAAGGAAACTTTATTCACGAAACTTCTTCCATGATATAGCGGTGCGCCACATTACTGTCATATTTGTCATTAAAGCAATGATGAAGAGAGAAAAAAACACGGAAATGGGATGTATGTAGCTGAGCACGCCGCCCATGAAAAGTATAAATAGCCTGAGGTCCCTATTGCCTTTGTGTTGATAATTCAAATCGGCTATCGCTCTTGCAGCGGTATAACTAACCATCAAACTTCCTATAATAGCCAATGTAAAGGTAAAAATAATAGCTAAAGGAGCTAAGTAAAATCCAAACATCTTCGTTACCATCAGGTAATAAAACATTCCAAGTAGTATAATAGCATCTGCATACCTATCTAAGACAGCGTCAGTAAAACCTCCTATACCTGTGCTCATCTTCTTAAGCCTCGCTATTTCGCCATCACAGCCATCCAGTATACTTGATAATTGAATGAAAATCCCGCCTGCGACTGGATGTGATAAGAAAAAAAGAATGGCACTCAGAGCAGCAACCGCGAAACTCAATAAAGATACCTGAGTTGGTGTAACTCCCTTATATAGTTTGAGAATGAGTGGGGTGAATATCCTGGTCGAGACTTTTCGGTTTATATGCCTCGATATGACACCATCTGCTGGTTTACCGAGCGAACTCAGCATCCGCTTCTCTGCGTATCTCAGACTCGCAGGTGTATCAATATCGCACCAGAATCTGCCGTGTATATCAAGAACCCCCAGCTCATCTGATTGTATCAACCGCTGAACCGCTCCTGTCAGCGCCGTATCTCCACCGGCAATTGCAGCACTCAACGCATTAAATATCGCAGGTGTGCAATAGAATATGCCGCAGTCAATCGCATTGTAATCCTTTAGCGCTTTACCTATACGCACTGGTTGCTCTCCTACTATAAGCACTTTCGTGGCGTCCGCAAGGTCAAATACGTTCTCAGGTCTATCCACGCACAGTATGCACTTACCTGTACCAGGAGCATAACTCAGGAGCTGTTTCACAATCCCCGGCTCGAAGACATGGTCACACATCATAAGTATGAAATCCTCGTTATCCACCGCCTCTCTCGCCTTCCACACCGATAGCCCGTTTCCTTCATCAAATTCCTCGTTCCGAACGAATTTTATATTCACATCAGCATGGGTTTGAAATCGCGATTCCACATATCTCTTCACCTCTTCGCTTCTATACCCAACGACGATTACGAAATCGGTTATTCCACATTCTTTCAGCGATAATATCGCTCGCTCAATGACTGTGAGACCGAGCA
>Ga0190304_1000491_pt1 | contig 18562 bp, 20 predicted proteins | sample 48700712_MG_FD_161670 | JGI IMG/M metagenome (GOLD analysis project Ga0190304, IMG submission 161670) | Hydrothermal vent sediment bacterial communities from Southern Trench, Guaymas Basin, Mexico - 4870-07-1--2_MG | ecosystem: Environmental > Aquatic > Marine > Hydrothermal vents > Sediment ...
GTCAAATTTCATCTGGTTGCTAGAGCAATAATATTCAATAAGACGATTTTCATCTAAGCAATAATCTGTATAACTTGTACCATCTACTGTTACTGTTCCTTTTTGATAGTAATTCTTTCCACCGTCTGAATCAGTGCAGGTGACAGGTTTTATGATTCTGAAGCGACCATCACTCCAGTCTTCTACCTCTGTATTATCAGAATCCCATATATGAATCTGATAATCGCTACTCTCTTCAAAACTAGAAGGAATGGTCCACAAATATTTTCCAGAAGAAGCCGATACTCTAGAGGCTATCTCCCACCCTGTATGACACCATACTATCTCAATGTTTACAAACTCTACATTCTGACTTTCCCACCTAATCTCATACGTCTTTCCTATCTCCCACTCTTCTCCTCCATTTGGAGAGATGACGGTAATTGAGGGCTGAGGACAACCATAAAGGGCATTAAGTTTGGCTCGAGTTTTTGGCCCAACATATCCTGTGCCATGTTCAAGTTCTAAAGGTTGCAAAATCTCGCTTGCATATTTTTCTTGAAAACCTACTACTGCTGAGGCAGTTGAATAACCAAACTGTGCATTCTGTTTTTCGTTGGTAAAAATTGTGAAACCTTCTTCTTGCAAAGCGTTTTGAAGCCACATCACCTCCTCGCCTTGATCTCCAAACCTTAAATTCTGCTCAAAATCATGACACCATGAAGGAGCCAATCCTGCGTTGACTATATTTATTTTCCCTAATCCTAAAATTATTCCAATTATTGTAAGAAAAATAATTAATTTCTTTTGCATATTTCTAATTTTACTTTATTGAAGTTTTATACTCGACCTTTCTATTTGCCAGACCTTTTTAATTTATAATAACTCGTTTTTACTCTTCTTCCAAGGAAATTGCCTGAACTGGACAACCATCTTTTGCTGCTTTGATATTTTCTTCTGATTCTTCTTTCCAGTTTTCTTTAACATAAGATTTCCCATCTTTTAATTCAAATGCTTTTGGAGCCATTGATTGACAGACGCCGCAACCAATGCATAGGTTTTGATCAACTTGTATTTTTTTTATAGCCATAGCGTTTTAGAATTAATATTTCAATATTTAAAAATTTCGATATATCGATATTTCAAAATTTCGAATTACGACCTTTTTGACTTCTTATTAAAAAATTTTAACATTTTTTTAAGCGGCCAACAATTTACGATATCCTCTTTTTCTGCCCAACCTCTTCTTGCTTGAGAAACCCCAAACTCCATATATCGCAATTGGTCTTTATGATGTGCGTCGGTATTAATTATCAATTTAACCCCTGCTTCTTTTGCTCTTTTTATATTTATGTCATTCAAATCTAATCTCTCTGGATAGGAATTAATCTCTAAGACTGTTCCAGTCTCTTTTGCCGCCCTTAAAATTTTATCAAAATCAATTTGATATTCATCTCTTTTCTTTAAGATTCTACCTGTTGGGTGAGAAATGATATTAATATAAGGATTTTTCATTGCTCTAATTATCCGTTCTGTCATTTTGCTTTTTTCCATTTTAAAATGTGAATGAATACCTGCAATTGTATAATCTAACTTTTTTAAAGCCTCATCTTTAATATCAATTGATCCATCTTTTAAAATATTAGTTTCCGCCCCTTTTAGCACCACTAATTTTCCCTCTAAAGTCTTATTAATTTTATCTATCTCTTTATTACGTTCTTCTAGTTGTTTTTCATTCAATCCATGCTCAATTTTTAGTGCCTTTGTATGAGAGGCGATTCCAAAATATTGATATCCCCTTCTAATTGCAGTCTCTACCATTTCTTGGATCGTATTTGCTCCCCCATCCCATTTTGCCTTCCATTTAATATGTGTGTGAAGATCACCTTTTATATCTTTCAACTCTATAATTTCTGGAAGCCGATTCCTTTGAGCAAGTTCTATTTCGCCCCGATTCTCTCTCAATTCTGGGGGAATCCATTGCATTTTTAAAATTTCATAAACTTCTTCTTCTGTTTTACCAGCTACAAATTTATTGCCTTTAAAAACTCCATATTCGTTAAGCTTTAACCCTAGATCAATTGCAATTTTTCTTAGAGCAATGTTATGATCTTTTGAACCAGTAAAATATTGCAAAGCCGAACCAAAAGATCTCTCAGGAATTACTCTTAAATCTACATCTATTCCTGTCTCCAGCCGAATTGAAGACTTTGTAGTCCCTTTGCCCCATACCTTAATAATCCCTGGTAATTTCACAAATTCTTCCATCACCGCCTCTGGCTTTGTAGCCACTACTAAAATATCAACATCACCAATAGTTTCTTTTCTTCTTCTTAAAGAACCGGCTATACTTATTTTTTTCACTCCTTTTACTCTTTTCAACCTTTTTTCAATTTCTTGTGCCAAAGGTAAAACCTCCCCAAGTAGAAACCTCCCCCCACTTTTTTTTAGAAAAAGAATTCCTTGTAAAATGTTTTCCTCTGTCTTCTTGCCAAAACCAGGCAAATTTCTTATTTTACCTTGTCTGGCAGCTTTTTCTAATTCTTTTAGGTTTGTAATCCCTAACTTCTCATAAAGAACTTTCACCATTTTAGGCCCCACCCCTTCAATAGAAGTTAATTCTTCAATATCAACCGGGTATCTCTTTTTAAATTCCTCATAATATTTAACTTTACCGGTCTTTAAATACTCTTCAATTTTTTTAGCGATACTTTCACCAATGCCCGGAATTGCTTTTACTCCTTTAAAACCCTTTCTTTGATAAATATCTTTAATATCCTCTTCTAAATTTTCCAAAATTATAGCCGCCTTCTCATAAGCATAGGGCTTAAAAGGAACACCTTCCATCTCTAAAAAATATGCTATTTCATAGAAGATATTCGCTAATTCTTGATTGTTTGCAAACTTCATAGTTTTAACAACTTCTTTAAAAATAAGGCGTTCTCAATCGCAAATCCATGAAAATCATTGTTGAAATATACAAAAACATCTCTCTTTTCTTTTTGCCATTTTTTTATCTTTTTTGCCAAATTCTCTAACGCCTTATCTGAATATTTAGAAGCAAAAAGTTCTGCTGGCCCATGCATTCTTATATAGACAAAATCTGTAGTTACAACCTCTGCTTTGGGGTAGCGAGAAGAATCAGCAATTACCAAAGCAGCGTTATATTTTTCCAAAAGTTTATAGGTTTCTTCATCCAGCCAGGTTTTATGTCGGAATTCAAAAGCGTATCTCAGTTTATAGTGAGTAGTGGGTAGTGAATAGTGGGTAGTGGCAAGTTGATAGTTAGAAAGAAGTTTTAGAAAATTTCTTAATCTTTGAATATTTTCTTTTTCGGCTTTAAAAGAAGGTGGGAATTGAAAAAGTATTGGGCCTAATTTTTCTTTTAAATTTTTGGCATTTTCAAAAAATTGCTGCCAGGGATCTTTTACATTTTTCAACCTTTTTATATGGGTAATAAATCTTGAGGCTTTAACAGAAAAGAGAAACCCTTTTGGGGTTTCTTGATACCATTTTAAAAAGGTTGTAGGCCGCGGAAGATGATAAAAAGAATAATTTACCTCTGCGGTATCAAAATATTTTGCAAAATATTTTAGGCGATCTTTTGAAGGAAGATTTTCGGGATAAAATTTTCCAACCCAATGAGAATATACCCAGCCGGAGGTTCCTATATAGATTTTTGCTTTCTGTAAGGTCATTGAAAAGAATCATTTTTTAGAAGACTTAACTTCTTCAGAAAAGTATCTGTCTAATTCGTCTACAAATTTTAAAAGAAGAGGGTCGTCGATTCTCTCTTTAATCTCAATCCACCATGGCATAATTGGAAATTTTTTATCTCTTTTGAAATACTCAATTGCCTGAACAAGGTTGGCAATTTTGTCCACCTGAGCAATAAACCTACCTTCTTTTGAAAGCCCTTCTTCAAAATCCACCCACAAATTTATTATTTCGTCCCGCAAGTTTTTTGGTAAATGAGATGTTAGTTTTACTATTGCTTGCCATTCTGTAGTCCTTTTTTTCAATAACCACTCCAGGCGCTTTCCTTGAGGCATTCTTGGAGGCTTTTTGACCAGTTCCTTAGCGTTGCTATTAGTTAATAAAATGGGGTCATAAGGTGTCTGATCTCCTGCATATACTTCACAAAGATCGTGAGCCAAAGCAATCTTAATGACTCTTTTTGTGTTTAATCCTTTTTTCTCTCCTAAAAACCAGGCCATGATTGTCATCCAAAAGGTATGCTGCGACACAGTTTCTGCATTTTTGACACCTCTAAACACCCATCCTTTTCTTTGAAGAAATTTAAGTTTTCCTATTTCTCTTAAAAACCAGACAATCTCTTCTATTTGGCTTTCTTTAGTTTTTCTTTTATGCGAGCGGGCGCATAAAAGAGTCTCTGCAGTATTTCTAAATTTTGTAAGTAATTTATCCCGAATCACCTCCCTTGACCATCTTCTCAAAAGAGGAAGTTGTATTTTGTCTTCTTTTTGCCAGTATTCCAAAGCCTGTAAAAAACTTTCTAATTTATCTATTTGCCAAGCAAACTTGCCTACTTCCGTCTTCTTTGTGCGATAAGATACCCATAGTTCTCTTATCTCTTGCTTAAACCTTTGAGGCAATTTTGCAATGAGCTTCTCAAGCCCTTTGAGTTCCTCCTGATAGCGTTTTCTTTCCATCTCTCTTTTTTCTCTCAAAGAAAAAGGAGGTTTTCCTGTAAGAAGCTCTTTAACTTTCTCTAAATTACTTTTCTTTGATAAATTTTGGGGAATTAAAGGATCGTAAGAGGTTTCATCAATTACATATACTTCAAAAATATCATGTAAAAGCAATGTTTTAAGAAGTTTCTCTTCATCTAAACCTTTAGATTTGTTTAATACCCATCCCAAAATTGCAGATCTAAATAAATGATCGGCAGTTGTCTCTGGGTTTTTAATACCATAAAAGAGCCACCCTCTTCTTGGTTTTTCTTTTAATTTGCCGATATTAATAAAAAAATCTAACAATGATTTCATATAGATGGAAAAAGAGGGCTTTTGCCCTCTTTTTATTTATCCTTTAAATATTTCGGTATGTAATTTTCTTAATTTTATAAACTGTTGTAACTGCAGATTGAACTTTTACCTCATCGCCTACTTTATGATTCAAAAGTGCTTTTCCTACCGGAGACTCGTGGCTTATTTTACCCAAAAATGGATTTGCCTCAAGTGGCCCTACAATTGTAAACTCATCTATTTGACCTTCCACCTCTACTTCTACCGTTGCCCCTATCTGTACAGTATTCTGTCTATGTTTTGGTGGTGGCTTTATTAATTGATAATTTCTCAATATTTCTTCTAACTCCTCTAATCTTGATTCTAAAAAACTAATATCCTCTTGAAAGGTAAGATATTCTGAATCTACTCCATGAGGTGCCCCAATCATAGGAGTTTCTCTCTCCATTTTCTGTGCTTTTTTCTGCTTTAGTTCCTCAAACTCTTTTTTAAGCTTTTCCAGCCCCTCTCTTGTTAAATAGAATTTCTTCTCTTGAGCCATGAATCTGTTCAATAATTTAGTTTATCTCCTCTAAACATAATGTCAAGAACTTGACAAGAGCAAAAAATATCTTTAATTTGGGATAAGCCCTTTTAATCTCTATTCTCGATATGGGAGGTGAAAAGAGATGGATGTAAGAAATGTTTTAGCCTATCTTTCAGAAATTCTTTCTCTCTGCCGTCTTGCAAGGTCTGGATGGCGAAGATTTGATGTTCCTGAGTCTGAACGGGAAAGCGTGGCTGACCACGTTTTTGGGGTTGTACATATTGCTTTAGTCTTAGCCAACCTTGAAGACGTGCCAAAAGAAAGATGGGGAGATATTGCGCTTATGGCTTTAATCCATGACAATCCTGAAACTAGACTTGGAGATCTTGATCGGGTTGCTACTCTTTATATCAGAAGAAGAAAAGCCACTCAACAGGCCCTCAAAGATCAAATTGCTAATCTACCGGAACCTTTAAAAAGTAAACTCCTGGAGCTTTCAAAACACTTGGATAGCGAAAGCATTGAGGCCCAAATTGTAAGAGACGCGGATACTCTAGAATTTGCTCTTCGTGCTATACTTCTTTCGCAAAGAGGATACTCAACTAAAGAAGCGGCTAAAACCTCTTTGAATGAACTTAGAACCAAATCTGCAAAGACTCTCCTCAAAGAAGCTCTGAAAGAGAAAAACTTAGCCACTCTCTGGACGAAAGATTTGGAACTTGCAGGAGACCCCCGATGAATACAAAAATAAAAGAGAAAAGACAAAACTCCAATTACCACAAATGGAAAAACGGCCTATTCTCTGAACTTTTTGGAGAATAGGCCTTTTTATTTAACAGGTTAAATGGAAGAGTCCGATCACTTTCTTTTCTCTTCCTTCTTCCTCTTTAGATGCTTCTAATTGAATATTAAATGTCTTTATAGCCTCTTGGGTTGAGTCAATAACCAGTTCTATTCCTTGGTCTTTAATTAATTTCTTTGCTCTTGGAGTAACTTTAGCCATTCCATACGCACCGGTTCCTATAACAATCATTTCTGGCTTTTTTGAAACAGCCCTTGCCACATCTTTAAAATCAATTATGTGACTCTCTTCTCTTTGCCATTGCAAAACCTCGCCTGTCCACCTTACCTCAACATCAAAATTATATCTTTTTTTATCTATAATAATTTGACCAAATTTATATTCCTCAATCATTCTTGAGTTTAATTATTGTAATTTCTGGTTTGGCATTAAATCTAAAAGGAAGAAATGTCCAACCAATTCCTCTATTTACATAAAGCCATTTATAATCTTCTCCAAAAAACCCACTTTTATATTTTCTGTCATATTTTAAAGGTAAAATTAAATTAGATACGAGTGGAAGATTTATTTGTCCCCCATGAGTGTGGCCACATAGAACTAATACATTATTAAAATTAACCTTTCTAAAAATTTCAGGCGAATGTGCCAAAAGAATTTTGGGTATTTTCATATCTACTCCTTCAACTGCTTTATCTAATTGATCGAACCCTAAATGAGGATCATCAACACCTATTAAATATACTCCATCAACTAAAACAGAGCGGTTATTTAGAATCTGAATTTCTTTCTTTTTTAAAATTTCTATCAATTTTTTAAGATTTTTATTTCTATGTTCGTGATTACCAAAGACAATATAAATTTTTTTCTTAGGAATTCGAGAAAGTATCTCTAAAAATTGATCAAGCTCTTTCCACTTTTTGGTTGTCCAATCTATTAAGTCACCTGTGATAAAAATGTAATCAGGGTTTATTTCTTTTAACTTTTTAAGGGTTTTCCTTTCTCTTTCTGAAAAAGCCCTAAAATGAATGTCTGAAATTTGAACAAAGGTTTGCTCTTCCCCTTCAAAAGGAAGGTTTTTAAACTTTACTTCCAGGGTAGTTATTTCGATTGAATTTATTTCAATCATCCCCATATAGAGAATTCCTCCTATAATAACTGCTGGGAATATAAGCATAATAAACATTTTAAACTCTCTCATTTTAGGTCAAAATTAAGAAAATTTCTAAAATAACTCCGGCTAATAAAAATAGAGGTAGAAAATATAAAAATGGGTTTATTCTTTGTTGTTTAAGATGTAATGCTACTGCTTTTCTATAAAGAAATATATGAATAAAGCCTTCAATCCCGATGGCAATTGCCCCGCAAAGACTTAAAATCAAAGTAAAATTTTTAAAGCCAAAGAAATAAAATAAAAGAGGAATGCCTGTGGCTAACAAAAAAGATGTTTCTTTCTTAAATTTTAAATCATACAAAAAAACTTTTTTAATTGTCAGGCCTAAAGTGAGGTAAGAGGTAAAACAGGTAATCACGCCGAAAAGATAAAAGACCCACAAAACCTTTTTGCCAAGGACCGAAACAAGACCTGAAAGAGCATCTTGGGTTGTGTTTTTACCACATGTGCCGACAATTATTATTATAAAAAGAATATAGATCATTGCTGAGAACAGAATTCCAGAAATAACAATTCTCTTTAGATAATCCTCTTTCTTTTTTAACATTTCTGCTATTTCCGGTACAACTGCCGATCCCCATAAAGAAAACAAGATAACTCCATAGGGATAGAATGAAAATTTAGAGAAAGATAGATTATTTGGGTTAATAAAACCGGCGGTTTTTATCAATAAAAATATCAAAAGACCAAAGAAAAAAGTATTGATTAATGTCTCAGACCAAGAAATGCTTTTAATTCCCTTAAAAATTAAAAAACTCCCCAAAGCAAAAAAAGTTAATACATAATAAAGCTCTTTTCCTCCCAAAAGAGGACAAAAAAGTTTATATAAAAATCCTCCACCAACAATTAAATATACAAGTTGGGCCCCGAAAAGACCAAGGAATGTAGAAAATAAAGATAAAATCCCCCACTTTTTTCCCAAGTACTGAAATACATACCCCGGAAAACGATGTTTCTCTTTTGTTAAGCAGCAAACTTTTCCAAACAAAAGATGGATTACAATTGAAATGGCACCCAAGAGAGCAAAATAAAGAAAAACAAAAAAGAGACCAATATCTTTGACGGCCCAGGGTAAGGCGAAAATGCCCACGCCGATGATCGTGCCTACAAAAACAAAAAATGCTTCTGTGATTCTCATTCTTTTCTTAAAATTCTTTTTTCAATTAAAAGGACCCCTGCTAGAATTAAAAGACCCAAAGAAGTAGCAAAGACAGCCAAAGAATACATCTTTAGCCCTATTGCTACCCCAATCGCTGCTACTAACCAAAGCCCAGCAGCGGTGGTCAAACCTTCTACATGATCCTTTCTAAAAATAATTACTCCACTTCCAATAAAACCAATCCCAATGGCAACTGCTTGAATAGCTCTAAGAGGATCCATATTCATCCTGCACTCTTTAAAAATGTTAGGGGCTAAAAAGGCTAATATAGTAAAAAGACAAGAAGCAATACAGACAAGCATGTAGGTTCTCAGGCCTGCTTCTTTTTTTCCAAACTCTCTCTCAAGTCCCAAGAGCCCGCCCAAAACCGCTGCTAAGATTATTTGTAAAATTATCTCTAGAGCTTCTTTCATTTTATAATTTAAAAACTTTGTATCCTTCTCTTACTTTTTCTTTAACTTTTAATCCTATTTCTTCCCCTTTCTTGGCTTTTTTTATCTTTTGGTGATTTATTTCCATTGAGTTTACCTTCTGTTTAAAATCCACCTCACCTCCAACTATTCTTATTTGGTCTCCTATTTTAATGGGAGCACTTAATTTTATTGCAGCCACTTTAATTTTATCAAAATAATGAGTTACCCTTCCTATCAATCTTTCCTTTTTCGAAACTCTCTTTTCTGTTACCTTTCTCTTCTTTTGTTTTGATCTTATCTTCCTTGTTTTTCCGCCTCTCTTTACCCTCTTTTTCTTCTTTGTCTTTTTAGTTACTTTAGATTTCTTCTTAGATTTGCTTTTCTTTTTAGCCATATTTTTAGTTTATTATGTTAATTGACCTTTAAATTAATTTTATCATAAAATTTATGCCCCTGGGAGGAATCGAACCTCCATCTGAGGCTCCGGAGGCCTCTGTTCTATCCAATTGAACTACGGGGGCAAATTTTGGCGGACGGGACTACAGGGGCGGGCCATAATAAATAAATTACTCTCTTTTTTGGACCTTTTTAAGATTTTTGCTTCTAAAACTCTAAACCCTGCTTTTTCTAAGGTATTTTTTAATGAGTTTAAAGTAAAAACATGAAGATATCTTTGTATTATAATATTGCCTTTTGAATCTTTCCATGGCAGAAATATATCAAAAAAACCTAATTTTGATTTACCAATGAGTTTAAATATTGTATATTTTAAAAGAAGCCATTTAACTCTCTTTTTTGGTAAAAGATTCCATACAGTAAGAATCAAGGTACCGTCTTTTTTAAGCACTCTTTTTATCTCTTTTAAAAATTGCATTCTGTACTTAAAAGAAGGAATGTGATGAAAAACAGAAAGGCAAAAAACTTTATCAAAAAAATGATCTTGAAATGGTAAAGATAAGGGGGAGGTGAGAAAGAATTTGCCCTGGGGATAGTTTTTTTTCGCAATCTCTATCATTTTTGAGGATACATCCGCCCCAAAATATTCAGCATCGTTTTTGATCTCAAAAAGTCGCCCATTTCCACAGCCGAGATCTAAAATTTTCTCACCCTTTTTTATAAACTTTTTCAAATATAGGACATCCTTCGGAATATAACTTCTTGTTCTTGAAAAATGATTAGTAATCTTATTATAATCCTCCTTTGTTTTTTCTAATAAAAATTGAGCGTATTCCTCTTTCATGCAACCAGCTGAAATTTTAATTTTAAAACTTAAAAAAGCAGCAAAGAAAGACAGAAAAACTTTAGAAAAACTGAAAAGAGAAATTGCAGCGGATTTTTCAATTGATTTCCTATCAAATTCTTTGTTATTAAAAGCTTACCATAAGTTATTAAAAGAAAAAAGAATAGAAAGAGATAGAAATTTAGAGGAGCTTTTAAAAATCAAAAAAATCAGATCTCTTTCTGGTATCGTAATTGTTTCTGTTTTAACAAAACCCTACCCTTGTCCAGGTAAATGCTTGTATTGCCCTTATCAGAAAGGCATTCCAAAGAGTTATGTAAAAGGTGAACCTGCAGTTGATAGAGCAATGTCTTTAAAATATAATCCATATTTACAGGTTCAAAAAAGACTAAAAACTTTAGAAGAAATCGGACATTCTATAGATAAAATTGATTTAAGAATTATAGGTGGAACATGGTCTTATTATCCAAAAAAATATCAGACTTGGTTTATAAAAGAATGTTTTAGAGCAGCAAATGATTTTAAAAATTCCGAACTCCAAGAACCAAATTCCAAACAAATTCAAAATTTCAAATTCAAAATTCAAAAAAGTGATTTAGAAAAAGAGCAAAAGAAAAACGAGAAGGCAAAGTGTAGGATTATTGGAATTACTATCGAGACAAGGCCTGATTTTATTGACGAAAAAGAAATAAAAAGATTACGACGGCTAGGAGTTACAAGAGTCGAACTAGGAGTTCAAAGCATTTACGATGATGTCTTAAAGCTAAACCGTAGGGGTCATAAAGTAGAGGAAACAATTAAAGCAACAAAACTTTTAAAGGATGCTGGGTTTAAGATTTGCTATCAGATGATGCCAAATCTTTATGGTTCAAATCTAAAACGAGATTTAGAGATGTTTAAACAATTATTTAACGATCCACGATTTTGCCCAGACTATTTAAAAATTTATCCTTGTGCTTTGTTAAAAGAGGCTCCGTTATATAAACTTTATAAAGAAGGTAAATACAAGCCATATTCCTTTAAAGAGATTCTTTGGCTTTTAAAAGAAATTAAAAAAGTGGTGCCTTATTGGGTGAGAATCCAAAGAATTGTTAGAGATATTCCAGCTCAAGCAATAATTGAGGGACCTACCAAAATCTCTAACTTAAGGCAAATTATTCACCAAGAAATGCAAAAAGAAGGATGGCGGTGTAAGTGTATAAGATGTAGAGAGGTAAGAGAAAATTATGATCCAAAGGAAAAGATTTATTTATTCAGAGAGGATTATTGGGCTCAAGAAGGTTATGAAATATTTTTAAGTTTTGAAAATAAAAAAAGGGCGAAACTATTTTCCCTTTTGAGGCTTAGAATTCCCTCTCAATATTTTACAAGAGAAAAACACTTTCTTTCAGTGCTTGAGGAAGCAGCAATTATAAGAGAAGTTCATACTTATGGAAAACTTGTTTCTCTTTACCAGAAAGAAATCGCTCCTCAACATAGAGGTCTTGGCAAAAAACTAATAAAAGAAGCAGAAAAAATTGCAAAAGAAGAATTTGGGCTAAAAAAAATAGCCGTGATTGCAGGAGTTGGAGTGAGAGATTATTTTAGAAAACTTGGATATAAATTAAAAAACACCTACATGATTAAAATTTTTTAATTTTTTAAAGATTTGTTATAATGAAAAATTAGAATTAACAATTAAAAGAAAAACATGGCGGCGCTATTTTTTTGGCTTGTAATCATTTTAATCTTCTTCCTTCTCTCAGGATTAAAAGTAGTAAAGGAATATGAAAGAGGAGTAATCTTAACTTTGGGAAAGTATACAAGCACAAGACAACCTGGATTGACTTGGATTTTTCCGGGTGTTCAACAAATGATAAAAGTGGATTTGCGAATAACAACGGTTGATGTGCCAAGGCAGGAAGCAATTACAAAAGATAACGTTCCTGTAGGAATAAATGCAGTTGTATATTTTAGGGTACAAGTTCCAGAATATGCAGTTTTAAGAGTTAAAAACTATCGCTATGCTGTATCTCAATACGCTCTTGCGGCTTTAAGAGACATTGTCGGGGGAGTTGAACTTGATACTCTTTTGGCAGAAAGAGAAAGAATCGCAACTGAAATTAAAAAAGTGGTCGACGCAGAAACTGATGCTTGGGGAATTGATGTAACTGCAATTAAAATGCAGGATATTGAATTGCCAGCAGGCATGAAAAGAGCAATGGCGGCCCAGGCTGAAGCAGAGAGAGAAAAAAGAGCAATTATTATTAAATCAGAGGGAGAAATAAAGGCTGCTGAAAATTTAAGCTCTGCAGCAGTAATTCTCTCTTCAACTCCTGGCGCTTTATCTCTAAGAACGCTTGAGACAATTGACAACCTTCAACCCGATCCTTCAAAGACTGTAATCTTTGCTTTACCTGTAGAGATTTTAGAAGGGTTTAAAAAATTAGCGGGCAAGAACAATAAATAGCTACCTAATTTCCTTTAAAAATTCTCTTGCTAATTTTGCTGTTTCTTTTGAACTTTTATAAAAATTTCTCCAAACAACCACTATATCTACATCATTAAACACTGCTGTCTGTATTTCTTGAATTGTATCTCCTCCTGCTACTGATACCATAATATCATATTGGCTTTTAATTCTCTGAATCTCATAAAAAGGTAATTCTTTCTCGGGATTATAATCTTCCTCATCAACTCCTCTGTGTAAAATTACAACATCAGGTAATTGTTTTAACTCTCTTAAAATTGAAAGTGGGTATTCTACATTCATCATATCAATCATTGAATCAAGTTCTAATTTTTTACATTCCTCAATGAAAGCATTTATTGTCTCTAAAGGCGCAGATCCCAGAACCGTTGCCGCGCTCGCTCCTCCCTCTTTTGCTAATCTAACCTCTGTTTTTCCTCGGTCCATACATTTTAAATCTGCAACAATATAAGGAGTTGATAAAACTCTTTGTGTTTTTTCTATTTCCTCTTCTTTTATGGCTCGAAAAATATCTCTCCAGTCCCCTGTTCTCATTTCTTCTTGGGAATTTCCTAAAACTTTAGCGCTCCAAAAATTTCTGATTGCTCTAATTCCCTCAACCCCATAGTTTTTAATTAATGGGGTACCTGCTTCAATAATAATTCTCTTATCTAAAGGAAGCCGAGAGATTATATCTCTTGCTTCCTCTAAAGTGCTATTTAGGGCAATTTGGAGATATTTTTGTTTTTTACTTAATTTTGCCATTTTAGTTTTTTAATTTTTTATTTTTAATTATTTTTCATATTAAAAATTTAACCACTAAATATCCAAAAATTGTAAAAAATGAAATTGTAGGAAGAGCCGGCAGAGGTCTTCTTTTCTTTTGTGAAAGAAACAAGAAAAGTGTAAGTAAAATTCCAAAAACTGCAAAAACTGCTACAATTAAAGCATTTTTAATTCCAGCGGCCGGAATAAGAGAAGAGGCAAATATTAGAGGAAAAGCAATATCTCCTCCACCAAGAATTACAAATTCTTTACCAGGTCTGGCCTCCTTCAAAGAAATGCAAAAATTAGCAAGTCTGTTGGGAATTATTAATCCCATCATTGTGCCACTCTCAAGCATAGATTTTGCCATTTTCTGCATATGTTTTGTTTTATAAACAGCAATAAAATCATATATAGACAACAGGCCTAAAATTATTAAAAGAGTTTCTGGTTTAAAACTTAGCCCAAGCATCGCAGAAATACCTGCTAAACCCAATCCAATAAAAAGATTATGGTTTAAAAGGGTTGGATGTTTTGCTCGGCGATATATAAGCAAAGCGCAAGAAAGAAGCGGGAAAAGGTTTGTAAATAAAAAATTGTTTGGTAAGTAGGAAAAAAGTAAAAAGAAGGTAATCAAGGCCCCGTATGCTCCTGAGAAGAAATATAGTACTTGAAAAATTCTACCTTTTACTTTTTTAAGTTTTGGAAGGTAAGCAAGGAACAAAATTAGACAGGTACCAAAAAAGAAAAGAAATACAAATTCGCCTATTGTTAAGGTGGGTACTTCAATTTCCTCCTGTATCATGATCTTCCAAGCTGTTTGAGCCATAAATAAACCTAGAGAAAAAATAGAAATCACAATTATCCCTTCTATTAAAAATGTTTGAAATGTGAGTTTTTCCATACTTTAAAATTCTCTAAGCCATGTTAATATTTTTTCAACTTCTTTTTTTATATCATCTGCTCCCAAAATTATAATAGTGATTCTATGCGATTTCTGGCTATTTTTTAGATGAAATACAAATAATCCTGTTTTCCCAAAGCCGGGCACAAACCCTGTTTTTCCTCCAATAAAATCCTCCTTTTTTGAAAAAATATTTTGGTTTTTGAGTTTTATATCTTTAAACTGGCCAGCAAAATCTACTAATTTACCTTTTGTAATATCGAACAGAGGAGGCCTGTTAAAAAGGATATATCTTGCTAAATAAAAAAGATCTTTTGCCGAGGCCTTGTTTTGAGTTAGATCGTCAAATGATACAAATTCTGCCCCTTCCATCATAATCGCTTTTGTTTTTTCCTGGATTAAAGCCTTCGTTTTATCCTGACCCAAAAAATATGTTAGAACTATCATGGCCTCTTTTGACGATCCAACAAGCATAGGGTAAAGCAATTCTACAACTCCATATTTTTGACCTTCTTTTAATATTGAGTCTTCCTCTTTGGATAACATGGCCTTTGTAATTTTTACCTCTCTTCTTAAATCTACATTTTCTGCCACAACAGAAGCAACTAATAGATATGATAACTCTCCAATAGGATAAGGTGTAAGGTAATCCCTCTCTAAAAGCACTCGGCCTGAATCTAAATCTGCCACAAGATAGCTTTTAGCAGAAAGGGAGATTGGATTGGAAATTTGAGGCTGGGGTGAAGTTTTGTTCTTTTGATCTATTACCAAAACCGGCATATTCTTTTTTGCAAAATTAAACACTGCTTTGGCAGAGCGATTGTCTAATCTTATGCATCCGCCAGAAAATGACGATTTCAACTTCTTGCCGTTTTTATAATAAGGTTCACCATGGATATAGTATTTACCATAAAAATGAACACTATAGGGCATATATACATTGGAAATATTAGAATAGCTGATTTTATGTTTCTTCAAAACATGATAAAGACCTGCTGGGGTTCCTCCCCAGAGATCAGGATTACCTTTGGCCAAGATATTAAAAGTATCTTTTAAAGTCCCTCTTTCAAAAAGCGACAATTTATTTTCTTCCAAATTTATCTCTATAAAATCCTGCTTTTCTCTTATAAGGGCCTCCTCTTTAAAAGAAAAATCTGGCAATATAAGAGGGTGTGTTGAGATGTGGCTCTCTCCTAAAATATTTATGAATACCAAACCAGCTATGAGTAATTTCAACAAACTCCACATAATCAAGTTTTTTTCTTTTTCCAGGCCTCTCTACATTTTTGAATTATAAACCTTGAAGGGGTACGATATGTTAGTTTTCTTCTTTTTGCTCTTTTTCGAGTCTTTTTGTAAGTTGCTTTCATAATAAAACTGTATCGAGTAACCTTCTTCTTGCTGCTTCTTTCTCCTTTAGCGAAATTTTGGCTTTTTGAATAGCTTTTTCTACAATCTCGATTGTTTTATCATAAGTTGGCCTAGATACAGGATAAGGAGTGCCATCTTTGCCTCCATGAGCAAAAGAAAATCTCGCTGGATCTTCATAAGAAGGTTTTTTGCCATATATTAACTCCGCCACCAAAGTTAAAGCCCTCAAAGTTTTTGGACCTACTCCTTTAATTCTAACCAATTCCTCGAAAGTTTTTGGTTTTAGAAAATGGGCTGCTTCAATTGTTTTTCTTAGCCTTCTTAAATCAAATTTCTCTTGTAATACTGGGTGCCAATGAAACTCTACGTCCTTTAGGCTCATTAAAGTAAGCTGTCCGATTTGTTGTTTTTTAATTAAAGAGGTGGAATGTTTCTGAAGAGAAGAAAAATTTCTTAAAAAAGTTTTTGGTTCTTCCCTCACCATTTCTGTACAAATTTCTCTTGTTTCTTTGCTTTTTTTAGCAATCAAATTTAAGGGTTTCACCTTTCTTTGAGTTGCAATACCTGAATGTGGTTCTTCTGTGAAATCTTTTACCTTATCTGATAACCAATGATATCTTCTTGCGGTTGCATTTTTATCGTTTAATCCTTGTTGAATTACTACCCATTTTCCGCTATGAGTAAAAACTAAATTATGATGATATAAAGTATAGCCATCTTGTAGCGCAGAATTGTCAATTTTTGCAGAAATTTTTGAGGCATAAATTAAACTTTCAATCCTCTTCTGATCCAATCCTATCACTTCTCCCCATCGTTTAATTTGCTCTGGTGTTTTTAAAGAAGTTTTTCCTTTCCCTCCACAAACAAAAATTCCCAAATTTTTTTCAATCCCTCGTATTCCTCCTTTCAAAGCTGCTAAAGTTAAAGTAGTCAATCCTGACGAATTCCAATCAAAGGCAATAACACAACCCAAACTTTGAAACCAAACAGGATCTGAAATCCTTCTTAAAAATTCTTCTTCTCCAAACTCCTCAACAATGGCAATTAAAATTGCCCTAGACAATTTTTTCATTCTTTCAAAAAGCCAAGGAGGGCAATGTCCTGTATCTAATGGAAGTGTAGCAATTCCTGTTCTCATTAATTTAATCATAACAAAAAGCTGGCTTTTCAGCCAGCGCCAATAAATAAGTTCGCAGCAAAGAGTTTAGTTTCTTGAAACCCTTATTAAACCTGAACAAGGGATTATCTCGATTCCTCTTCTTTCTAATTCATCTAAAAACAGATTCACTCCTAAAGAATCGGAAGACATATGGCCTGCAATTACTACATTTATCAAAGCATTTTCAGCCTCTTTTTTATGTTCCTCTGAAATATGCATTCCGACAACTGTGCCAATTCCAACCTGAGCCATTTTTTCATAAAGTTTTGGAGAACCTTCTGTTCCTCCAGTAATTTCTGTTAAGGCAATTTTACCACATCGGTTTTCTTTATCTCCAACAAAAATCTTAGGGCCGGCTCCAAGTTTTGTGGCTTTTTTGTACTCAGAAATTGATTTTAAGAGAGTTAAAAGATCTTTTAATCTTTCTGGATTTTCTCTCTCAATCACTTCTTTTAAAAACCGTGCCGCTAAATTATCACAAACGGTATGAAGACACATTAAGTTTATTTTTAACAACTTTGCACAATCAACAGTTCTTTGATGATTTACCCTGTTTAGACCTCTTGCTACCTCAGAAATTCTTTCTTTCATTAATTTTTCGGCAATATTAATAGGAACTCCATATTGAGCCAATACATCGCATTGAAGTTCCATTACCTCATGTAATGTTGCAAGGGCCTTTCCTAAAGGGTGATGAGAAATTACAAGATCAACCCCCAATTCTTTTGCCAACAAAATCTCTGCTGGCTCAATATCAATACCAACTAATACTTTTTTTATCTCTTTATCCTCGGCAATATGAAGAATTCTTGAATCTGAAAAAGGGTTTTCCAAACTCTCTAAATCAAACTCTTCTTTCTCTTCTTCTGACATTTTTTCATACACTTCTTTTCTTCTTTGAAGTAACTTCTCAATACCAGCCCTCCCTCTAAAATCGCTTTCTATTCCTTTTTGAATTGCTAATTTGTAGATTTCTCGAATCAGCATAGTTAAAAATCAATTTTTTAATGATTGCTTTTTAGAAGAATTGGGATTAAGAAATTTTTTATAAAGCTCTTGAATTAACCTTTCTTGTTCTTCTACATCAAAAACCTCTCGCCTAATGCAAGCTTTCTTTCTCCTTAAATATTTCCTGACACTTTTTGGAAGTCTTCTTTTCATAAATCATCGAATAATTTACCTTCTTTGAATTTTCGAAATATTTACTTTGCATTTTGAAATTTAAATTTTTAATTCCTTTTTACTCTCCTTTAATTACTGCCAAAGGCACAAGTCTTGCAACTTTTTTAGAAAGTCCTGCTTTGTGCACCACATCTACTACTTCATCTACATTTTTATAAGCCTGGGGTGCTTCTTCTGCCACACCTTTAAAAGAATAGCATTTTACAATAATTCCTTTTTGCTCTAATGTTTCTACCACATTTCTCCCAGAAATTGTTTTAATGGCTTTAGCGCGAGACATAGTTCTACCTGCACCATGACAAACTGTATGCCATGCCTCTTTTGATTTCTCTTCTCCCACAAGAACATAAGATGCTGTTCCCATTGACCCCGGAATAATTACCGGCTGCCCAGTTTCTTTATATTTTTCGGGAAGTTCTGAGTGTCCCGGAGGAAAGGCTCTTGTTGCTCCTTT
>Ga0190304_1000492_pt1 | contig 18548 bp, 14 predicted proteins | sample 48700712_MG_FD_161670 | JGI IMG/M metagenome (GOLD analysis project Ga0190304, IMG submission 161670) | Hydrothermal vent sediment bacterial communities from Southern Trench, Guaymas Basin, Mexico - 4870-07-1--2_MG | ecosystem: Environmental > Aquatic > Marine > Hydrothermal vents > Sediment ...
AAGAAGAAACAACTTTAATCAAGGCCTGCCTTAAACCAGCAATAAAAATACCCTCACCAACATCAAGTTGAGGCAAAAGGGCTTTAGCAGCCGAAGACAAATGAAAAGTTTTTTGAATCAAATCAACATTAGCCGGTGACTGCTTCATCAACATTTGCAGAGCACTATTGCTAATAATCGGCATCCCATAAGGAGAATTAAGAAAATCACTGATGTTTTGAGTGATAACAGTCAAACCAAGCTGATACTTCCTGCCTCTTTTTGCCAAACCAGCAAGAAAATTAGCGCTATCAGGATATTTCATTAAATACCAGGCCTCATCAATTAAAACCAACCTCCTTTTGGGATTGCCTCTAATTGCTTTCCAGATAAAATTCAAAGTCAAAAACATTGCTATAGGCCTCAATTCTTCTTCTAAATCTCTTAAACTAAAAACAACTAATTTGTTAGTTAAATCAACATTGGTTGGCTGATTTAAAAAACCAGCAAAACTTCCTTTGGTATAAGGATAAAGATTTTCAGCCAATCTTTTACCTCCTTCCATATTGTAAAGAACTTCAGCTAAATCGCTTAAAGTAGGAAACTCAATTTTTCCTTTACTAAGATCAGTTTCTGGAGTAATATCTCTTGAACGATAAGTTTCTAAAATCGCTCTATCTAAAACAGCTTCCTCGCCAGAAGTAATATCTTTAATAATCATTTTCAACAAAGTAGTTAAATCCAAAATATTTGATTTAAGTAGTTCCTCAGTACTCTCACCAACCTCTCTTGGCAAATCAAAAGGATTGATATTATATTCAGAGGCAATGGAAACTGGAAAGAAACTTCCTCCTAATTTTTCTGAAAGAAGTTTATATTCATTTTCTGGATCAATAATGATTACTTCTCGACCAAGCATCAAAGAACGAATAATCTCTAACTTAGCAAAATAACTTTTGCCAGCACCAGAAGTAGCCAAAATAAGCATATTAGCATTTTCTAAAGAGAACCTATCAAAAATAACCGGTGATTGGCTAACAATATTTATACCATAAAGAATAGCCTCTTCCTCACTGCCCTTGAAAAATAATCCCGGCGAAAGATCGGCTGAAACAAAAGGAAAAAAAGCTGAAGCCGGTAGAGTATCTAAAGTATTGTAAACTTCTAATTCATCAACTCCCAAAGGAAAAGTAGAATTGACTCCTTCTAAGTGCTGGAAAATGGCTGGCTTAACATAAATCATTCTATTTTTGAAAAGAAGAAGAACGTCTTGTTCTTTCCTCTTTAAAGAAGTCAAATCCTCTGCCCAAATAGTAACATAAAGAGAAACATGAAAAAGTTTCTCTTCAGCTGATTGTAAAGCGTCTCTCAATCTTTCAATGTTTCTTTGGGCTATTTCCAAAGAGGGATCTCTCACTTTACCTTTTTCCTCATCTTCTATAATTTGAGCTTCTATTTGAGCAATCTTTTTTCTTAATTGTTTAAGGGCTTGAGAAGTATCAATTGGATGAAAAAATATTGAGAGATCAAAAATTTCATTCAAGGAAATCAACGATTGAAGCCAACCAAAATCAAGATATTTAGCATAGGAGAAAACAAAAAAAGTTTTGGCATAAAAACTGCCCAATTTTAAATAATTAGGAGCAACTTCAACTGCCGCCGGCGCCAAGAGATCTTTCAAAACTTCCTCTTTTTGAGGAAGAACTTGAGGAATTTCAATTTTCTCTTCTTGAGAAGAAAATTTGTCCTTTAAAAACATTTTAATTTATCTTGATAAAACTTCTAAATTATTTATTTCTACCAAACCAGGATTGTAAAGGTTATAAAACAATTCAATAATCTCTTTGGTCTCTAAAATAATAACATTTAAACCAATATTTGTTAAACCATCAACCACTAAATCAACCCTCTGATTTAATTGTTCTATCTTCTTCTCTTGACTAAGTTTCTCTTCTTCGCTTTTTTTCTCTTCTGTTTCTTCTTTTTTAGAAAAAAGCGACTTAAATTTTGTCAAAAGTCCTTCTTTGCTGACAATAAAAGGCCTATAAGAAACAACCACAAAAAAATCTTTTCTCATAATACTGCCGGTCTTGCCTAAATATTTTAAAAATTCAATATACTCTCTCATTTGGGTTTGCATTAATTCTTCTGTCGTTTCTCCTAATCTCTTCTCCAAATTTCTAATATAGCCGGCCAAGTTTTTTTGCCTCGAATGAACAACGATTTGCAAATCAAAATCTAAAGAATTTAAAAAGGACTGGAATTGACTGGCAATAACTTGTTTTTCTTCTTCTGATTTTAAAGAGAGATTGACGCCATCGATAGCCAAAATTTTAGCCAAAGAACCATCCTCTAAAAACATCACTCCTCTATTGACGTTTTTAATTTTCAAAATTTTTTGAGTGGGAATACCTTTCATATTAATCTATCAGCCACATTGGAGGCGCCAAAAGATTCTGGCTTGGTTTTAACTTTAAAACCATTACCTTTAACCAAATTAATTACCTCCTGAACCATTGCCTTAGTTGGACCATTCAAACCGATATCAACATGAATTTCTAAAGAGAAATCAAATTTATTAGCCCAAGATTTAAGCCTTTTCACTAATTCCTGGGCAATAGACAAAGAAAAAAGTACTTCGTTATAAATCCTCTCTCTCATCGTCCTTGATCTTGGCAAATAAACTCTTCGCCAAAAATATCTTCCTCCTCGACCAAAACGATGAATAATAATAGCGCTGACAAATTCATCTTCTTCATTGTGTCGTTCTGAATCAGTACCAATAGCCAGATTATAATGAAAAGAGGGCTCTTCTTTAATAAAAGAAAACAACTCTTCAACTACTTGGTCCAAACTAATTTTACCTTTTCGATAAGAATGAAAAAATATTTTCTCTTTCATAATTCTTTGATAAATAAACTTTTATCTCTTCATTGAAAGGCCAATTTTTCCATCCGGATCAATACGAATAATTTTTACTTCAATTTTTTCTCCTTCTTTTAAAACATCACTAACTTTATTTATTCTCTTGTTGCTTATCTCTGAAATATGTAAAAGACCAGTATGAAATTTATCAAGTTCAATAATAGCTCCAAAATCTAAAATCTTAGCCACCCTACCAACAACTTTCTCGCCTAGCTGATACTCGCGAGTTAATTGAAAAATAATTTTAGCTGCCTTTTCAACATTTTCTTTGTCTTGGCCAGCAATAAAAATTCGGCCATCTTCCTCAATATCAATATCTGCCAATTGGTATTTTTCAATCAAAGAATTAATTGTCCTGCCGCCAGTACCAACTAAAAGGCCAATTTTTTCTGGAGGAATTGTCAAAGAAACAATTTTCGGGGCATAAGGAGAAAGTTCTTTTCTTGGCTCTTTAATTGCTTTTTGGCTCTCCCTTAAAATCTCTTCTCGGCCCTTTTTTGCCTGCTCTAAAACTTCCTTGATAATTTCTAAACTCAAACCTTTATTTTTAACATCCAATTGGCAGGCAGTTATTCCTTTTTCTGAACCAGCTACTTTAAAATCAATTTCACCAAAGTGATCTTCAGCTCCACGAATATCAGAAAGAATCTTATACTGGCCATCAATTTCCCCTATCAAACCCATCCCCAAACCAAAAATTGGTCTTTTGATTGGTACGCCAGCATCCATTAAAGCTAAAGAAGAAGCACAAACCGAGCCCATCGAAGAAGAACCATTAGAAGAAAGAACCTCAGAAACTACTCTAATAGTATAAGGAAAAATATCTTCTTGAGGAATAACCGCCAACAAGGCCTTTTCTACTAAAGCGCCATGACCTATTTCCCGACGAGCAGGCGGCCGAGCATAACTGCCAATTTCACCACCAGCATAAGGAGGAAAATTATAATGATGAATAAATCTTTTCTTTCCTGAAATTTCAATGGTATCTAGAAACAATTGAGAAGAAGGACTAGCTAAAGTCACTGAAGAAAGTATCCTTGTCAAACCTTTTTGAAAATAAGCCGAGCCATGAGTTCTCGGCAGTAAACCAACTGAAAATTCCATTTTTCTTAACTCGTCTGCTCGCCGACCATCACTTCTTTTGTCTTCTTTAAGAATTTTCTCTTTAAAAATTTTTTTAAGTTCTTTTTTGAAAAAATAATTCAATAGAAAGATATTATTTTCATCAAAGTTAATACCTTCCCTTTCTAAAGAAGAAAGAAGATTCTCTTTAATTAAAGAAATGTCTTCTTCAAAATTTATCTCCTCTTTGGCAAAATAATCTTTAACTCTTTTTTCTATCTCCTGATTCTCAACCTTCAAAAGAAAACTATTGTTCTTTTTGGGCTTCAATTGTTCAATAATCTCTTTCTGAAAATCAACCAAAGAATCTATCGACCGAGAAACTTTTGTTAAAGAAGAAATAACTTCATCCTCTTTCACTTCTTTTCCTCCTAACTCTAACATATTAAACAATCCTTGACTGCCTTTAGAAGCAAAAATATCTAAGTCGGCTTTTTCTCTTAAAGAAAATTCTGGATTAATTATTTCTTCGTTTCCTTCCCTAATAATTCTCAAGCCAGCCACCGGCCCTTCAAAAGGAATCTCTGAAAGAGAAAGAGCCAAAGAAGAACCAAACAAAGCCAAAAAATCAGGATCGAAGTCACCTAAAGAAAGAACGGTAATAATCAATTGAATTTCTCTTCTTAAATTCTCTGGAAAAAGCGGCCGCAAACTTCTATCTATTAATCTGGCGGTTAAAACTGCCTCTTCCGAAGGCCTAGTTTCTCTTCTAATAAAACGACTACCACCAATCTTACCAACAGCATAATACCTCTCACGATATTCTACAGAAAAAGGCAAAAAATCTAAATGAGGCAAATCTTCCTTACCAAAAACTAAAGCAATCAAACAAACTGTATCTTGATATTTTAGAAGCAAAGAAGTATTTGCTTGGCAGGCAAATTTATTAATCTCTATTCTCAAGGACTCGCCTTGAATCTTTCTCTCAAATTTAAGCATTTTTTGCTGTCTTTTTATCAATAACTAAATTCCAGCCAGTTGACGCCTTTCTAATTTCTTGAATGATTCTATATTCTTGACTAATTTTTTCCAAAAAAGAAAGAAGTTTCTTCTGGCCAAGGTCAAAAAATTTTTTCTCTCTTCCTTTTAAACGAATTTCTATCCTTATTTTTTCTCCTTCTTTTAAAAACTCATCAATCTTTTTAGCTTTGGTTTCTAAATCTTTCTCGCCTTCTTTGAAACCGATTCTAATAATTTTCAATTCTTTCCTTTTCTTTTCTTTCTTTACCGCTCTCTTCTGTTGATAAAGAAATTTGCCAAAATTCATTATTTTCGCCACTGGTGGCGAAGTTCTTTCGGTTATTTCAACTAAATCCAAATTCTTTTTATAAGCCAAAGCCAAGGCCTGGGAAGTAGGCATTATTCCTAAATTCTTTCCTTCCTCATCAATTACTCTCACTTCTCTGGCTTTTATCTGATTGTTTAATCTATATTTTTTCTCAAACAAATCTTTTATTTAGATTTCATTTTAACAAAAAAGAAAAACCAAGTCAAACACACAATTAGCAGTTGGCAGTTGGCAATTGGCAATTGGCAATAAAAGGGATATTTATAGATATTTATTGAAATTTATTGAAACTTATTTGATATTTATTGTTTTATTATCTATTAACGAGTTCACGAGTTAACGAGTTGAAATATTAAAAATCCGAAATTCGAAATTCGGATTTCGGATTTATCTAAGTTTTGAGATTTAAGATTTGGATTTGAGATTTGAGATTTGAGATTTGACATTTGAGATTTCTTTTGCGTTTTGCGTTTTGCGCTAAAATAAAAATATCTGAATTATTGAATCCTTCTTATTACTCGCCAAAGATAACGACTTAAAACATTTTTTTCCTGCCAAGTCAAAGGAAAAGCATTTAAAGAAAATAAAGTTAATTTTTTCTCAGCTTCTTTTAAAGGAGATTCTATTGAAAAATTAAATTCTTTTTCTAAACTCTCTTGAGAAATAACTCGAAAAGAAAAATTAATTTTATTTTGCCTTTTTTCTTTAAAGGCCTTCTTCAGCAATAAAGGTAAATCAGTCCAAAAAAAACCATCACCATAAATAAAAACTTTAATCGTTTTCTTTTCTTCTGAGGAATAGCCAATTTTTCTGAAAAGATAAAGAAAAATATCCAGAAAATTCTCTGCTGCTAAATTGTTAATTTCTTTAAAGGCTTTTTGCCAATTAGTTGACAACCTACCAGCTGAAAATAAATCAATAAACTTCAAACCCTCTTCTTTTCTAAAAGAAAATTTATCCTTAACTAGCTCTAAAAAGAGGTTTAAAAAGCCTTCCTCTAAAGAAAAAAATTGAGAAGCACCAAAAAAACTATTAAGATAACAAATCTCTGTTTTTTTAGGATAAACTCCTAAAAAAACAAAACCTTCTTTGCTGAAACGAGGATTAAATTTTTTTGAACAATCAAGGAGAGAGAAGAGATTAACTAAAGCGCTTTCTCTGTTTAAGAAAAAAATTTCTGGAGAAAAAGAAGGGCGCTCCAATCTAGCTTTTTCAAGAAATAAATCTGTCTCTCTCTTCAAGAGGGCAATCAAAGATTTTCTTGATAAAACATTAGCCAAAAGAAAACTCAAACTTCTACCTCTAAAGCCAACTGGTGATTTTAATAAATGGTCATCAATAAAAACCTTATCTAACCAAACAAAGGCAAAATCCAAATCAGAAAGAGAGCAATCTAACCGCCAGGCAGCGGCTTGCCGATGTTTTTCATAAAGAGTTCTTTCAGCTCTCTGTAAAAAATTTTCTAAATCCTTTTCTCCAAGAAAAAAATTTTTTGGCAAAAATAAAGTTTGCCTATCTAAAAAAAAGTAAGATAGTTCTTGACTTAAAGAAAAAATTATTTTTTGAGGGGAGAATAATTTTCTTTTTTGAAAAACTCTTTTAAAAAGCAAAGGGACAACCTCTTCCGGTTTTCCCTTCTCTAAAAAAGTCCTTTCTAAAAAATAATCTCCTCTTTTGAAAACTAAAAAAATAGCTTGAGAAAAATTCTTTTCTATTTCAATTATTAGATTGCCCTCTTTTTTCTCTTTTTGCCAGAAAGACATCACTCACAAAACTTTAACTTTATATGTACCTGCTAACCGCTAATGTCAAATCTGAAATGTAAAGCGCAAAACTAAACAAATCTAAAATCTAAAAAGTAAAATCTAAAATCTACAACTAAAATCTCAAATCTAAACTTTAAAATCCTAAATTCTAAATTTATTACCCAGCCCTAAAGAGTTTAGGGCTGTGGCGAAATTCTAAACAAAATTCTAAATTCTAATGTTCCAAATTCTAAACGTTTGGGATTTAGAATTTGAGATTTGGGATTTCGTTTAGGATTTAGGATTTCGGATTTAGAATTTGAATAAATTAGCTTTAAGTTTTACGCTGTAGCTTTACACTTTGCGCTTTGAACTTTACACTTACTTGTTTTGAGATTCCAAATTTCAATTTATAAGAGAAATAGCACAATTTTGTCACCAAAGTGACTGGATAATACACTTTATAAAATTTTATTCTTCTTTTTTCTCTTCTTCAGACCCAGCGGTTTCCTTTTCTATCCGACCAACTTCCTCTTTTACTCCTTCTTCAATAACTTCCTCCTTACCGACTTCTCCAATCGAAACAATAACCGTTTCCAAACTAATTAACGGCTTCACTCCTTCAGGGAATTTTATGTCTTTAACTAAAATTTTTGAGTCAAACTCAGTTAGAGAAGAAAGATCAACCGAAATACTTTTTGGTAATTTCTTTGGCAAGGATTCTACTTCTATTTCTTTCAGAGTCTTAATCAAAACACCACCTTTTCTTTCAGCCGGAGCTGAGCCAACAAATTCCAAAGGGACCAAGGTCTCAATTGTTTTAGTCAAATCCGGTTGATAAAAATCAACATGAATAATTTTGCCAGTCAAATAATGACGAGAAACATCTTTGATTAAAACTGACAAAGACTCTTTCTCTCCTTCAAAGAATAAATCAACAAACTGAGTTGTCCCGGCTTCTTTTAAAACCAGAGAGAAGTCCTTTTGAGGAACCTTAAGGAGAAGATTTTCTCTTTTAGGTCCATACAAAATAGCCGGACAAAAACCGCTTTGCCTAATTTCCTTAGGACTTTCCTCTTTTTTTCTAATTTTGGCTACTAATTTAATCATCTTTGATAAATAATTTTTGCTAATTTTTTGGCTATTTCTAAAGCGTTTTTTCTCTGCCAAATATTTCTGCCAACTGCCAAACCACAACCGCCGCTGGCAATTACCTCTTCAGTTCTTTTAAAAAATTCTTCTTCGCTTATTCTTTCACCACCGGCCAAAACAACTTTAACTGGTCTGGCTAAATTGACTGCCTTTTCCAAATATTTTCTTTCAAGAGGCCATTTAATTTTTATCATATCAGCCCCTAACTCCAAGCCAATCCTAGCGGCATAACAAACAACTTGAGGGTTGTTCTCGTTATCAATTTTCTTACCGCGAGGGTAAAGCCAAGCAATAACCGCCATTCCCAAATTGTGAGCTTTCTCTACTACTTGACCAAATTCTTTAAACATTAAATGTTCAAATTTCGAACCAGGATAAATAGTATAACCAACAGCCACCGCTCCTAAATCTTTAGCATATTCAGGCGAACAAATCAAGGGGGAATAAGGTTCGCCTGCTTGCCATTTGGTCTTGCCGTTTAATTTAACAATCAAAGGAACAATATTCTGCCAAGGCTGATAATATTTCTCAGCTATTCCTTTTTGAAAAATTACTCCGGAAAAGTTTCCTTTTTCGGCCAATTCTAAAATAAACTCTGGTTCGGCTGATTTTTCTAAAAGAAAATCTTCTGGACCATGTTCCAAGCCGTGATCATAAGCCAAAAGAAAGGTTCGGTTATTTCTTAAAATAGGAGAAAGATAGTTCATAAATAATTTATATAGAAATACTTTAAGAAAGAAAAGAGCCAGCTTTAATAATATGAGTTAAAAGGGTTTGAGTATAACCTTCTTCATTATCATACCAAGCCAAAATTTTCACTAAATTATCATCGATAACCTTAGTCATCCCAGCATCAACAATGCAAGGATAAGGATCACCGACAATATCAGTAGAAACTAATGGCTCAAAAGAAACTTTAAGAATCCCCTGCCATCTTTCTTTTTGACTTTCTTGATAAAGAATATCAACAATCTCTTCTTTAGAAACCTTCTTTTTAGCCAAAAAAGTAAAATCAGAAAGAGAACCAACTAAAACTGGAGTTCTGATGGCTAAACCATCAAACAAATTTTCCAAGTTTTTAACTACCTTTGTCACTGTTGTCGCTGCGCCAGTAGTCGTTGGAATTAAATTAACTGCTCCGGCTCGACCTCTCCGCCAATCTTTTTTAGCTGGTCCATCGACAATTCTCTGAGTAGCTGTATAAGCATGAATAGTATTTAAAATTGCCTTTTCAATGCCTATTTTTTCTGAAAGAATATAAGCCAAACAAGCTACTGAATTTGTTGTGCAAGAACCATTGGAAGTCAAAACGAAATTTTTTAATTCTTCTTCGTTGATACCCATTAAAATCGTTCTACCCTCTTTGCCTTCGCCTTCTCCCTTAGCCGGCGCTGAAAGAACAACTCTTTTAGCCCCGGCTTCTAAATGACTCTTCATTGCCTGATAACTAGTAAAAACGCCGGTGCTTTCAACAACTATTTCAATACCCAAATCAGCCCAAGGTAAATTCTCCGGCTCTTTCTCCTGAAAAAACTTTATTTCTTGACCGTCAACAATCAAGAGATTTTTCTCTTCGTCAATCTCGACCTGGTGAGGCCACTGGTGATAAGCCGAGTCATACTTCAAAAGATAAGCCAAATTAGCCAAATCGCCTAAATCATTAATAGCCAAAATTTCTATTTCTGGTCTTTTCAAGCCAGCTCTTAAAAAACTTCTACCGATTCTCCCAAAACCATTTATAGCAACTTTTATTTTTTTCATAGTTAAAAAAATTATAAATAAAAAAATGAAAAAATCAAATTAGTTTTAAATTAGAGAATTTGTGCGAGATGCGGGAATCGAACCCGCGCCTGAGGCTTGGGAAGCCCCTGTTCTACCACTAAACCAATCCCGCTCTTAATTTAAATTTAATTTTCTTTGAAAAAAATTCAAGGATTATTAACTAAAGTTAAAATTTTTTTGACTTCTTTCTTTTTAAGTGAAGCACCGCCAATTAAAAAACCATCAACTAAAGAAGAGTAATAATTTCTGATATTATTTGAATTAAGCGAGCCACCATAAAGAAAAAAATAATTAGTGAAACCTCTTTGGCTGAAAAACTTTTTTATCTTTAAAGCAACCCTCTCAACTTCAACTAAAGGGCAAGGCAAACTAGTGCCAATTGCCCAAACTGGCTCATAAGCTAAAAAAATTTTTTTCTGAGAAAATTTTTTTTGAAAAAGGAAGGAGAAGGGCTTTAACTGAGAAAAAATATTTTTTTCTCTTAAATTCTTCTCTTTCTTTTCTTCACCAAAACAAATAATTGGCGTTAAGTTATTCTCTATAGCCACTTTGGCTTTTTTAGCAACCTCTTCATTTGTCTCCTTGGCATATTTTCTTCTTTCTGAATGGCCTAAAATGACATATTTTATTTGAAAACTCTTAAGCATTAAAGGAGAAATCTCACCAGTATAAGGGCCCTTTCCTTGATAAAAGCAATTTTGAGCAGCTAAAGGAATTCCTTTTTTAAAAAAAAGAGGAAGGTAAAGAAAGGGCGGAGCAATAATTGTTTTTTTAAAATTTTTCCTTTCTAGATTTTGACAATAAAAATCAAAAAGAGATTTTGCCTCTTCTTTTTTAGTTGGATTCATTTTCCAATTAAAAACAAAAAACATTTTTAACTTTTTAAGAGTATAATTAATTTAGTCAAAAAAGTTAAGTCAACAATTGGCTATTGGCTATTAGCAATTGGCAATTAGCAAACAAAAACAAATTCTAAATTCGAAATCCTAAATCCTAAACGAAATCCCAAATCCGAAATCCCAAATTCTAAACAAATCTAAAATCTTGAATTAAATTAAACAATGAATTTCTATGAATTTCAATTGTATTTCTATAAATATCTAATTTTGCAGTCAAACTTATCCACAAAAATTTCTTGGAAAAGAAAAGAAAATATGTTAGAATGAAAACTAAGAATGAAAATTTCTGGCTGGCAAAAAATTGGTTTGACCTTTTTTCTTTTTATCTTTCTTTCAGTTAATCTTGGCTCAAATTTTTTAGTTAAACCAAAAGAAACTAAGGCTTTCTTTGGCGGTGGAATTGTTCATGTTATTAGTGATACTGCTCCACTCTCAATAGCTCGAAACGTTACCCAGACAGCCCATCTTATTGAGGACAAAATTCTTAAACCTATAGCCCTAGCTTTCATAGAAGAATTTAAAATAAGAATGATTAATCTCTTAACTGCTAAAGTTCTTGACTTTATTGGTGCTAATCCTGACGATCCTGAAACAGCCAAATTTGTTTTAGATGTGGCTGAATATGTTTGGGGGAGCCAACTTTATGGAATGGAAATTCCTGGTCTTGGTACAACTACCACTGGATTGCTTTGGAATGCTTTATATGATTATTTTTGCGGTCAGCCAACTGCTCACTTAACCATTAATCTTTTTTTACCAAGAAAACGAGAAGAAGATTTTTGTGATATTTTAGATAGATCCTTTAGAATGGGGAATATAGATTATACTACCTACGAAGGATTAGATAGATATTTCAATTTTCTCGAGAATTTTGATGTATTAAGTTGGCAAGGACAAACAGAACAAGCGATGCAAGCAGTTACTACTTACAAAGAAAGAGAAACTGCCAGAAAAACTTTAGAATATTTAGCCAATCAAGGATTAAGAGATATTAAGAAAAATCTTGATAGATGCCTTGTTTGGGACAGAGATCATCAAGAGTGTATGAACAACTGCTTAGGTGAAGAAAATCCTTACGAAGAATGCCTAGAAAGATGTAAAAATGTTGGCCGATGTCTCAAAGCACAATCAACTGTCACTGTTCCTGGCGCTGTAATCGAGCAAATGTCTTCTTCAGCTATTCATTCAACTGTTCAATCTATTGCTAATGTCCAGGTTGAAGGGTTTGAGGATATTGGCAGAGTTATTGCCGCTGTTATTGAATTAGTTGCCAATTCAGCTATTGATAAAATAATCAGTAGTGTTGAACAAGAAACTGAAGAAGAAAATTGGGGTCTTTTAGGCAATCTTGGTAAGGAACACCGAACTAAAGAGGATTTCTCTAGCGATTTCTCCGAATACTCTGATGAATATGGATTTAGCACTTCCACACCGAGTGAAGAAGCAATAAAATGGATAGAATACAAAGAGCAATCAAAAAAAATAATAGAAGACCAAATCATACCAACCCTAAAAAAGTTAAAGGAATGCTTAATAAAGCATAATTTACCAGCAACAGTTGATGGCCAAAGTATTGATTCTCTTTTAGAAGAATACCAAAATCAACTCAATCAAATAGAGACCCAGTTAAAAGAAGTTAAAGACGACCCAGAAGAATACAATAAGCATAGAGAAAAATATGGTTCGCCTGAAGAAGCCAAAGATGAAAAAGATGAGCTATCAGAAAAATTCGACTACTACTCAAATAAATTAGCAGAATGCTTGGCTAAACCAACACCAACAATCAACTGCCTTTCAATTTCTTGCGATAATAATAATGTAGTTACTGCCGAATTTGCTGGCGATATTAGAAATGAAAATATCGAGAGATATGATTTAGAAATAAAAATTAATGATAGTGGTTGGACAAGTATAAAAGACAGTTGCTCTCTTGAAACTACTTGCAGCTTACTTCAATCTCCCTGTTGTTTAAGTTATTCCCAGTCAGACAAAACTTTTCAAGCAACTGTCAGATATCAAGGCGAAGCAGGCAAAAGTTATTCAATCAGAGCCAGAATTGAAAATGAGAATGGCTGGTCTGATTGGGCTACCTGTAGTCAAAGACAATGTCAGTAAATTCAATTTTAAAACTTTAATAAAATGCTTAAAAAGAAAAGAAAAATTTTTACTTTGATAACCTTTGCTTTAATTTTCTTGGTTCTTTTTTTTCCTCTTGCTGGAATTGCTGAGTCAAATGATGGCCAATCAAATAATGACAAAGGTATAACAGATAAAATAGCCGAATATCTTGGCAAGGCACTTGCTTGGATAATTGGAAAACTTTTTACCTGGCTTCTCTATTGGATTTTAGGTATAGAGCATTTTTTCTTAAAATATGCAGTTGATCTCAATTTCTCTATTCCTGAATCAGAATTTTTAATCAATGCTTGGAAAATTGTCAGAGATTTTGCCAATCTCTTTTTTGCTTTTGCAATGTTAGCCATTGGCATTGCTACTATTGTTGGCTGGGAAGAATATCAAGCCCAAAAGATGCTTCCAAAATTACTTCTTATTGCTCTTTTAATAAACTTTAGTTTGATTTTCTGCGTGGCTATTGTTGATATTGGCAATGCTTTTGCCAAATACTTTGAAAATGCTATTAGTCCTTCTCAAGCTGGCAGTAAAGCATATACTTTAGGAGTAATAGAAAACATTATTAAGCCAGAAAAAATGTCAATTGACAATAAGAAACGAAACGAGGAACTAGAAAAGTTGAGTGAGAAAGCAAAAGAAGGCAATAAACCGGGCGCCGCTGCTTCTTTTTTTGCTCCAATAGTCGGTGCTTTATTAGTTGTCTTTTTCCTCCTTCTTTTAGTGATTGTCAAATCAGCTTTAATTGTTCTTTTCTTTGCTCGCTTTATTGTTTTAAGCTTTTTGATTGTTTTAGCACCAATTGCCTGGATCTTTTATTTCTTTCCATTTTTAGAAGAAGAATTAAGTATTTGGAAAAAATGGTGGAGTAGTTTTCTCAAATGGGTAATTATTGGCCCAGCTCTTCTTTTCTTTGTCTGGCTAGCTGCTTTTTCTTTGGGAAAAATCCACCAAGAAAACAATTCAGAGGTTATTGTTAAAAAAGCTAAAGAAATAGAAAAAGGAGTAGAAAGTCAGAAATCTACCACTACCAAAGAACTTTTAACTCTTTCTCATACAGATTTACCTAATACATTACTCGGCTTTTTGGCTATCGGTTTCTTATTGGCTGGTTTAAAAATGTCAGTTGAATTAGGTGGTTATGGTAGTCAATATTTTTACAATCTTGGTAGTAGCCTAGTTAACAAACCAAAAGAATGGGGTTGGCAAAAAGTAAAAGGAGTTGGTAAAGGAGGTTGGCAAAAAGTAAAAGGAGTTGGTTATTGGACCGCCCGAAAAGTTTCGGAAAGAGTTCCCGCTGAAGGTCCTGCTGAAGCTCCTGGCTGGAAAACTAAAGTAATTAAAGCCCCTCTTTTAAGAAGAATACCAAGAAAAGCAATAGAGTATTCTCAAAAAGAAAGAAACGAATTTCAAGAAAAGGTCAAAACTCTTTCTACCCTATCAGTTCCCCAACTAAAAAAACTTTATAATTTAGGCGGTGGCTATCATCAGGGTAAATTTTACCAACAAGAACCAATCCTGGCTGCCTTAGCTGAAAAAGGAAGTCTCTTGCCAGAACATTTTGATAAAACAACTCTGAAAAAAATAACCAAATCACCTTTTGGTCAAGGATTTTTAAGCGAAAGATACTTTATTGCCAAGCCAGAATTTTCTCAGGCAATTAAAGAAAAGAATTTACCAAAGGCAATGGCTAATTTTATTCAAAATCTTTCTTATCAAGATGCTAAAAATATCAAAATAGACAATCTAGTTGAAAATCAAGAAAAGTTAGCTGGTATTAATCCAGATTATGAGAAGATAATGAAGGAATTTTACAATAATTTAGAAAAATCCTCACCAAAGGTTTTGGAATCACTAGTCTCAAACTTGAAACAAGAAAACCTAAATAAGTTCATCAAGAGTTATAAAGAATCCTTAACTAAAAAGACACCAACCGGTAAAACTCCTTTTGAATATCTTGAAGAAGTAAATCCAAACCAAGCAAAATGGCTTAAAACAGCTCCAGCAATGGCTTTAGGAATTGACATTGGTCAACACCAGCCAAAAAAAAGAATCACCATTGCTAAACCTTAAATAAAATGACTCTTCAAGAATTTCAAGAAAAAGTTAAAAAAATTTACAACCGCTATCCTCAAGCAATCAAAGAGGCGCTTTTCTCTTTTGAAAATAGCACCATTATCCGAGAGACAGCCGCTAAATTTAAAATCGATGAAAATATTTTAGCCCAAGAAGTTGGCTTTGTTCTTTTAGGAGCAACCGAACCAAATGAAATGATAAAAAGATGGCAAAGAATTTTTTCTCTCTCTTCTTATCAAGCCGGCGCTCTTTTCAGGGAAATAAATCGCTATATTTTCTTTCCTCTAAGAAGAGAAATCGTTAAGGCATATCAAATTGCTAGAGAAACTAATTTATCTTTGCCAGAAAGAGAGATTAAAATTAAAGAAAAAATTCCTGGAAAGAAATCAGAAATTAAAAAAGAAAAAAGCAAAGAAGAAGTCGAAACTAAAGTTAAAGAAGAAACTTTTGAAGAGAAATTGCCAAAAGGAAAAGTTATTGATTTGGGAAAACGAAAAAAACTTTCTTTTGAAGAAAAAGGAGTTTCTCCAGAAGAAATAGCCGAAATCAAAAAAGAAATTGAAAAGGAAAAAGAAAAAGATGTTTTTCCAAAAATAAAAATTCCTAAAGTTATCAGTCAACAAAAAAGTTTTAAACCAATTGCTGACATTGAAAAACCCAAAACCTCAGCAGAACCGATTGAAGAAACCAAAGAGGAGGATCTTTTTGGCAAAATAGAATTTCCTGGCTCGGAAAAACAAAGAAAAAAGAAAATTAATTTTGAAAATTTGCCAGAAGTTCCCCCTGATTTCTCTGAAGTAAGTTATTCACCATCAGAAGAAATTAAAGAGAAGAAATTAAATCCCTTTAAAAGAATAATTTCTTTTAGAAAAAAGAAAAAATGATTTATATTGTTGGCCATAAAAATCCTGATACTGACTCCATCGTCTCTTGCTTGGTTTGGCAAAACTACAAAAGAAAAATTGGTTTAAAAAATGTTTTGGCTGTTAGAATAGGTGAATTAAATAGAGAAACAGAATTTGTCCTCCGTTTTTTTAGGGTCAAAAATTTAAAAGAAATAAAAAAAGTCAACAAAAAGGACTCTCTTATTCTTCTTGACCATAATCTTTATCAGCAAGCCGTTGAAGGAGCTAAAGAAGCAGAAATTATTGAGGTTTTAGACCATCATTATTTAGGTGACTTCCAAACAGAAAAACCAATTTATTATCGCAGCGAACCAGTTGGCTCGACTAGCACTATCATTGCCGAAATTTTTAAAGAAAGAAAATTTAAACCAAGTCGGAAAGAAGCTGGCTTGCTTTTAGCCGGCATTATTTCAGATACTCTAAACTTTACTTCGCCAACAACAACAGAAACTGATAAAAAAATTGCTAAATGGCTAAATAAGTTTGCTAAATTGGATATCAAAAAATTGGCTGAAAAAATGTTCTCTGCCAAATCAGATATCAGCGGACTTTCCTTTAAAGAAATTGTCAGCAAAGATTACAAAGAGTTTAATTTTAAAAACAAAAAATTGGCTATTGCTGTCTGGGAAACAGTCAAAACCGATTCCTTTTTCGGAAAAGAAAAAGAAATTTTCTCTGCCTTGAAAGAATTGAAAGAAAAAAATCATCTTGACTTAATTTTCTTTGCTTTAGTTGACATTTTAAAGAAAAACGCTTATCTTTATTGTCTGACTGAAAAAGAAAAAGAAATCGCCAAAAAGGCATTTCTTGGTAAAGAAATTAAAAATAACATCTTCCTTTTAGAAGGAATTGTTTCCCGAAAAAAACAAATGGTACCGAAAATAGCTGCCAAGCTTGAAAGATAAAGATCCAATTCCAAATTCAAAATCAAACAAATGTCAAAAGTTAAAAAGGATACTTATAGATATTCATTGAAATTTAGCGCAAAGCGTAAAGTGCAAAGCGCAAAACTACAACTCAAAGCGTAAAGCGAAATTTTTCTTTAGTTAGCTTTAAGTTTTACGCTGTGGCTTTGCGCTTTGCGTTTTGCACTTTGCGCTTGCACTTGTTTTGAGATTTAATAATTATGGAAATAGAAATAAATCAATTGCCACAATCAAATATCGAAGGAAAAATTTCTCTTAATCAAGATGAACTTCTTGCTTATACCAAAGAAGCCGAAGAAATTTTAGCCAAAGAAAAAGAATTAAATCTAAAAGAAATTGCTCCTAAAAAAATTGAAGAGCAAACTTTAAACTTGGCTGTCATCAATTCCTATTTAAAAGCAATCCAAAAAGAAAAACTTGAAGTTATCAGTCAGCCAGTGATTAATATCCTCCGTTTTATTCCCAATAAAGAACTAATCTTTTCTTTTAAAGTTTCCGTCCTGCCAAAAATAACTTTACCAAAAAATTATCAAGAAATTGCTAAAGAAATTTTCTCTTCGCCAGAAAGAATAGAAGTAGAAGAGAAAGAGATTGAAGATAGTTTGTCTTGGTTACGAGATTCACGGGCTGAAATTAAAGAAGTTAAAAGAGGAATAGATGTTGGCGATTTAATTGATCTAGATTATGAAATTACTGATGAAAATGAAAAAAAACTTGCTGAAGAAAAAAATAAAAGAGTTATTTTAGGAAGAGAAGAACTTTTCTCTCCTTTCCAAAACGATTTTTTAGGTCTAAAAGCTGGTCAAGAAAAAGAATTTGCTTTTGACTCAAAAGAAAAACCAAAAAAATTAAAAGTTAAAATAAATAAAATTTATCAAAGGATCCTACCAGAACTTAATGACGACTTTGCTAGAAAAGTAGGGAATTTCAAGGATTTGGTTGATTTGAGAAAAAGCATTACCGAAGGCATCAAAATGGAAAAAGAGAGAATCCTCAAAGAAAAAAGAGAGAAAGATTTCCTGGAAAGAGTTATCAACCAGTTAGAAGTAGAATTACCAGAAATTCTTTGGCAAAAACAAAAAGAAAGAATTTTGGCTGATCTAGAGATCCACTTAAAGAAGATGAATTTGACTTTAAAAAATTATTTAGAAATAATCAAGCAAGACCAAGAATCATTTGACAAAGAAATTGAAAATCAAGCAAAAAACTTTATTCTTCGCTCTTTAGTTGTTTCTCAAATCGCCAAAGAACAAGGAATTTCTGCTCAAAGAGAAGAAGTAGAAGATTATGTCCAAAAAATTCTCTCTCGCTTTCAATATCCTTTAAACGAAGAAAAAAGAAGAGAAGAAATAGAAAAACTTTACGCTTACGCCAAAGAAGTTATTATTTCCCAAAAGGTATTTGCTTTCTTGGAAAATTTGGCTAAAATAACAAATTAAAAATGCCTTTAGTACCAATTGTTATTGAAAAAACTCCTTACGGAGAAAGAAGCTATGATATTTATTCGCGCCTCCTTAAAGAAAGAATTATTTTCTTAAGCGGACCGATAGTTGATGAAACCGCCAATATTATTATTGCCCAAATGCTTTTTTTAGAACATCTTGATCCAAAAAAAGATA
>Ga0190304_1000494_pt1 | contig 18496 bp, 32 predicted proteins | sample 48700712_MG_FD_161670 | JGI IMG/M metagenome (GOLD analysis project Ga0190304, IMG submission 161670) | Hydrothermal vent sediment bacterial communities from Southern Trench, Guaymas Basin, Mexico - 4870-07-1--2_MG | ecosystem: Environmental > Aquatic > Marine > Hydrothermal vents > Sediment ...
AGGTAATAAAGTTATGGGAAAGGCGAAATTTGAGCGGACGAAGCCCCACGTAAACATAGGGACGATAGGGCACGTGGACCATGGCAAGACGACATTGACGGCGGCGATTACGAAGGTGCTGGCGACGAAGGGGTGGGCGGACTACACGCCCTTTGAAGAGATAGACAAGGCGCCTGAGGAGAGGGAGAGGGGTGTTACGATTAATGTGGCGCATATAGAGTATGAGACGGCGAAGAGGCACTATGCGCACATAGACTGTCCTGGTCATGCTGACTACATCAAGAACATGATAACGGGTGCTGCTCAGATGGACGGGGCTGTACTGGTGGTGAGTGCGGCGGATGGGCCTATGCCCCAGACGAGGGAGCACGTATTGTTGGCGAGGCAGGTGAACGTGCCAGCGATAGTGGTGTACATGAACAAGGTGGACATGGTGGATGACGAGGAGCTTTTGGACCTGGTGGAGCTGGAGATAAGGGAGTTATTGAGCAAGTACGAATTTCCTGGGGATGATATACCTGTGGTGCGTGGCAGTGCGTTGAAGGCATTGGAGTGTGGGTGTGGCAAGGAGGATTGTGAGTGGTGCAAGAGCATATGGGAGTTGCTGAATGCAGTTGATGAGTACATACCTGAGCCTGAGAGGCCTGTTGATCTGCCGTTTTTGATGCCGATAGAGGACATATTCAGCATAAGCGGGCGTGGTACGGTAGTGACGGGGAGGGTAGAGCGTGGACGTATCAGGCCTGGAGAGGAAGTGGAGATAGTGGGATTGGGGCCGACGCGCAAGACGGTTGCGACGAGTGTAGAGATGTTCAGGAAGATTCTGGATGAGGGTTTGGCAGGAGACAACATAGGAGTGCTTTTGAGGGGGATAGGGAAGGACGAGGTGAAGCGTGGTCAGGTATTGGCGCAACCTGGGAGCATCAAGCCGTATAGGAAGTTCAAGGCGGAGGTATACGTGTTGACGAAGGAGGAGGGTGGTAGGCACACGCCCTTTTTCACTGGTTATCGGCCGCAGTTTTACTTCAGGACGACGGACGTGACGGGGACGATAGTGTTGCCCGAGGGAGTAGAGATGGTGATGCCTGGGGACAACGTGAACATGGATGTGGAGTTGATATATCCTGTGGCGTTGGAGTCTGGTTTGAGGTTTGCGGTTAGGGAAGGCGGTCGGACGGTGGGAGCAGGTGTTGTGACCGAGGTGCTTGAGGATTAACCATGGGGCAGAAGATCAGGATAAAACTCAAGGCTTATGATCATAAGGTGTTGGACAAATCTGCTGAGGAGATTGTGAAGACTGCAGTGAGGACAGGTGCTCGTGTGGTGGGGCCCGTGCCTTTGCCTACGGATATCAGCCGTTACACCGTGTTGAGGTCTCCTCACATAGATAAAAAGTCCAGGGAACAGTTTGAGATCAGGGTGCACAAGAGGCTCATAGAGCTTTTGGACCCCACCCCTGACACTATAGACGCTTTGATGAAGTTGGATCTGGCGGCAGGGGTGGACGTAGAGATCAAGTTGATGTGAGTAGGCCCTTATAACTGGTTAAGGGGGAAAGCGGTGGAAGGAATTTTGGGAAGAAAACTGGGGATGACCCAGATATTTACGGAGGACGGGACGGTGGTGCCCGTCACGGTAATAGAGGCTGGTCCATGTGTGGTAGTAGCCAAGCGCACGGTAGAGCGGGACGGTTATACTGCCGTCCAGCTGGGATACTTGGAGCAGAAGCCTCATAGGGTTAATAGACCCATGATGGGCCACTTTAAGAAGAGTGAGGTGACGCCTTTTAAGATCCTCAGAGAGTTTAAGGCTACTCCCCGGGAGGTGGAGGGGCTTAGGGAGGGCCAGGAGGTTACTGTGGAGATCTTCCAGCCCGGAGAGAAGGTGAAGGTGACGGGCAGGAGCAAGGGCCGGGGATTCCAGGGCGTCATGAAACGCCACGGCTTCGCGGGCTCTAGGGACTCCCACGGTGCCAGGTACCACAGGACTCCTGGTTCCATAGGCCAATGTACCTTTCCAGCCCGGGTCTTCAAGGGTCTCAAAATGCCCGGTCATATGGGCAACAGGAAGGTGACTATCCGGGGACTGGAGGTGGTGGAGGTACTGCCCGAAAAGAACCTCCTTCTGGTTAAGGGAAGCGTTCCCGGACCTCGCAAGGGAGTGCTCATCATCAGGAAGGAAGGCAAGGAGTGAAGCCATGGCCATAGTGGAGATCATAGGTCGCGACGGTAGCAAGGTGGAGGAGAGGGCTGTAGCTGGGGATATTCTGGATGTTCCCCTGAAGAGGCATCTCCTCTATGAAGTGGTGAAGATGCAGCTGGCCTGCAGGAGGAGGGGTACGGCTTACACAAAGACCCGGGGAGAGGTCCGGGGTGGCGGCAGGAAGCCCTGGCGCCAGAAGGGTACAGGCAGGGCCAGGCAAGGATCTATACGGGCTCCCCACTGGGTGGGGGGAGGGGTGACTTTTGGTCCCAGGCCTCGGGATTACAGCTACCGGTTGCCCAGGAAGGCCAGAATGATCGCCCTTAAGTCTGCCCTCTCTGCCAAGTACAGGGATGGGGAAATGGTATTTGTGGACAAGATAGAGCTTCCCGACCACAAGACCAAATCCGCTGTGGCTTTCCTGAAGGACCTCGGTCTGGATGGTAAGAAGGTTCTCCTGGTGGTGGAGGAGCTGGATTTCAATTTGGACAGGGCTACCAGGAACCTGCCCCAGGTTAAGGTGTTGAAGGTAGAGGGCCTCAACGTCTATGACTTGTTGGACTACGAGATAGTGGTCTGTACGGCGGGGGCCCTTAGCAGGATAGAGGAGGCGCTGGCATGAAGTTCAAAAACGATCCTTACAGCATCATCTTGCGCCCCATAGTGACGGAGAAGAGTATGCAGCTCAAGGAGACCCAGAACAAGGTCACCTTTGAGGTCCACCCCAAGGCCAACAAGCAGGAGATCAAGGCAGCAGTGGAGAAGCTCTTTAACGTGAAGGTGCTTTCAGTGAACACCCTCAGTGTGAGGGGCAAGAAGAAGAGACTGGGCCGGGTGGTGGGTAGGACCAAGAACTGGAAGAAAGCGGTGGTGACTCTGGCTCCTGGGCATCACATAGAATTCTTCGAAGGAATGTAGGGGGTAGAGATGGGTATTCGCAGATTGAAATCTACTTCTTCTGGTGCTCGGTTCATGACTGTGGCCGACTTTTCTGAAATCACTAAGAAGGAGCCCGAAAAGAGTCTCACCCGTCCTCTCAAGAGCACAGGGGCCAGGAACAATCAGGGAAGGATCACCGTCCGTTTTCGGGGTGGAAGGCATAAAAGGAGATACAGGATCATCGACTTTAGGCGGGACAAGTGGGGGGTGCCTGCCAAAGTGGCGGCTATTGAGTATGATCCCAACCGTTCCGCCAGGATAGCCTTACTCCACTACGCTGATGGAGAGAAACGGTATATCTTGGCACCTCTAGGGTTACAGGTGGGTGACACAGTGATGGCCGGTCCAGAGGCTGAGATCAGGCCAGGCAATGCCCTGCCCCTCAAAGATATACCCCTTGGCACCTTTATACACAACCTGGAGCTCCAGCCTGGCAAGGGGGGCCAGGTGGCCAGGAGCGCCGGTGCCTACGCCCAGCTCATGGCCAAAGAGGGGAAATACGCCCATGTGAGGATGCCCTCTGGAGAGATCCGCCTTTTCCTTCTTGGTTGCATGGCCACTGTGGGGCAGGTGGGCAACGTGGACCACGAGAACATCACTCTGGGCAAGGCCGGTAGGGCTCGTTGGCTGGGTAGGAGGCCCCACGTGAGGGGAACGGCCATGAATCCTGTGGACCATCCCCACGGTGGTGGCGAAGGCAGAACCAAGGGGCGCCATCCTGTCAGTCCTTGGGGATGGCCTACCAAGGGTTACAAGACCAGGAAGAAGAAGCCTTCAGATAAATGGATCGTGAAGAGGAGAAAGTGATATGGGCAGATCGCTTAAAAAGGGTCCCTTTGTAGATGCCAAGCTTTTGAAGAGGGTCCAGAGGCTGAACGAGACAGGCGAGAAGAAGGTGGTCAAGACCTGGTCTCGGCGTTCCACTATTATTCCAGAGTTTGTGGGACACACCTTTGCCGTTCACAACGGTAGGAAGTTTGTCCCCGTCTATGTGACGGAGCAGATGATCGGCCACAAACTGGGAGAGTTTGCCCCTACACGGACCTACAGGGGACATGGCGCCGACAAGAAGGCCAAGAAGAGTAAGGTGAAATGAGGGGGGGGAAAGGGATGGCAGTAAGAGCAGTGGCCCGGTATGTGAGGATATCTCCTAGGAAGGCCAGGGTGGTGGCCGACCTCATCCGAGGAGAGGATCTGGAAGATGCCTTGAGGATCCTGAACCTCTCTCCCAAGAAAGCTGCCAGGATAATGGAGAAGGTGGTGAAGTCTGCCGTAGCCAATGCAGAGGTGAGTCCCGAGATTGAGGACGTGGACGCCTTGTATATCAAGTCCGCCTATGTGGACGGTGGCCCCATGTGGAAGAGGATCAGGCCCAGAGCCATGGGTAGGGCCTATCTCATAAGAAAGAGAACCAGCCACATTACGGTGGTTCTGGATGAAAAGAGGAAGGAAGTCTAGGAGGTGGTGACTTGGGTCAAAAGGTTCATCCCGTAGGGTTCAGGCTCGGCATCGTAAAGGATTGGGAGTCCAAGTGGTTTAGTAAGAAGGAGTATTCCAAGCTCCTCCACGAGGATCTCAGGATTAAGCGGTATATCAAGAGCAAGCTCTATCACGCTGGTATTTCCAGGATAGTGATAGAGAGGGCGGCCAACAAGGCCAAGATAGACATCTATGCTGCCCGCCCCGGTATCGTTATTGGGCGTAAAGGGGCTGAAGTGGAGAAGCTCCGGGGGGAGCTAGGCAAGCTCACTGACCGTCAGCTCATGATCAACATCCATGAGGTCTCCATCCCCGAGTTGGACGCCCAGTTGGTGGCAGAGAACGTGGCTATGCAGCTGGAGAGGAGGGTCTCCTTCCGGCGGGCCATGAAGCGAGCCGTCAACACCGCTCTGAAATTTGGGGCCAAAGGGATAAAGGTGAGCTGTGCCGGGCGTTTGGGGGGAGCTGAGATGGCTCGGAGGGAGTGGTATCGGGAAGGCAGGGTGCCCCTTCATACCCTCAGGGCCGATATAGATTATGGTTTTGCCGAGTCGCTGACCAAGTACGGGGTGATAGGTGTGAAAGTATGGATCTTTAAAGGTGAGGTAATAGAGGAGAAGGGAGGTACAGAGTCTCATGTTGGCTCCCAGGAGGGTTAAGTTTAGAAGACAGCAGCGCGGCAGGATGAAGGGCAAGGCCTACAGGGGTTCTACCCTGGCCTTTGGGGATTACGGTCTTCAAGCCCTGGAGCCTGCCTGGATCACGGCCCAGCAGATAGAGGCGGCTAGGGTGGCCATCACCAGGCATGTAAAGAGGGGAGGAAAGGTCTGGATTCGTATCTTTCCTGATAAGCCTGTCACCAAAAAACCTGCCGAGACTCGTATGGGTAAAGGTAAAGGCAGCCCTGAGTACTGGGTGGCTGTGGTGAAGCCCGGCAGGGTCCTTTACGAGTTGTCGGGGGTGGCTCCCGATGTGGCCAAAGAGGCTTTGCGTTTGGCCTCTATGAAGTTGCCCATTAAGACCAGATTCCTCGCCAGAGAGATGGGTGGTTAGGAGAGGAGCCATGCTGAGGGCAGCAGAGCTTAGAACCATGACTGTGGAGGAGTTGAGGAACAAAGAAGAGGAGCTCAAGAGGGAGATTTTAACCCTGAGGTTTCAGAAGGCCCTGGGCCGTTTGGATAGTCCGGCCAAGTACCGCACCCTTAGAAAGGATTTGGCAAGGGTTAAGACCACACTCAGGGAAAAGGAAATGGGCAGGGCCTAGGAGGATAGGATGGGTCGCAAAGTGTTGGAAGGTATTGTTGTCAGCGACAAGATGGACAAGACCGTAGTGGTGAGGGTGGAGAGGGTTTTCCGTCATCCTCTGTTCGGCAAGACGGTGAAGAAGAGCAAAAAGTTCATGGCCCATGATGAGGGTAACCAATGCCAGATGGGGGACAGGGTGAGGATTGTGGAGACCCGTCCTCTGAGTCGCCATAAACGCTGGCGTGTGGTGGAGATTTTAGAAAGAGAGGAGAGGGTGGCCCATGATACAGCCTCAGACCATGGTGGAAGTGGCCGATAACACGGGGGCCAAGAAGGCCCAGTGTATAAGGGTGCTGGGAGGAAGCTCCCAGAAGTACGCCCGTTTGGGCGACGTGGTGGTGGTGGCCATCAAAGATGCTACTCCTGAAGGCAATGTGAAGAAGGGGGAAGTCCACCGAGCCGTGGTGATAAGGACGACAAAGGAACAAAGGAGGCCCGACGGGAGTTACATCCGTTTCGATAGAAACTCGGTGGTGTTGTTGAGACCTTCAGGGGAACCCCTGGGTACCAGGATCTTTGGTCCTGTGGCTCGTGAGTTAAGGAGAAAGGGTTTCATGCGTATCATCTCCCTGGCCCCTGAAGTGCTGTGATGGAGGCTGTTATGGCGAAGATAAAGAGGGACGATCTTGTGCTGGTCATTGCTGGAAAGGACAAGGGAAGAAGGGGCAAAGTGCTCAGGGTTTTCCCCCGGAGGAGTCGTGTGATGGTGGAGAAGGTGAACGTGGTGAAACGTCACCAGCGCCCCACCCAGACCATCCAAGGGGGGATTATAGAGAAAGAGGCTCCCATCCACTTGTCCAATGTGATGCTCATCTGCCCCGAGTGCGGGGAACCCACTAGAGTGGGTTTCAAGTTTCTACAGGACGGCAGGAAGGTTAGGTCCTGCAAAAAGTGTGGTGAGATTATAGACAAGGAGTGATAGGCGATGGTGCCCCGACTGAAGGAGAAATACGAGAAAGAGGTGGTGCCGGCTCTCATGCGGGAGTTTGGTTATAAGAACGTCATGGAGGTGCCAAGGATCACCAAGGTGGTCCTCAACATGGGTTTGGGAGAGGCGGTCCAAGAGCCCAAAGTGATAGACAGGGCCATGGAGGACTTGGCTCTCATAGCGGGGCAGCGTCCCTATGTGAGGAGGGCCAAGAAGTCCATAGCTGCCTTTAAGCTGAGGAAAGGGATGCCTATAGGGGTGGCTGTTACCCTCAGGAAGGATCGGATGTGGGAGTTTCTCGACAGGCTTATGAACTTGGCCCTTCCTAGGGTGAGGGACTTTAGAGGGGTGAGTGATTCCTCCTTTGATGGACGGGGCAACTACACTCTGGGCCTGAGGGAGCAGATCATTTTCCACGAGATAGATTACGACAAGGTGGACAAGGTGAGGGGCCTGTCGGTCACGGTGGTGACCACCGCTGAGACGGACGAAGAGGCCAGGGCGCTGCTGGCCAAACTGGGTATGCCCTTCGTGAAAAGAGGAGGTGAACGTGGCTAGGAAGGCGCAGATGGAGAAACAGAAAAGGCCGCCTAAATTTAAGGTGCGGTATAGGAATCGTTGCCCTTTGTGTGGCAGGGCCAGGGGTTATCTCAGATGTTTTGATCTGTGTAGGATCTGTTTTAGGAAGCTGGCTCTGGAGGGGAAGATTCCTGGCGTGAGAAAGGCCAGTTGGTAGGGGGATGGCCATGGTGATGACGGATCCCATCGGGGATATGCTAGCCAGAGTAAAGAACGCCCTCATGGTGCGCAAAAAAGAGGTGGAGATTCCTGCTTCTGGGATCAAGAAAGAGATCGCACGGATCCTCAAGGAAGAGGGATTCATAGAGGACTACTGGGTGAAGCAGCATCCTGTCCAGGAAACCCTGGTCTTGGTCCTCAAATATAGGAAGGACCATCTGGGCAGGGTTCAGGAAGGGGTTATCCGGGGGATGAAGAGGGTGAGCAAGCCCGGGAGAAGGATTTACATAGGAAGGAATGAGCTGCCCCGGGTCATGGGCGGTTTTGGCATAGCCATTATCTCCACCTCCCGAGGGGTAATGACAGACAAGGAGTGTAGGAGGCAGGGGGTGGGCGGTGAAGTCTTGTGTGAGGTCTGGTGAGGAGGTGGCTTATGTCTAGGATCGGAAAGATGCCCATTCCTATTCCCCCTGGGGTAGAGGTGACTATAGGCGGGTCCCGAGTAAAGGTGAAGGGTCCCAAGGGAGAGCTGGAGCGGGAGTTTTCTCCTAGGATGAAGATCATAAAGGAAGAGGGGCTCCTCCGGGTGGAGAGGCCCACGGACTCCAAGCAGGACAAATCTCTCCATGGGCTCACCAGGGCATTGTTGGCCAACATGGTGGAAGGGGTGAGCCAGGGCTTCCAGAGGGTACTGGACATAGTGGGAGTGGGATACAGGGCTGATGTCAAGGGCAAGGTCCTTCACCTTCAGCTGGGTTTCTCCCATCCCGTGGAGTATCCCATTCCCGAAGGTGTGGAGATTGAGTGTCCCATCGCCACCCGTATCGTGGTCCAAGGCATAGACAAGGAAAAGGTGGGACAGGTGGCGGCAGAGATCAGGGCTTTCAGACCCCCTGAGCCGTATAAAGGTAAAGGTATCAGATACGAAGGTGAGGAAGTTAGGAGAAAGGCCGGTAAGGCCGGCAGGGCCAAGTAAAGGAGGGACGGGACGTGGCTAAACTCACCAAGGAAGAGGCGAGGAAAAGGAGACACAAGAGGGTTCGGAAGAAGGTTTTCGGCACCCCCCAACGTCCCAGAATGGTGGTTTTTAGAAGCTTGAAACATATATATGTCCAGCTGGTGGACGATACTCGAGGGGTGACTCTGGTTTCTGCTTCCAGTTTGGACCCTGAGCTTCCCAAGGAGTTGAGAGGAAGCAACAAGGATGGGGCCAAGGCCGTGGGGCGTTTGGCAGCCAAGAGGGCTTTGGCGGCGGGAATTCAGACGGTGGTCTTTGATCGAGGAGGGTACCTCTATCACGGTAGAGTGAAGGCGTTGGCCGAAGGGGCCCGTGAAGAGGGCCTTCAATTTTAGACAGCAGGGAGGGTAGGCTTTGGTAGAGAAGGTTAGTCCCGAGGGGTTGGAACTTACTGATAGGGTGGTCTTCATAAATCGAGTGGCCAAAGTGGTGAAGGGCGGGAAAAACTTCAAGTTCACCGCTTTGGTGGTGGTGGGTGATGGGAATGGTGTAGTGGGCTATGGCCTGGGTAAGGCTAGGGAGGTGCCCGACGCCATAAGAAAGGCCATAGAGCACGCCAAGAAACATCTCATCCGGGTGAGATTGTCCAAAACTACTATACCCCACCCTGTGGTGGCCAAGTACTGTGCCAGCAAGGTTTTGCTTAAGCCTGCTGCTCCAGGAACGGGGGTTATTGCGGGGGGGCCTGTCCGGGCGGTTATGGAGTCGGTGGGCATAAAGGACGTGCTCACCAAATCCTTGGGCTCTAATAATCCGGTGAACGTGGTGAAGGCCACCTTCAAAGCTCTCACTATGCTTAGGGACCTGGGTGAGGAGGCCCAACTCCGAGATAAAAAAGTGAAGGAAATCATCTACTAGTTTGGGGGATGATCATGGCCAAGAAGTTGGAGATCACTCTGGTGCGGGGGCTGGCTGGCAAGAATAAGAAACAGATAGCCACCGTGAAGAGTTTGGGATTGAGGAGACCCAGACAGGTGGTGGTCCATGAGGATACTCCCATGATCAGGGGCATGGTTCTCAAGGTGCAGCACTTGGTCAGGGTTAGAGAGCTGGAGGATTAGGAGGATAAGCCATGAGGTTGCACGATTTGAGACCAGCACCGGGGGCGGTGAAGAAGCCCAAAAGGGTGGGCAGAGGTCCGGGTTCCGGGCATGGGAAGACTTCCTGTCGGGGCCAGAAGGGCCAGAGGTCCCGCTCGGGTGGGGGAGTGGCTCCCTGGTTTGAGGGTGGGCAAACCCCCATTCACAGGAGACTCCCAAAGAGAGGATTCAAATGCCCCACCAGGAAGGAGTATGCCATAGTTAACCTGGAGACTTTGGAGATAAAGTTTCAGGCTGGGGATGTGGTGACTCCTGAGGTTTTGAGGGAGATAGGACTGGTGAAGAGGCTGGGGCATGGAGTGAAGGTACTGGCCAGAGGGGAACTCACCAAGCCCCTCACAGTTAAAGCCCATCTCTTCAGTCGCCAGGCTATTGAGAAAATAGAGGCGGCGGGAGGTAAAGCGGAGGTGTTGAGATAATGAGGGACATGGAGGGCCTCCTTAAGATTCCCGAGTTGAAGAACCGGATCCTTTTTACTCTGATGATGTTGGCCGTTTTCAGATTGGGGGCTCATGTCCCTGTGCCTGGCATCAACGGGGTGGCCCTGGCGGAGTTCTTTGTCAAGATGCAGGGCACCATATTGGGATTCTTCGACCTCTTTTCAGGGGGGGCCTTCAGGAAACTCACCATCTTTGCTTTGGGCATTATGCCCTACATCAGCGCGGCCATTATTCTGGAGCTCCTAACAGTGGTGGTACCTCATTTGGAGGCTCTCAAGAAGGAAGGTGAGCGGGGAAGGAAGAAGATTATCCAGTACACCCGCTATGGTACCGTCTTTATCTCTGCTATCCAGGCTTTGGGAATAGCCATCGGTTTGCAGGCCATGAGGAGTCCTTCGGGAGTTCCTTTGGTGATAGCGCCGGGTTTTAGGTTCATTTTTATCGCTGTGGTTACCATGGTAGCGGGGACCTGCTTCCTCATGTGGTTAGGTGAGCAGATAAACGAGAGGGGTATAGGTAACGGTATTTCCCTTATTATCTTTGCAGGGATTGTGGCCCGGATGCCCAACGCCCTCACCAACACCTTCAGACTGGTGAAAACGGGTGAGCTTTCCGCTTTTGCCCTCATTATTGTGGGTGTTATGGCTTTTGCCGTGATAGCCTTCATCGTTTATGTGGAGATGGGTCAGCGTAGGATTCCTATTCAATATGCCAAAAGGGTGATCGGCCGTAAGGTGTACGGTGGACAGACCACTTATCTGCCTCTCAAGGTGAACACCTCGGGGGTGATTCCCCCCATCTTTGCTTCATCCGTCATCATGTTCCCCGCTTCGGTGGCCCAGTTCATCAACAACCCTATAGCCAAAAAGGTCGCGGCCGCCATGTCTCCCGGTTCCTGGGGGTACGTCGTACCCTATGTGCCTATGATCATATTCTTTGCCTTCTTTTACACGGCCATCATCTTCAATCCCGAGGACGTGGCCGACAACCTGAAGAAGCACGGTGGGTATATACCGGGCATCAGACCTGGCAGGCCCACGGCAGAATACATAGACAGGGTCTTGTCCAGGCTCACTTTTGTGGGGGCTATTTACCTCTCCTTGGTGTGTGTTCTCCCCACATTCCTCATCCGCTACTTCCATGTGCCCTTTTACTTTGGTGGAACGGCCCTCCTCATCGTGGTGGGAGTGGCCCTGGACACTATGGTCCAGATAGAGTCTCATATGATAATGAGACATTATGAAGGCTTCATGAAAAAGGCAGCGGCCCGTTAAGGAGGTGGATGGTGAATATCATTATGTTGGGCCCCCCCGGAGCGGGGAAGGGTACTCAGGCTAAGATGTTGGTGGAGAGGCTGGGCATACCTCAGATTTCCACGGGGGATATGCTCAGAGAGGCGGTGAAGGAGGGAACGGAGCTGGGCAAGAAGGCCAAGGAGTTCATGGACGCCGGAAAGCTGGTGCCTGACGAGGTGGTTATCGGCATCGTGAAGGAACGCCTGGCTCAGCCCGACTGTGAGAAGGGTTTTATTCTGGACGGTTTTCCCAGGACCATCCCCCAGGCTGAGGCCCTTGATAAGGTGCTGGAGGAGTTGGGCAAGAAGATAGACTATGTCATCAATGTGGCCGTTCCCAACGAGGAGCTCATCACCCGTCTCACGGGTAGAAGGACGTGTCGTCAGTGTGGAGCCATGTACCATGTGGTCTTCAATCCTCCTAAAGAGGAGGGCAAGTGCGATAAGTGCGGAGGTGAGCTCTATCAGAGGGATGACGACAAGGAGGAGACCATCCGTCAGCGTTTGGAGGTGTACGAGGCTCAGACTGCTCCCCTTATCGACTATTACGGGAAGAAGGGGGTGCTCTACAACATAGATGGCACGGGGTCCATAGAGGAGATCTTCCAAGGCATCTTGAAAGTGCTGGGTGCATGATCGTCATCAAGAGTCGGGATGAGATTGAGAAAATTAGAGAGAGTAGCAGGATAGTGGCGGAGGTGCTTCAGACCCTTAGAGAGTTTATTAGACCTGGCATCACCACTTGGGCTCTGAATAAGAAGGCCGAAGAAGTGATAAAGAAAAGGAAAGCCAGGGCGGCTTTTAAGGGTTATAAGCCCTCTTTCGGTTCTGGTGCTTATCCTGCTGCCCTTTGTGTTTCCATAAATGAGGAAGTGATCCACGGTATCCCTTCCACTAGAAGGGTGATAAAGGAAGGGGACATCGTGAGTATGGATGTGGGGGTGTGTTACAAGGGTTACTATGGGGACGGTGCCACCACCGTGGCTGTAGGGAAAGTGGAGGACAGGGTGAAGGAGCTCTTGAAGGTTGCGGAAAAGGCTTTATATAGGGGCATAGAGGCTGCTCGGGTGGGAAACCGGGTAGGGGATATATCCTTTGCTGTTCAGTCCCATGTGGAGTCCCATGGCTTCTCTGTCATAAGGGAGTTTGTCGGCCACGGTGTGGGAAAGAGGATTCATGAGGAACCTCCGGTGCCCAATTTTGGAGAGCCGGGTCGGGGGCCCCTTTTGAAGGAGGGAATGACCATAGCTATAGAACCCATGGTGGCCATGGGGAGTGGGGAAGTGAGGATCAAGGAGGACGGCTGGACAGCAGTGACGGTGGACGGTTCCTGGGCGGCTCACTTTGAGCATACCATTGCGGTGTTAGAAGAGGGGCCCAGGATACTGACGGAGCTTTGAGAGATTATGGCTAAGAAGAAAGGGGAGACCCTGGAACTCATGGGTACGGTGATAGAACCGTTGCCTAATGCCATGTTCCGGGTGGAGCTGGACAATGGGCTGAAGATTTTGGCCCATGTGTCAGGTAAGATGAGGATGCATTTTATCAGGATTTTGCCTGGAGATAGGGTGAAGGTGGAGATCTCCTCCTACGATCCCACTCGGGGCCGGATAATCTATAGGTTTTGATAGGGGGTACAGAGGCATGAAGGTGAGACCTTCTGTAAAGAAGAGATGTGCCAAGTGCAAGGTGATCAAAAGAAAAGGGGTTGTGCGGGTGATATGCAAGGATCCCCGCCACAAACAGAGACAGGGATAGGAGGTGAAGTTTGGCCAGGGTAGCGGGCGTTGACTTGCCCAAGAACAAGAGGATAGAGGTGGCCCTCACATACATTTTTGGAATCGGTCACTCCAGTGCCAAAAAGATCCTGGAAAAGACAGGGGTGGACCCTGATAAGCGGGTGAAGGATCTCTCTCCCGATGAGGTGAGCAGGATCAGGGAGGTGATTGACCACGACTATAAGGTGGAGGGCGAGCTCAGGAAAGAGATTGCTATGAACATAAAGCGTCTTATAGATATCGGGTGCTATCGCGGAATGAGGCATATCCAAGGTCTTCCCGTCCGGGGGCAGAGGACCAGAACCAATGCCCGGACCAGGAAAGGGCCCAAGAAAACGGTGGCCGGTAGGGGCAAGAAGCGGGGCGCTAAGAAGTGACGTAGTTAATAGAACAGGGAGGTTTTGGTAGGTATGGCCAGAAGGCAGAGGAGAGGGAAGAAAAAGGAGAAGAAGGTGATCCCCAGTGGGATTGCCCATATCCAGTCCACTTTCAACAACACCATTATTACTATAACGGATCCCCAGGGTAACACGGTGACCTGGGCCAGTGCCGGCAGCGTGGGTTTCAAAGGGACCAGGAAGAGCACCCCTTACGCTGCTCAGATTGCTGCCGAGACTGCTGCTAAGAAGGCTGTAGATACCTGCGGTATGAAGTGGGTGGAGGTCTACGTGAAGGGTCCGGGGCCTGGCCGTGAGGCGGCCATTAGATCCCTCCAGAGCGCAGGACTCAATGTGACCCTTATCAAGGATGTTACACCCCTGCCCCATGATGGGTGTCGTCCCAGGAAGAAGAGAAGGGTGTAAAAAGTGAGGAGGAGGTTGGAGATTGGCTAGGTATACAGGTCCTGTTTGTAAACAGTGTAGAAGGGAAGGGATGAAGCTTTTCCTTAAAGGCACCAAGTGTATGACGGACAAGTGCCCTTTGGAGCACAGGAACTACCCTCCTGGGCAGCATGGCCAGAGGAGGGTGAAGCTCACCGAGTACGGTCTTCGTCTTAGGGAGAAACAGAAGCTGAGAAGGATTTATGGGGTTTTGGAGCGTCAGTTTCGCAACTACTTCTACAGGGCTTCCAGGATGCCTGGTCTCACGGGAGAGAACCTGGTGAAGCTTCTCGAGAGTAGGCTGGACAACGTGGTTTACCGCATGGGATTCGCTTCCAGTAGGAAGGAGGCCCGTCAGATGGTGCGTCATGGCCATTTCATGGTGAATGGACGGAAGGTGAACATCCCCAGTTATCTGGTTAAGCCGGGAGATGTGATAGAGGTGAGGGAGAAGAGCAAGAACATGGTAAGGATCCAGGAATCTCTGGAGTTGGCTGAACACAGAGGGGTTTTTCCTTGGCTGGATGTGGATCCTGAGGCCAAGAGGGGGACCTTTAAGGCTGTTCCTCAGTTTGAGGATATTCCTTTGCCTGTGGATGTCTCCCTCATAGTGGAGCTCTACTCCAAGTAAAAATAGGGGGATTGGATGTTCAGGACGTGGTCCATGATGATAAGGCCCCAGAGGGTGGAGTTCGATCAGGAGAGCCTCACCTCTCGTTATGGGAAACTGGTGGTGGAGCCTTTGGAGAAGGGCTTTGGGATCACACTGGGGAACAGTCTGAGGAGGGTGCTTCTCTCCAGCATTCCAGGAGCGGCGGTTACGGCTGTCAAGATCGAGGGTGTGCCCCATGAGTTCACAGCTATTCCCGGAGTGAAAGAGGACGTGACGGAGATTGTTCTCAATATCAAGGAGCTGCAGCTCAAGAGCTACACCGAAGAGCCGATGACTATGTATTTGGATGTCCAGGGTCCTGGAGAGGTGAAGGCTTCCCAGATCGACACGGGACACAAGGTGGATATCCTCAATCCAGACCTGGTGATAGCCACTCTGGACAGCGAGAAGAGCCGTTTGATCATGGAGATGAAGGTGGAAAGGGGTAAGGGATACCTGCCTGTGGAGAAGCGTCATGGGGAGGATTTGCCTATTGGCACCATTTTGGTGGATGCCATCTTCTCTCCTGTGGTGAAGGTGAACTTCTCTGTAGAGAACGCCAGGGTGGGTAGGGAGACGGACTACGACAAGCTCATTCTTGAGGTATGGACTAACGGTGCTGTTCATCCTCAGGATGCTGTGGCCATGGCCGCCAAGATTCTGAAAGACCATGTCACCATCTTCGCCAATTTCGAGCAGGAGATGGAAGAGATGGACGAGGAAGGTGGAGAGAGGGAGAAGGAAGAGCTGGTAAAGAGGCTCAACAAGTCTATTGATGAGTTAGAGCTCTCTGTCCGCTCCCACAATTGTCTGAAAAAGATGGGCATCAATACTATCAGGGATCTGGTCCAGAGATCGGAGGCGGATCTTCTTAAAGTGAGGAACTTCGGTAAGAAGTCTCTAGAAGAGGTGAAGAGCGTCCTTGAAGAGATGCACCTCTCTCTCGGTATGGATCTCAAGGGATTAGAAGAAGAGGAAGAGGAGATAGGCTGATGAGACACGGCAAAAGGGTTCCAAAACTGGGCAGAACTGCGGCCCACAGGAAGGCCATGTTGAGGAATATGGTTACGGACCTCTTCCGGCACGAAAGGATAGAGACAACCTTGCCCAAGGCCAAGGCCTTGAGGCCCCTGGCGGAGAAGATGGTGACCTTGGGAAAGCGGGGGGACCTCCACGCTAGAAGGCAGGCCCTGGCCGTTGTAAGGGACAAGGGGGTAGTCCACAAACTTTTTACGGAGCTGGCTGAGAGATACAAGGATCGCCAGGGTGGGTATGTGCGTATCCTGAAGTTGGGCTACAGAAGAGGGGATAATGCCCCCATGGCCCTGGTGGAAATGGTGGACGCTCCCGTCAGGGAAGTCCCTTCTGAGGGAGAGTAGTCCAGGTTTTTGATGGACGTTTTGATTGTTGGGGGCGGCCTCGCTGGTTGTGAGGCCGCCTGGCAGGCTGCCAGGCAGGGGTGCAGGGTCACTTTGGTGGAGATGAGGCCCTCTGCTACTACTCCTGCTCACAAGACCCCCTACCTGGCAGAGTTGGTCTGTTCCAACTCCTTGAAGGCCCTTTCCCTTGACTCGGCTTCCGGACTTCTAAAGGGTGAGATGGGCCTTTTGGGCTCTCTCCTTCTGGAGGTGGCCTGGGAGTGCAGAGTCCCCGCTGGAGGGGCTTTGGCTGTGGATCGAGAGCTCTTCGCTAGGCGGGTGACTGAAAGGCTGGAGGCCCATTCCCTTATCCGGTTGGAGAGGGAGGAGGTGAGGGAAATTCCGTCCCATCGTCCTTTGGTGGTGGCTACTGGCCCCCTTACTGCTCCCGCTTTTTCCCAGTCCCTTTCCCGGCTTTTGGGGGAGGGCTATCTCTATTTCTACGATGCCATCTCCCCCATAGTGTTGGGAGACTCTATAGATTACGAAAAGGCCTTTTTTGCTTCCCGTTATGGGAAGGGAGGAGATGAGGACTATTTAAACTGCCCCCTGACGGAGGAGGAGTATGATAAGTTCTATGAGGCTCTCGTGGTAGCGGAGAAGGTGCCTCTGAGGGAGTTCGAAGATCCCCGATTCTTCTCGGGCTGCATGCCTGTGGAAGAGCTGGCTTATCAGGGGAGGGAGACCCTTTTGTACGGTCCCATGAAACCTGTGGGGCTCAGGGATCCAGGAACTGGCAAGAGACCCTTCGCTGTGGTCCAACTTCGCCGGGAAAATAGAGAGGGCACCCTATGGAACTTGGTAGGTTTCCAGACTCGCTTGAAGTGGCCAGAGCAGAGGAGGGTTTTTCGCCTCATTCCTGCCCTGGAGGAGGCAGAGTTTGCCCGTTTTGGTTCCATTCACAGGAACACATACATCAATAGTCCCCGCCTTCTAGAACCGTCTCTGGCTTTCAAAGGGGACATGGAGCTCTTCTTTGCAGGACAGATCACTGGGGTGGAGGGATACATGGAGTCTGCTGCTTCGGGGATTCTGGTGGGCATTAATGCTGCCCGTGTGGTCCGGGGAGAAGAACCCGTGGTGCCTCCTGCCACCACTATGTTGGGGGCTTTGGTGAGATACATCACTTCGGCTGATCCGGAGGATTTCCAGCCCATGAACGCCAATTTCGGGCTTTTGCCTTCATTGACCTCTCCCCCTAAGAGGAAGAAGGAGAGGAAGATGGCCTACAGTGAGAGGGCTGTAAAGGACCTGGTTTCGTGGATGGAGGAGGTGGGCCTTGTTCCGTGTCTTCGGAGTAGAGTTGTAGGAGAGTTGGAAAGCCTGGTGGGAGAGAGGTGATTTATGCAGTGGTGGTTTAAGAAGAGCCCCTTTAGTAGAGTGAAGAGATCCCAGCAGAGGGCTCCCCGGGGCCTCTGGATAAGGTGCGATAATTGTAAGGAGATGGTTTACAAGGAGGAGGTGGAGAGGAATCTTAAGGTCTGTCCCAAATGCAACTATCACTTCCGCATCTCTGCCAAGGAGAGGATAGATCTCTTAGTGGACAAAGGCACCTTTCGAGAGCACGATAATGGGCTTTCTCCACTGGATCCTTTGAGGTTTAAAGACACCAAAAAGTATCATGACCGTCTCAAAGAGGCCCAGAGAAAGACGGGTATGAAGGACGCAGTGGTTTGTGGCTGCGCTCAGATAGGGGGGTATCCCGTGGAACTGGTGATCTTTGAATTTGCCTTTCTGGGCGGGAGTATGGGCTCTGTGGTGGGTGAAAAGATCACCCGAGCGGCTGAGAGGGCCTTGGAGAACAAGAGACCCCTCATAATCATCTCTTGCTCTGGGGGGGCCAGGATGCAGGAGTCCATCCTTTCCCTCATGCAGATGGGGAAGACCTGCGCTGCCTTGACAAGGCTGAGCGAGGCCAAGTTGCCCTTCATCTCTATTCTCACCGATCCCACCACAGGGGGGGTGTCTGCCAGTTTTGCCCTTTTGGGAGACGTGGTCATCTCCGAACCTAGAGCCCTTATAGGGTTTGCCGGTCCTCGGGTCATTGAGCAGACCATCAGGCAGCAGTTACCCCCTGGTTTCCAAAGGGCAGAGTTCCTCATGGACCATGGCTTTGTGGACATGGTGGTCGACAGAAAAGATCTGAAACCTACTTTGGTTAAGATCCTTTCCCTTTTTGGGAGGAAAGGGGAGGCTGATGAGTTTTATTAGGAGAGATGGGCGTCTTCCTGACAAGATGAGAAAGGTGAGGTTGGTGCGGGGTTACATAAAGCACGCCGAGGGCTCGGCTCTCATTGAAATAGGGGACACCAGAGTGCTTTGCACCGCATCTGTGGAGGAGAAGGTGCCCCCTTTTTTGAAGGGCACAGGTCAGGGCTGGATCA
>Ga0190304_1000495_pt1 | contig 18469 bp, 18 predicted proteins | sample 48700712_MG_FD_161670 | JGI IMG/M metagenome (GOLD analysis project Ga0190304, IMG submission 161670) | Hydrothermal vent sediment bacterial communities from Southern Trench, Guaymas Basin, Mexico - 4870-07-1--2_MG | ecosystem: Environmental > Aquatic > Marine > Hydrothermal vents > Sediment ...
ATCTGTTACTCCTCCTTTGCTGACATAAAACTCCGGTTCTATCTTCAGTACGTCCCTGATTGTTTCAGAAACTATTTTTATAAAATGAGAATTTCTGGGTGTTATATTTGCAGGATCATAATATATACTCTCCGATCTCTGATGTTGGATCTATTCCATGAGCTAACGTATGAAATTTAATCCCTACAAACCCAAGATCATTAACACATCTTTCTATCTCCGTTATAGTTTTCTTTTTTCCATAAACCTTTGGATTCATACTTACAAGCCCGAAAATTCTTCCAGGGTAACTCTGAGAGTATTGATATATCTCGTTATGTACCTTTATCGGATCGTGAGCTCCCCCTAATGGCTGCAGCATTGTTGCATCTATATTAAACCTATCCATTGTTTTTATAACATCTTCAATATCCTCTTGCCATCCAAAAACCGTGTCTTTCAATCCCTTTTCACCTATATGATGATGTGCGTCAACTATATACATTTTATCTATCCTCCACGTATTTTTTTAAATCCACTTCAAATGGTATTTTCGGCTTCTCATAAGACCTCATAGTCCCTTCTTCGAAACTTTTTGTTGCATCCATGCCCATTTTTGCTGTTATTATACCCAATTTCCTTGCATCGATCCTTCCGGAAGGATCTAAAGATCCACTTAAATCCTTTATCACTATTGTATCTCTATCGCTCTGATAACGTGTCGTTATTGCCCATTCAACGTCTCTTTCGTCAAAGATATCTATATCATCATCTACTACAATAACATGCTTTAGATCCCTCTGAGTGGAGAGAGCTGTGAGGATTGTATCTCTCCCTTCACATTCTCCCTCTTTTTTTATGGATATTACTGCTGTAAACCTGCCGCATCCTCCCAGGGTCAAATGAACATCCTGTACATTAACGTTTTTCTTTAAAGCTTTATACATCACGGGCTCTCTTGGTACTGCACCAAGAAGAAGATGCTCCCTTGAGATAGGAAGAATATCCTGATAGATCGGATCATCTCTGTGCATTATCTCCTTAATTTTTATTATCGGATTGTCTCTCTGGATATCGTATATGCCAGTAAAATCTGCAAAGGGACCCTCAGGTGCTCTTACCTTTGGTAGTATCTCTCCCTCCAAAACTATTTCTGTATTTGCTGGAACTTCTATATCTACATCTTCACATCTGACAAGTTCCATAGGTTTCCCTAAAAGTGAAGAAGCAATTTCGAGCTCATCTACTTCTATAGGAACGCCCGTTGCCGCCGCAGCAAAAAGAGTGGAGGGATCAAGACCTATACAGATAGCTATCTCCAAAGGGCTGTCTTTTTCTTCAGCTTTTTTATAATATTTCATAAGGTCTCTCCAGCCATTGATCAAGACTCCTAAGGTGTCTTTATCTTTTAGTAGCATCCTGTGGTATGATGCATTTCTAATCCCCGTTTCGGGATCTTTTGCGATTATAACGCCACATGTGATATATGGCCCAGCATCTTTTTCATAATGTGTGGGGATTGGGAGATCTCTCAGGTCAAAGTTTTTTGTTACATTTTCTTTTACAGGCCCGTCCTCCACGATTTTTACAGGCTTTGGATTCTCCACTGCCTTTAAAATATAATCTCTAAGCTCCTTTATATTCACACCAAGTGAAGAGGCAATTCTTTCTCTAGTTCCAAAGAATCCAAGAACCACCTTCTGATTCTTAACATTTTCAAATAGTATCGGGGATTTTCCATCCAATTTTTTACTTATAGCTGCAAGCTCAAATTTCGGATCAACTTCTTTTTTTATCCTGATCAGATCATTTTTCTCTTCAAAGTATTTTATTAAACTCCTGATATCCTCAAACATAGGGTCATCTCTTTAATGTTACTTTTCTTTCTTTATGTTACTTACTATATAAAGCTTTCTATAGCGATGTCATATGGTTGAGAAAGATTATAGAAAACTTTATAAATATGAGGAAAGATAACTGAATAGGTGATATAAATGATTGACCTAAGCGTCGAGTTTGCAGGCATAAATTTCAAGAATCCTATAGTGTTGGCATCCGCAACACCAACGATGAATGCAAGGATGATGAAGAAAGGGATTGAGGGTGGAGCTGCAGGAGTGGTAGCAAAGTCACTTTTTGGAGAATCAGGAAAGATAGGTAGAAAGTATCCAAGACCAAGGTTTAAGCTGTTTGATTATAGAGAGTATCCAGGATACCCTGATAGATTACCACATAGTTTTACTCTCCACTCATTAGAAGAATGTTCATCCTTTGACTATGAAGAGTACGCAAAGGATATAAACGAAGCCAAAAGATTGATCGGGAATGATGGAGTTGTAATCGCAAGTCTCTCTGGAGCAACGGATGAAGAATGGGAAGAGATGTGTGAGCTTATAAACGGAACTAAAGCAGATTTAGTCGAGTTAAATATATCTTGTCCATTTGCTGCAGAAATGGGTATAAAGATGGGGGCTGGAGCAGTGGATCTTGCTCCCCATATTGTAAAATTATGCAAAAAAAATCTTGCTCTTCCATTCAGTGTAAAACTGTCTCCCCAGACATCAGATCCTGTGACACTGGCAAAGGAAGTTGAAAAAGCTGGAGCATATGGTGTCACACTTTCAGCTAGACTTTCCGGGATAATGATAGATATTGAGACTGCTGCTCCAATAGGCTGGGGATCTATAGGAGGATATGGTGGTCCATATCTGATAGGATATGGATTGAAATGGGTAAGTAAGGCTTATAAAGTTTTAAATGTCCCAATAAGTGCAATTCTTGGTGTATGGGACTGGGAAGATATAATTAGATACCAGATGGTTGGAGCTACAACAGTACAAAGTGCTGCAGCAATAATGGTTAGAGGATACAGTATCTCGAAAAAATGGTTAGATGGGATTAAAAAATTTATGGAGAGAAAAGGATATAAAGATCTGGATGAGATAAGAGGAATAGCAGTTGATAAAATAAAGTCTACAAAAGAGGTAGAAAGAGAACCGAAAGATGTCTATGTGGAGATAGATAAAAATAAATGTGATAAATGTGGCATCTGTCTTAGAAGCTGTTTCTATGAAGCAATAAGAATAGAGAAAGAAGGAGCTGTAATAGATCAGAATAAATGCGATAGATGTGGAATGTGTGTAGAGGTATGTCCAAATAAAGCACCAGAAATAAAAAGAGGATAATATGCTGGAATTTAAGACACCCAAACGTATTTTTTTTGGAAATGGTGCTGTTAGAAAAGTTGGAGTTGAAGCAAAGAAGTTTGGAAGTAAGGTACTGATAATTACAGACAAAGGAATTGTAAAAGCTGGAATTGTCGATAAAGTAAAAGGATATATTGAAGGAGAAAGTTTAGATGTCGATGTTTTTGATGGGGTAAAGCCTGAGCCTACTATAGATGTCTTTGAAGAATGCATGGAAGTTTTGAAAGGGTATGATCTTGCTATAGGGATCGGGGGCGGAAGTTCTTTAGATGTCACAAAAGCATCTTCAGTACTAGTAAAAAATGAAGGAGATATAAATGACTATATTGGCATAAACAAAATAAAAAAAGAGGGAATCCCAAAGATCTTGATACCCACGACATCTGGTTCTGGTTCTGAAGTGAGTCATATTACAGTTCTCACAGATGAAGAAGGAAATAAGAATGCTATATACTCCCAATATCTTTTTTCAGATATCTCCATAGTTGATCCAGAACTGACATTAACACTTCCAAAAAAGATAACAGCAAACACGGGATTTGACGCACTGACCCATGCAATTGAATCTTATGTTTCTTTAAGATCGAATGAACTTACAGACGCTCTGGCGTTAAAAGCAATAGAACTAATATCAAAATCTTTAAGAGATGCTGTAAATACTGGCAATATAGAATCGAGACACAATATGTCAATGGCAAGTATGCTTGCAGGAATGGCGTTTGTTAATTCAAGTCTTGGTGCTGTGCATGCTCTTGCATATCCCTTGGGAGTAAAATATCACTTAGCTCACGGAGAATCAAATGCTCTAATGTTGCCATATGTTATGAGGTTCAATTATAACTCAAATCCAGAAAAGTTTGATGAAATAGGAAAAACAATGAACTCCAAAGATTGTATAGAAGCTGTCATGAAATTGGCAGAAGATGTGGGTATTATTTTAAGAATGAGAGATTTTGGAGTGAAAAAAGAGGATATAAAGGAGTTTTCTGAGATTGCAATGAAGTCTAAAAGACTGTTAGAGTACAATCCAAGAGAGATGAGAAAAGAAGACGCAAGAAATATATATGAAGAAGCATGGTAAAATGTTCGGATATAATGGAAAGATTTTAAGAATTGATCTAACAAAGAAAAAGATATCCTCTGAGATTTTGGATAAGAAAGAAATTCTTGATTATATTGGAGGTAGAGGACTAGGTATAAAAAAACTCTATGAAAACAAAAGAAAGATCGATCCTCTATCTCCAGAAAATCTTTTAATATTCATGACAGGACCATTAACAGGATTTACTCCTTTTTCTGCATTTTACAATTTGACAACAAAATCTCCTCTAACGGGGACATGCCTTAGTTCTCATTCCGGTGGTCTTTTCGGACCCGAATTAAAATTTTCTGGTTTTGATGGTATAATAATTAAAGGAAAATCTGAAAAGCCCTGTTATATACTTATTGATAGTGAAGTTGAGATAAGGGATGCTTCCGATTTATGGGGAAAAGATTGTAAAGAAACAACAGATATCTTGGAGAAAGAACATAGAGGAAAAGTCGTATGTATTGGACAGGCTGGAGAGAATCTTGTCAGGTTTGCTTCTTTAATGAATGATAGGGACAGGGCGTTAGGAAGGGGAGGAGCAGGAGCTGTTTGTGGAAGTAAAAACCTAAAAGCTATAGTTGTTCGGAGAAATAAGAGAATCGATACCTTTATGGAAATAGGTGATGAGTTCAAAAAAGCTTTGGAAATAGTAAAGGTAAAGTCAAAGAACCTAAAAAAATATGGAACATCTTCAGTTATGGATATAACAAACTCCTTGGGAGTTCTTCCAACTAGAAATTTTAATGATGGAGAGTTTGAATATGCTGAAAATATAAATGGAGATTCTCTACTAAAAAATCTGGTAAAAAAGAAAGCATGTTTCTTATGTCCCATAGGATGTTCCAACGTTACAAAAACAGATAATATTATAACAGAAGGGCCAGAATATGAAACATTATGTTTTTTCGGTTCCAATATAGGAAACTCTGATATAAAAGCGATAATAAGAGCTAATGATCTCTGCAACAGATTTGGTTTAGATACCATCTCCTGCGGAAATACAATAGCTTTTGCAATGGAACTTTCTGAAAAAAGAATGATAGATGAAAAAATAGAGTGGGGTGATATGGATACAGTTTTCTCTTTGATAGAAAAGATCGCAAAAAGGGAAGGAATAGGAGATCTACTGTCTCAGGGAACAAAAAGAGTATCTGAAAAAGTAGGGGGAAAAGAGTTTGCGATTCATGTTAAAGGGATGGATCTTCCTGCATACGACCCAAGAGGAAGTATTGGGATGGCATTATCTTATGCAATATCCAATAGAGGTGCGTGTCATTTGAGATCCTCTGCTTATGCTTACGAGCTTTTCACATCAGAACATGATCGATTCTCATATGAAAAATCGAAGCTAGTGAAAGAGTTACAGGAAATTATGGCTGTTGTAGATTCTCTATTATTATGTAAATTTGGAGCAAGATCAGCTTATGGGAACTCATTTGAAGAGTTTGAGAGGCTTTTAAAGATGGCAACAGGAATGGACTTTAATACCAGTAAAATAGGGGAAAGAATAATTAAGTTAGAAAGATTGTACAACTTTGAAGAGGGATTTTCTATGAAGGATGATACATTACCCGAGAGATTTTTTACCGACAAAACTTCAAGAGGATATGTAATAGACAGAAAAAAATTTAAGAAAATGATAGATGAATATTATGAACTCTCTTCTTGGGAGAATGGAAAACCAGTAAAAATATAAAAAAATTAAGGTGAAAGATACTCTTTTAGAAATTTTGAGAGAGATTCTCTAAAATCTGCGTTAAGTACATATTTTTCTCCGGATTTTTTTACGATCTCTGCAAGTTCGAGCCATACAAGGGCATTATGCACCAGACCTACATCTGTGCCCCATATCTCTGCTATCTCATATTTATCATACTCTTTTTCTAGATCTTCAGCCATCATTGCCATGAGCTCTATGTTTTCTTCGTGCCTAAAAGCTTTGGCCAATACTCTTGAATTTCTCATTTTTTCGCCTCCGAATCTACTTTTTTTATTGCATCAGAGAGTATATTCAGTCCTTTCTCAAGTAACTCTTCTGAGATTACCAAAGGAGGAATAACTCTTATATTGTTCTTTCCAAACTGCCCTACCATCAAAACTCCGTTTTTCATTGCAATCTCCCTGATTCTTTCAGCTAACTTTCCAGAAGGAGTCTTTTTATCTTTGTCACTCACTATTTCAAGCCCGATTAACAGCCCCTTTCCTCTTAGGTCTCCGACTATTTCGGTATCTTCCTTTACTTCTTTTAATATTTTAAGAGCAAGTTTTCCAAGTTTCTCGGCTCTTTCTGGAAGTTTTTCTTTTATAATAAAGTCTATTGCTGCAAGAGCTGCGGCACATGAAACGGGATTTCCTCCAAATGTGCTTCCATGTCCCATCTCCTGATTCATTATCTCTTCTTTTCCAACCAGCGCACCTAGGGGAAATCCTCCAGCTATCCCCTTAGCCAATGCCATCAAATCAGGTACCACTCCAAAATGTTCACAGGCAAACATTTTACCAGTTCTTCCGAATCCTGTTTGTACCTCGTCTAACGCAAAGATTATGTCATTTTCGTCGCATATCTTCCTTAACTCAGGCAAAAACTCTGGAGGGGGAACTATAGCTCCCTTTTCTCCTTGGATAGGTTCTGCTATAATTGTAGCGATTTCGTATGGGTGTATAACAGTTTCCAAGAATTTGTGTAAAAACTCTATGCATTGAAAACTGCATCCAGGATACTCTTCACCAAAGGGGCATCTGTAACAGTATGGGAATGGTGCGTGATATACACAAGGCAACAACGGCTGGAAACCAAATTTCCATTCGGAAGAAGAGGCCGAGAGTGACATTGCAGCAACGGATTGTCCATGAAATGCTCCAGTGAATCCAAGAAATGCGTCTCTTTCAGAGTAAAATTTTGATACTTTTATCAGAGCCTCTATTGCTTCTCCCCCGCTATTACATAAAAAACTCCTTTTTAAATCTCCCGGTGTTATCTCAGCCAGTTTTTCCTTTAACATGGTGTGTGTTTCGTAGTGTGCTATATGCTGGGATATGTGTATTAAATTATCCATTTGTTTCTTTGCAGCATCTATAACATACGGATTACAATGTCCAACATTTGATACCGCTATTCCCGAAGTAAAATCTATGAATCTGTTTCCATCCACGTCTTCCAAAACTGCACCCTTTCCTCTTTTTATCGCTATAGGAAGCTGTTTTCCTGAAAGAAACAGTGTGGCAAATCCATATTTTTCATCTTTCTTTCTCAGTTTCAGAGAGTTCTTTGCTGGTGGTTCATTTATTATATTGGGTATTTCCTCTTTCATGATACAATCTCCTCACTGTGATATAAAAATCTTTCTATTCTTCGAATATCAAGAAAGATTCTTTACCGAAAAACTTAAATATGTCATAACTATATACTTTAACAATCACTAATAGAAAGATTAGTGAGAAATGAATAAAGTGATCCAATGAAAAAAGTGGAATTGAAAAGAGGGGATCGCAAAAGAGGAAAAAATAGCCATGAAAAGAATATTTTTGAAAAGATAGAAAGGAGGTGCATGCATGGAAACATATGAAATGTTTCTTCTGGCATATTTTTTAATAGTGTTGGCGCTGTTCGTGATACTATTGCTGGATGAATATAAATTCCACCCTTCTAAGGAGGAAGCTACATGAATGCTTTTACGTACATGTTCGCGGGATACCTATTGCTGATGGTGGTGATAGGAGTCTATTTTTCGAAAAAGATGAAAGGAATGGGAGATTTCCTTGTTGCGGGGAGAAAACTCAATTTGCCCTTGACAGCGGCAACTTTGATGGCAACATGGACAGGTGCTGCAGCTATTACAGGTTATGCTGGATGGTGCTATTACTGTGGGTACTCTATGCTCTGGATTGCCTTTGCAACGACTCCTTCTTTGATAATAATAGGTCTCTTATTTGCAAGAAAACTCAGAAAATTGGCGTTATATACGGTCCCGGACTTATTGAAGCTTAGATATGATAAAAAAACAAGTGGTGTAAGTGCTGTGCTAATTGCAATATACTGCATAGGACTTGTTTCCGTCAATATTAAAGGTGGAGCAACAGTTATGTCCACTGTCTTTGGCTGGGATATCTCATATGCAATGCTATTGGTAGCTGCGATAATAATAGCATATACAACACTTGGAGGACTCTGGGCTGTTGCTTGGACGGATCTTATCCAGTTCTTAATTCTCTCCATAGGGCTAGTAGCCGTTGTGCCTTTTACTTTGAAAGAGGTTGGCGGATGGTCTGTTTTACACGCAACACTCGCAGAAATGGATCCTGCACATTTAAGAATATTTGAATACGCTCCGTATAAAACGATACTTGCATGGTTTATAATAATATATGCATCGAATTTTATAGCACCGGATATATATCAGAGGATGTATGCAGCAAAGAATGAAAGGACAGCAAGACTTGCTATTGGAATTACGGGAATGTGGGATACAGTACTTACGATGATTGCATTACTCCTGGGAATGGCAGCGTTTGTTATATTTTCGGGTGAAATAGAAGGTGATATGGCATTACCAATGCTCATAAATAAGTTATTCCCCGGAGTATTTGGAGCATTTGTGATGGTAGCCATAATGGCTGTGGTAATGTCAACTGCAGATTCTCTTCTTGTTGTTGCAAGCGGAACCTTTGTAGAGGACTTTTACAAAGGATTTATAAATCCAAAGGTAAGTGAAGAGCATGCACTGAAACTGATAAGAGTTATGACCGTAGTTTCCGGATTGATCGCACTTGCTTTAGGGTATTACTTTGAATCTATAATGGATGGCATACTATTTGCTTCCTCAGTATACGCTGCGGGGTTGTTTATCCCTATAATGAGTGCATTTTACTGGAAAAGAGGAACAAAAGAAGCTGCATTTATAAGTGCATTGCTTGGTGGCGGTATAACAATAGCATGGAGAATAATCTATGGTGCTGAAGCTTCAATAGACCCAGTACTTCCTGGAATAGCAGTATCTATAGTTTCCTTTGTAGTAATAAGCTTCCTTACAAAGATGCCAGAAGAAGAAAAACTAAAACCTTTTGAAAATATATAAAATCTTTATACTATATTTTTTCTTTTTTTATTAGAGAGCCAATGCTTTTATCAGAATATTTAGTGCAGTATCTATCTCCTCCTTTTTTATAATCAAGGGGGGTATTAACCTTATAACGTTATTGTATCTTCCACACGGTAAAAGTATCAATCCGTTTTTTCTGCAGGCACCTATAATTTTTGAAGTTTCTTGTGTGGCTGGTTTCTTTTTATCAGAGACGAGTTCGATTCCAACAAACAATCCCTTTCCTCTTACATCTCCTATTATCTCAAACTCATTTTTTATTTCGTTGAGTCTCTTAATCAGATACTTCCCCATAACTTCTGCATTTTTTATGACTCCATTTTTCAATGTCTCTATTGTGGCAATCGAAGCAGCACATCCTAAAGGATTCCCCCCAAATGTGCTTGTATGCAGTCCGATTCCCCAGCTTGTCATAATCTCTTCTTTTCCTATCACTGCAGCCATTGGAAATCCACCAGCCATTGCCTTTCCGACTACAAGAATATCTGGGATTATATTGTAGTGCTCAAAGGCAAACATTTTACCCGTTCTCCCAAATCCTGTCTGGATTTCATCTAAAACAAGAATAATGTTATTTTCATCGCAGATCCTTCTTAACTCAGGCAAAAACTCATCTGGAGGTATTACATATCCCCCTTCCCCCAAAAATGGCTCGACAAATACAGCGGAGATCTCACTCAGACCTGACTGAGGATTTTTTATAACGGATTTTTCAAGAAAATCTACACACTTTAGAGAACAATCAGGATATTTTTCACCAAAGGGGCATCTGTAACAGTATGGATATGGCACATGGTGTACTCCAGGCATTACAGGCTCAAACCCAATTCTATATTTATTTCTACTCGTTAACGCCATTGAACCATGAGTCCTTCCATGAAAAGCACCTTGAAATGCTATAAACTGGTGTTTTCTTGAAGAATATTTGCAGACCTTTAATGCCGTTTCTATCGCTTCTGTTCCACAGTTTGAAAAAACTGTCCTTTTTAATGGAGTTATCTCCGAAAGTTTTCTTAGAAGTTCTGCTCTTTTCGGATGAGGAAACTCTGTTGCATGTATCAATCTTTTCGATTGATCACATATCGCCTTTACAATGTTTGGATGAGAGTGTCCAAGATTCAGAACAGCAATACCTGAAGAAAAATCTAAATACGTATTTCCATCAGGATCCTTCACATAACATCCTTCTCCTTCTTCCCACACACACGGTAACGGAAGATGCATTGAAATCGTGGAAGGGGATTCAAACTTCTTTACTGTTTCTAAAACTTCTTTTGCTTTTTTTCCGAGGGGGTCAACTTTTATCTCTATCATTTTAAAACCTCCATGAATTATATGGTAAAGATAGTTTATAAGTTTAACGGTGAAAAAAAGGAATCTTTGTTATTTAGATTTTGCAGGTATATATTCTTGATAGATACTGTACCTATGATTAAGTATCCTCTCTCTATTGATCTTAGAATACAAATCTTTTTATAACATAGCACCTATTAAATGATATGTTAGATCAAACTGATAAGAAGATAATCGATATACTTATAGAGAACTCTAGGATGAGCTATGCAGATATTGCAAGAAAACTTGGGGTATCCGAAGCAACAGTATTTAAGAGGATAAAAAAATTAAAAGATGAGGGGGTAATAGAGTCTTTTACACTGCGACTTGAGCCGAGCAAAATTGGAAAAAACGTATATATATCTATAGGACTGACAGTAAATCCTGTTTTACTCGATGAGATTGCGAAAAAATTGAGTAATTTTGATGAAGTCTCTGAGGTTTATATTACTGTTGGAGAACATAATATCATAGCCCATGCTTTGGTTAAAGATAATGATGCTTTTAACGAGTTTCTTATGAACAAAATTTACAAACTTGAGGGTATAACAAAGATCGATATAAACATAATCCTGAAAAAATTGAAAGCAAGGATAAAATTGTAAAGTACCTCTTACTTCCGCAACATTTATATATTAGTTCTTTCTATACCCTATTTAGGAAAGTATCATTATGAGAAAATACTAAAATAGAAAGTATCATTACAGGAGAAGATCGAAATGGAAAGAATAACTGAAAAATTTAGAAAGCTCTCAACATGTAATGTTTCCGATGCTCTTGATAAATTGAAACTCAAAAGTGGTATAGTAGGGATAAGACCTGCCTATGATTGTAAGAAGATAGTTGGTTTTGCTGTCACTATAAAGGTCACAGCAGCTGGAGAAACAAAATCTGAATCGCATTTAGGGATAGATGCTATAGAAATAGCTGGTAAAAATGATGTCATAGTAGTAGACAATGGCGGCAGAAAAGATGTTTCTTGTTGGGGAGAGATACTTAGTAATGCAGCAAAATTAAAGGGAATAGAAGGGATCGTTATCGATGGTGCTTTCAGGGATTTGGATGTAATAAAGAAGATAGGTTTTCCTGTTTATGCAAGGAGTGTTGTTCCTGTAACTGCAAGAGGAAGGATAATGCAGGAATCTGTGAACTCGTTAATACAGTGTGGAGGCGTTCAGGTTAGACCTAAGGATTTAGTGGTCGCAGATGAAAATGGTGTCGTCGTTGTTCCAAAAGAAAGAATAGATGAGGTTTATAGTATTGCTCTCGATTTTTACAAAAAAGAAAATAAGATGATAGAAGAGCTGAAGAAAGGGAGATCTATTGCGGATGTAGACAGGGAATATAAGTATGAGAAAATGATGGAGGGATAAATATGGAGTTTTTAAAATTTTCCAGTTCAAATATATCTGATGCCCTGGATAAATTAAAAATAAAAGGGGGATGTGAGGGTATACTACCAATTATTGAAGGAAAAAAGATCTGTGGTCCTGCTTTTACAGTTAAGTACGTACCAGTAGGGGCTAAAGGCGGAACGGTGGGGGACTACATAGATTATGCAGAAAGGGGAGATGTAATCGTATTGGACAATGCGGGGAGGAAGTATTGTACAGTATGGGGCGATCTGCTGACATTATATGCAAAGAAAAAAGAAATATCAGGAACTGTTATAGATGGTGTCTGCAGGGATGTTCAAAGAATAAAAGAGTTAGATTATCCCATATTCACAAAGGGTAGATTCATGATGACCGGAAAGGATAGAGTAAAGATGGAAGCTATGAATGTTCCAGTCTCTTTATCAAATGTTCTTGTTAATCCTGGAGATATAGTTTTTGGGGACGATTCCGGAGTCGTTGTTATACCTAAAGAAAAGGAAGAAGAGGTTCTGGAGCTTGCTGAGAAAATAAAAGAGGCAGAAGAATGCATAGAAAAGGAGATTGAAACTGGAAGCAAGATAAAGGATGCAAGAGAAAAATTTGGATACCATAAATTGCAGAGAGGAGAATAATGTTTCTGGAAAAGGAAGAAGAAAAGATCCTTGATGGTGAGTATGGAGAAGTTATGGAGAAATGTATGAAGATACTGGTAAAGCTTGGGGATATATACGGTGCTGATAAACTGATAGATATAAAGAGTGTTCATTCTCCAGGTGCCTCTTACAGGGTTTCTGGAGATGCAGGACTGAATTTTGTTGAAGAAGTATCAAAAAAAGCAAAATTCAAATGTTTTACTACTCTGAACACAGGGGGGATGGATCTAGAGAACTGGAAAGAGCATAATATACCTGAATATTTCGCAGAGAAACAGTTGAGATTGACGAGAGCGTACGAAAAAATGGGAGCGATATCATGCCACACATGCACACCTTATTTTATCGGGAATTTGCCCTTAGAGAATGAGGACATAGCATGGGGAGAGTCTTCCGCCATATGTTTTGCAAACTCTGTGATAGGTGCAAGAACAAACAGAGAGGGAGGACCCTCAGCACTGGCGGCTGGAGTGATAGGAAAAGTTCCAGATTATGGATATCATAGAGATGAAAATCGAAAGGGAGATTTTTTATTCAAAATAAATACGGAAGTCAAAACGGTAAGGGAGTTTGGAGCTTTGGGATATTATGTTGGAAAGATCGTCGGAAGAAAAGTCCCTGTTTTTGAGAACTTAAAAAATACAACTTTAGACAATTTAAAAGCTTTAAGCGCTGCTCTGGCATCTTCTGGAGCTGTTTCTTTATTTCTTATGAAAAAAGAAGAAGATTTAGAAAGAATAGAGATAGATGAGGAAGATCTGAAGGAAGTCTATGAAAAGTTTGGAGATAAAGGAAAACCAGATATTGTATGTATCGGATGTCCGCATGCATCTATTTTTGAGATAAAGGAGATCGCTTCAATACTCAAGGGAAAAAAATTAGACACAGAATGCTATATCCTAACCTCGAAACCGATAAAGTCTCTCTCTGATAGAATGAAATACACAGAAATAATAGAGAAGGCCGGGGGAAAAATAGTCTGTGATACGTGTCCAATTCTAACTGCAAAGGAATCTATGAACTATGATCTTCTTTATACAAATTCAGCGAAACTTGCACATTACGCTCCAGGCGTCTGTGATATAGATGTTTCTTTACTTGAATTGAAGGATTGTCTGGTGGTAAAATGATTCTAAAGGGAAGATGTATAGTCGAAGGGTATGCAGAAGGAATTGCCTTAGTTACAAAAGATCCTATATCCTTTATGGGAGGAGTGGATCCAAAGACAGGGAAGATAATTGAGAGAGGGAACGAGATAGAAGGAAAGTGCATAAAAGATAAGATACTTGTCTTTCCCTCTGCGAAGGGATCGACTGGAGGATCTTATATGCTGTACGAATGCGTCAGGAATAAAGTAGGACCAAAGGCCATAATAAACTTGGAGGCAGAGCCGATAGTTGTCATAGGAGCGATAGTATCGAATCTTCCGATGATTGACAAAATAGATATAAGTTTAATCAAAACAGGAGATTTCCTGGAGGTGAATGCAACAAAAGGAGAGGTTATTTTATGAATAAAATTATTAAGGATTTCAAAAGACCGGAAAAAGAGATAATTGAGGAGTTCAGAAAACTTCCAACACCAACAATATGCGATTCGATGGAAAGAAAGAATGGAATGATCGGGATAAGACCTCTTTATCCAAATATAAGAATCTGTGGACCTGCTTTCACTGTTTATACATATGTAGGCGATAATCTGATGATACACAGAGCATTGGAGATGGCAAAACCAGGAGATGTTCTGGTAGTGGACGGCCATAAATCTTATAGGGCCTATTGGGGCGAAGTCATGAGTATAATTGCAAAAACAAAGGGTATAGAAGGATTGGTGATAGACGGAGGAGTAAGAGATTCCAGAGCTTTTGAAAAAATAAAATTTCCAGTTTTTTCCAGATATATAAGTCCTGTAGGGACATGGAAGAACTCCCCTGGGAGCATAAATGTTCCTATTGTGTGTGGCGACGTTACCGTAAAACCAGGAGACTTGATCGTTGGTGACGACGATGGAGTTGCTGTAGTTCCAAAAGAGAGTGTAAGGGAAGTTTTAGAAATGACAAAGAAAAAGTTAGAGGCTGAAGAGGTAATAAAAAATAGAATATTAAAAGGAGAAAGCTTTTATAAGATAACGGGGCTTGATAAGAATCTTAACAGATTAAACATAAAGGAAGAAGATTTTTATGATTGAATGTGATGTTTTGGTAATTGGAGGGGGAGGAGCAGGAGCAAGAGCAGCTCTGGAAGCAAAAAAGAGAGGAGCAGAAGTTTGTATAGTTACAAAGGGAAAATTTGGAGAAACAGGATCCACAAATTTTATAGCATCGGAGACACTTGGAATAAATGCCGCTTTTGGATATGCCGATGAGAGAGACAATCCTGAAGTTCATTTGAAAGATACGATTGAAACAGGATTAGGATTGTGTAATGAAAAAATGGCAAGAATATTGGCGTATGAAGCTTGCGACAGGATAAAAGAATTGATGGAAATAGGGATGGAGTTTGACAAAAACGACAAAATAAAACAGAAGAAACTTTCTGGGTGTACATATCCAAGATCCCTGAGTTTTAAAGGTGCCACTGGAAGAAAAATTGTTCATACTTTGAAAAATGAGATTATAAAAGAGGGTATCGAGATCTTCGAGGATACGAGAATTTTAGATATTATCTTAGATGGAAAAAGAGTTGCTGGGGCTTTGGGATACTCTAAAGATTTTCTTATATTCAAAACAAAATCTATAATACTGGCATGTGGAGGTGCTGGAGGTATATTTTCAAAAAATATAAATCCGAAAGACTTAACAGGAGATGGATATGCACTTGGGTACAAAGCTGGTGCAAGTTTGGTGAATATGGAGTTTATACAGGTCGGGCCAGGATTAGTTTTTCCGAAAATAAAGTTTATAATACATAGTTATATGTGGAAATTCAAGCCAAAACTCTACAACTCTCTTGGAGAAGAGTTTCTGGGCAGATACTGTGATAATCCTGAGAAGGTTCTGGAACTGAAAGCAATGTCATTCCCATTTTCCGTAAGGACAGAAGCAAAGTATCTGGATATTGCAGTATTTAAAGAGATAATAGAAGGAAGAGGAACTGAGAATGGTGGGGTATATCTAGATGTTTCTCATGTGTCAAAAGAAGACCTGAAAGAAAAAGCTCCTGTAACATATAATACTATATTAAATGGTGGCGTGGATATCTCCAATGAGAAAATAGAGATAGCACCTTTAGTCCAGACATTTAATGGAGGAGTTTCTATAAATGAGAAAACAGAAACAGATATTGAAGGCCTTTTTGCTGCGGGAGAAACAGCGGGAGGCGTTCATGGTGCGGACAGACCAGGGGGGAATTCGTTAATAGACTGTCAAGTTTTTGGAAGAAGAGCTGGTTTGTTTGCATACAAATACTCAAAAAATAAAAAATTTGGAGAAATAAAGAATATAGATGAAAAGATTAGTCGATATAGTAAGGAAGGAGAATATTTTAATATAGAAAAAATAAAAGAACTCTTTTGGAGAAATTTAACTATTATAAGAAACGAAAATGGATTGAAAGAAGTTTTGAGAAGAATTAATTCACTGAAAAATGAAAATATTGGATTTGGAGATCCAAATAAAAACTCAGACTTTGAAAATATGCTTATTGTTGGGGAAATAATAGCAAAGGCTGCACTGGCAAGAAAAGAATCGAGAGGAACACATTATAGGGAAGATTATCCTCATATGGATGAAAAATTTAGGAAAAGGATTTTCATTAAGAAGTAAATTTCAAAAACAAAAGTTTATATTTTCTCGTATTGTACTATAATGTATGTCCAATAATGAAAAATTATCTATCAGATTAACAAGAAACGATAAATATGTACTCAGACGATTGATAGAGCACGCAAGGATATCAGATAGCTCCGCAGCGAAAGAGATTGGAGTTACACCTCAGGCAGTCCTTAAAATAAGAAAAAAACTTGAAGAAACAGGAATTATTGAAGGATATACCCCAAAAATTAATTATAAAAAGTTGGGTATAAAGGTCATGGTCTGGGCGTTAGTCAGATTTCTGCCAGCTGTCTGGGAAGAGTACAGCGAGGCTGAAATCTGTGAAATGGTGAGACAGCATCGTTATATTATCTGGGGGTGCAGAATCCTGGAATCGGATGCCACGCACATATTACTCTATGGATTCAGAGACATAAAGCAGATGGATGAGCATTTTTTGAGAGTACAGACAAAACTCCCAAAAATTCTCGAGATTAAAAAGATATATCCTTTTTCTGTTGATCAGGTGATAAAAGATTCACCAGAAGGATTATTTCAGAATATTCTTGATGAAAAGGATTTCTTTACAGATACACTTTTTAAGGATAGTTCTCTTCTTATAAAGAAAAAATAACCTTTTTTAAATTTACAACTGAAAACAATAAAAAAGTTACAATTTTGAAGCAAAGCTTTTTATAACGGGAAATTTCGCCTCTTTCATGAAAGATAAAAAATTGATATGCCCGCATTGTGGTAAGGAAATAAAGGGATACACAAAAACAAATGGATTCTTTGTGATATGCCCGCATTGCGGAAAAAGAATATAGGTGAATAAAATGAAAAGTAAAAAAATAAAGGAGGTGAAAAAATGGAAAACAGAAAAATATTTTGCTTGGTAATTTGTGCAGTAGCGGTACTGACGATTGGCTCAATTGTCTATCTGGGAGCTGAGGAAGAGGGGGTAAATATTGTTTGCCATGCTGTCAGTACACAGGGGAAAGCAGAAAACAACTCTGGGATGGAGAGTGTTAAAGTTCATGGGATGGTCTGGAATACAGGAAACAAAATTGCAGAAAATGTAACCATAACTGTGATATTTACAGACTCCGCACATGATAAGGTGATTAAGAAAACAGTAGAAGAAGGGATAGATTTGCTTCCAAATGGAAAACTACGTATAAAATTTGATGCCGAGTATTTAAGAGAATTGACCATACCAAAAACATTGGTAGATGAAGCAATCCAGATAAATTGGGAGGAAGACGGACAACTAAAAACTATGAGAATACCCTCAGAAGAATTTGAAAATGGTGAATAAAAATGAAGATTCTATAAATACGAATATGAACACAATAAGTATCTAAGATATGTCGGAGAGATATTTTACTATATCTCTTTATTTTTATTTTCACGGATGAATTTCCAGTTGAGAGAGGATTTATTCTGATTCTGGCTTATATAAAGAATTTTCCAAAAGAAAAAAAGGAAAAAGTAGATACATTTGTAGAGTATTTTAAAGAGTATCCCGAAAGTGGATTAGAACTTATAGGGTTCTATGTAGCTGGCAATACAGAGAAATACATCTAATAAATAACCTGATCTCTGAACTTGGCATTTATAAAATAAAAGAAGCTATTGATGAATCCAGTGATCTGGAAGCAATCAGAAACTGGGTCTCTTCGATAATATGGACAGATCCTGATATAGGAAAACAATTAATTGAACTAATAAAAAGAAAAGATATAGACTTTTTTAAATTTTTCTGATCAAAACCTCTCTCCCCTCAATATCAGTTCTCAAGATACCGATCCTCTTTTTAACATAATTCTCACTCATCATAGAATTGAATATAACTTTATCAACCTCATCTTCCTGTACAGTTTATTCTGTGTAAAGTCTCAATGCACTCTTTTTCGCTTACAAAGCATGGGATGGATTTCTCTTCAAATTCTTTTCTGATCTTTTCTCTTATCTCTGTGT
>Ga0190304_1000496_pt1 | contig 18464 bp, 19 predicted proteins | sample 48700712_MG_FD_161670 | JGI IMG/M metagenome (GOLD analysis project Ga0190304, IMG submission 161670) | Hydrothermal vent sediment bacterial communities from Southern Trench, Guaymas Basin, Mexico - 4870-07-1--2_MG | ecosystem: Environmental > Aquatic > Marine > Hydrothermal vents > Sediment ...
AATGAACTTAAAAACATTTCAAAAGAAGAGGGAAGCACCGTTCTATGGGCTATCCATTGGTCTTGGTTTTGGAGCCATATTTGTACCACTTTCTACACTAATGATAACAACAGCAATGGGTACAGATGTTCTTTTTTTAATAGTCTCTCTCCTTTTTGGCGTTGGTGTAGTGCTTTTCCACGGTGCAACTGGTTGTATGCTTGGATATGGAGTAGCGTCTATCGATGAGAGGAAAAAATGGAGGTATTTGGTGTTAGCGATCCTGGCAGGTATTCCTATAGCAGGCTTGGAATTTGGTTTGCTGTTTATTAAGGAACCTATTGTATCATATATAGGTGGAGTTATTCCTCTTTACGGAGTTCTTCTCTACTGGCGTGTAACAGATAGGTTTCTTCCGCTTGCACTAAAAAGGAGGGAAAGACGAAAAATAAAATCTTGAGGCATCCCATATTTTTATAAAGCTTGAGTATTATTAGGATATGATAGTATGAGAACAAAAGTAATCAACAGTTCTATAGATATGGTTCCTGTGCTTAGGGCATTTGATAGTGAGGTAAAGAAAAACGTTTTTGATGAAATATCAGAAGACTGGAGGCTTGTTAGTGAAATAACAGACAAATATGGTGAAGAGGGCAGAGAGGCACTAGAGTTCTTTGAGAAGATAAACCTTGTAGAAACAAAATGGACTACACCGGAGCAGGGGATAGACGGTAGACCACAGAAGATGTATAGGGCATATTACTCAACGTTCAACATAAACATCTCCTGTCCAATAACCGAGATGAGCGAGATATTTAGAATAGTGTCCTTGGACGATAAAGAGTTTAAGAAGTTAGAGGACGAGATAGAGAAGTTTATAGGAGACGAAGGTAAATCGGGCAGTACTGTCGCAGAACATTTCAAACTCTCTCTACCAGCACTTAAGAGCATAATGAGAAGGTCAAACAAGTTTGTATATAGAGGTATGAAGATAGAAAAAAGAAAGTAAACTGTTTTTAAAGTGTTTTTTCATTACCTGCTGTGCATTACGAAGTAGTTGTTCAAGCACTGTGGCTCATTCTGCCTGCCTATGCAGCGAATGGCTGTGCAGTACTTGTAGGTGGAGGTTTACCTATTGATTTTGGCAAAAAATGGAAGGATGGTAGAAGGATTCTTGGCGATGGAAAAACATGGCGTGGATTGTTCTTTGGTTCTCTTCTCGGTACTATAGTGGGATTCTCTCAGGCCGTAGCAGCAAAGTATCTGACAGAAAATGGCTTGAATATAATAGGTCTAGATTATTTTGAGGGATTTCCCTTGATGATTCCCATTGTTATTTCCATAGGCATGGGTGCACTACTGGGAGATATCGTCGAGAGTTTTTTTAAACGCAGAATCGGTAAGAAGAGGGGAGAAGATTGGGTTCTTTTTGATCAGCTTGATTTCATTGTTGGGGCACTATGTTTGGTTTTTATTACCAGTACCTTCCTACATTTCCTAGGTTTCTTACCCTACAACTGGTTCATAAAGAACTTTACTCCATGGCATATTTTGGTGGTACTCATAGTTACTCCTGCCCTTCATATAACGGCAAATATGACTCACAAGAGATTCAGACAAAAGAGCTTTTAATGTGGTTTTTGATGTGGAGAAGATGAAGAATCGGATAGAGAGGATTAAATCGGTTGCTAAGATGAACAAGGAGCTAGAACTTTGGATAAAGGAAACAGAGAAGAAAGGAGAGCTTACAAAGGTAATTGAAAAAGCTAATGAAAAGAAGATAGAGCCAATGGGCAAATGCGAAATCTGTGGGAAGAGAGACGCCAAGTTTGTGTGCATAAAATGTCATAGAAAGGTTTGTTCCTCTTGTTATTTCAGCATCCTTGGTTTATGTAAGAAGTGTATATCAAAAGAAGTGGTTGAAAAATGGAAGCAGGATCATCCTAACTGGAAAAACGTGCTTGATGTAGAGTGGATAGATTAAATTCGTCTCATGATCTCCAGTATCTCCTCTCTTGTCGAGTTTTTATACATACTTAGATATTTCTCGTTTGTATCTATAAAATGCTGACTCCACTTATACAAACCCTCTAGTTTTCTAGCCTGTTCTTCCTCACCAATAATATATAAAGATGCCATAAAAGCCTCAATAGTAGTAAGCTGAAAAGGTCTCCCATAGTTTACAGGATTAACCGGAACAAGGAAGGGTAATGCTCTATGGTTTCTGAATCTCTTTAATCTTGAAAACACCTCATCAACCTTGCTCCAAGAGCAGTCAACAGCCACAATACCTCCCTTCTCTGCATATGTTCTATCTTCAGGTGCAAAAACGGTTTTGGCGAGAGGATTAAGAACTATAGAGCTGTACGGGATATCTCTAATATTGTGCGTAATATCTGCAAGTCCAAACCTCTTCAATTTCCTCGCTGTACATTTCTTTGGATCATCCTGATTCACATGATAGGTCAGTAACCTTATATGCATTATATCCTCCCGACTTTAACATCAAGCACTATATGACTTACACCAGGAGCATAGGATTTAACTATCCTTCTCTTGAAATCAATGATACGAAAACCAAGATTTTCTGTAGCATTCCTAACCATCTGTAACGGTCTTGTTTTTAAAAGCTCGTTTGGGCATATCTCATGATAGTGTATAACTCCAGAGCCTTTAAGCGATTCTAGAGCCACTGGAAGATAGTTGTGAGTTTCATGCAGATAGCCCATAATTACTCTATCTGCAACACCCTTTGGTGTAGCTTTTTTATTATCTCCAAGCAATGGCTCTACTATGGCATTTACATTGTTAAGTGTTATATTTTCGCGTAAATATTTGTAGGCAACTGGATTTATCTCAATCGCATATACTTTTTTTGGTGAGCCATAAACTGCCAGAGGAAGTGAAAAATATCCTATGCCTGCAAACATATCCACAACAACCTCATCCTTCGCTTTAATGGTTGCCATCCTTATACGTTCCTCCATGTTGCCAGATGAAAACATAATCTTTGAGGGATCTAATTTGTACCGTATGCCATTCTCTACATGTATGGTTTCAGTGTTTGAATTACCATAAATAAGCCTTACATTTGGCTCTCTCTTTTCCCCTTTAATACCTCCCAAATCCTCAAGAACACTTTTACATTTCAAAACGCTAGCATATACCCCTGCTATTTCTCTCCTGTATCTTTCAAGAGCTGGAGGGATTTTTATGATAAGAACATTTCCTATTTTTTCCCATTTATTGGGTAAAATATATAATAAAGAAGAAGGTACATAATACTGTAATTTTTCTCTTATTAATTCGTGCGGAGTCTTTATCATCCAAATTCATTTAAGCAGTTGACAGTAATAAATGTACTTTTTATCCATCAAAAAAATAATAGAAAAATATTTGTATAAAATTAATATTCAGAATTATTAAAGGGGGAATAATATGAAAAGTACGGTAGTTTTTATTGTAGGCGTGCTATTGTTAAGCAGTTTTACAGCATCTATCTATGGACTCGGTGTAAATACCATATCAGCTTCTATTGAAGAGCAGAATTTTACTATGAGTATTGACAAAGGCGATATAAGGATATCCTACCCAAATGGCCAGCTATCTGTAGAGATTGTTAATATCTCTACATTTGTAATTGGCTTGGGAAAACCAAGGTTACCGGAGATTGTAAGAGTTGTAGAGCTTCCCTTCGGAGTTAAAAATGTAAGTGTTAATCTTGAAGCAAACTACAATGAAAGTCTTGCAGTTCCAATGGCTACATCTGTATCTCCAGATCCCTATCCAGCAGATGACTTCTATTACAGGGTTGGCGTTGGCTTGAATAAAAACTTTGAGCACGTAACCTTTGTGAGTGTGCACTGGCATCCTGTAAAATATTCGCCTTCAGCCAACATGCTCTACATAGCAGAGACGGCAAATGTAACAATTTCCTATGAACTTGCCAACAATTCGCTATTCCCTGAAAACTCTTCATATGATATGGTCATTATTGCTCCAAAGGTATTTAGAAAAGCTTTGCAGAAGTTTGTTGATTATAAGAACGGCATTGGAATAAAAACTCTTTTGAAAACGACTGAGGACATCTATAAAGAATACAATGGCAGAGACAAGCCTGAGCAGATAAAATACTTCATAAAGAATGCTATCGAGACCTATGGAATAAGATATGTTTTACTCGTTGGTGGATTAAAATCCATGATCTATGCAAAACCAAGAGATAATGCAAATGAAGGTTCAAAGGCTTGGTATTTACCGGTCAGATATAACAACCTGTATGATAAACCAAAGTATCCACTAGTTGATATAAGTAGTGATGAGGAAGAAGTGTTTGATCCAGGATGTCTAACTGATCTCTACTATGCAGACATATATGGAGAGGGAGGTAAATTTGAAAGCTGGGATCCAAACGATGATGGGATTATCGCTGCATGGGGAAAGCCTGGTGTGGAAAACGATACCACCATAGATCTATATCCTGATGTCTTAGTTGGCAGATTGCCATGTAGAAATGTCAGAGAGGTTGTAACCGTTGTTAACAAGATTATTGGCTATGAGAAAAACACCTACAACAAGGATTGGTTCAAGAAAATGATAGTGATAAGCGGCGATGGTTTCCTTGACCAGCACGATTTAGACATAGAGTGGGATACAACTGGTGTACCAAATGGAGAGTATACACTCTATGCACAGAGCTTTACTCCGGATGGGAAATCGGGACCAAAAGACGTTGTCCATTTTACCTTAGATAGAACAAAGCCAACAAATCTAACCTTTAACCACGATGATCATCTCAATCCGGCCCTACAAAACGGATATCCTGCTCCACCAATAGCAGAAATAGTTTCAATATCTCCGGGAAACACCCTGGGATACGACGACTATACATACACTCCAGGTGAATCAGAGGCATACTGCAATCAGTTCAATCCATGGGCAAATGTGAGCTATATAGATGGAATCTTGACAATCCGAGGAAAATCCTATAACCCGGAGCCCTATGGAAATTGCACAAACATCCATGTGTGGATAAAGGACAGTGAGGGCAATACAATATTCTCAGAGTGGAGAAATAATACGGAGATGTACTATGAAGGAGAGTGGGCTACTGGAGAGAGACCCCTTCTCTACCGTGGTGGTGCATTATATTACATGCCAGAAGATTTCGAGAGGGAAATACTCTGGGGTTCCAATGGAAAGATGACGGGGATGGATGATGTTATAAAAAGCTTTGATGAAGGGGCTGGATTTGTGTTCTTTTCAGGACATGGAAGCCCAAATGTATGGGCAAACCACTTCCCAGGTGTTCCTGGCAACAGAAGGCATTCTGAGTTCACTGGTTTACAGGTCACGACTCTACAACCATGGCCACCTTTTGTTTCAAGGCCCGTATTTCCAATAGATTCCCTCTCAAATGGTAAAAAACTACCAGTTGTTGTAGTGGGTGGTTGTCATAACAGCATGTTCAATGTATCTATGATACCTGCCTTTTACGATATATTCCCATATCTCTTCAAGAAGTTACCACATCCATATATGTGGACCTTCGGTAAACCTGCACCAGAATGTCTCAGCTGGAGGTTGGTTAGGAATCCGCATGGTGGTGCAATTGCCTCAATAGGAAACACAGGTCTTGGATACGGCATGCCTGGCAAGGATGCTACCACTGGTGGTGGAGATGCATGGATAACCATTGAATTCTTCAAACAGTATGGAACAAATGGCATGGACATACTTGGCTTAGCCTATCAGCAGGCTATAACCAGCTACATAAACACCTTCAACATGCAGGATTTCGGAGCAGGACACATAAAGACTGTTCAGGAATGGGTTCTGTTTGGAGACCCAAGCCTTAAGATAGGTGGATACCCAGAGGACTGATCTTCTCTCTTTTTATTTTTTAATTTGTTAGACTCTAATCTAATAACCCTTATTTACCTCCTATGCCATGCAGTTTTTGATGGAACTTTTTCCATATGAGCCAAGGAATTATCAGACTGAGATAATGCAACATATTAAAAACTCACTATCAACAAAAGATCCTTTAGTACTTGAATCTGGAACAGGTTCTGGCAAAACAATATGTGCAGTTGCATCCACACTCCCATTTGCATTAGAGAATAATAAGAAGATTCTCTACACCACAAGGACAAATGCTCAGCAAAGGCAAGTTATTGCTGAGATTAGAACCATAAAAAAACGTTTTCCTGAGAAGATGAAAGATGTTTTTGCTGTTGGTATGCAGGGAAGAGCTCATATGTGCTTGCTTGCAAAGAACAATCCAGAATTGCAGAAAGGTTCTGCCGATGAGTTGGCCAGATTATGCGCTGAGGAAAAGAAGAAAGCAAGAAGAGGAAAGGGTTGTATATATTTCAGGAATGGTATAAAAAATGAAGATACTATGAGAAACGCCGTAGAATGGATGAAAGAGAATCTACCAACAGCAGAAGAGCTGGTAAGATACTGCGAATCTCATAATCTATGTCCCTATGAGATAAACAAACTTCTTGTTCAGGATGCCATACTGGTTGTAGTACCTTATATCTACGTCTTTGACACCAATCTCAGAAACATGCTTTTAGATTGGATGGGTGTCGGAGAGGAGGATATAATCCTGATAATAGACGAAGCCCATAACCTTCCCGATTATCTCAGAGACATGATGTCTGCTCAACTTAGTGCATACATGCTAAACAGCTGTATCTATGAAACAGAGAGATTTGGTGATCCATCTTTACTTATGGAAAAAAAGCTGAGAGTAACAGGGTTTGTAAAGGATCTCAATAACATACTATTTAGCCTAAGAAATCAGTTTCTACTTGGAAGAGACAATGGTATAGGATATGCTGGAAAATCTGATGCTCTGCTACCTCCAGATGCAGTTATCTCACACATAATGGACAGATACTCTCTTTCTCTCCATGATATAGATAGAATAATCTCTTCTCTTATAGCTTATGGAGAGCAAATACAGAATGCAAAGCAAAAACAGGGAAAACTCCCGCGCTCTTATATCCATAAACTTGGTGCTTTTCTTTCTTTCTGGATGAGCATAGAGGATGAGCATTATATAAAGCTGATAGTAGATGAAACCGATGGTAAAAACCCTAGAATAGAGGCTTACTGCCTCGACCCTTCTCTGGGCGCATCAATTATCCACCGATTTCATACTTCCATACACATGTCTGGTACTCTATCCCCACTTGACGAATATAGAGACTCCATGGGTTTGCCATTATATACAGCGCTTTATTCCTATGATTCACCCTTCCCGAAGGAGAATAGAAGGATTGTTTATGTGCCTGATGTAACGACAAGATATGATGAGATAAAGCATTATAGAGGGATGATAAAAAGACTACAATCCTATATCGAGGATATATGCAATGCTACCAATAGAAATACTATCGTCTTCTTTCCCAGCTTTGATCTTATGAATAGTTGCATAGGAGATGGTTTATTAAAAAGGATAGACAGGCAGGTTTACATTGAAGAGCAGAGTATGAATCAGTCTGAACTCATGGATGTTGTCGAAAGGTTCAAAGAGGGTGCATTTGCAGAGAAGGATGGCTCTGTGCTCTTCTCAGTAATAGGTGGAAGAATAAGTGAGGGTATGGATTTCCCTGCAGAGGAGCTTGAGATAGCAGTGATTGTTGGCATACCTTATCCAAAACCAACTGCCAGGCAGAAAGGATTGCAGAGATACTATCAGAAAAAGTTTGGTAAGGGTTGGGAATACACAGTTAATGCACCTACTGCAAGAAAACTGCTTCAGGCAATTGGAAGGCTAATAAGAAATGAAAGCGATAGAGGGATGGCAATACTCCTTGATAAAAGAGCGGCGAGATTTAGAAGATACCTAAAGGATATAGCTAGAGCAGGGAATGTCATACAGGATTTAAAGGACTTTATCTTGGAAGAAGATCAGGTATACCATCTTTGATCGGATAATATACCTTGCATTTTTTACAAATTAGAGTACCCTCAATAACTTCTCCTTTTTCTTCCCTTTCCACATTAAGCTCAAGCTCACCCTTACATGTTGGACAACATAGTATATTCATCATGTCCCTCTTCATTGGATAACATCCTCTCCTTCGCTCTTTATATTATCTCTATCTCCAAGGTGGATCATTCTCTTCCTTCCAAGGTCAGAATCCCATATCAAAAACCAGTTTTCATCAGTTAGCTTTCTTCCCTCTTCTCTGCGTTGCATGTAGTTTTTAACTTGAGAATCCATAAGATCTGCCTGATGCAATACTACTGCCTCCAGCAATTTTGGCATTCTTGGGGAACCCCATTCATATCTCCCATGATGACTCAGTATAATATGGCACAGTCGATTTTCTAAATCGCTGTCAAAATCCTTTCCCTGCTCCCTTAGCTCACCTATCTTTTCACGAACCCACCTATCGCCAATAACTATGTGACCAATAAAATTACCCTCCTCTGTTCTATCAATGGCTGCAGTTGTTCTGTATTCCTTAAGTTTTCCTATATCATGAAGGATTGCACCTGTTATAAGTAGATCTCTGTCTATACCTTCATACATATTGCACATGGTATTGCAAAGCCTTACCACACCAACAGTATGTTCAAGATTGCCACCCACATAGTTGTGATGATGGCTTATTGCAGAGGGTGAATGAGTAAAATCCCTCACGAACCCATTATCAGAAAAGAATGCATCAAGAAGTTCTCTCAGCTGTTCGTTTTTTACAGATTGAATCTCCTGCTTTAGTTCTTCAAAAAGTTCATCTATTCTACTCTCTTCAAGAGCTGGTACAAAGTCATTTACATAGTATTCGTTAGGACTACATTTTCTTAAACCACCTGTTGCCTCGTTTATAGAAATCTGGGGTCTATCCTCATAGATCTCAACACTACCAGAACGTATATGCACAACATCTCCCACTGAAAAGCTATCATACAGACGTTTTACTCTATCTCTGTTTTCGCTACCCCAAAACTTGACTATAATCTCTCCGGTTTTGTCTGCTGCAATAAAATCAAACCACGTTCCTTTCTTGTATGGCCTAATGGCGTTTTTTACCCTCACTGCAAAGAAATCATTGATTGTATCTCCCTCTCTCAGATTCTCAACAAACTGCTCCTTCCTTCTTTTTCCCATATCGACATCAATTATGGTTTGCTCTTCCTTCTTTTTACTGTATAGATCTGACATATTACTCCCCAATTGCATCATACTCAATGATATTAGACCTTATACGTTTTTCCTTCCTTTACCATCTTTGTCTTTATACCAAGTTTTCTAAACATACCTGGATGTTCTGTATGTATCGGATAAAGTTCCTTGGGATTTATAGTTAATATAAGTTCTTTGAGATCTGCACCATTAATATGTCCTGAGCAGTGTGCTTGAACAAATTTTAGATTGAAAAACCTCAACCAGTTCATCATCCTATCAAAAGATATCTCCATCTCTTCATTGAAAGGTTCTGATAACGAATGGATATATACACCGCCATCTGGCTTCATATCAATCAGAGTATTGAAATACCAGAAGTTGAGTACAACCATATAATCCTGTGGCCTCTTCGCTATTTCCTCTGCAGTAATTATATTTGGATAATCCAATCTGTCTCTTATGTATTTTTCAGTATAATCCTCATCGATATACGTACCTGTTAATCTTTTTGGTTTGAGGAGCAGGATATTTTCATCAGTGCTGTGTGGTGCTTTGAGTTTTGGATCACTATGGTATTTTTCTAAGAAACAGGCATGCTTAAAGCTTATAACAAGCTTCTTTCCAAGCTCCTTTGATATACGATAGAACGTTCTGAATCTGTCAATATCCTTAAAATTAAAATCTACGACCGATAGTTTTTTGTTTCCCAATAGCTCTTTTTTGGATTCTTCATACACCTTTTGCTCTGATTCATCTGTTCTCCCCTTCTCTATACGCGTCCCTTCTGTAATCATTGCTCTTGGCTTGGTTTCTCTTGCGGCTTCGACAAAATCAGTTGTCATCTCTGCATGTAGACCATGCATTCTCAAGTCTCCAGTATAGACTATTGTACCCTCTGATGTATGTATAATGAAACCATATGCACCTGGCACACTATGGTCTACATGTATAGGCTCTATCTCCAAAGAGTCTATCTTTATTTTATCTCCTGTTCTAAAGGTTTTAAAGGTTCTTTGGATTGGTGGTTTTTTATAATCTTTCCTATAGAGGGGTCGTGGCTTGAAATCAATAACCTCATTTTCAATGCTTCTCTGACTCTGCTCACTGACGGCTTCTAAAACATATTTGCAACTCTCTCCGCAGTATATTGGGATATCCTTGTGAAGAAAAGAAATGTAGTTTGCATGATCTGCATGTGCGTGAGATAAGAGCACACTCTGCACCTCTGGCTCCTCAGGTTTCCGTCCGATATGAGTTAACAAATCCTCTCTATATATTCCAGGAATGTCGGGAATGAGATTCATAGCAAGAAAATCACCAATTCCATTTGCTGTTCTTGGTGTGAGAAACTCTTCAAAATATAATCCTCTACGACCGAAACTCATCCCAAAATCAAGAAATATCTTTGTTCCATTGTCTTCTAACAGTATTTTATTGCCACCTATTTCTTTTACTCCACCGTAGAAGGTAAGTGTTACCACGCCAACCCCCAATTACCACACAAGTTTCTTTCCACAGTTTGGACAGAACCGAGGATTTCCTATAAGTTCAGCACCACATTCTGGGCACACATCACCTACTCTTCTGCGTTTGAGCTCTTCCATCTTGATACGAATGTTATATTCCTTAGCATCCCGGTATGCATCAAAGGCAAAGATTATTCCAAGAACTATGAGGATTGATATAATAATAAAAACGTTTGATATGTAGATAAGAGATGCAATGAGATAACTGATCCATCCCAGAAAGAGTACTATACCGACTCCTATCTTAAGATTGTTTATTGAAGCATACAGCTGACCCATGCCCCAAACCAAAAAACTGAACAATGCTGCGAATACAGGACTTTTTCTCACCTCAGGCATATCTCTCATATGCTGAATGAAATAGGGATGTAATTATCTTTTTGCTCCAAACATTTAAAAATCACCTGAACATGCGGCTAGACAATGCATGAGTGGGCATTGGCAGAGGCAGTAATACAAACTGCTATAGATGTTGCAAAGCGTGAGGGTTTCAAAAAGGTAACATTGATCAAAATCTCTCTTGGTGAACTCCAAGGTATCGAGCGAGAGATCTTTGATTCTGCTATCTCTGAATTGCTAAAGATGCAAGGCAACGTTTTTGTCAATACAAAAGTTGAGGTTAATATTGTAAGAACAAGATTCAGATGCCGTGCCTGTGAGCATGAATGGACATTTAAAGACATATCGGAAACACTCGATGAGGGTGTCAGGGAGTCTATTCATTTCATACCAGAAGTTGCTCATTCCTTTATGCGCTGTCCAAAGTGTGGTAGTCCAGATTTTGAAGTTCTGGAAGGAAGAGGCATATCAGTTACCTCTATAACTGGTGAGAAATGATGCAGGATCCGAGGACAAGTATCATAGAAAAAAGGTTGCAAAATATAAAGAGAGTTATTGCAGTCTCTGGTGGCAAGGGAGGGATTGGAAAGAGTGTGACATCTTCTCTACTTGCTCTGGCGTTATCGAAAGAGGGTTACAAAGTAGGCTTACTCGACCTTGACCTCAGCAGCCCATCGGATCATGTGATTCTTGGAATTAAAGATGTTATGCCAGTTGAAGAAAATGGGGTTGTACCTCCTGAAGTTAACGACGTACAGTTTATGTCTGTTGTTTTCTATGCTCAGGACAAGCCAACTCCTCTTAGAGGAGAGGAGATATCTGATGCAATAAAAGAAATACTCTGTATAACACGATGGAACAACCTTGACTTTCTTATAATCGACATGCCGCCTGGTATAGGAGATGAACTTTTTGACACCATTGAGCTGTTTAAAAAAACTGAATTTTTGTTATTGAGTACCTCTTCTAAAGTTGTCTTTGAAACCGTGAGAAAGTTAATGATATTGTTACAAGAAATGAGAATCCCTGTTCTTGGAATAGCTGAGAATATGAAACGCAAAGAAGAATCTTTTGTTAGGGAGGTTTGTGATAAATATAAGCTGTCCTTTCTTGGTGAAATAAGATTTGATGAGAACTTTGAAAATGCAGTAGGTAATGTAGAAAAGATTCTTCATACAAAAGTATTCAAAGATATTCAAAAAATTGCAAAAACACTATCTAAACAGATAGTGTAAATAAACTTAGTTCACCATATTTTACTCCCTTCAATGCTCTAAGGTGCTCTGCCATACTTTTAACCTCATCTGCCTTTCCCTCTACCACCAAAACTTCGAGACAATCATGTTCGTCAAGGTGTATATGCATCGTTGATCTCACTGCAGAGTGTCTGGAATGTTGAAGATGAAGAAGTTTATGGGCTACATCTCCAGCCTCATGATCATAAACGATGGTAAGAGAACCTATAACTCTACCTCTCTTCTTCTCTACATCTGTCTTGACAAGCTCTTTTCTAATTAAATCACGAATTGCCTCAGATCTATTAGCATAGCCTTTCTTTTCAATGAGCGTGTCAAATTTTTTAAGTAAATCTGGTTCGAGAGAAACACCAAATCTAGTTACTTTTTCCATGTATATGAAAAATGCAACCGAATTATTTAAATTATGATGTAAGATACCTTATCACCACTTAGGAGGTATAAAAATGGTGTTTGATCCACAAGATAACATCTTCATGCTTGCCGGGCCAGTAAAAATCCATCCAAGAGTACTAAAAGCGATGAATACTCCCTCTATAGGGCATAGAAGTCCAGAATTCTCAGAGGTAAACAGAGAGTTGAAAGAGCTTACCAAGTATCTTTTCCAGACAAAAGGAGATGTAGCTATCTTAACTGGCTCAGGAACTGCTGGCATGGATGCTGCTCTGTCAAATCTACTTAAAAAAGGCGATAAAGCACTTACCATAAACAACGGAAAGTTCGGAGAAAGGATGGGACAGTTGGCAAAACTGTATGGTGATGCAGTCGAGCTTACTTATCCTTGGGGAACACCACCAGATCTTGGCGAAATAGAAGAGATACTATCCAAGGGAGATACAAAGGTACTTGCATTTACACACAATGAAACCAGTACAGGTTTAACCAACCCGCTACCAGAAATATCAAAACTCTGTCAGAAATATGGCGTACTACTTGTCACTGATGGCATCACAAGCGTTGGTGGCATAGACGTTCCTGTTGACAAACTCAAGATAGATGTGTGCATAACTGGATCACAAAAGTGCATCGCTGCACCTGCTGGACTCGCTCTTCTTTCAGTATCAGAGAGAGCTTTAGATGCTATGTATGATGATACAAGCTATTATCTCAATCTAAAGAAACATGTAGAAAAACTTAGAGATGGAAATCAAACGCCTTATACTCCTGCAGTTCATCTTCATCTTGCATTGCTTGAGGCGCTTCGTATACTCAAAGAAGAGGGTTTGGAGAATCGAATAAAGAGAACAGCTAAAATAGCAGAGGCATGCAGAGCAGCAGTTGATGCTCTTGGCTTAGAGTTATTACCAGAGAGAAAATATGCTTCCAATACTGTTACAGCTATAAAATATCCAAAAGGTATTTCTGATAAAGATGTAAGAGGTAGACTGAAAAACGAATATGGCATTATTGTTGCAGGCTCTCAAGCACCTCATAAGGGAGAGTTCTTTAGAATAGGGCACATGGGTTTAGTGCAATTCAGAGAGCTTATTGCCACGATAGGAGCTCTGGAGGTAGCTCTCTCCAGGGCAGGTTACAAGGTAGAAAAGGGAGCAGGAGTTGCAGCTGTTGAAGAATTTATGTAATGCCCTCTCTTCTCTTTTTTACAAGCAGTATACTATCTATAAATACTGCTATTATTCCAGTGATAAATATCATATCAAGAACTACTGCCCCACCTATAACTGCAGCCACCGAATGATCCAGTTCATACAAAAGAAGTTCTGGAAGATGTAGGAAATCTGCTCCAATTAACACTCCAATCGTTGCTGAGGTATAAGCAAGAGGTGCTGCCTTAAAACGTTCTTTCCAGTACATAATTATAGATGCCGCACTGGCAAAGATTGCAGGTAGAAGGAAATAAGGAAATGGAGATACTATGCCCTTATCTGCAACTGGGTGGGTAACCGAGTAGGTCACAACGGTCACTATTCCCACACCAAAGACTATTCTTGCAAAGGAGAGCTTATTCTTTAAAATAAGATATGCAGATAGAATGAGAGGGATCACCGCTCCACCCATATTTATGAATATGTGCCAGTTGTTGTATGAAAAAAGATAGATGTTAGATATGTCTATTCCATTGATAACTATTGGAAAGCGGAAGAGATATGCAATAAATACTATGAGTATACCCCCTACCGAGGAAAAACCCATCTCCCTAAAAGCTTTGGTTACTATAAAATATATGATATAGGCAAAGACAAATATGAGAAGGAGTCTTATGAATACCTGTAGGAGAGTGAACGCACCGCTCATGCCACTTCTTAGGATAAGACCATTATTTATAAACCTTGGTGATATTCCCTCAGAGGAGTGACCCAAATGGATTCAAAGCTTCAGAAGGAATTTGATATTTCATTCTTTAAAGAACATGGATACATCAGAAAGAAATGTAAAGTATGTAACAGCTATTTCTGGACGTTGGATGAGAAAAAAGAAGTGTGTGGCGATCAACCTTGTAGCCCTTTTTCATTCATAGGAAAAACTCTTACAAAAAAACCGTTCACTCTGTCTGAGATGAGAGAGGCTTTTCTCTCCTTCTTTGAAAGGCATAGCCATACTCGCATCAATCCCTACCCTGTAGTTGCCAGATGGAGAAAAGACATTTATCTAACGATAGCGAGCATAGCAGATTTTCAACCTCATGTTACTGCAGGCATAGTTCCTCCCCCAGCAAACCCTTTAGTTATTTCACAACCAAGTATAAGACTAAATGATCTTGAGGAAGTTGGAATCTCTGGTAGACACCTTACAATATTTGAGATGATGGGACACCATGCATTCAATAGCAGAGATAAATTTATATACTGGACAGAAGAAACTGTGTCCTATTGTAATGATTTTTTGACTAAAGAATTGGGCATAAATGAGAGAGAAATCACCTATAAAGAGTCTCTGTGGGAAGGTGGAGGAAATGCTGGGCCATGTCTAGAAGTACTTGCAGGTGGTTTAGAAGTTGCCACACTAGTGTTCATGAGTTTAGAAGAAAAAGAGAACGGAGATTATTTGATAGAGGGAAAAAGATACTCTCCAATGCCACTTAAGGTTGTTGATACAGGTTATGGACTCGAACGTCTCACCTGGATTTCACAGGGAAGTGCCACTATCTATGACGTGCTCTATCCAGAGATTATAACGTGGTTAGATGAAAATAGCAGAGTAAAAGATAAGCATACTATATATGCACTTGCTGACCATACAAAGTGCCTTACCTTTATGCTTGGAGACGGTATAATTCCATCGAATGTAAAGGCAGGATACCTTGCAAGATTGATGATTAGAAGGTCATTGAGATTCATGGATAAGCTCGGTATTAATGACTCTCTCTTTATCCTCATAGACATGCACATGAACAATCTTGCCAAGGATTTTCCCCACCTCTCAAAAGCAAGAGAAAGAATACAAGAGATAATTGAGATAGAAACCACGAAATATAGAGAACTTCTGGAGAGAGGTAAACGAGTTGTTCAGCGTTTTCTTACAGAAAAAAAACATATTGATGTAGAAACATTAGTTGATCTTTATGATACGCATGGAATACATCCAGATATGGTGAAGCAGATAGCCAAAGACATGGGAAAGGACATAAAGATTCCAGAGAGTTTTGATTCTCTTGTTGCTGAGCGTCATTCTGGTGAAAAAGAAAAAGAAGAAAAGAAAACCTTTACTCTTCCAGAATTACCATCAACAAGGTTACTTTATTACGAGGATACCTATATGAAAGAATGTAAGGCAAAGGTGTTATGGAGTGGAATCAAGGATGGAAAAAATGTTGTTATACTTGATAAAACAGTGTTCTATCCAGAAGGCGGGGGACAGTTGGCTGATAAGGGCATCTTAAAAGTTAGCGGAAAATTTGTAAAAGTAAACCATGTTGAAAAGCAGAATAATTTGGTTTTACATCACGTTGATAAGCAGATACCTGAGGACACAGAAGTAGAATGTGAAATAAATTGGGAGAGAAGGTATGCTCTTATGAGGCATCATACTGGCACGCATTTAATAAACGGTGCATGTAGAATCGTACTCGGTGATCATATATGGCAGGCAGGTTCTCAGTTGGATGTAAATGAGGCAAGGTTTGATTTCTCTCACTATAAGTCCCTTTCTGAGAGAGACGTTGAAAGAATAGAATCTCTCGCAAACGATTTCATAGAGAAAGGTGTGAATGTAGAGAAGAAGGTTATGGATAGAAGCGAGGCAGAAAAGCTCTACGGATTTAGATTATATCAGGGAGGTGTACCTGAAGGTAGAAACATAAGAGTAATTAACATTCCTAACATCGATGTAGAGGCTTGTGGTGGTACCCATCTCAACAATACAAGAGAAGTTGAAAGGATAAAGATTCTGAAAACCGAGCGAATCCAGGATGGTGTAAACAGATTAGTATTTGCAGCAGGAAAGGAAAATGTAGCACGTTTGGAAGAGAAAGAACAGATCATTTGGAATTATCTTTACAAAAAAGTAGAAAAACTCTTTATCATAAAAGAGAAAAAAACAGATCAACCTAGCAGAGAATTAAAGGAAATTGCTTCACTATTCTCAGTACCTGTCAATAAACTAGAACAAACGATAGAAAAATTCCTTAGAGAAATATCCATTAAGAATAAGGAATCTGCAGATAATCTAACAGATGCTTGTCAGAAGCTTTTTACAATGTGGAAAAAGACCAATAAAGAGAAAAAAAAGGTTCCTGAGAATCTACTTAAAACTCTAAAGAAAGAAGGTCAAAAAATAGATTCCATAACATTGATAGTAATAGACCAACCCGATAAAATAATGTCACTCGATGCTGTGGCAGTTGCTGGAGCATTAGTAAAAGGTGGAAAAACTATAGCTTGCATAAGTGATGGACAGGGAATCATAATGACTTCATCTGATGATATCGATATTGACTTACGACCCATAGCTCGAGAAGTAGGAAAGATGCTGGGAGGAGGAGGGGGCGGAAAGAAGAATATGGTAAAATGCGGTGGTTCAAGATTGGATCAGCTTCAAAATGCTATTAAAAGGGCAGAAGAGATTATTATCCAGTATTTAAAAAAGATGCAATAGATTTAAAAGACATTTACCTTTCCCAAGAGTATGCAGGCAATCTTCTTTGACTTAGACGGAACGTTGATCGAAAGCAAGAAGATCATAACCAGACTTATAAATGAGACTCTGATGGAATTTGGTTATAAAACCTTTACAGAAGAGGAGATGCTTGCGTCTGTTGGTATGCCTCTTGAATCTCTTCTATCATTGAGGGCAGGGAGAGATGACGTCGAAAGGATGTGTAAGAGGTATATTGAGAAATATTTTGAAGAGGGGCTAAAGGATACAAAACCCTATGACGGTATAATTAATCTGCTGAAGGAATTGAAGGATGAGGGAGCAAAAATAGGTATAATAACAACAAAATCAGAAGAAGAGGCAAAGAGAGTTATCGAGCACCTTGGTTTTTCTCCCTATGTTGATGTTGTTGTTGGGCATAGTAAAGAAAGAAATCCAAAACCGAATCCAGATCCAATAATAAAAGCATGCTCTATTCTTTCAATACCACCGGAGAAAACAATAATGATTGGAGATACAGATGTCGATATTAAGGCTGGAAAATTCGCTGGAACGTTTGCCACTATAGGCGTACTGTGGGGGATAGGAAAAGAAAATGACCTTAGGGATGCTGACTATATAGCCCAAGATATTAACGACCTAAAACACCATCTAAAAAGGATAAAGGATCACTTGAAATAGGAAAATTTCATATTTCGCTGTACATCAAACTTGCAGCAGTCACTATTATTGCAGTTGCTATGCTCAAGGCAATAACAAACCATGGACTTATTCTAAATGCAGTTTTCTCTTCTGCATCAAAGTATCTTATAAGTCCAGCAGCAGAGTGAAATCCTGCACCCTTCTTTTTCTTTGCCATACATTTACATAATACTAACAAGCATTATTTATATCTTTCTTGTCAGTTGTCGGTATGATACAACTCAACGAAGTCAAATACATATTACATCAGCCAAATTAAAAAAAACAAAATCTGTAAAGTAAACCCACATCGGTAACATTTTTCCAGATGGAAATCATTTCGTCCATCTGGAGGGGATGATGCACCATGTTACACCTGAAGTGAGAAGTTTGATGGTAAAAGCGAGAAAGAATGGTATGAAGGTAAAAGACATTGTAAGGATTTTTGGGGTTAGCAGAAAAACTGTTTGGAAATGG
>Ga0190304_1000497_pt1 | contig 18436 bp, 20 predicted proteins | sample 48700712_MG_FD_161670 | JGI IMG/M metagenome (GOLD analysis project Ga0190304, IMG submission 161670) | Hydrothermal vent sediment bacterial communities from Southern Trench, Guaymas Basin, Mexico - 4870-07-1--2_MG | ecosystem: Environmental > Aquatic > Marine > Hydrothermal vents > Sediment ...
GAAGCCTTAGACATCATAACAGTTGCCTTAAACACCAACATGAATGAAGAAGAAATAGAAAAAGAAGCAAAGAAGACACTGGAAAAGTATTCTTCAATCCAGGAAATAGAGGAAGAAACAAGCAATGAGACCAGAGACTACATCCCAGAAATAGGCGAGGACGATATAGATATAGTAAAGGACTTTTTAGAGGAAGCCGATGATCACCTATCGGTAATAGAAGAGAAAATCCTGAATCTAGAATCTGATCCAACGAATGTTGACCTCATAAATGAGATATTCCGACCATTTCACAGTATGAAAGGAGCAGCAGGGTTCCTCAACTTCACCCAAATAAACAGATTTTGTCACGAAGTGGAGACCCTATTAGATAAAGCTAGAAAGGGAGAGTACAAGATATCTAAAGCCGCCATTGATGTCTTGCTCGAATCAGTTGATATAATAAAAGCCCTGACAGAAAATGTGAAACTTGCTCTGGATAGAACAGAAGGAAAGCCGATAGATGATGATCAATTCACAAAAGTAAATATAGAAGCCACCATATCCAAGATCTACGATTTATTGTCAGGAAAAGAACCAGAAACTACACAAAGCGAAGAAGTAATACTCGAGGAAGGCAAAATAGGAAAAATCCTAGTTGATGAAGGCATTGTAAAACCGCAAGATATAAAGGAAGCCCTAGAAGAACAGCAAAAACCCATAGGTGAAATCCTAGTAGAAAAGGGAAAGGCCAAAACTCAAGACATAGAAAAGGCCTTAGAAAAGCAGCAAAAGGTAGGTGGACCATCAACGATAAAGGTTTCCTCCAAAAAATTAGACTTACTGATGGAAATGGTTGGAGAGTTAGTTATAGCATTTTCCCTAGTAGAAAGACACTCAAACTTTGACGAACAAGATTTAGAACTCTCGAAAAAGATTTCAAATTTAGGCAAAATAGTAGACGGAATCCAAGACCATGTCCTATCGCTAAGGATGGTCCCTCTGAAACAAACCTTTCAGAAACTGACCAGATTGGTGAGAGATGTATCTGTAAAGACGGGAAAGAAAGCTAAATTAATAGTACGGGGCGAAGATACTGAAGTAGATAAAACAGTAGCAGAAGAAATATATGATCCTCTCGTTCACATCCTAAGAAACTCTGTAGATCATGGCATAGAACCTCCAGAAGAGAGAAAAAGAATGGGCAAACCTGAGGTGGGAACCATAGTGTTAAATGCCTACCACTGGGGAGGCAAGGTGGTTATAGAGATTAAAGACGATGGAGGAGGTCTAAAGAAAGATAAGATCCTAGAAAAAGCAATAGAAAAGGGCATTATAGATCCAGAGAAGGAGCTCACAGACAAGGAGATATACGAACTAATATTTGCCCCAGGTTTCTCAACCGCTGAAAAGGCCAACGACATTTCAGGCAGGGGAGTTGGGCTAGATGTAGTGAAGAAGAACGTAGCCAAGCTAGGTGGGAGTATTGAGGTAAACAGCACAGAAGGGAAGGGAGTAACTTTCACTATAAAGCTACCCCTAACCACCGCTATCGTGGATGGCATGATAATAAAGGTAGGGGATCAAAGATTTGTGATACCCACAGCCTCTATAAAGGAGGCTGTAAAACTTACCCCCAAGCAATACTGCACGGTTAAAGGCAAAGGAGAAATGATCAAGCTTAGAGGAGATCTCATTCCGCTGATTAGGCTGTATAAGCTCTTCGATCTCTCCCACGAAACTGAGAAGCCCACTGATGGACTAACCATCATTGTAGAAGGGAAAAACGACACCATCGTAGGCCTATTTGTGGACGACCTCATTGGACAACAAAGGGTTGTTATTAAGTCCCTAGGTGATTTATTCAAGGATGTGAAGGGGGTGTCAGGAGGAGTCATACTTGGAGACGGAAGAGTTGGTTTGATCTTAGACATAGATGGGCTAGTGTCTATGGCCCAAGAAGGACTATAAAGGAGGAAAGGCTATGGAGACAGCCACAGTGAATTTGGAGAAGCTAGTAGGAAAGTATTTAACATTCAAGTTAGGAGGCGAAAAGTACGGAGTGCCCATCACTTTGGTGAAGGAAATCATTGGAATGCTGGATATAACACCTGTGCCACAAACTCCCAAGCACGTCAAAGGTGTCGTAAACCTTAGGGGAAAGATCATCCCAGTGATTGATCTCAGCATTAGACTGGAGATAGGGGAGAGAGAGTACACACGAGAGACCTGCATCATCGTCTTGGAACTCCAAGAACTCATGATGGGAGTAATTGTGGATAGCGTGGACGAGGTGGTTGATTTTGAGTTAGACCAACTCCAACATCCCCCCCAATTGGGGCTCAGTCTGGACTCCCAGTTCATAATGGCTATGGCTAAGGCTGAAGATGATGTGGTAATACTCATGGACATCGAAAAAATGCTAAAAACCAAAGAGACTGAGCTACTAAAATCCCTGGCAGATACCTGAAAAAATGACAGAGTTGAGAATACATAGCGATATTAGCTTAAAGCTGGGAGACAGGGAATTTGAAGAGATACGAAAGCTTATTTGGCAAGAAACAGGAATTTATCTAGGAAAACAGAAAAAAAGCTTAGTAATATCACGACTAGCAAAAAGGCTAAGAACACTGGGGGTAAAAACCTTTAAAGGATACCTTGAGGTTCTAAAGAAGGATTGGCAACATGAATTTTCCCTTTTCATAGATGCATTAACCACTAACTACTCCTACTTTTTTAGGGAGAATAGACATCTTGAACTGCTAAAGACTATGGTGATACCATGCTTCAATAGCGAGAAAAAGCTCTACTGCTGGAGTGCTGGATGCGCCACAGGAGAAGAACCCTACAGCATAGCAATAACGATAATGGAAGCACTAGGCCCAGAATTGAGGAAATGGGACCTAAAGATATATGCAACTGATATCTCTTCGTCAGCTTTAGCCATAGCTAGAAGAGGAATATACAAAATGGAAAAGGTGGAAAATGCTTCCCCTCATATCCTAAAGAAATATTTTCTAAAGGGTAGAGGTAAATGGGAAGGATGTGTCAAGGTCAAAGACGAAGTGAGAAAACTGGTGGTATTCAAGAAAATCAATCTACTTGATCCAAAGGAGATAACTTTGAGATTCCACTTAATATTTTGTAGAAATGTTCTAATCTATTTCAATAGCGAAACAAGGAGGAAGGTCTTGGAAAATTTGAAGAGAAGATTGAAGCCGGGCGGTTTTTTGTTCTTGGGACATTCAGAGACACTTCCAATAGATGAAAAAGGGTTTTCATTCATAGAACCTTCAGCATACAGACTCCAAGAGCAAAAGGATGAAAGATGGTCATAGTGGTAGGCATGGGTGACATGAAGGTAGGAGAAAATCCCGGAAGCATTCTGACTTACGCACTCGGATCTTGTATAGGAATATCGGCGTACGATCCAGTGTTAAAGGTGGGTGGTATCCTTCACTATATGCTTCCTGACGCATCTCTGGATCCTAATAAGGCTAGAAAAAATCCCTATATGTTTGGGAACACTGGAATTCCCCTCTTATTTAAATCCCTTTATAAATTAGGAGTTGTCAAGTCCAGAATTCAAGTGAAAATAGCCGGGGGAGCAGATATGTTTAACGCTCTTGGTGCGTTCAACATAGGAAAAAGAAACTACATGATGGCGAGAAAACTACTGTGGAAGAACGGGATCCTCATCACGACGGAAGACGTAGGTGGAACGATAAGTAGGACAATGAGGCTGGAACTGGATACAGGAGACGTTTTCATAAAATGTCCTGGCAAAGAACCCTACACTTTGTGAGGTCGATATGAGTGATGTGGGAAAGATAATAAATAAGGTAAGAGAGATAAAACCCATACCAGCCATTGTTAGTAAAGCCTTCGCACTTCTCTCTGAAGAAGACTACGACATTGGCGAAGTGGAAAAAGTTATCAGCCTGGATCCAGGCATAACAGCAGATCTACTGAAGATGGCTAATTCCCCCTTTTACGGTTTCAAAAGCAAGATTGATACTGTTAAGAGAGCCATTGTGGTCCTAGGAAGCAAGAATGTACTGGATATAATTATCACTCTACATGCAACAACTTTCATAAAAAAAGACGCCCCTGGCTACTCCATAGAAGCCAAACAGATGTGGCTACACGCACTAATGGTAGCGTTTACATGTGACGCAATCGCAAGAAAATTGGGACTAAGAAGCGATGTAGCCTACACCGCAGGCCTACTACATGACGTAGGAAAGCAGGTATTAGGAGAATTCCTAAAGAAAAAGGTAGAAAATGCATTACAGATCGTTAAAGACGAGAACGTCTCGTTCCTAGAAGCCGAAAGGAGAGTTATAGGTACAGATCACGCTGAGGTGGGAGCTATAATCGCCGAGAACTGGAACTTCCCAAGAGAGCTTGTGAATGCCATAAGATTCCACCATGAACCCCACAAATCTGAGGAATTAAGCGAACTAACCTGCTTAGTACACGTCGCTGATTGTATGGTATTATCTTCGGGGATTGGGACAGGAACCGACGGCCTTGCATATGAAATAGACCCTAAAGCCTTAGAGAAACTCGGCATCTCCAGCATAGACCCTACATTCATAGACAGTGCCTACCTAGAGTTGGCAGAGAAGCTAAAAGATATAGAGAACGAACTGGGGGAATAGCCATGGCATTAAATATCCTAGTAGTTGACGATTCCCACACAATGAGAAAGTTTATTATAAAGGCAATAGAGGCCTCAGGGGTTGATTGCGGGCTCATTATCGAAGCCCCAAACGGAAGAGAAGCACTAAAAAAGCTAGAGGAACACTGGATAGACATTATACTAACGGATATAAATATGCCCGAGATGAATGGGATAGAGTTTATAAAGAAAATCAGAGAAAGCGAAGTGCATAAGAAGCTTCCTATCGTTGTCATCACAACTGAAAGATCCATCTCTATAATGAAGGAGGTAGAAGATTTGGGCATAGAAGGATATATGAAGAAACCTTTTACCCCAGAAGAGATAAGAAAAACCCTTACATCCCTCATAGGCAAAGAGTTCCTGCCTGATCAATAGCTCAAAGGGGTATATAGCAATGGATAGGGACGAACTGAGGAAGTGGATAATAGAGGCTGTTGACAACGTCCTTTCTACATCATTCTTCACTATAGTAGAACCCATTATAGACGGCTCCCCTCAGGCAATTGAACCCAAGAGTGGACCCATATTCCATGCTTGGGTAGAGCTAACGGAAGCAGAAAATGCGATAAAGATAGATCTCTTCTTCACATCGCCATTCTTGAACAAGATCACCCTTGACTTCTTAGGCATAGAGGAAGGTACAAAGCTCTCCAACCAAGACCTTACGGACATGGCCGAAGAGATAGCCAACATGGTGGCAGGCGAAATGGTAGGAAAGCTTGGCGAAAAATGGCTCATCTCCCTTCCCACATCAAAGATGGAGACAGAAACTACAATAGCAGAAGGAGAGGTGGTGATTTGCCTAACGGATATGGAAGGAGACGTGTTCTTTATTGCACTGTCTTAAGGAGGATCCTATGAGCAAAATACGGGTTCTCATTGTTGATGATTCTGCTGTTGTAAGAGTCGCTCTTACCAGAATCCTCGGCTCAGACAAAGACATAGAAGTTATTGGAGCAGCACCAGACCCCTACGTAGCCAGAGATATGATAGTAAAGCTTAAACCAGATGTGATCACTCTGGATGTAGATATGCCGCGAATGGACGGCCTCACTTTCCTAAAAAAGTTGATGACCTACTATCCCTTACCGGTGGTAATGGTGAGCTCCTTAACCCAAAAGGGATGCGAAACTACCATAAAAGCACTTGAGCTAGGGGCCGTAGACTTCGTTACCAAGCCCTCCGCCATAGGCGGAAACTTGGAAAGCCTGGCCATGGAAATCATCTCAAAGGTGAAAACAGCCTCCAAAGCGAAAGTAACATCATTGAGGGAAATGCTCGCAACCCCAATCCAGGGAGGAATTTACAGGCCTGAGCATACCACTACAACTATTGCCAATCTTGTTTTGGCTATAGGAGCCTCTACAGGAGGTACCGAGGCCCTTAAGGTTCTCCTTTCGTCTCTAGCTCCAGCCCCCATACCTGGAGCAGTGGTTGTACTCCACATGCCGGAAAACTTTACAAAGGCTTACGCTGAGAGACTAAACTCCATGTTCCCCTTTGATGTTAAGGAAGTAGAAGACAAAGACCGAGTAGTGCCAGGCAGGGTGCTTATGGCCAAAGGAAACCACCACATGCTCCTCTCAAAATCAGGTGCTTTCTATCTAGCTCGAATAAAAAAGGGCCCACTAGTCCGCAGCTGCCGTCCATCCGTCGATGTGCTGTTTAAATCTGTAGCGGAAGTGGCCAAAGACAAATCTATAGGCGTGATCCTCACAGGCATGGGTAGAGACGGTGCCGAAGGACTTCTAGCTATGAAAAAGGCAGGTGCTCACACCATAGCCCAGGACGAAAGAAGCTGCGTCGTCTTTGGCATGCCCAAGGCTGCCATAGAGCTAGGCGCCGTTGATGATGTCCTTCCCATTGACTCCATTGGCAAAAGAATCCTGGAAATCCTTGCAACTCGCCGAGTTAAGGCTGTAAACTAATTTAAAGGAGGTGGTGAGGTGGCAATAGCAGTAGTGGGACTGTCCAGGAAAGATGTAGAACGCCTAAATTCAAAGCTGGCAAGTAGGGGAATTGCCCTCGAGGCATACAGTACCATCTTCGAGCTCATAGACAAAAGGTCAAACAGAATCACCAGCATAGTACTAGGACTCCACAGCGAAGGTGATGAAGACCTAAAGGTTGCCTACATAGCACAGGATGGAAAAGCCGCCGTGAGCTCCTTGGACCAACTCCATTCTCTAGTAGAGGAAGAACCCAATAGGGGAGAAGAACTAAAGAGCCTTGCCCAAAACTTTATAAATCAGGTGCTAAACTCCGCTGAAGAGGTTCTTGGCTCCATGGCAGGCATAGAAGCAGCCTCAAAAGAAATTATTGAAGAAGGAGAAGAACCTCCGGTGGACATTTCCGGTGTTATGAGTTTCTCCAACTTGAGAGAAGGAGAGCACGATCTAAAAGGCTCCGTTGCCATATCAATGCCTATGGAAATAGCGAAACTTATCGTATCGCAAATGCTCATGCTTGAAGACGAAGAAGTGGACATAGAAGAAGTAAAGGATGGCATAGGAGAAATCGTCAATATGACGCTGGGAGACGTAAAGTTTAAAACAAACAAAAAGTTTGAGCTATCAATACCAACAGTAATAGTAGGTCCTGCCCACGAAATATGGAGCAAAGATAAAAACACAACAGCTAGAGGCACCCTAGAGATACCAAACTCAGGCAGAATGCTAATGAAGGTGTTCCTAAAAGAGCAGAAGGAGGGAGAAAATGAGAATTTTGATAGTTGATGACTCATCAACTATGAGAAAGATAGTCTTAAGAAGTATAAGGAAATCAGGCGTGAAAGTAACCGAAATTCTAGAGGCACAGAACGGGAAGGAGGCACTAGACATCATATGTAGTAGCCAGGTAGATCTGATCTTCACAGATATAAATATGCCCGAGATGAACGGACTAGAACTCATCAAAGAGCTGAAATCAAGCCCCAATACTTCATCAATACCCATTATAATAATCAGTACCGAAGGAACAGACGACGTGATAAGCGAAGCAAAGCAGCTCGGAGTGGATTCGTTCATAAGGAAGCCCTTCACCCCAGAAACAGTTAAAGCAGAAGTAGAGAAGATCACAAATTAAAGAGTGGAAAGAGCTAATGAAAGAACAGAGTATAATAAAATACTCACTAGAAAAACTAGGGAACAGCCTAGCAGATCTACTGGGTGAGAAAATCAATATCGCCGTTTATACCGGCAAGCACATAGATACTCTGGACAAACTCATAGAGAAAGAAAAGGGATTTGCTATAAATCAAATACTAATAAAGGGAAGAGACGACAAGTGCGCTTGGATCTTTATGGGAAAGGAGGCCTGCATAAGAGTAGTAGGAAAGCTTCTCATGATGCCCGATAAAGCACTGAGTGAAATGCTAGAAGACACCGCTACAGAGCTTCCTCAATCTGTTACAGATGCCCAAAAGGAAATCTATAATGTGCTGATAGGCACCCTATCAGACGTATTCAGAGAAAAGCTAAACAGTGAAATTCACCTAGCACAAGGGGAATTTTTTCTCGGAAATGTGGGTGAATACGATTCAGGAAGTTCCTTTGTGCTCCACAGTGCACAGATTACCTTCGAAGACGGATACTCTTTTGATTTACATCTGGTCCTAAGACAGGGGCTTCTTGAGGAGCTTGCAGAAGGCAGAGAAACACAACCAGAAGAAAGCAACGATACTGCAGAACGAAGGGAAACCGTTGCACCCGAAACAGAACCTATCATGACAACACGCCACGATGGAACCAAGGCCATCCTGAAAGGCAGATATGAAACAGAAGAAGAGGAAACCATAAACGCAGGAAATCTAGTGAGAACGGTGCCGACCATAGACGCCTCCTCCACACTGGAAGAAGCGCACAAAAAATTAACTAGAAGTGGAGCCCCCCTACTGGTAGTAACAGACGGAACATCACTCGTAGGCATTCTCACAGAAGCAGACCTTAAAGATGGCTTGAGCCCTTTCCTCAACGAACCGTTTCTAGAGTACTGTAGAGAACAAGATTTGGCCACCAAAAGATTCAAAGTAGAATGGTTTACCACAGAGACACGATGCATCGCCTCCAGTACAAGCATATTTGAGCTTGCGCAGGTCATGGTAGAAAGTGGGCTCCCGTACATACCAGTATGTCTGGATGGAAGCCCTACAGTGCTCGGAGCCGCTTTCTTTACAGATGTGATAAAAGCTCTGCTAGAGCTAACCCAAGGGGAGGAACCTAAAGAGCATGAAAGAAAGAAGAACTCACTATAGAATAAACGACCTTTTAACCTTCACTTACAAAATACTGGACCCAGACAACGCGAAAGAAGAAATAGAGATATTCGAAAAAAGACCCAGTGAAGTCTCCAGGATGTCCGTCAAGTACCCGCGGCTGATGGCAGAAATCCTGGATCCTAGATCTACAACAAGCGAAGAAGAGGAACCGTACCAAGCTGTGCTAGACCTTGTGGCCAATGTGAGTGAAAAATTGGATCTATTGATAGAGTACATTCTCTCAGAAGACAAGGCAGCCCTCAAATCCCAAACGCTTTCTGGAGAGCCAAAAAGCGTGAACATCAGTGGATCTGGCATGGTATTTTACACCGATGAAAAGCTAAGCAAGGGAGACTGGTTGCTGATCCAGCTGAAGCTTCCGTTTTCCATACCTTTCATCCTGAGAACCATAGCCAGAGTAGTAAGAGTATCAGATCAAAAAACAAAGGGAGGCTTTGAAACCGCCGTACACTTCCAATACATAAAGGGAGACGACCGAGAAGTTCTCATAAGGTATATTTCTATTAGAAGCAGAGGACTAATAAGGAACCGACTTCTGAGATAACCTAGTATTAGACAACAAGACTCCAGCTAACACTCCTCCTCCCTCTTCCCGTCCATCTGATTCCTATCCTAAAAAACAACAAATCCCTCCCTGTTATCCCTCATATACCCTTTTCCTAACTTGTTTTTAATATAGGATTTTACCTGAGCAGCCGTCGTTGCCACCTCTCCATAGTGAGAAAACTTGTTCTTTTTGAGAGCTACTACCGCAATACTCAAAGATGGAATAGGAAACTTGATTATCTTTCCTGATCTGCTCTTAGCTACGAATCCACCCTTATCTAGATCTTCTTCATCTATAAAGAGTCTGATCAGTCTCTCAAAGTCAGCTATTACTTTTTCGCATACTTCATCAGCAACTTCATCTTGAACTATGAAAACGAAGTCGTCACCACCTATGTGGCCTATAAAGCCATCAGGTGCAGTCTCTGCCACAGAATTGCATAGTATCCTGGACAACATTACTATAACATCATCTCCCCTCACGAAACCATATCTATCGTTATAAGCCTTGAAGTTGTTTATATCCAAATAGCACACTGCATGCCCCTCGCCACTATCAATGGCAGACTGAATCGCCCTTATTATCGAAGTATTACCCGGCAACTTAGTAAGAGGGTTGTTATCAGCTATGCGATTCACTCTGAAAAAAGCCAAATCCAATCTAAGATTTAAATCTAGTAACCCCATCTTTAAAACAAGGAAATCGTCCACGGGTCGCTTTTCCCAATCTATGTCCCCTATTTCATCAATGCACAACAATACCGGTATATACCCGGTTCTTATCCCACTAACGGCCTTTAGGACCTCATCTACTTCTTCTTCTATATCGTGAATTACCACCAGATCTGGGGGATCAGTCCATATAATATTTAAAGCCTCCCTAACACTAGAAACCCTTACAAACGAGTACTTTCCCCTTGGGAGATTCGCAGGTAACTCCACTGAATCGTCTAGCAACATCAACACCCTTTTCTTTTTTACCTTCAACCCAAAGAAACTCCTTTAACTTCTATGATACTTTCCTCACACTCCATTACAACATCTATCAAATCATGGCGCTTCAGCCCCATAACTGCCCATGCCCTTTCATCCACTGCGGGAACAATATCTGTTACTCCATCAGCGTATCCCAAAGCTCTTATAAGCACATCGCTAAAGTGAACTATGGAACTTTCTAGGGCCAATTTCCTAGAAGCCGATGGGTTGTGATGAGTCTCAATGGGTTCTACAAGAGTCAAAGGAAGGTTCCAATGATCCGCTAGAATAGCTCCAATATCGGCATGATTGAAACCCAATACCTCTTCCTCCAACTCAAGAGACCCACCAGGATCAAGTCTCACCATTCGTTTAATTTCCTCATACTCCTTTCTGAAGAGATTCATAATAATAATCTTGCCTATGTCATGAAGCAAAGCAGCAGTGGAAACTTCCTCCGGATTCTTGTGTCCTAATTTCCTAGCAATTGAACCCGCTACCAAAGCTGTACCCATAGAATGCTCCCACAAACTGACGTTTTCTTTCTCCACCCCCTCAAAGATAGACGAACACAACACTAAACTTCGGACTACATTGAAACCCAGTAGCACAATAGCGTCGCTCACAGTGCTTATCCTTCTTGGAAAGCCATAGAAAGCAGAATTAGCTAGCTTCAAAATTTTAGAAGTCAAAGATTGGTCCTTCTCTATCACCCTGCCCATATCTTTAACAGAGACAGCAGGATCCGCCGCCATCTTGGACAACTTATCGAGTATATGTGGCACAGTTGGAAGAGCAACTATGCTGCGTATCTTCGCCTTTAAGAGCTTCCTCCTAGTCTTCAGATCCATCCCCTTCTCCATTCTCTTCTTCCTCTTCCTTGCTTTCCCTCAACCAAGCCTCTTTTACTGCTTCTTTTATTATCTCCATAATCTCACTACCCCTATGTATACTAAACCTCTTCTCAAGATCACCTATTCTTTCTTTCAGCCCCTTTTCTCCTTCGACTTTCAAAGGTTTTCCCTTCACCACCACTCTCCCAACATTTAGTCGTTCTAGTTTGGATAGTATAGATTCAGTAAGTATCGTGCCTTTACCACACAGAACTACTCCATCTTCCCTCTTAATCTCCTTGGCCAAAACCATCCCCGGTTTAGCAAGAGACAACGGAATCACCTGCATCTCAACCCCCTCCCACTTTATTCAAGCCAGCCAATAGAGTCTTTTTTGACAATCCTTTCATTTTTATTCTACATAAATCCGCGACATCTCTCAATCCATACCTCCATCACGGGGGAAATGGGGCCATTTGAACCGCCTTTTTCTACCCCCTATCCCTCATCGGGCCCTCTTTTCCTTTTCCTGACCCCCTTATCTCTTTCCTTTCTGCCTCGATTTACTCCCTTTTTCGCCTTTTTTAGGCACTCCTGTCCCTTTTACCATCCTTTTTGGCCCCTGTTGCTTTCATCTCCCCTATGCAAAGGCCAGCAGGTTGTATACCTGTCTGAAGGCTAGATACCCAGAACTGCACCTCCCAAACCTCAGCTTGTAGCGTCTGCCGCTTCTTATCACCCGGCACGCCATGTAGATCAGCTCTTGGATCACCGTCTTTATTCTCCTGCGCTTGGCGGGATGTCTCACAGGCGATACTTCCCCTAACAAACCCATCTGCCCTATGTACCTCAGTATGTTATAGGTCAATACGGCCAGTGACATGATCAGGGCATTGGTGGCAAATTTGCCAGAGGGCAGCCTCTCTATGTCCAGGTCACTCTTGAATTCACTGTGGAACTGCTCACATAACCCATGACCCTCGTAGAGCCTGATTATCTTTTCCTCTGGTAGGTCCAGGTTTGTCCACCACCCCTCCACTTCGATCTCCGGCAGTAGGAATAGCTGTCCCTTCCTGTCGTGGGTCCGCTCGGTCACCCTGATCACCTTGGTGAATCTGTAGCTCTTGCCTTTGTATTCCTGCTCCTCTTGTACCTTGAGTATCCCTACCCTCTTGCCGGGTCTGGGCCTGGTCACTTTGCCTTCCCGAAAAACCATAGACGCCAGCTCCGCTCCGCTTGCACCCCGAGGGTTCCATTTGAGCACATAGTACACCCCCGGGTACTCTTCCAGGGCCACCCTGGTCTCTATGGAGTCGTGAGCTGCATCCAGTCGCACCAGCAACCTCCTCTTTGTGATCTCTCTGGCCTTCTTGATCACTCTGTCCAGAAAGGGCAAAAACCCTTTCTGGCTGTGCTGACTGCCTGGTCTGAGCTGGGCCTCAAGACACCAGCCCTCAAGTCCAAGGTAGCCTGCTATGGGGGCATACCCATCGTAGTTGTGGTAGGTCCGTGAGACCCCTTCCTTTTTGGTGTTGGAGTTGTCCATGGGAAACACATCTATGTCTAAAGGTATATGCCCCGTGTACAGCCCAGACACAGGGGCCCTGCTCTTTTTTACCACCTCCACAGCGCAGGCCTCTATCACTTTGCGAAAAGGCTCAGCATAGGCATCCATCCTCTGGCGCAGGGTCTCTGCCGAGGGTACCCGTCTGATGCCCAGAGACTCTTTGAAATACTCATCCTTTATCTTGTCTGTGATGGCCTCGTAGTCGCTTTTCCCTAAAGAGAGTAGCCCTACATAGCTTTTCAGCACATCAGCGTGGGAGATGCCACGGCACCTTCCTACTCTCTTGGCCAACTGCCTCTCCATGGTGGTGAACCTGTTGAGGCACAGACCCACCAAAGCCAAACCCGTGTGAACTGTATAAAGCTCCTCATCACACTGCTCAATTATGAATCTCTTCATCTTACTCACCCACCAGGTGAAATTTTTGTCCAGGTGAGTATACCAGATATATCCTGTGCTTTGAATGGGTTATGCGGGAAATGGACCCTCAAAACTCACGGATTGAGGAATTAGTCAGTTCTTGATAATCTATACTAAATTTTTGCCAGAAAGCCATGGTCATTCCAAGTCTTATACCGAAGGTCGTTAATTCTATACGATAACATCGTATAGAATACCAACAAACTCTACGATTGGAGCGTAAAGATGAAGGGGTCAAGTATGGCCAGGAGCCAAACTGAAAAGCAGAAAAAGCTATTCGACGCCCTGGAAGCCAGTAAAAAGCTAATAGTCAACGCGTCGCCGATTACTTGAGGCTCTTTGGAAGGGAGCATTGAGGAATATGCTCTCCACAATAGAGAGGGATGGGTGAATGGACCATGACCGGACCCTCCCATTGACAGGGAAAGGCCTCCTGTAACAAGAGAAAGGAAATCCACTAAAAAGGGAGAGGGCCCATGAAGGTAGAGATCTACTCTCTGCCGGCGGAGGAGAGAAAAACCAAACCCAACCCTTCCAACCTGGGCTTTGGCCAACACTTCACCGATCACATGTTCATGATGGATTACCGTCAAGGAGAAGGCTGGTACAATCCCAGGATCGTGCCTTACCAGACCATACAACTGGATCCTGCCGCCCTTATTCTACACTACGCCCAGGCAATATTCGAAGGTCTCAAGGCTTACCACGGAGTTGACGGCAAGATCCGCCTCTTCCGCCCGGACATGAACGCCCAACGTCTCAACACCTCGGCAGAACGCCTCTGCATGCCCACCATAGACCCTTCTTTCTTCATTGAGGCCGTGAAGACCCTGGTGAAACTAGAAAAGGACTGGGTACCACAGGCAGAAGGTGCTTCCCTCTACATCAGACCCACTATGATTGCCACGGAACCAGCCCTGGGAGTGAGACCCGCCCTGGAGTATCTCTTCTTCATAATCACCAGTCCTGTGGGATCCTACTACAAGGAAGGATTCAACCCCGTGAAGATCATGGTCACCGACAAATACGTGAGAGCCGTGCCAGGGGGGTGGGCCACACCAAAGCAGCAGCCAATTACGCCGCTAGCCTGAAAGCCGCCCAGGAAGCCCAGGCCCAAGGCTACTCCCAGGTACTGTGGCTGGACGCCAAAGAGAGAAGGTTTGTGGAAGAGGTGGGCACCATGAATATCTTCTTCCATTTCAAGGAGGCCCTCGTCACACCTCCTCTTTCGGGCTCCATATTACCTGGAGTGACCAGGAACTCCGTCATCCACCTGGCCCGAAAGTGGGGAATAGAGACCCAAGAGAGGCCCATCACCATAGACGAGGTCTTGGAAGGCATGGAAAAAGGAGAACTCCTAGAGATCTTCGGTACCGGCACCTCCGCCGTCACTCTCCCGTAGGGCTTCTCCGCTACAATGGCAAAAACCACACCATCAACCGAGGAGAGACAGGGTCCATGGCCAAGAGATTTTTCCAAGAGATAACCGGTATCCAGTACGGAACCAGGCCCGATCCCTGGGGCTGGACGGTGGTAGTAGACTGAAGGACCGGCACTCTACAGAAATAAAAAAGGCCGAGAGTGAACCCCCCGGCCTTTCCTTTACCAAAAGCCCTTTAACGGCAGTCCATGCAGATTCGAAGCTTCTCCTCGGGAAGCCCTGTCTTTTCCTTAAGATAACGGAGCTCATCCTCCGTCATGAAGTACCTACCGCATTTGCTGCAGGCCACCATGGCCGACTTCTTGTGCCACCGTTCCATGATGCGATAGCCGTCTACCTCCTCCACAGGGATAACGTTCACGGGGCAGACATAAGAACAGGCTCCACAGAGGATGCAAGGATCACTGGGCTCATCGAAGGGGGTACACACCCTTCGGTTGAACCCTCTACCCTCAAAACCGATAGCGTTGAGGCCCACCACTTCGGCGCAGGTCCTGACACACATACCACAGAGGATGCAGTCGTCGTCCCTCTTGGAGAAGCGGACCTTTTCCACACCAATGACCTGGGCCAGCTCCTGAAGCTGGGGCAGATTGGGGCATTGGGCCATGAGGAGTTCCAAGACCAGTTTGCGGCACTTCTTAACCTTCTCCGTGTCCGTCCTCACCACCATGCCATCGGCCACGGGATAGTCACAGGCAGTGACAAACCGGGTCCTCTTCCCCTTTGTCACCTCCACCATACAGAGACGGCAGGCGGTGTAAGGCTTAATCTCGTGGTGGTAACAGAGGGTGGGAATGAAGATCCCAGCCTCCCGGGCTGCCTCCAAAACCGTCTGCCCCTCCCTGGCAATAACCTCTTTCCCGTCTATGGTCAGCTTCACCATGTCACACCACCTTCACAGCATCAAACTTGCAGACATCCTTGCAGATGCCGCATTTTATGCACTTCTCCTGGTCTATAACGTGGACAGCCTTAGGCTCCCCAGAGATGGCATCCACCGGACATTCCTTGAAGCATATATGACAACCGGTACAGTTCTCGGCGACGATCTCGTAATGCACCAGGGCCTTGCAAACCCCAGCCCGGCACTTCTTGTCCCTCACATGCTCCACATATTCCTCACGGAAGTACCGGATGGTGGAAAGCACAGGATTGGGCGCCGACTTGCCCAGACCACAGAGGGAAGCATTGGCGATGACATACCCCAACTCCTCCAGGAGATCCACATCCTCCATGGTACCTTCGCCCTGGGTGATGCGGTCCAGAATCTCCAACATGTGCCTCAAACCCTCACGGCAGGGGACGCACTTACCACAGGACTCCTCGGTGAGGAATTTGACAAAATACCGGGCAACGTCCACCATACAGGCGTCCTCATCCATGACAATCATACCACCAGAGCCCATCATGGACCCAGCGGCATCCAAGGTATCGAAGTCCACTGGCAAATCCAGCTGGGAAGCAGGCAGGCAACCTCCAGAGGGACCACCCGTTTGAACAGCCTTAAAGGCCTTGCCGCTTTGGATACCACCACCGATATCGTACACCACCTCCCGGAGGGTGATACCCATGGGCACTTCCACCAGACCCGTGTTGTAGATGTCTCCTGCCAGGGAAAAGACCTTAGTTCCCTTGCTCTCCTCTGTACCGATGGAGGCAAACCACTCGCCTCCCCTGTTCACGATGAAAGGCACATTGGCCAGGGTCTCCACGTTGTTCAGCACGGTGGGCTTACCCCACAGACCGCTCTCGGTGGCGTGAACGTGCTTGGACCTGGGCTCCCCAACTCGGCCTTCCACGGAAGCTATGAGGGCCGAAGACTCACCGCACACAAAAGCCCCTCCTCCCCTCACAACTTGGATATCAAAGTCGAAACCGCTACCAAGAATGTTCTCGCCCAGCAAGCCCAACTCCCGTAGGGTGTTTATGGCTTCCTGAACGTTCCGGGTAGCCAAGGGATATTCCTTCCTCACATAGACAAAACCCTCGTGAGCACCAACAGCGTAGGCCCCGATGATCATGCCCTCCAGCACCTCATAGGGCAGACCCTCCAGAAGACACCTGTCCATATATGCCCCTGGATCGCCTTCGTCTCCGTTGCAGATGATGTATTTCACAGGATCAGGCCTCGTAGCCGCATCTTCCCACTTCCAACCCGTTCTGAAACCGGCTCCTCCTCTACCCCTCAATCCAGAGGTGATCACCTCCTGGATGATCTCTTCAGGCTTCATGTCGAAGAGGGCCTTGGCCAAGGCAGAGAAGCCTCCACAGCACAGGTAGTCCTCGATGGAGAGGGGCTCCACCGACTCCATGGGACCCAGCACCAGCCTCATCTGCTTTTTATAGAAGGGGATGTCCTGCTCGTAAGTGTAGGTCTTACCAGTCATGGGATCAGTGTAGAGGAGTCTTTCTACAATCTCTCCTTTCCCCACGGCATCCACTACTTCCGGCACGTCCTGGGCTTTGACACTATGGTAGAGAACGCCTTCAGGATATACCACCATCACGGGAGCGTAGCCGCAGAGGCCATGGTCTCCAGTAGCTTTTATGGGAACATCCAATCCCCTCTTTGCCACCTCCTCTTTCAAAGCGGAATAAACGACCTCCGCTCCATGAGCCCTGGAAGCCGTACCCATACCCAGAGAGATGAACCTCTCGGGTTGTCTGGAAAGGGCTTCCTCTCTCAGTCTCTCCAGATCCTCTCGACTCTCCAACCGCCTCATCGCTCCCTATACTCCTTTATCAAAGATTCCACCTGGGCCGGGGTAACGTGACCATGGTACCTTCCATTGACGATCACCACCGGACCCAAAGCGCAGCACCCAACGCAGTTCACCGTCTCCAGGGTGAACATGAGATCGTCAGTGGTCTCTCCAGCCTTGACACCAAGCACATTCTCCAGTCTCTCCAGCACCCTGTAGGCCCCCTTCACGTGACAGGCCGTGCCTGTACAAACCTGGATGGTGTACTTGCCCCTGGGCTTCAGGGTAAAGGCTTTAAAAAAGGTGGCAACGTGGTACACCCTGGCCAAAGGCACCTCTGTCTGACGGCTCACCTCCTTCAACAAATCCTTGGAAAGGTAGCCGTAAATGTCCTGAAGATCCTGGAGTATCTCTATCATCCGGGCGGGATTATTCCCGTACCGGGCCATCACCTCTTTAACGCTTTGCCCCAGATTATCTACCGTCGCTCCTGCCATGGCCATCACTCCTGAGTCACTTTTTCCATCTTCTTGAGCCGCTCGTACTCTGCAGTGACCCTCTCTTGGATCTGTTGGACGATTTCAGGGGTGAGATGTCGGTAGCGCCTCTGCAACTTCAGATAGTCCTCCACGGGCCTTAACCCCTGAGGAAAGTCTATAGTCAGCTTGTAGCGGCCATACTCGACTTCGTACAAAGGGAATATGCCCGTCTCCACGGCCAGTCTTCCCATCCTGATGGTAAGCTCAGGGGGAATCCCCCACCCCGTGGGACACACGGCAAAGAGATGGATGTAAGCCGGTCCCTCCAACTCAAAGGAACGCCTCACCTTGCGGATGAGATCCAGAGGATAGCTGGGGCAAGCCGTAGCTACGTAGGGAATGTCATGAGCAGCAGCTATGGCAGCCACGTTCTTCTTCCAGTAGCCAGCCCCAAAGCTCACTCTGCCGGCAGGAGTGGTGGTAGTACTGGCACCAAAGGGAGTAGCGGATGAACCCTGAACCCCTGTG
>Ga0190304_1000498_pt1 | contig 18435 bp, 17 predicted proteins | sample 48700712_MG_FD_161670 | JGI IMG/M metagenome (GOLD analysis project Ga0190304, IMG submission 161670) | Hydrothermal vent sediment bacterial communities from Southern Trench, Guaymas Basin, Mexico - 4870-07-1--2_MG | ecosystem: Environmental > Aquatic > Marine > Hydrothermal vents > Sediment ...
TCACTTCGCACCCTTTGGGCTTACGGCTTTGACAGCGCTGCGCAGCGTGCTCCTGAAAAATCGAAGGTTGGTGAGAAAGAAAAATATTTTATTTCCTTCAACCAACTCTAGTTTTTAAAAAGCAAATTGCGGAGTGCCATCAAGACTGGCGAAAGCCACCCTGAAAGGGCTTGGTCTTGATGGCTTAACGGAGCAATCTGCTAAGCTATAAACAGGTTGGTGAAGTTAATCTTGAAGTATCACTGCAGTTGGAATTTTCTCTTAAAATCAATTGCGGATTAATGGCTTAGGTTTATTATTTTTCAAAAACAATCCTGTTTGCTCCAGGCAAGCCTGCGGATAATATTTTGCTCTTGTTAGTCCATGAACAGGTCTAAGAAAAAAATGATTTTTTCAACAGTCTGTTAATACTTAAAACTGTTTTTGGCATTTAGACATTTGGATTTTATTTGGCATTTGGATTTTTTATTTTTGTTAAATTACTTATGGCCTGACTTTGACGTAGCCCTGGGTTAAGACATTAACACGTTGAAGTGTTATATTAAAATTCATATGAATAATAGAGTCTTTTTATTCCATTTTTGTAAGCGTATTCTTCCACATCAGGCTGGGTAATCATGTGAGTCACTAGAATAGGAAAAGACTCTTCTTTAAATACACCTTCAAGAGGTTTTATCTTCTTTCTCAAGAATTCTAAAACCTTATTCTTTGAAAGCTGTGTTTTTGCTTCACCAATAATGACTACCCTCTCCCCATCTCTTATAGCCTTGCCAATTATGTTTATCTCAATAGGTCTTCCTCTTTTATCTTTTATAAATTTTCGCACAAGTCTGTCTTCAACCTTTAAACCAAATTCCTTTAGCAAAAGGGTAGGCAATGCTTTCATTGCCTCATTTTCTAAAATATAGCCAACCGTAATAGATAAGCCTCCGGCCTGCTCCCTGGTTTTAGTATGTTCTTTAATTAATTTTTGTAATTCTTGTTCAGTGCGTTTTTGTGCTTGAGCCAGTTCTTCAACTGCTTTTTCAACCCTTGTTAGCCTTACCTCTGTTTGCCTTTGTGCTTGAGCCAGTTCTTCAACTGCTTTTTCAACTCTTGTTAGCCTTACCTCTGTTTGCCTTTGTGCTTGAGCTAGTTCTTCAACTGCCTTTTCAACCCTTGTTAGCTTCACCTCTGTTTGTTTTTGTGCTTCGGCCAGTTCTTTTACAATTTCTTTTAGTTCGTTAAATTCCTTTTTTGTAACAGTTTCTTCTCTTTGCCGTTCTATTTCTTCCAAAATGGCAAATAAAACTTCTCTTAACCTAGGTTCTACTTCTTCCAGTTTTCTAATTAAGGCAATACTTACTGGCATAGCTTTATATTAAACTAGTCCTCCTTTTAAAGTCAAGTTAAGTAAATGTTATTTATTGTCATTTTGCCTGTGGCGTTAGAACGTTTGCACGTTGGCATGTAGAATGTTAAGACCAGATTATAACTAAAATATTTTTTCTAAGTTAATTTCAAACCCTTTTAAGAACGGAGAGTTAATAGTACCTGTTTCTTTTGCTGACTGTACAAGTCTAAATTGACCACTTTCATTTTGATAAATTTCAATGCTTTTTCTCTTTGGATGGACAATCCAGTATTCCTTCACTCCATTTTTTTCATATACTTCATATTTTCTACCAAGATCATAATAGGCAGTGGGAGGGGAAAGGATTTCAATCACTAAATCAGGTGCTCCCTTTATCTTTGTTTCACCAATAATATTAAGTCTTTCTTTTGAAATAAAAATGATATCTGGTTGAAAGACATCTTCTTCACTAAAGTAAACATCTATAGGACTATATAAAATTTCTCCTAAATTGTTTTTTTCTACATACTGAATCAATAAAGACATTATTTTTCGCGAGACTATTTGATGATAAGGTGTTGGAGCAGGTGTCATAATTAATTCTCCACCAATAAGCTGATAAGGAGCGCCTTCAGGGAGTTTTACGTAATCCTCATAAGTATATTTTTTCTTTTTTGGGATTGCTATAGCCATGCTTGTTTCTTGATAGCATATAAGGATTTATCGGTCAATGTTGGAATGTTAACACGTAAGCACGTAGACACGTTAGCATGTTTATTACCATATCTTAGGTTTAAATGTTTTATCATTTAGTATTTTTACTGTTTCTCCTGTTTGTCCTATTACAAAAAGTCCTTGACGATAGGCAAATCTATCTGCCCCCTCTTCTATTACTATGCCTGCTACTGCACCTATTACCTTTCTATCGCTGTATTCTGGAAAGAATTTTTTAAATGCCTTAAGCCTCTCAATGTGCTCATTTACATCCTCAATGCCTAATGTGCTCTTTGCCTCAATAAGCACTGCATATTCTTTATTTATAGCAAGTATATCTATCTCTATTTCCCTTCCATCTTTATGTGCCTTCACCCTCTGATAAATCTTTTCTACCTCAATGCCCCTCTCTTTAAACATAGATATTGTGCCAGGGGCAATCAGTCCCTCAACAAACCTTCCCCACTTTCCTGTAAGGGCAGCTACTGTTCTGCTTACCTCTGCAATCTTTTTATCTGTCTCCTTAAATTTCCTATCTGTTTCTTTAAATAATGCCCACACCTCTTGTATTGCCCTTTCTAACTCTTGCTGGGTCATATTTTTCTCCAAAATCAATGTTTTTTGAACGTTGGTACGTTACACGTTAGAATGTAGAATTAATAACTTTCATTATAAAGATATAGCTCCGCCATTAAGGTTAAAACTAAAATATAAAATAAAAAAATTATTAAATTTTCTCAACAAGGGAATAGTGAAGCTCTATTCGGGCCTGATATGAAACTAGGTTTAATAAAAGCCTCACCCTCGCCCTGTCTGAGTGCCAACACTGAAGAATACCAGTTACATCCTTTAAGGGACCCCTTACAATCCTGATCTTATCACCTTTTTTAAAGCTTTGCCTACGAATAATCCCATCAGGCCCCTCAAGCCCCTTAATCCTATCTATTATTTCATCTTTTATAGGTATAGGCCTTGCAGAGTCAATAAGTATCCTTGTTACCCCTCGAGTCCACCTTACTGTATCTAACAGTTCCCTGGCAATAAAGCGGGCAAACAAGTAACTTGGAAAAAGTGGTTTGTGTACCAGGTTCCGCCTGCCTGCATGGAAAGTCATGACCTCCATCCTTGGTAGATAGACCTCTATTCCCTTTTGTCTTAAATAAAACAATGCCCGCTCTTCTTCTCTTGGCTTTGTCTGTAATACAAACCAGTTTTTTATAAAGAAACACTTCTGTTTCATGTCAATTATAGTCTAATTACCTTTTTATCAAAATTTTTGAAGGCATTTCTTGTATCTACGATCAACCTTGCATTCTTCCAGATATACTCATAGTCAAAGGCATCATGGTTTGTGACCAGCACTACACAGTCTGCTGTCTTTAGTGCATTCCCATTCAATGGTTTTGCTTTTAAGGACAATCCCCCTAACCTCAGTTGAGGCACATGAGGATCTGAATATGTAATCTTTGCCCCTTTGCGGTGGAGTAAAGTTATAATGTCTAGGGCAGGGGATTCTCTTATATCACTTACATTTGGCTTATAGGCTACACCTAAGATATGGAGCTTAGAACTTTTTACGCTCTTTTCCTGTCCATTTAAGGCATCTACTACCTTTTCTACCACAAAGTGAGGCATTTGGCTGTTTATCTGACTGGCCAATTCAATTAGCCTTGCCTCAAAGCCAACCATCCTCGCCTTCCAGGTAAGATAGATTGGGTCGATTGGGATGCAGTGGCCCCCTATCCCAGGACCAGGATAAAATGGCATAAAACCAAATGGCTTTGTAGCCGCAGCATCTATTACCTCCCAGACATTTACCCCCAATTTATTACACATCACTGCCATTTCATTAACAAGGGCAATATTTACACTGCGGAATGTATTCTCAAGTAGTTTTACCATCTCGGCAACCGTGGCCGAAGAAGCTGGTATTACCCTCTCCAGGACTTGGCTATAAAGGGTCTTAGCCAACTGTGTACAGGCAGGTGTTACCCCCCCTATTACCTTTGGAATATTTCTAGTATTATATTTTGGATTGCCTGGGTCTACCCTCTCTGGTGAAAATGCCAAAAAGATCTCTTTACCAACCTTCAATCCATTCACTTCTAAAGCAGGTTTTACCATTTCCTCTGTTGTCCCGGGGTAAGTAGTACTCTCTAATATAACAAGCTTTGGCGGAGATAGGTGCTTACTTACCTCTTTGACAGCAGAAAGGACATAGGAGAGGTCAGGATCCTTTGTTTTTCTCAAGGGGGTAGGGACACAGATTATGACTGCTTGACATCTCTCTAGAACCTCATATTCAGAGCCAAACCTTAATCTTTTTTGCCTTACAAGAGGTCTCAACTCCTCTGTTTTTACATCCAAGATGTAGGAAATTCCTTGACTAGCTGCTTCTATTTTATCCCTGTCTATATCAATTCCCCAAGTAAAAAAGCCTGATTTAGCAAACTCCACTGCCAATGGCAATCCAACATATCCAAGTCCTACTATAGCTATCTGTGCATCATGGGACTTGAATCTAGCTAAGAGTTCATTTTGATACCTCATCTTGCCCCCTTCTTTAATAAAAGTACCTTTGTGGTCTCAAATAGAATGGCTAAGTCAAATAGAAAAGACATATTTTTTATATAATACAAATCATATTTCAATTTTTCTATAGCATCTTGAACCGAATCTCCATAACGATATTTTATCTGTGCCCAGCCAGTGATCCCTGGTTTTACTGCATGACGTTGAGAATAGTAAGGAATCTGTTCCTTAAGCCTTTTAACAAAATAAGGCCTTTCAGGACGGGGTCCAACAAAGCTCATTTCCCCTTTAAGGACATTCAACATCTGTGGGATTTCATCCATCCTCATCTTACGGATAATTCTCCCTATCCTAGTAACCCTTGGATCATTCTCCTTTGCCCAAATAGGTCTATCTCTTTCTGCATTTATGTGCATAGAACGAAACTTATATAGAATAAATGGTATTCCCTCCTCCCCTACCCTCTCTTGTTTAAAAAGCACAGGGCCCTTAGAGTCTAGTTTGATGAGTATGGCAATAATTGCACAAATGGGCATAGAGAGGCCAAGGCCAATCAGAGATAAGCATATATCAAGGAGTCTCTTTACTCTTTGGCGAAATTTACTTATTTTAAATCCATTGGAGAAGATAAAATAACTGGGACGCAATTTTTCTATCATGATTTTACCAGTTAGGTGTTCATAGAATTCTACCCCATCTTGGATGATCTTTCCCTTTAGTTTTAATTCCAACAGTTCAGAAAGGGGAAGATTTCTCCTCTGTTCACTCAATGCAAGGACAATCCTCTCGCACGGAAACTTTCTTGTAACAAGCAATATATCTTTAATCCTGCCCAAGACTGGAACATTTTCTGTAAAACTCAATGAATTTGTGTTGCTTAAAACACCCAAGACCTTAAAACCAGTATTTTCCCTTTTTTCTGTCTCCTTTATTATATCATGGGCAAATGGGCCTGAGCCCAAAATCAATATCTTTTCCTTGAATTTTTCCCCCTTTAAAATCCAGTTATATACAAGGCGCCAAGAGAGGATGAATGAGACAATGAGTAATAAAGCAAACATAAACACCCTCTCTGCAATGATTAATTGGGGAAATAAGGTATAGATGCCAGCTAAGAGCAAACAAGATATACCCAAGCTCTGTAATAATCTGATAAATAACTCTCCATACCCATAGACTTCTCCAAATTCATAGAGATTATGATAATACAGGCTCAAAATGCAGACAAAGGTAATGAGGCCAACCTTTGGCCATACATCCATCCAGACAAATACATGATTATCAATAATTCGAATCTTCATAATAGATGCCACAAAGATAGAGAGAAAAATTAAAATAGTCTCAGTGATAAAAAAGACTACATTCCTTATGGGGTAATAAAGATTAAAAACCTTAATATTCACACTCATTTCTCATTGTAGTAATGGGAATACCCATAATTATATCTTAGAAGTTTATAGTCTACCTTATTAAATATAATACCCACTATCTTTTTTTTATCCAAAAACTTTAACGACCTTTCCAACGCATCTCTTTGTGTCTTACCATACTCAACTACTACTATTATTCCATCTGCCTGGTTGAGTAAGATATCCGACTCTGAGGTAAGGAGAATTGGGGTAGAGTCAATAATAATATAGGATTTTGGATATCTTTCCCTTAATTCATTTATCAGGCTCTTCATCCTAAAAGAGGACAATAATTCTACTGAGCTCTTTAATGGTCTCCCTGCAGGGATTAGGGATAATTTAGGTATAGAGGTCTTATAGAATATCTCTGAAAGGGGTACACTTCCCTCTAAATAGTCCCTAAGCCCCTTATCTATAGAGACTCCTAAAAGTTTATGCAGATTTGGCTTTCTTAGGTCTGCATCAATCAAAATAGCATGAATTTCAGGTGTTTGAGCAAAGACAATAGCCAGATTGGCTGAACTAACACTTTTTCCCTCTAAAGGTAAGGCACTGGTAATTAAGATAGTTTTTTTTTCTGCAGGGCTGTTTTGTAAAATGTGGATACAGACCTTTTTAAACTGCTCTGCCGCCTGTGATTTGGGGTCTTTTAAGGTCACCAAAATGTCACTCAATTTCAAATCTTCAATGAGATGTACCTCTGTCCCTTCTTCTTTTGTAAATCGGACAGAGCCTTTTCTCTCTGCATCAGCCTTCTTTAGTGCCTCATATACTCTGCTCAATTTATACCTCTGCTAATTTTCTAGTCTTTATTTTTGGGATGCAGGCAATTACAGAGATACTTGTAAATTGCTCTAAATCCTCTATTTTATAAAAGGAATGGTCAAGGTACTCTACAAGACCCACCAATCCACCCCCTATTGCCATACCCAAAAAAACCCCAAACAAAATAATCTTTTGTCTATTTGGCTTAAATGGTCTTTCAGGTATCTTGGCCTGGTCAAGTACCTTAAATCTCTCCCCCTTTTGTTTTCTCTCCATATTGGCTGCTAGCTCTGCCTGAAGCTTCTTATCCAGCAGCGATTGATACTCCTTTTGTGTTACCTCATAACCACGACTAAGCTCTTTTAATTGTTGCTCTACTTTAGGTGTTATTTCCACTCTCCTCTCATATTCCTTAATCTCGGATTTTAATCGTTTTCTTTCGTTCTTTAACTGAGAGAGCTCTGCATCCAATTGGGCAAGCTGGGCCTCAATTTGAGAAGCCCATAATGGTTCCTCATTAGCAGATGTCTCTTTTGAACCTTCTTCATTATTTGAACCCTCTTCGTTGGCCTCATTGCTTTTCTCCTCATTTTCCATCTGGGCAATAAGCCTCTTAAGCCTTACCACCTCAGGGTGTTTTTCTGTATATCTAAGCCGCAATTTTTTTAACTTTGCCTTAAGTTCACTAAGACTAGAACTCTCAGAGACTACTTCCTCACCACTGGTAGGCTCATCTACTGTGATCATAGGCATAGTCTGCATCTGGGAAAGCTGTTGTTGCAGCATCCTTCTTGTCTCCTCTGCTGCCTTTAGTGCCTCTCCATTGCTCTGGAGCTGTAATTGAAGTCTATCAAGTGTCCTCAGGTTTGCCTCCAACTGCTCTGGCAATACCCCAAGGTGTTCTGCCCTAAATTCAGAAACCTTCTTTTCCTGCTGCTTTAAGAGTTTGCGTACACGTTCAAGCTCCTTTTCTAAAAACACCAGTGTACCTTCTGCCCTCTCTTCTCTTACCTTTAGATTTCCCTCTATAAATAGAGAGGCCAGTCTATTTGTCACCTTCATTGCTATTACTGGGTTTTGATCCTCAAATGAGACAGTAAATACCCGACCCTTTCTTACCCTTACATCAATGCACTTCCTCATTCTCTCAATTACTGACTGCAGTGGAAGTTTCTTTCTCATCTCAGGATAGAGATCAAACTCATTGATTATCTTTTCAAGGTAGCTCCTACTCATAATCTGCTCAGTAATGGTCCGCAGCTGGGACTCTATATCCTCAGTGACTGTAGCCTTTACATAACTGCTGGGCACCTTTTGGGGCTCTACCAGTATCAAGGTTGATGCCCGATAGATATTTGGGGCATAAAGGGCATAGGCAATAGCGGCTATACTGATTAACACAAACGGGACAATAAAATACCACTTTCGCCTCAATGCAATCTGTAAATAGTCCTTTATATCAAGTGTCTCTTGCATCCTAATAAACCCTAATAAACAAAATGTAGACTGAGTATTACCCTGTTAACGCTATAACCCTCATAAAGATATGTTGTGTCTAATCTTGTATGTTCATAGCTAAGCATCCCCCTAAACCACTTTACGGGACTATAAGAGATGTTTGCACCTGTAGTCCAGAATCTATCCTCCCTGTGTGCATATGCATATATATAGTGGTTCTTTGTATAAGAACCAAGAAGCTCCAGGCGCCAGTGCCTGCGAATGTCACGGCTAGCATTAGCCAATATACGCCAATATGTGCTAAAGCCTAGATTTTCTGTAGTAAAAAATACCTCTGTATAACCCTTTTCTCCACTAAGGCCGAGGCGTGTCTTACCACGGCTATAGTTAATGGCAAAATCCCCTGAAAAGCTACTGCTCCTTTCGCCCATCTCTGGGTCTTGAATGAAGTATCCCCCCCTTGCAGAGAAGTTTAGATATGGTCTTATTACCCTTGTAAGACCTAAAAAAACACTATAGATCTGATAGTCAATAGCCCCTCTCTCAGTATAACCGCTGCGGATATAGGATGTGCCTGCGATAATACTTGTCCTTGGATTGAGGATATGCTCATAACTAAACTCAAATAGATGTCTATTAAGGTTGCCCCAATAGTAGGCAAACTGTCCATGAGTAAACATATAATTAAGGGTTAGGATATTATGTGGGTTTAAACCATATGTTAGACCTATATTAGCTGAGTGTTCTGTACTATTTTCATAGGCATATGTCTCAAATTGTGACTTTATATATCGGTAGCCAAGGCTAAGGACTCTATTTGGACCAAATGTGTAGTCCAAGGAGGGAGTAAGGCTATTTTGCCAATAAGATTCCCTGCGTCTCCTAAGCCCATATAGCTCAATCTCTGATAAGCTCTTAGAATGGACATAAGTATCTGCCAATTTTAAATTTAACCTCTCTGTGGCCTCATAGCTTGCTTCAGCATTTACACGGTGACTTACTGTATTTTCGCTTGAATCCTTTACAAAGAATTCAAAGCTGGCACCATAACCAAGGGTTAGCTCTTTATGGTAACCAGGAATGGATAACGATATAGCAGGGCTTATACGATTTATTATGTCACTCTTCTTCCCTCTTGTCCAATAAACATTATCGTTATATTCAGTAGATAAGTCCAAAGATGAGGAAAATTTCATCCTCTCCTCTGCCTTTAGCTGAAAACAAGTTATACTTAGCATAATAAAAAATATTGTAGCCCTAAGGGACAATAACCCTATCACCTGGTTGAAGTCTGACATCCTCTGCCCCTTTTTTCCCTTCAATGACCCTATCTATATTTACCACTATCCTCTGGTCTTTTTCACCTGTCTTACGTAATATGACTACCTTGCTCTTTTTTGCCCACTCAGCAAAACCCCCTGCCAGGGTAATGGCCTGTAAGACTGTGGTTTCACTCCTTAGCGGAAATACCCCTGGGCTGTTTACCTTGCCCATAACATAGATCTTTGGGCTATTTATCTCATTTACAATTACAGAGACCTCTGGTGCCTCTATATACTCCAAAAATGCCTTCTTTAGTTCCTCTGCAAGGGCCTCGGGGCTCAATCCCTCTGCCTTGATATCCCCTATAAGGGGAAGGGAGATCTTTCCATCGGGGCGTACTAAAACCACCCTTGAGAGATCTGGCTCCTTCCATACAATAACCTCTATTACATCCTCCGGGCCAATTAAATAATCACACCATGCCAGAGGATATGTGGCCAATAATATGAAAAGGATACATATAGTCCTTGCTAACCTCATTTTATTAAATGTGGTAGACACACTGTATTTCCTCCTCTTTTATGGGCTTCTTCAAGCATCTCTTTAGCCAGTTGAAAAAGTGTATCCTTATCTAACGAATTTGTTGGGAAACAGGCACCCCCAATGCTTATCTTCAATCTATGTTGGGGCTCTTTAGAAAAGGCATAATTATTTATGTGCTCCATAATCCTTGAAGTCATAATATAGGTCCCATCCAGATCTGCAGCAAGCAAGATAATTCCAAACCTAAAGTCATTTAAACGTCCAATGATGTCTGTTTCCCTTACATTTCTTTTGATAAGGCTAACCAGCTCTGCCAATGTCTCAATATTTCTTGGTTTATTATAAGGTTCCAACATCAGAAGGGAAGCAAAGTTTTGATACCTGAAGCTTCTTCTTATCTCCCAATCTAAGAAAAAATTAAATAGAGGTGAGATAAGAGCCTTTGTCTCTTCATCCAAAAAACCACTTCCATCAGCTAAAATTTTTTCAATCATCTTGCATCTATTTTTAACTCCTTTATTTTATAAAGCAGTGCCTTATAGCTTATCTTTAAAATCTTTGCTGCCTTCTTCTTGTTCCAATTGACTTTTTCCAATACCTCCCTGATAACCCTCCTCTGTGCATCACTTGATGCCTTTTTAGAAATCTTTTTTAAATTGTACTCATCTGTTTGGCTTGTCTCAAAGTTCTCCTTTAGCTTTTCACTCAATTCTTTAACCACTACCTTTTCACCCAGCACTACCAGTCTTCTCATAGCATTTTCCAGTTCCCTAACATTACCCGGCCAGTTGTATTGCCTTAGAAGGCTCAGGCACTCATGGGAGATTTTAACAAATTGTCTGTTATATTCCTTGCAAAATTTATTTTGAAAAAAATTTATCAAAAATGGTATCTCCTCCTTTCTCTCATATAAGGGTGGTATTTCTATGTTTACTACATTGATGCGGTAAAATAGGTCTTCCCTAAACTTTCTCTCCTTTACCATTATCTCCAAGTCCTTGTTTGTAGCTGAGATTATTCTTATATCAACCTTGAGATCTCTATAACTACCTAAGCGGGAAAACTCCCCCTCTTGTAAAAGTCTTAAAAGCTTTCCTTGAATAATTAGAGGAATATCCCCTATTTCATCCAAAAAAAGGGTACCCCCGTTGCCAAATTCTACCCTCCCAGGCTTACTTTGATAGGCACCAGTAAATGCACCCTTTTCATATCCAAAGAGCTCACTCTCTAATAGTTCAGACGGTATATTCATACATGCCACCTTTACAAATGGCATATTACGCCTCACAGAATTTATATGGATTGCCTTTGCCACTAAGTTTTTCCCCGTCCCACTGGCTCCTGTAATAAGCACTGGGACATCTGTAGAGGCCACATTCTGCACAACCTTTCCCACCTTCCTCATAGCCTGGCTGTGGCCAAATAAATGTTCAAAATCAATACCGGGTGCTATCTCATTTTTCATTATGATATAAGCAATATTTATACCATAAATTATATTAAAATTTTTTTTAATAATACATGGGCATATGATATATTGTCAAGGAAGCAATTCAAAATAAAATAGGTAAAATAATACATAAAATATGAAAAATTTTTCCTCTAACTCAACTTTGACAGCAAAACCTCTATTTTGGTTTTATCTGAAGAAGAAAATGCAGTAAAAATGGGCCTAAATGAAAAACGAGAGGTCCGTTTTGTGAAAATGTAGTGTTACGTGTAATATAAAAACTCCTTTACAAAAAATATGTTTATGTTCATATTCGTCAAGACAACGGGATCACCTTTATCGCAGTCTGGACTTTTTAGAGAGAAAGGCAAGAAAATAAACTCATGCAAAGGGGATTATCCAAAGATAAACGGCCTGATTTAAATCAGGTCATAGTGGGCATTGTGATAAGAAGGGATGGTTTATTATTTTTCAAAAACAATCTTGTTTGCTTCACAGGCCTGCAGATAATATTTTGCTCTTGTTAGCCCATGGATAAGTCTGAGAAAAAAATGATTTTTTCAACCGCCTGTTAAAATTTGTAATTTTTCAGTATTTTTTTTGCCTCTTCCTTGTAGGGAGAGTCCAAGGGTGACTTTATTATTATCTCTAGCTCTTTTTTGGCCAGCTTTTTTTCACCATTTTTAAGATAGGCCATAGCAAGGTGATAGCGGATTGGAACTGATTGTGGTAACTGGTTTAAGGCATTCTGAAAGAGACCTATTGCCTTTAGATAGAGACCTTTTTTATAATAAACCCAGCCTAATGTATCTGCAATTGCTGGATTATCAGGCATCTTTTCATAGGCCTTTTCTGCCAAGGCCATGGCCTCATCTAGATTTCCTTTATATTCAGCATAGTTCCAGGCAAGGTTATTGGCTGCAGGGGCAAAGTCAGGATTTATTTTTAAGGCCTTTTTATAATAGTAATTTGCCTTTTCTAGGTTCTTTTTTGAATTATAAAGAACACCTAACATCATGTATGCCTGTAAAAAGTCAGGCCTTGCTTTAATTGCCTCCTCATATTGCTCTATTGCTTCTTCTGTCTTACCTTGTATCAGATAAACATTTGCTAGCATCATATATGCAGGCAACAGTGCCTTATTCTCTTCAATGGCCCTATTTAGAAACTCCTTTGCCTTATCATATTCCTTTTTAAAAAGGTATATTCTTCCCAATTGATAATAAATAAAGTCCTTATTTTCTCCAGTATCAAGGTATCTTTTGCATAAGGAAATGGCCTTAGATGGCTCTTTCTTTACATGTAGATAGACATTTATCAGATTTGCCAATGTGTCCTTGGCACCAGGATTTATCTTTAATGCCTTGTTTAATTGCTCTATTGCCTTATCATACTTACCCCTTAAGAGATAGGCTATACCTAGCCTTGAATACCCTATAAACCTATCTGGGGCGATCTTGATCAGGCCCTTATATGAGGCGATGGCATCTTCTATCTTATGTTGCATAAGGTTAACATCGCCCATCATCAAATGGGCAGTAGGATTATTTGGATTTATCTTAAAGATTGCATTCAATTGTTCAACTACCAAGTCAAAATTTTTTTCACTAAAGTATATATTTGCCAAGGCAAGTCTTGCTCTCTCATCCCTTGGATTTAGCTTTATTGTTTGGAGGAATTCTCCCTTTGCCATATTCCTATCTCCCTTTGCCAGGTGGGCAATGCCTAAAAAATAGTGGGCCAGGACATGCCTTGGTTTCTCCTTTATTACCTTGCCCAGTTTGGCAATGGCCTCATCCCACCTCTTTTCTTTTATGTCCATCCTGGCAGCCAAAAAGAGGGCATCTACATCCTTTGGGTTTTTCTTAAGCAAATTATTTATCAAGGCCTCTGCCTCTTTATTCCTATTTAGGTCTAGATATAGGCTGGCAAGCCTTATCTGGGCCCTATTGCCTTTTTTTTGCAATTTTTGTGCATTTTTATAGGCCTCAATGGCCTTATCCCACCTCTTTATCCCTACATAAAAGTCGCCCAATGTTAGCCAGCCAGATGGATTATTATATAGCTTGGTTAATTCCAAGAGCTCCTTTTCTGCCTTATCAACATTTCCTAAAAAGCGATAGAACCTAGCAAGAAGCAGACGTGGCCTTGGGTTTTTTGGGGATAATCTTATTGCCTTTCTATAAAGGCCTTCAGCCTCTTTAAGGCGACCCTGCTTTGTCAGTAGCCCAGCAAGCAGGAGGTTTATATCCAGAGAATCGGCAATACAATCTATACCCTGTCTTAATACCCTCTCTGCCTCTTTTAGTCTATTCTTTGCCATATAATAGCCTGCCAGGTTAAGATAGGCAGGTTGATACTTCGGGTCTATTCTAAACAATCTCTCCATTACTTTCTTCCCATCTTTTTCTTTCCCCTGCATTAGCAGCGCCTTTGCATAGACCAATAGGGCATCCTTATCCTCTGGATTTTCTTTTAATACAGGCTTTATTAAACCTAATGCCTCCTTGACCCTGTTTGCTGCCAGATAGATATTGCCCAAAATGACCCTTGCCTGGTTGTGTTTTGGGTCTAAGTCTATTGCCTTCCTCAATTCAGAGACTGCCTGTCCAAAGCTGCCTATCTTATAATAGAGCCTGCCCAGTTCAAAATGGGCCTCTACTGCCTTGGGGTTTATCTTTATGGCATTTTTATACTCTATAATTGCGGCCTTTGGTTTTTGTTCTTTTACATATGATCTTGCCCTCTCTATATGTGTGTTAAACTTTTCCTCAGAGCTTTGACAAGAAAAGAGAAGAAAAAATAAAATGAAAAATAATAAACACTTTCTATACATTTATCCCTCCTGCAGATAATTTTCTAATATAGGGTAAAAAACCCTAACAAACTCCTTTTCCATCTTTGCTGTATTATCTATAGAATAAAGGATGGGGGCTGAGAATTCTATTAAGGCCCCATTGCTCTTCTGCCTAAAGATCCTATCAAATATAAGGTAAAACTTTGCCTTATATTCATTGGTAATTATCCTATCTCTTTCTATATACCAGTAAAATACTAGCTGTTCCTCTTCCCCCTTTTTCAAAAGGAGCCTGTTTACAACAATCTTCTTTGATGGAATCTTTATAGCATCTTTAGACATCTTTATTATCTGCCAGCCTGCAGCTGGGTAGCAGTGCCTTGGGGAGTGAATAAGTGCCCCCTTTTTTTGTGAGGCATAATATCCAACATATACCCAGATGGAAAAATTCCCCTTTATATACATTCGGCTTACATAGTCATCTACTCCCAAAATATCTATTGTCTTCATCTGCATTTCACTATCTTTCCCCCTCCACCCATCCAGGATTAAGGGAATTTCCTCAAGTGGCCTTTTTAGGGATACCTCCCTTTGTCTTGATAGGGCCTCTATGACAAGGATGCTTAGGGCCATAATTACTATAGTAGTAAAAAATATAAATTTATCTTTCATCCTTTTATCCTGTTTAGGCAAATATTTATCAACATCAAGCAGACAAAGGCAATCAAAAAGACCAACCAGCCAGAAAGATAGTGAAAAAAGCCATGAGCAACCTTTAGGCCTAGGTAAAAGGCCAACACCCCAGTAATTGTTATCCTTAAGGCATTAGCAAGGATAGCAATAGGTATGGTACTTGAAACCAAAAGGATACGTTTTAATAAAGAGGATTGAAAGAAATAGGAAAAGAGCGTACCCAGAGCAATAAGGGCCATGAGGGAGCGTATACCGCTACAGGCCTCAACAACCTCTAAAGTCATCTCTGGGAAATAGATGATACTTCCCTCTCTAAATACAGGAATACCCAATGGAGAGAGAAAATATACAGCAAGTTTTGAGGCAATTATCTTTAAAGGAAGAGTCAAGGAATTATAGACAATATAAGGAAGTGGAATCATGAATACCAAAAAGAAGATAGGAAAGCTCAAACCCTTTAATACCTCCTTGCCAAATAGACAGAGGATTAATCCAACAATTACAAAGATAAAGGAAATGCGCATAGTAAAGAGCTCTGCCCCGGCTACACCTACAATTAAAACAAAAAGACCCCATGCCACTACTACAGGACCCCACCAGGATGGCGAGATAGGGTCCCTCTTTAGGCTATCCCACTTTTTTGCTACCAAATACAAGGAGACTATAGGGATAAGAAAACCATGGGAATAGTTTTCATCTCTCCACCAATCAAGCCCCATCTCATATAGTATATCATAGTAGATAAATAAAACAGGCATTGAAAGGAATAATATCTTATACCACACAACAACTCTCTAAGCAAAATTGATGCCATTAATTACCTTAACAGAATTTTTGTTATCTGACAAGTTATTATCGCTTGCCAGTTTGCTAGCCATGTGTTAAAAAATGGTCATGGCACACATTCTTTTGATAAAAAGAAATGAGAAAGAGCGTAACTTTTTGGCTAAGGAACTTAAAAAAAATGGCTATGAGGTAGATGAGATAACTGATATAAGGAAGGCAATAGATAGGATTAATGAACTCCGCTTTGATGTGGTAGTAGCAGACCTGGACACAATGAATACAGTAGAGGAGGGGCATAATTTATTAAAAAAGGTTATCCGTGAACAAGTAATTCCCCCTTATTTAATCATAGATAAAAAACCTCCTGCCTGGACGGAGTCCTATATATTGGAGGCCAGTTCATTAAAGAAGGTAATTGAGCTAATAGGGCATATTCAATCCAAAGAGCAGAAACTTATGCAGGCAGAGATAGACTACCTCCGCCACAGGCAACCCTATATATACAATACAGACCACATTGTGGCAAAAAGCCCACAGATGAGACAGGTATTATCCATGGTAAAAAAAATTTGCTCCTCTGATGCTACAGTATTGATTACTGGAGAGACAGGGACAGGAAAGGAGCTTATTGCTAGTGCCATCCACTTCAATAGCCCAAGGCGTAAGAGGGCATTTGTAAAGGTAAACTGTGCTGCCCTACATGAAACCCTTTTAGAAAGTGAACTCTTTGGTCATGAAAAAGGGGCATTTACTGGTGCCTATAAGAGAAGGATTGGGAGGTTTGAGCAGGCAGATGGTGGCACTATGTTCTTAGACGAAATAGGAGATATGAGTCCATCTGTTCAGGCAAAGGTCTTAAGGGTTATCCAGGAAAAGGAGTTTGAGAGATTAGGGGGAGAGAAGACAATAAAGGTAGATGTACGTCTGCTTGCGGCTACCAATAAGGACTTAAGGGCATTAATAGAAGAAGGAAAATTCAGGCAAGACCTATATTACCGCATTAATGTATTACACATACACCTCTCACCACTAAGGGAGAGGCATGAGGATATAATGCCACTTGCAGAATTTTTTCTAAGGAAATTTAGCAGCCATCTCTCAAAGCCTATAAAAGGCTTTTCCCCTGGTGCCAAAAGGTTCCTTTTGAATTATCCCTGGCCTGGGAATGTCCGTGAACTAGAAAATATAATTGAAAGGGCAGTACTTATGGCAGAAGGGGACATTATAGATGAAAGAGACCTATTCATTGAATATGACCTTTCCCCCTCCATTGTCAGGAAGGGTATCAAGTTAAAGGAGGCAGAAAGGGAGCTTATTATCCAGGCACTACAGAGGAGCAACTGGATACAAAAGGAAGCCGCCAGGCTCCTGGGGATTAGCAAAAGGGCAATCCATTATAAGATAAAAAAATATGGCATAAAACATTATAGGTGGATAAAGAATAGATAAATCGTTAACACGTCCCTAGTCCGTAGTCCTTAGTCCTTGGTCCCTAGTCCGTAGTCATTGGTGCTTAGTCAATTCTGGTGGATAGCGTTTGAACGTTGGCACGTTTACACGTTAGAGCGTTTGAACGTTAATAATGTATTGGCAATAATGTATTGGCGCGAAAGTGACAGATAAAAGTTTTAAGTGTTAAGTAAAAACTGAAAACTAATAATATTTTGGACATTAAGTCATTTGACATTCATTTGGAATTAAGATTTATTTAGCTTTTTAAGGAGCTATTTTTGATCGTAGGAACAGAGGGAAAATTTTTTCCACTTTTTGGAAAATAATTTCCATTTTTTTTCTGCCCTAAAATTTGAATTTCCTTGCAAATGCTTATAATTTGCTTTGGCACAGATTTTGTATGACTATATAACCCATGAAAAGATTTTCTTTACATTTTTTATTTAGATATAGCAGCAAGATGGTTATTAGTACCCATTTGTTGTTAAAAATTCAAAAATGAGGTGAGAAGGAATGAGAAAGGTAAACTTGATCTTGGTAGGTGTAGTAATGGAGTTATTTCTGGTTTGTGGGAGTGCCATAGGTGTAGGTATTGACATCTATTCAACTGTCAATCCAAATTACAACGATAGTTGGAATCAAAGTACCCTAACAGGTACGGCCCTTTATACACTCAGGGTCCTACCGGATAGTGATTATGGAGCAAATGTCTTCTCTGTAACATTTGAGAGCGATATATTTGCATCTTTAGGCACGGTCCAATTACTTGCACCTCCTGGTTGGACAATAACCTATTATGAAAATTCTAAGGGCTCCTACATGTATGAAGTTGCTACAGGTGGTCCGGATTTGCTAGAACCTGGTGAAAATCCTCCTGTTTCCTTTCTGGTAGACTACACGTTGTATTCGGCTGAACAATACTACAATGCTTCCGGACTGAATTGGTCATGGGATGAAGGTGGCAGCTGGATGCAATCAGTAAGTGCAACAAATACGTTGGCGAGTTTACCCTCTTACTTAGGCGGGGGAAACCCAAGCGGAGGCAATTCTACTGCACATGTCCCTGAGCCAATGACCATGTTGCTTCTTGGCTCTGGCCTGATTGGATTGAGTGGATTGGGAAGGAAATACTTTAAGAAGGCTTAAACGGTGAATAGATTAATTTGATATAGTAAAAAAATAAAAGATAGGAGGTGAGGGAAAGGATTTAGTTATTGGGTAGTTATTGGGTAGTTATTGG
>Ga0190304_1000499_pt1 | contig 18428 bp, 16 predicted proteins | sample 48700712_MG_FD_161670 | JGI IMG/M metagenome (GOLD analysis project Ga0190304, IMG submission 161670) | Hydrothermal vent sediment bacterial communities from Southern Trench, Guaymas Basin, Mexico - 4870-07-1--2_MG | ecosystem: Environmental > Aquatic > Marine > Hydrothermal vents > Sediment ...
TGGCATAGTGACTGATTTGAAATCAGAAAAAGCATGTTATAATGTTTGAGGATGATGCTTCCAGGTTGATAACAGGTTTTGGTATTTTCAGCAATGCAACCTCTCAGAATGCAGTATGTGCGTTGGATGATGCTGTTGATGTTTATGGTGTTCCAAAGCAGGTTATGACTGATCACGGAACACAGTTCACCAGTTTACCCAGAGAAGGTTGCTCAGATCCTGAACCAAATGTTTTCCAGAAGAGGTTAAAGGAGTATGGTATAAAACATGTCAAAGCTAGAGTAAAGCATCCTCAGAGTAACGGTAAGGTTGAGAAGGTTATTCATACCTTACAGCTTTTGAGGGAACATTTTCCGGATTGGAATGAAACTATCCATTATTACAACTTCATAAGACCTCATGGTAGTCTTGAAAATGGTAAGCTCAGGACCCCATATCAGGCTTTTATGGATAAGTCAAGGAAAAGTAAGAAAAAGATGTGATTGGATTATGAACTCTAAGGTTTTTTTCCGTCTAAAACTAATGATTTTTATATGTAAAGATAAATTTTAAAAATTTATTAATATCACATAGATGAGGGATTAAAGCAGGCACATTACCTTGATATTTCTTAAAAGATTCACCGAACCTTTTTACCAATTCTTTATCCTCAACCCTAATTAAAAGAAGATATGACAAAGAATGTATCGAAGCTACGAGTAAGGCAAGAAGGTTGTTGGCTAAGACCCCCAGACCAAGTGCTATGAAGAATCTACCAAGATAACGAGGATGACGAATATATTTATACACACCGCCTTCAACCTTCCTGCTTTTTTCAGGAAACATGAGATAAACGTATGAGTCGATATCAAAATCAAACCCTCCAGATGGTCTTCTTATAAGTGCACCAACAACTATTAGAAATACGCCTATTGGGACAGCGCTAAAAAATGGAAAAAGATCCTGTGTGAGTAAACTCGATGGTAAATAGATTATTGCCGGTAGAAAATAATCTGTTTTTAATAACACAGGGAAATATAAACTCGCAGCTCCTAGTGGAAGTGTATGGACAAGATATTTATAAAACAAGTACTGATAAGCCAACTTTCCATATTTTTTTCCATATTTTTTTCTAATCTCTTCACTATTTTCTGTTATGTAAACGAATGGCAGGATAGCGCAGAAAGCTATTATGAACTGACCCATCAATGCACCTAATAGATGAGTAGAGCTTATCCACCAAAGAAAAACCATCGCTAAAATAAAAACAGTTATTTGATAAACGTATGTTAAAATAGCTTTATACCAAACCATTAAAGCAGGTACATGCTCTAGAAAAACCTCTATACCTCTTTTTTCTGTCATTTCGGACCACTCTGAACCACTACAGAGCGATTTTGTTTATAAAAACATAACTGTTTTTCTGACTGCAATACTTTAGATTGGAACAGAAAAATATAACTCATACTTTCAATTATCTATTCAACGAGATACGAAGATTGATCGAAAGAGGTTGTAATGACGAAAGTTAAGTTAGTTGTACAGAAAATACTGCAGTACATCAGAGCATCCAGGGTAGATGGTTGGTACATCACCGCAGTCTTCTTTCTCTTAGGCGAGTGGTATTCAATTCAACTCCTTCCCTTTGTTGAATCCTTCATTCCTCTCATTGGTATGATAGGAATCGTATCCACTGGTTTCTGGATAAACCACGTTTTTGATAAAGAAATCGATATTGCTGCAGGTAAAGACAGAAGGTTTTTTGATTACATTAAACCTCAGGAGATGATTCTTTCAAGTGTTATAGTTTTCCTACTCTGTTCAGCGTTGCTGTTATATGTAAACTCTCTCTCCTTTATCATAGGTGTATCCATTTTTCTCCTTGGCGTTATATACTCAGCTCCACCGTTACGAATTAAAAACAGACCGCCCTTTGATGCTATCGCAAACGGTTTAGGAATCGGCGTCTTGCCTTTCCTCCTAGGTTGGGCTGCATCAGGAAACAACTTAACAGCGTTTTCAGTTACATGCAGTATAATATGTGGTCTAGCAGTAGTGTCGCATTATTTTTTCTACACAAGTTTTGATATTGAAACAGATAAAGATTGTAACGTTAGAACATCTTGTACCATTTTAGGATTTAACAGAAGTATATCAACAGGTATCATTATATACTTTTTTTCTTTATTTTTATCAACGTTGCTACTTGGCCTATCAGTTATTACTATTGCATTTATCTGCTGCATTCCTTTTGTCTCAGCTTTAAAACTTCTGGGTGATAAAATGCATCTTAACTTTTTGGTAGGCTGTATCTTTCTTACTTGGTCAGGGGTTACAATGTTTCTTCTAACTATTTACTCCCGCTCTGTGATGACTCTTTTTTTGTTTGTTGTAACGGTTTTGTTTTTTGCTTATCTGTCTTTTAGTATCCTGAACTACCATAGAAGAGGATATCAAAGTATATAAGTCTGCATTATTTTACTCCAACTTCGAGGATGAAAAAAATTTGATGAGAATAAGGTACGTACCGATTAAGCGCAGAATTTTATATTACATAATAGCATCTAGAATAGAAGTGGTTATAGTAGCTTCGGTTTTTTTGCTGCTGGGTATGTGGCATTCAACTCAGAGTTTTTCTATTTATGATTCTATAATAACCCTGTTTGCTACTGTAAGTATCGTAAACTCTGATTCATTGATGAATTACGTATTTGATATAGAAAGCAGATAAAATTGCAGAAAAGAACACAAAAATTTTTTGATTATATGCCGCGAGACTGTCAACTTAACACACCTCTAAAGAGATTAGTAAACCCTGCAAAAGCTTCTAACCTCTCTCAACGTGATAAGTCGTATCTTATTTTTTTAAGATAAATTTCTTGTCCACAGAACGTCTCCATATTTTAGGTATAGGTGTATTAGCCTTAGTGGATACTACAAAGATCTATTCAGGATGTGAATATGGTATGTATTTGGTAGCAGAAGCCATGAAGTTAGGTAGAACTATACAGCCCAGACCGAGATTAGGAATGCTGATCTCTAAATGGTTAGTTTTATTTCTTTTTCATGTGGGCCACTATATACGGAAAAGGGCCAAATGGAATGACATTTCTTATGCACATATGGTATCACCAATAATATATATATTTTATATAGTATAAATATTTTGTGTTATTTTTTTGCCTCATCTTTGAACGAAAGGTCTTCAACACCATATAGCTCTTTACCTAGACAGACTTATTCAAGTTGAAGTCTAAAACATTTTTACGAGAAGATGGAAAACCACTAGTTGATCCTGAAATGCAGGATTTTCCTATGGCTCCGCTTATGAGGCACCCGACTTCAAGTGACGTATCTTTGCTCATCTCCTCACACTACTTGTGTAAGAATAAACTCTTTTGATAGTTTTTAAAGGTTACATAGACGCTACCTAATCTTACCCAAGGGGTAACCACCTATTTTAAGAGTTGGGTCACCAATGAGGATATAGCTTTCCACAGTTTCAGCGTCAATGGAAGAATCGCTCCCAGCATACTCACTCCAATTTATTGGGAAGGTATCGAGATAATTTTTAATCGCTTTACCCCACATCTCCCCTAAGATCTCCGTGTTGTTAACACCATATTCCCAGAAAAATCTTTTTTCAAGATAGCTGCCAGCTCCAATTCCAGATCTTTTATCCAGGTTTACAAACCCTATACCAGTGCTACCAATAGTTGCTATAGCTCCTCCACCAATCTTCCGGGTTATCCACCATCCCCAGCACTCTGGAGCGAACAAAGCTTCACTTGCAGCTGTTTCGTTGAAGATGTTTAATATAGATGCGCTAAAATCACAGCTGGAACAAGCTCCTATTATACATATAGGTAGTTTTCTTCCATTAAATAAAAATGGGATGGTGTAAATATCGATACACCGAACCCATTCATAAGTTCTAGGTTTAAAGGTAACGCAGCCTAGAGGGTTGCCGTGACCATTGAAGTATATGAATCCACATCCTTTATTAATAGCGTTTATAACATCTTTTCTTCCCTTTAACTTACCGTTTGACGGAAACAATTTAATATGATTGAAACCTTTCATATATTCTAAGATTTCATGGGCAGTAACCTCCCCCTCATATTTTCTCCATCTAGGTATCCACCATCTAGGGTCTGTATCACCTGCTACCACAACCACGTTTTTAAACCAAGGTTTTCCATAAGAGTTTCTTTCATAACTTATTATCTTATTCACCATTATTTTTACTTCTATTTTGTTTCTACATGGGAGTCTGCCCACGTATACATCAGGGTACAAATCAATGCCTTTGTCCTCAGCGTCATTGTCTGTCCATTCGCCGTAGACTCCATTATTGTTTGAATCCCAACTTGAGAAATTTCCACTGCTATCGTAAATATCAGCATAATATAGATCGCTAATAAACCTGGATTTTAATAGATGGTTCTTCCAACCAGGTTCATCAAGATTAAAACAATGTACGTTGGAATACCTAACCGGTATTTGTTTGACACCTCCAACTAGTAGAACATATTTTATGTTCCACTTCTCAATAGCGTTTTTGATAAAATACTTGATTTTCTCTGGTTCATCCCGGCCTTGCCAGAACATCTGCTTATATACGTCATGTAAAGTAACAAGTTTTGTTGATATCCCAACCTCTTCCTTATGTTTTATCAATGGAGTGAGTAGATGAGCGAAAGTTTTTGTGGTAATAACTAGAAGATCATATTGTTTAGTCGGAATCAAACTCTTTTGTTTTTCTTTTAATGCTGAAACTTGTGTGTTAGAAAAAGAGTTTACCAAGATTACTGCTGCTAGTATAAGAGATATTAGGAGGAAATGGTTTTCAGATACGAAACATTTTTTCCCCATAACTACACCTCGTCGTTGCCTGAAACTTCTATTTCGTATGGTTCTACTACCGGGTTTCTGTCAAAATTGTTCCACCTTACAGAGATTTTTCCGACTACTATTTCTCCTGGAATACGTTTTGGAAGTTTTCTAAACAAAAGGCTTTTGATACCAAATCTATATTTAACCCCGATCCAGTCATCCCAATAGTTCTTACTCCAAATGTTTCCGCGGGAGTGATAGAAGCATGCATGACCGTATTTGCTATGACTTTCCAAGAAATTGTTGGAGGATATCTCGTTTCTATCGGAATCATAAAGATATATACCTATGCCGTTGTTAGAAAATGTGTTGTATGAGATTGTGTTGTTATCTGAATAGTATAACCCCATACTGTTGTCGCTGCTGTTTCTTATAATATTCTCTTTTACAGTGTTTCTACTGGAAGAGACTATATCTATACCATTCCACGTGTTATCTTGTATAAGGTTACCTTGTAATAGGTTATCACGCGAATAGTATATCCATACACCATCCTCGTTGTTATACTGTATCATGTTGTGTAGTAAACTGTTGTTGTTGCATTCCCATATCATTAAACCGTTTAGCATGCTTTTTTGTACAACATTTTTACTCAGAATATTGTTGTTGGACAGAAACATGTCAACACCATAGTTTCTACTGCCTTGAATGATGTTGTTTTTGATGTTGTTGTTGTCTGAATTTGACAACACCATACCGAGCCATCTGCTGTTTGAAACAACATTGTTTTTTATTATGTTATTATCTGAAGAATCAACTTCTATACCAATCTTGCCGGTATTGTCAATGATATTGTTTTGTATAATGTTACCGCTGGATTCATAGAGGCGTACGCCGCTCTGGCTGCAATTTCGTATAATGTTTCCATCAACTATGTTTTTGTTAGATCTTAGGATAGTAATCCCACTCCATCCGTTGCTGTTTTTGATCGTGAACCCACTTATGGTTGTGAAGTTGGCACAGATGGTGATTAAATCTGTGCCGCTGCCGCCACGGATAATTGTGTTGTTTTTATCTTCTCCTTGCAAGGTAATTCGTTCTGTATCGATGATAATTGATTCTTCGTATACTCCTCGTTTCACATAGATAGAGACGCCAGGGTTAGCATGATTTATTGCATCTTGGATCGTTATATAATCATCTGGAACGGTTATAAAATCTTCTTCTCCTATAGAAGTAGATTGGTCTTCCTTCACTATTGCTGCGATAGTGTAAAATGAACCAATGACCAGTGGAATCATTAGTATTTTTAGTATGGTAGCGGTTTTATTTTTCATTTGCATTTACTCCATTCTTATTTTTTAGAGTTGATAGGGCTCTGTAGCCGGTGTTTTATCTAAATTGAAATAGGGCATTGATATCCTGAATCTTACAAGCGGGGTTTTGTTGTTGATTGGGTTTATTCCTCCCCTTATTATCTTTGGACATCTTCTGAAAATTTTGTGTTTAGCATGTTTCTCCCAATAGTTGCTACTCCAAACGTTGTCAAATGCGTTATTAAACCCAGCATCTCTTCTGTTGTTAATGAAATTATTTTTTTGTATAGTATTATTTGCGCTATACCATAAAAAAATTCCGATGTATTCGAAGTCACGTATAGTATTGCCTAGAATGATGTTGTTATTGCATGTACGTAAACCTATGCCACCGTAACCTTTTTCAATGTGATTTTCTACGATGTAATTGTTATCTGAAAGCCAGTCCATTGTAATACCTCCGAAACTGCTATTGTATATGGTGTTGCGTATGATGTGATTGTTGTTACTATAACCCATTGCAATACCTTCGTCGTTGTTCTTAATGGTGTTACCAATAACTGTGTTTCCTTCTTGCCTTGGTAGTATGTGACCTATCGCTATGCCTATGTTCATGCCTCTTATATCATTGTTTTTAACTAAGTTGCCGTTGCTTCCAAATCCAAGTACTATACCGATCTTGAAGAAGAAAATCTCGATGATGTAGTCTCTTGAATCTGCAGAGAACTCAGCGGACGATAAAAGTTTACTAATCTTTTTTGTGTAAAATTCTTTGGTTTTTCCTACAATATTGTCTGAGATAGTGTTGTTGTCACATGACTCAAATGCAAGACCAACCTCACCTATATCCAAGATGTTGTTTCCTGCAATGCTATTATTGTTGCTGTTCCAAGATATGAATATTGCTCTTTTTGAAGTGTGATAAAGTGTATTTCCACTAATGTTGTTGTTGCTAGAGTGAACCAAAGTGATACCGTCACGAACATTTTTCATGAAATTGTTAGTGATATCATTATCTTTGGAATAAGATAATGCAACACCAGCTGATAGGTTTTCGAAACTTAGATTATTTATACTACAAGATGAGCAGTTAACTAAGAACACCTGGCCTGCATCTGGGAACGATGTTAATCCTGTTTTGTTGATGTAGTAGTATATTGTTTTTCCATTGGCGGTGTTGTTTTGGTCGACGTAGTTCCACCAACATGAGAGTTGATAGCTGTCTACTACTATCCCACAATTTACCATATTATTTCCTGTTAAACTGTTGTACTTTGACATGCCGAGATAAATACCGGCTTTAGTGGAATTCAGAATATCGTTTCCGACTATGCTATTTTTGTTGGAAAAAGAGATGTCTACTCCATAGTTGTTTTCTCCACACTTATTGTATAATACTTTGTTATCATTTGAATACCATAATGAAATACTGTCAACATTGTTTCTGATTTTATTGTTATGAACTGTGATGTTGAAACAGTTGAATAGTGAGATGCCTCCTCTGAAGTTATGAGATAAGATATTGTTATACAGAATGCTATCTTTACATTTAAATGCTTGAATAGCAAATTTTTCATGGTTAAAGATGGTGTTGTTTTTAGCGTTTATATTTTGAGTAGTGAACTGAAGGAAACCGTTGAAAACATTGTTTTTGATGGTGTTGTTGATGATTTCTGCACTTGATGCAGAAAGAACGATACCGTCGTTGTTATGCTCAACAAGATTATTTGTTATCCAGTTGTTGGTGGAGAAATGTGAGAAAATACCAAAATCATTATTGTTTATTGTATTGTTGGTTATAATGTTAAAACTCGCGTTCAACAAGTAGATGCCTTCACTGCATTTTGAGATTCTGTTACCGTGTATCACATTTGAGTTGGATAGGATTTTAAATCCACCATACTTTGATGCTTTGTTTTTGATGTCGAAGCCGGATACTTGCACGCCATCTGCCGTTAACAAGAAAGTATAGTTGTTACCGTTACCGTTAACAACTGGGTTGCCAGTGTCCCTTCCTCTACCTAATTCCCTAGGTACACCTATCAACGTGACTTGTATGGGAACTATTATGTTTTCATCATAGGTGCCGCTATACACCTCGATGATGTCACCAGGGTCTGCATTATCAACTGCATACTGGATTTTGATGTAATCTCCGTCTCCATCATCGTCAACAGTAAATGTTTTTCCTTTTTCAGATAGAATAATAGGATTGAGTTCCGGTTTTGCAGGAGACGTTGGCTTTACCTCTGGTATTGGCGGAGTTACCGGCCTCATCAGGGGGTGTCTATCTTTGTTCTCACCTGATATGTAGTAAGGTATGTCTCCAACTCCATCTCCATTTCTATCCACATAGATATAGTCGCTCCAGTAGTTACCCTCGCTCTCATAGCTCCATAGGTTGATACAACCATCGTATGCATTGATGACGTTATCAACAAAGTTATTGTGATGAATTATATTTTCGCAAGAATCATCTAAACATTTTATACCAAACCTATTTTTAGATACTTCATTTCCAAAGATACTATTGATCTTGGAGGTTTGTTTAATAAGTAAACCACATCTTGTGTTATTAGATATAAGGTTGTTTTTGATTGTGTTACCTAATGAATGTTCCTCTGTGATTCCGTTTCCTCTGTTGTTGATAATGATGTTGTCAGCGATTACGTTGCCATGGGATCGATAGAGGTATATTCCATTTCCGTTGTTATTAACGATTTTGTTACCCTGGATTACAACTCCGCTAGAGGTGCTGAGAGTGATGCCTGCACCCAGGTAACCACTTTTTGTAAAAGTGAAGGCTGATACCTTTACGTAACTCGAATTAATTTTGAGGGCGCAGCCTTTGTTGTTACCGTGAACTATCGTCTTATCTATACCCTCGCCTTGCAGGATTATTCCGTCTCTGTTTATCTCAATGTTTTCGTTATAAACTCCTTCTCTTACGAGAATACGGTCACCTACATCGGCGTTCTTAACAGCCTCTTGTATGGTTGGGTAATCACATGGAACAACGATATCCCAGTCTCCGTTTACGTCAGTATCCCAATAGCCATTAATATCCCATTTCCATTCTCGGTTTTTATTTTTAGCTAGCGTGTTTAACAGACTGTTGTCAAAAAGGTGTTTGTTATCTAGATCCTTGATTTTGCACATAGGTTTTGCCAACACATTGGCTGACACTAAAGTTAATGAGAATACAAGAGCTATAGAGATTACTATTTTTGTTCTACCGTGCATTGTTAATCACCTTAGCACACTAACCTTATTATATATAAATTGTTATATATTATTTAAACTTTATTTTACAGATGAGTTCGTAACAATCCAGCTCTTTAGATAATAGTTTTGAAAATACGTGCTCCTCCCTCACATAACAGAAAAAAAACGGTATTTTATTTCTATCTGCAGATCTTACACTAGAAAGACTCATGCAGTATATTATTCGACTTTGGAAAGGATATTATTTTCCCTCGTTGCAGGGTTCGTATGGGTTGAACGCAGGGTCTCCTATTAGATTTATCTGATATATCGTAGCATATTTTTCCACTGGGAAACGATGATCTGTTTCAGATGTTGTCTTCATGCTTTCTTGCAAATTCTTTGTCATTTCTCTTGGTAGATTGCCTATAACTGAAAGTGGTGGAGTCCAGCGATACGTGTCGTTGAACTGTGCTGGCAAGAATGCATTCTTTGCATCTCTCAATGCCTTTCCTAAGGATACATTCTGCTCAAACATCTCCTTACATGCATATTCAAAAATATACTCATTGAAAGTTGGTGTAGGATATTCGCCTTTGAATTTCCAGTTATACCATGCCTTTAGGAAACCCCTTATTCCCAATCCAACGCCACCATTGAAGTTTGGTCTAGGCTCTAATGCACCATAGAATGCCGAGAGGGTAGTGGGTGATATATATGCGTTTACACCAGCATGTAGATATGCATTTGCAAGTGTGGTTTTAGATGGAACACAATCTATCTTTCCCGCTCCACATCCTTCTACAAGCATAACCGATGGTCCCATCTTCATACCAGATACTTTTCTTACTGTATCTGATCCCAACTGATCTAAGGGTGATCTTAGTGGAACATCCAAAACACGAGAGAGGAGCGTACCAAATGGAATACCCAATTCGAATAGCAAGATATCTGAATAGGTTTTCTCGAACCATATTGCATGTGAATCAGAGAGTATGAAGTTGCTATTTTCCTCTAATTCTCTGCCTACAACCAGACTAGAGCTATCTCCGAAGAGTGATTCAGACCACCAGCTGAAATTCTTGAGGGAATCTATGTTCTGGTAGCCCTGTCGGAATTTTATACGCTTAACTAAAATCGAGTGAAGAATTGGATTATCTTTTTTGATTTCTCTCAGCAACTCGTTGGTATATCCCTTATGCCCAGCTGCACCTCTATGTGCAGTAGATACCTCAAAACCACCTTCCTCCAAGTAATTTTTCACTCTCTTTATTAGGAAGTATTTCTCTCCACTTGGCCATTTCATTGGCTCTTCAGATCCTACAAAGCCGCCTGATAATTTCATGCTAATCTCTCTTATGCCGGTTAGAATTGGAAGTTTTTGCATATCTGTCCCAGCACCAACCCGAAAAGATGCTTTATCCTTCCAATCGCCAAGCTTATCTATTATACTATGGTAAAAGATTGTTCTTGCTATTAGAGCACTCATATCTTGTACGTCCCAGGCTGTAAGTCTACCGACAATATTTTCAGCAACAGGATAATGGGAAAATAGATCGTTTTCTATGTAATCTTCAGGATATGGTTTCAATGAATAAATCTCTGGATCGATATTTCCATAGATGAAATCACTAGGAGTATTCGTTCCATATCCTCCAGCTGATGGATGCTCAAAAGGATCGCTGTGTGGATTTCTGTAATAATATTGAGGTAGCATTGTAGTGCCACCAACTAATGCAATATAGAGAGGCTCTCTGTAATAGCTCTCTCTCAGCATTTTTTGGTTTAATGTATCTATCTCTCTTATTCTAGATAACAATTTATTAAGAGGAACATGAATTGCTTCATAGACGTGTTTGTTTATAGCAGGTATTAATTCAGGATGCAGGAAAGGTTGCGTATTTCCAGGCAATGTCTTTCCATCTAATGTTACATTATCATTTGCAGCAAAGGCAAATTCTGGTTTTGCAAATAGAATACCTTTGTGATAAGCAGTAAGATATGGTGCAACAGTTGAGGCTTTCTCGATGAGCGGATAATACGGGTTGCTGAGTTTTTCTACAGTCACAGTAACTTCAATTTTTGCAGAATCTAGTGTCATAAAAGTTGGCAAGATAGAAAACCAGAGTTCCTCTCCACCTTGATTATAGTATACTGTCTCAAAGTGAAGCATATCCTGTTTCAAATTCCCTTGAGAATCCCTTTCTCCAGGATATGCATATGTCCTAAGGTAACCAAAAGATCCCATTATTATAAGATTATCATCAAATTTCTCTACCTGGTCAATGGGTTCAAGATTTTTTATATCTAACTTAACTAAAGCATACTTGTAACTCTCTGGAATTGTAAAGTTATATACATATGGAGAAAGTAGAGCTGATTTAACAAGGTTTAGGAAGTTACCTATCAAAATAGCCGAATTTCTCATTTCTTCACTCTTACTTAGAACAACCCTCTTCTCTGACACCTTTGGAGGCCATGCATCCAATGGATTTGCCAATGTTACATAATTAATATCTCCAAATTTGTCTTCTGCTAGATTTATTGTGAAGTTTACTATGTCATTAACATCGGTAAATTTGAGATACTCTCCAGATGGGGTTATATCCCCGCATACCAAATAGTATTTAACTCCAAGTTTATTCAAGACAGAAAGTACATGACCATCTACTTCATCTGTAACTATCACGGGAATACTCATATATGATGCAAGCGGTGTAGCAACTAGACCAAGATTATACCCTTCTTGATCATCCTTTATCAGCAAGACAGCATCACTTCTGTCCCAATATTGAGTTGCCAAATCAATGGAAACTTCTTCTGGAGATTTTGAACCATCAATTGTCAAATCAACGTTTCTTCCTATCATATCTTTGGCTCTGGTAACCGCTGTAGAGGGACTACTGAAGTTTTCAACATATAATGGTATAACTACCTGATTTCCCTCACTATCATAATGCACCGCAAGAGGTGTTGCTATCAGCGGATAGAATGGATTACTATCTGCAACAGTTATGGCACTCGGTACTTCTGCTATAGATCCAGTTGTTTTGAATAAAGTATCTACACTTAAACTGACTGTCTCTTGTGGATTCCAATAGTATACTCCCACCGATGCTATTACTAAAATAGCCACTCCAGCCAATACAATCAACTTATCCTTCTTTTTCATAATTATTTTCCCCCTTTTTTACACTTCATGTAAATATATTTTGATATATATTTTTTTCTACTTTCTTATTATAACATATCTATTTATTAAATTTTTCTATAATATTTTATAAAAAACTTTTTTTACAACTAGGATAGCAATATGTTTAATAAGTACAACATATTACCGAAGTTAGGTGAAAGTCATGTCCTCTGAAAATGAGATGTCTACGCAGTTGCAAGATCAGCTCACCCGTCTTCAGCAACTTAGATCTCAATTGCAGATGGTTATTCAGCAAAGGCAGCAAGTTGAGATTAGATTGAGAGAGGTTGAGCAAGCAATCGATGCATTGGAAAAAATAGACGAAGCAACATCTGTTTTTAGAAGCATAGGTTCTCTTTTGATTAAAACAAAAGGAAAAGAGGAGGTATTGAATGAGCTGAAGGAGGACAAGGAAACTCTCGGATTGAGAAAGGCGACACTGGATAAACAGGAAGGCAAATTAAAAGAAAAGCTTGCGGAGATGGAAAGCAAAGTAGAGAATGCGCTTAAATTATCTCAAAAAACGTAGAGCTTTGCTATGAAAAAATATGGATTAAAGACAAAAAAAATCATTTTTCTTTTGGTTCTATTAAGTATATTATTTACATCTCTTGCTGTTTTCTCTCTCATCTTAGATTTAAATTATTTTCAAGGTCTTATCCTCATTGCGACTATATCTACTTTTCTATGTGTGTTGATTTATTTTACAATATATAGACAGTTTTTAAAACTTGAAAAAATTGCAGAGGAGATGGAGAAATAAACGTTTACATAGATAGCTTTTCTATACTATCTTACAAAATCTATTCCTATCTCCTCACGTTCTAGACTTCTTCTCTCGGGCCCAAGTATCTGTTTGGATTTTACACCGGTAACAACAAGCATCGTTCTGATCGTACCCTTTAGTTCTGGATTTACTGTTGTACCCCATATTATCCTTGCATTTGGATCGATCTTTGCATATAGCTCCTCAACAACCTTCTCTGCTTCGCTTATTGTCATATCGTCTCCACCCATTACATTGATTAAAGCTCCAGTAGCTTCTGAAATGTCAACGTCAAGAAGTGGAGAATTAAGAGCTTCTGCAACTGCATTAATTGCCTTGTTTTCTCCCTCCGCCTCTCCTAGACCAATCATTGCAACTCCGCCACGCTTCATAACAGTTTTAAGGTCTGCAAAGTCAAGGTTTACCAAACCAGGCATTGTGATCATCTCGGTAATACCCTTTATGGATCGCATTAATATCTCGTCTGCCACCTTGAAAGCATCATTAAGAGCAAGGTTTGGAACGATTGTTAATAACTTGTCGTTGGGAATAACTATAACTGTATCGCAAGCCTCTTTCAGTCTCTTTAACCCTGATTCTGCATTTTCCATCCTTATTATGCCTTCGACACTAAAGGGCATGGTTACTACACCGATAGTAAGAGCTCCCGCTTCCTTAGCTAGCCTTGCAACAATGGGTGCTGAGCCGGTTCCTGTTCCTCCTCCCAAACCACAGGTGACAAAAACCATATCAGAGCCTTCAACAGCATTTCTTATGTCAGCCTCGCTATCAAGTGCCGCTTCCTCTCCAACTTGAGGTAAAGAACCTGCACCCAAACCTCTTGTTATATGTCTTCCAATAAGGATCTTGGTGGGAGCATTTGAAATGAGCAGATGTTGTGCATCTGTATTAAGGGCGATGAGGTCCGCTCCTGTTATGCCCTCTTCTACACATCTATCTATCGTATTTGTTCCAGCACCACCACATCCAACCACGCGGATGGTTGTAGTTAAACTGGAGAGCAATTCCTCGAGTTCTTTCCTATCTGTTCCCCGAATTGTTCTTTGGGGAGATGATTTAACCTTAGGTGCAGCTTTTTTTGTTTTTTCTTCATCATTATTTCTTGAAATGGCTTCCTCGATAATCTTTTTCATTTACTCACCCCTCTCCTATAAAGAAGAGTTATTCTCTCTTTCCTCATATATGTAAAGCATTTAGGTTTATTAAATATTTCTTTATATAATTTTTAGACTTGCTTTAATCAACCAGAGCAAAATACTAAAACAGGCATTATATTTCTACCTCAAGTTTTACAATTATATGCGGGCGTGATCTAGGGGTTATGATTAGGGCCTTCCAAGCCCTCTGCCCGGGTTCGAATCCCGGCGCCCGCATCCAAATTCCTTGATTAAACTCTTTGGTACCTCAAGGCTGTACTCTGGAGGAGGAATTGGATCTCCATCATGATATACGCTGTAGACAAACTTAACTGGTATCTCGTTAGGTAAAAGAGGATCACTGATCTTTTCATTATCACAGGTATGAGCTGTCAAATCCATGGTTGTACCGGAAGGTATCTCTACCGGAGATCCCTCCTCCACGTTATCTACATCATCTGTACACCTATCAAAAATGCACACGTGCATTTTTCCTTTATCTGTGATAATGTAGGGGATTTGTATCCACACATTTGACCTTGATCTATTTTTGATAGAGAGATCAACATAGATTGTTTCTCCTTTACCAAATCTTGCTGGCTTTGAATAGATATCCTTTATAGAGACATGAACATCCTTTTTCACTTCTTTTAATGCCCATAAGGTTCTTATACTAAATCGATCGGTCTCGACAACGTCTGGAATATACTCTCTACCACAAGAACCGCAGATGTAAGCAAAATCACTGAACCAAAGGGCATTTTCCTTCACCTTTCTATAACCACTAAATCTTCCATTACAATAAGGGCATCTTAGATTATTCAGGATAAACTTTTTGTAGGAGCGATGGACGAGATTCCGATAGAACTTAAATCCGTATGGTTGGTAATGACCCCCTAACACATAAAATGGTGATCTGACAAAACCTTTTATGTAAATGAAGAATAAAAGAACAGAAAGAAAGAGGCTTGTAATGTAAGGGAAGAGAAAAGGACAACTATGAGTGGTTCTACAGCAGTATACTATCAAAACCATAAGTACTATTGGCCCGATAAGGATTATAAGAGGCAGTAGAATCTCAACTACAACTTCTTCAAAGAGAACGATTCTAGTCGGCAATTTAAAGATGTTGTGCTTGTTCATTACTCCAATTTAGATAAACAGAGATAGTATATATTGATTTGGCAGTTGGATATAGAAAATGGTTATCTTAGTAGCAAAGTTTTAATGGATAAAAAAGGTTTCTAGTCTCTATTATGCAGGGGTAGCCAAGCCTGGTCAACGGCGCAGGACTTAAGATCTTGCTATAATGAGGGTTCGATAGGATATCCTGTCTCGAAGGAGTCCGAGGGTTCAAATCCCTCCCCCTGCACTAACTTTGTTTTAAACAGAGGAAGTAGGATAAATTATTCCAGTTTTTTCATTCTCAATCCCTTTTACCATTTTTAAGCCTGTTCTATTCTCTATGAAAAACACCATTTCATCTTGTCGGTCAAATTTTTCAAACTGATATTGATAACCATGTAGTGTGAGTCCACAAACAGAGAACTCATTGGAAAGTAATATCTTCGTTCCATCCTTCATAACAATTGCATAATCTGGATTTACATCAATTTCAAATTCTCTTGAAATCTTCGTTGTGTATCCAATTACTTGATATATGTTCTCTACATCATTCCATGAGAAGAAATCATACTCAAAAGAAAACCATGGATTTGCATATATTCCTTCGTTTGTAACTACTGCAAAATGATTTGCAAAACACAACATTATAACAAAGAAGATAACAAAGGTCAACATTAAAAAAACCAAGATAATTTTGTTGCCTATAGGGGAAGATTTTGTATCACTTAGTTTTGAATCTTTGATGATAAGAGACAATCTTCTGTATAGGTTCTTACCAACCTTTTCCTCGGTCACTTCTTTTCTAAAAAATAGATAAAAGAAAACGGAAGATAAAGACATTGATAAAATAAAAACGGGGAAGAACCAAACTATTGGTGTAGTTACGATGAAGTAAACTCCTCCTTTAAATGATCTCATTATAAATAGCTGAATAAGCTGAAATAAGGTCATTAAGAAATATATCATGTTTATCACTATAGCAATGCAACTAAAAAATGCTATTTTGTTGAAAAAGGACTCGTATCTGAAATTTATACATTTCTCGATTATTTTTTCTATCTTTGGTAATGGTAATGAAAAAAATTTATTTTTGACATATTTTTTAAAATCTGTTTCAACTTCCTTCTTTGTTTTTGTTTCAAAATATTCGTAAGCTGTAAATGTTTCCCATTCATCTTCAAAAAAATCTCCTCCGTACTTGTAAAGTTTATCAAATAACTCATCTTTTTCTACTTGAGTTCCATAATTGATAACATCTCTTGTTTCTTTGATCTCTCTTTGGATTTTTTCCTCTGTTGGTAAAATTTTATGGAAAACGGTCACTATAGCTATGAAGAATACAATAGAAAACAACATTTGAATTGCTAATATCAACATATCATTCGTTTAGAAATGAAAAAATGTTTTAATAAAATTTATTTTTCTATTCATACAGCTTTACAGCATTGATACCTAAAGGTAAATCCATAGAATTAGCAATAGCTGTGCACTTGGTTCTTAACAGATATAGAACTGGTTTATAGTCTGTTTCAGATAGAGCTTCATAGTTTGCCATTCCTTTACATATTATAATGTCACTTTCATCCAATGTGGAGTGTAGATTCTTCGGTATATTGACAAAATCTACACCCACTGCAAAAGTTCCAGTGGTTAGTATATTATCAACAACCTCTCTAAAATTCAGTTTTTCAGCATCTTCAAGAGTAGCATCAGATAACACTGGAGAACCTCTAACTACGAGAGTCAATCTTGCTTTTGGATTAAACCTTTTTAATTCTCTACATAAAACCTTATCAAAAACTATCTCTCCACAGTTATCTGTTATAAGACAGATATTCTTCGCAGTTGAAATTAGAGCTTTTGCTCCTTCATAATCATCACATCCTAAACCTTGAGATAAATAACTGTCAAAAACCTCTGCCAGTTTCTCTGGAGAACCACTTCCTCCCTCTATGCCAAAATCCAAAATATTTCCAATGATTGAGCAGAGCATGGCCATTTTAAGCGGATCTCTTGCGTTCCTCACTTTTCCCTCGATCTTTGGCAAAAGAGATAACGCAACTTTATTACTCCTTTCTTTCAATTCTTTGTAAGGATCTATATTACCAAGTGCCTCATATACTGCTCTATGAACCTTTGTCGCTAATACAGCACTACAGATCGAAGGATCATAATTTTCTGTAAATGTTTTCATTGCAGAAACAAGGGCTTTGCTTCCTAATTCTTTATCCTTTGTAGATATCTCGATTTCATAGAGAACTCTCTTCATCAGACAAGGTATACACTCTGGTTGTATCTTCATGTTAGAGCCGTAAAAGAAATGCAGTATAATACTTTATCTTGTGTTACACATTTCAGGTGTATTAATATCTGGAGAAGGGGTAAAAATATTGTAATTCCATACATCTTCGCTAAGGCTATCAATCCATTTTTCTGAATGATTGACAAAATCTATAATTACATGCTGTTCAAGCTTCTTAATCCAGTCAAATCTCTTTAACCTTCTAAAATCTTTAATCTTTATAATGAAATCTATCCTTAGTTGAGCATTTGTTTTGCTGACACTTACACGAAATATTTTACACAAATCACTCCCTGTTTTTATAAAACGAGCTAATGTTCTCTAGATAGCAAGTATCGTATTACTATCCCAATTAATAAAATTATAAAGAAACTCAGAGTAATTACTAAACTCCTTTCTAACCTATGCCCTGTTTCCTCAAGTTCTTTTATATCTCTCCTCACTTCCTCTAAACCTTTCATAGCCTTCTCCATTTCATTTTGACTGTTTTCTATCTCTCTTGACAACTCTCCCAATTCTTTGTTATAAGTGTACCTTGATATTACCTCTC
>Ga0190304_1000502_pt1 | contig 18389 bp, 19 predicted proteins | sample 48700712_MG_FD_161670 | JGI IMG/M metagenome (GOLD analysis project Ga0190304, IMG submission 161670) | Hydrothermal vent sediment bacterial communities from Southern Trench, Guaymas Basin, Mexico - 4870-07-1--2_MG | ecosystem: Environmental > Aquatic > Marine > Hydrothermal vents > Sediment ...
TGGAAAAAGCTCAGAAACCGCTCGCTTGAGAAGGTGTTCGCCAGCTGGGGTAGGATGTTGATATGCAAAGTTTATAAAATGAGGAAGGCAGTGGTGGTGGATAAAAGACTTGCCCATCTCTATTCCAAAACGATTCCTACAGATTCTAAAACCGTTGAAGTATTATGATCAAAGCTCAAAGGGGGGCGATAAGGGGATAAAGTGGGCCTTCTCGAAAGGAGCAAAAGAAGTCCTGCCTTTATCCTTTTGGGATAACCCAAGAGAATTTATACAGGCCTTCCCTCAACTTAGGATCATAAAAGATTCCCTTACGCGAAAGGTCACCATAATTTCTTTACCCACAGGCGCTTTTTTGGTGAAAGATTACAAGATAAAGGGACGAGGGGAAGTGTTGAAGTATCTCCTCGTCCCCTCAAGGGCTCAGAGGGAGTGGGTGATGGGCATCGTTGCTCGAAGAAAGAGAGTCCCTATTCCTTCGCCCCTCGCTATGGGAGAGAGGAGAAAGTGGGGGATACTGAAGGAAGCCTTTTTTGTGGCCGAGGCCATTGTGCCCTCGATCCCCTTCACAGAGCTATCGCGAACTGAGATCGAAGGAGTTTATTTCCCCAAAGCAGCCCAGTTACTCAGGAGGATGCATCAAGCGGGCATATTCCATAAGGATCTGCACGCGGGGAACATCTTGGTACAGAAGGAGAGAAGGGAGCTCTTCTTGATAGACCTTCACAGATCTACTTTCTCGAGAACGATCCCGGAGAGAAAACGAATATGGAACATCGCTCAACTCTTCCTCTCTTTGGAAGGCAAGCTTTCCCGGGAGAGCAAGCGGTCTTTCCTTGCCATTTACAATGAGGGTGGGGATCTACTGAGGGGAGATTATGAGGATATACTGAAAAAGATAGAGAAAATCGAGAGGAGGATATGGTACCGCCACATGAGGAGCAGGACGAAGCGGTGTCTGAAGAACAGCACCGGTTTTTACACCCTGAAAGGCGATGGATGGAAGGTATGGGCGAGGAGGGAATGGGAGGTGGGGGACCTCTTTGAAATCATGAAGGCTCATGAGGCGATCATGAGGGGTGAGGCGGAAGGGCTGATAAAGAGGGATCGTCGCACCGCCATCTCCTCTGTGGACTTTCGGGGAAGGAGGATATACGTGAAGGAGTTCATCTACCCGAATCTTAAAGAGAGATTAAAGGACACCTTCAGAGGTGTCAAAGGTCTTAAGGCGTGGATTGGTGGTAACGGGCTTCTGGTGCGGGGGGTGGATGTGGGGCCTGTGGCCTTTCTCCTCCAGAGGAGGGGCCTTCTCCCCTCGAAGGCCTTCCTCTTTATGAGCGCTGATGAGGGATATAGGGACCTGAAGGAGATGATAAGCTCAGCTGAAGGATCGCTTCCCAAGAAGAAGTTCCTCGAAAAGCTCGCAGATTTTATTGTCCTCCTCTTCGAGAGGGGGATCGTCCACAGGGACCTTAAGGCCAGAAACATCCTGGTCGCTGAGAGAGGGGGGGGCTGGCGGTTTTCGCTGACGGACTGGGAAGATGTAAGGTTCCGGAGGAGGGCTTCAAGGAGAGACGTAATAAGGGCGCTGGTCCAGTTGAACACCTCGATCCCCCTCTCTCTGGTGGGCTGGAGAGATCGCGTTTACTTTTTGGGGAGATTTCTCGACTCTCTGGGGGAAGGAGACAGGACTTCCTTCTACAAGGAGATAGCGGAGTCGAGCGAGAAGAGGGGTTATGACGAATCCTGAAAGAGGAGGGCGGAGACCTCCCGGATCCTTTCGAGGCCCTTTATCTCCAGGGGAAAGAGGGGGAGGATGACTAAGTCGAGTTTCTCCCCATATCTGGCCTTAAGGAAGGAGAGGTATCCCTCCTGCATCTCCTTTCTGCGCCTGTGAAAATCGCAGTCCGCCTCCCGGATGTAATGGTTTACGATGAGGTATCCCGCCCGAAGGCCATGGTCCTCCAAGTCCTTGATGATCCTTTCCGTCTGTCTCACCCCCAGGGCCTCAGGGATGGTTACCACGATATACTCCACTTTGGATCGATCCCTGATGAAGGAGGCGATTTCCCGGGAGAGCTCCTCCCACCCGGAGATGATCTCAAGCAGCGACCGCTTCCCCCGCCGAAGCCTCACGGCCTCCTTCGCCTTCTCCACGTAACTGTAGAGATTCAGGTAGAACTTCGTGGCCCCTTCAAGGTGGCGCAGGAAGAGCTCGGGCAGATGAAGGAGCTTCAGCGTGTGCCCTGCAGGGGCCGTATCCCATATCACCACCTCATATTCTCCTCTCTTCACCAGCTCCACGATGTAATAGAGCATGTACTCCTCTTCGATCCCCGGGGCACTTCCGATGTAATTGAGGACAAAGTCATACTCCAGATCGGCAAAGGAGGAGACTACCTCATATATCTCCGGACCAAACCGCTCTTTCCAGCGGGAAAGGATCACCTCACCGGATATCTCCAGGGCCCAAAGGCCCTCTTTCCCTGGTATCTCAGTGACCATATCCCCAACCTCGATCTCGAATATATCGGACAGAGAGGGGGTAGGGTCGCTGGAGATGATGAGCGTCCTTTTGCCCTCCTCGGCCATCCTCAGGGCGATGGCTGCAGCGCAGGTGGTCTTTCCCACCCCTCCCTTGCCGCCCACCATGATGAGCTTCTTGTCCCCCTGAAGGAGCCCAGAAAGTCCCATTCTTTACCCCAATAGAAGGAAATAAGCGGCGCTCACGGCCCAGCAGTAAGGGGCGAACAGATAGAACTTACCTCTCCTTATCAGGCCGAGCAGGAACTTGAGGGCCAGGTATCCGCTCAAGGCGGATACGATGATCCCCGCCCCGAAGGCCCCCAGGGCGGACTGGGGGAGGGTGAAGAAGTCCCTCGCCTTAAACAAGGTGGCCCCTCCGATGGCCGGTATGGCGAGAAGAAAGGAGAACTCCCCGGCCCATTCCCTTTCAAGGCCCAAGAAGAGGGCTGCCGATATGGTCGCCCCTGAACGGGATATCCCGGGAAGGATGGCAGCGGCCTGAAAGACCCCTACCGTGACGGCCCTCCATATGCCGGTCTCCTCAGGTCCCCTATCTCCCTTCTTCACATAGCGGGTCGACCATAACATCATACCCGTTATGGAGAGCATGGCCCCGGCCACTCCCCCTGAGGAGAAGATCTCCTCCGCCCTCGACTCGAGAAAAAGCCCACTGATCCCTATGGGGACGCTCCCAACGATTATGAGGGCTATTTTCCTCCCCTCCTCACTGAGGAAGCCCGTAAGGATCCCCTTTATCGCCTGGCGGAAGACGACGAGGATGGCCATAAGTGTGCCCATGTGTACGGCCACATCGAAGAGCACGTGGGGACCTTCCCACCTCAGGACTTCCTGAAGGATGGTCAGATGGCCTGAACTGCTAACGGGTAGGAACTCGGTAATCCCCTGAAGCAGACCCAAAAGGGCGCCTTCCCAGAGCTCTATTCCTCTCCCTCCTTTCCTTCATCCCCTCAAGGATGGAGTAGGGGAGGTTCATGTCGCCATATCCCACCCCGATATCGACCCCCTCCCTCACCTTCCCATGGTAATCGGTCCCCCCGGTTATCACCAGGTCATACCTTCGGGCGAGGTCCCTGTAAAGGGCCATCTGTTCCGGGGTGTGATCGGGATAAAATACCTCTATCCCTTCCAAGCCCGCATCCTTCAGTTCCCTTACGAGACGCTCGAGAGACTCTTCATCCAGGTTCAGGGTGAAGGGATGGGCAAGCACAGCGATCCCTCCCGCCCGGCGGATGAACTCTATCGCCTCCGAGGGAGGGAACCTGAACTTCTCCACATAGGCGGGGCCACCCTTACGCAGGAAGCGCTCGAAGGCCTCATCGACGTCTCTGACATACCCCTTTTTGACCAGGAGCTGGGCGAAGTGGGGGCGGCACACCTGCCCGTCGGAAGCGAGGGCCCTGACCTCCTCGAGGCTCACCCTGATCCCGAGCTCGTTCAACCTCTTGACCATCCTTTCGTTCCTCTCGGCCCGGGCCCTCTGGACCACCCTGAGCCGCTCGTTGAGCTCCTCGTTCTCCGGGTCGATGAAATAACCGAGCAGATGCATAGTCCCCCCGGAGAAATCGACGCTCAGCTCCACCCCCTCTACCACCTCCAGACCTATCCTCCTCCCCTCCTCCAAGGCCTCCCTGACCCCTCGAGTGGTGTCGTGATCGGTTATGGCCACCGCCGCAAGCCCTTTCTCCTTTGCATAATTGACCACCTCCTTAGGGCGGAGGGAACCATCAGAGGCAGTGGTGTGGATGTGAAGGTCCACCCTTCTCATCTGACCCCCCAGAGAATGTCCTTAAGTCCCATGGCCCAGGAGGGAAAAGGGACCGGGGTGAAGGATAGGAAGAAGATCGCCAGAGTTATGGCGCCCACAAACCTCCTCTTGCCGTCAAGGGGCGTGAAGTCGTCCAGGGGGGGAGGATGCCGGTAGCCGATGAAAAGGAGCAAGACCACCAGGAGGAGCCACCCGAAGTTGTAGATCAGGCAGATGAGTACGGCCGTCAGGATGGTCATCCGAAAGATGATCCTGCTGTACCGCCCGAAGAGGGAATATACGATGTGTCCCCCATCAAGTTGCCCAGCAGGAAGGAGGTTCAGGGCGGTCACAAAGAGCCCCACCCAACCAGCATATGCGATGGGGTGGAGGATGACGTCCTTGCTGGAGGGAAGCTCCCCTAAGGTCAGCCTCTGGATGAAGGCGAAAAGTGGGGGGTTACCCAGCCGGATGGTCTCCTTGGGGAGCTGGGAGACGTCCACCACCCGGGAATGCAGCAGTCCCACAACAATAGCGGGTATCGCCACACAGAGTCCGCTGAGGGGGCCTGCCGCCCCTATATCGAGAAGGGCCCGTCTATGGGGAATGGGGCTCTTCGTCCTTATCACCGCCCCCAGCGTGCCAAAGGGGGGGAGGGGAAAAGGGATGAAGTAAGGCAGGGTCGCCTTCACCCCGTGGTACCTGCTCGCCAGGTAGTGACCCATCTCATGGGCGAGGAGGATGGAGAGCAAAGAGGCCGAATAGATTACCCCTCCGACAAAAAGGGTGGATGCAACGGTCAGGAAGAAGAGAAGCAGGTGGGGGAAGACCGATCTCATCCCTACTTTCTCTTGTGCCTCATGCGGGCGAGCAACTTCTTGTGCTTGTGCTTCCTCATCTTCTTTCTGCGTTTCTTCAAAACACTTCCCATCCCTTTTGCCTCCTTCTGATCGAGTTTAGTTCGAAAAAATATGATATTTCTTTGGTGCCCAAAACGGAGGGAATACACTACAATAAGCCTCATTAAGTGTCAAGGGGCGCTGTTGAAAAACATCAAGATATATGGTATGTTACAAAAAATGGGAAGGGTCACCCCTCCAAAAAGGGTGTTTTTCATCGAGAAGTGGCTCGAAGGATAGAGGGAAGGATCGGTGAGCGCCTCATGGAGATCTACCGGAGACTCTACGGGCGCTTTGGCCCGCAGGGGTGGTGGCCCGCCGATGGCCCCTTTGAGGTGATAGTGGGGGCAATCCTCACCCAGAACACCGCCTGGCGGAACGTGGAGAGGGCGATAGAGAACCTGAAGGGGGAAGGGCTGCTTGATCCCTGGGCCTTGCTGAAGGTGGATGAGGAGGAGCTGGCCGCCCTGATAAGGCCAGCGGGTTACTACAACGTGAAGTCCAAGCGCCTTAAGGCCTTCATCAGGTACTTTTGCGAGAAGTATCAGGGAGATCTGGGAAAGATGTTCGGAAGGCCCCTTCCCCAGCTGAGGGAGGAGCTCCTAAAGGTAGATGGGATAGGCCCTGAGACCGCGGACAGCATCCTCCTTTATGCGGGAGGGAGGCCGGTATTCGTGGTGGATGCATACACGAGAAGGGTTCTCGGCCGGCATCAGATCATCGGGGAGGAGGCGACCTACCAGGAGGTCCAGGAGCTCTTCATGGAGAACCTCCCCCAGGATGTGGAGCTTTTCAAGGAGTATCACGCCCTCTTCGTGAGGCTGGGGAAGACCTATTGCAGGCCTAAGCCCCTCTGTGAAGGTTGTCCTCTGGAGGATGAAGGAGCCCTATCTTGAAAAGAGGGTAAGGAGACTGGTGGGGAAGGCGATCCACGAGTATCGCCTCCTTGAGGACGGAGATCGGGTACTGGTGGCCCTCTCGGGGGGGAAGGACAGCGTGGTCTTGCTCAAGGTCCTCTGCGATCGCCTCAGGTATGTGCCGATAAGCTATGAGCTGAAGGTCCTCACAGTGGATCTCGGGTTCGGGGGACTCGATACGGACGGCTTGAGGGAATTCGTCGAGGCACAGGGATGCGAGTTCATCCTGAAGAGGACCGAGATCGGTCCCAGGGCCCATCGGGCAGGCGGATCGGAGACCCCCTGTTTTCTCTGCTCCCGCTGGAGGCGGAAGGTATTCTTCGAGACGGCCTCAGAGCTGGGCTGCAACAAGCTGGCCCTGGGGCACAACAGGGACGATATCATTGAGACCTTCCTCATGAACGTGCTCTACTGCGGGGAGATCAGCACCATGGTGCCGCGTCAGGAGCTCTTCGGCGGGAGGCTCACCGTCATAAGGCCCCTGGCCCTCCTGGATGAGGAGAAGATCAGGGCCTATCTCAAGCTTCACCGACTGCCTGAGTTTCAGGACCGCTGTCCCACACGGGAAGGAACGAAAAGGAGAGAGATCAAGCACCTGATAGGTCAGCTCCACAGGATGGACAAGAGGATAAAGGGAAATATCTTTCATGCCCTGAGCAACGTCCGGCTGGAGTATCTCCTGGATGGGAGGCGCCATGGTTAAGGTCATAATGCTTTTGAGTGCTGCCCTCCTCATCATCTCTCACTGCAGGGCCGCCGAAAAGGGTGAGGAGGCCTTCCGGGAGGAGCGCGAGAGGATGGTGAAAGAGCAGATTAAGGCGAGGGGGATCGACGATCCCAGGCTCCTTTCCGCCATGGGGAAGGTGCCCCGGCACCTTTTTGTCCCCCCTGAATATCGGGACAGCGCCTATGAGGATCGTCCCCTCCCCATCGGGCACGGTCAGACCATTTCCCAGCCTTACATCGTCGCCCTCATGACCCATCACCTCCAGTTGAAGCCGACCGATAGGGTCCTGGAGATAGGGACGGGTTCGGGCTATCAGGCGGCAGTGCTTGCGGAGCTCGTAAAGGAGGTCTACACGATTGAGATCATCCCAGAGCTGGCCAGGGAGGCCTCTGAGCGTCTGAAGGAGCTCGGATATGAGAACGTCCACGTGAAGTGTGGCGACGGGTTCTTTGGGTGGCCGGAGCATGCCCCCTTTGACGCCATCATCATCACCTGCGCTGCCCCCGAAGTCCCCTCGAGGCTCGTGGATCAACTGAGGGAAGGGGGAAGGATGATACTGCCCTTGGGGGCAGATCCCTTCTACCAGACCCTCACCCTCATCACCAAACGGGACGGGAAACTCGAGAAGAGGAGGATCACGGGGGTGGTCTTCGTTCCCATGATCGGCGAGATCGAGAAGAGGAGGCGGTAGTGGGGGAGAGGAAGGTGAGGATATGTGTGATCGATGGGCAGGGAGGAGGGATAGGGAGTGCGGTGGTCAAGCGGATAAAGGAGGCCTTTGAGGAGAGGGTGGAGATCATCGCCCTGGGGACCAATGCCATTGCCACCTCCGCCATGATGAAGGCGAAGGCGAACAGGGGGGCAAGCGGCGAAAGCGCTATCGTCTGGATGGCCCCTAAGGTGGACGTGATCATAGGGCCGATAAGCATCATCATGCCCAATGCGATGATGGGGGAGGTGACCCCGAAGATGGTGGAGGCGATATCGTCAAGCCCTGCCCTGAAGATATTTTTGCCCCTCACCCAGGAGCGGGTCCATATCCTGGGGGTGAGGGGCCAGCCCTTGCCCCATTACTTAGAGGAGCTCGTCACCAAGGTGCTCAAGGAGGCGATAGATGTGTGAGGCCAACGTCTACCTGGAGAGGGACGGTGAGGAGGAGCTGGTTCTGGAATCGGTCTATCTGATAAGGCCTGAGGGTGAAAGGCTCTTTCTGGTGAACATCTTCGGAGAGCAGAAGCTCTTGAGGGCGACCTTCAAGCTCCTCGACTTCACCGAGGACAAGATCATCCTGAAGGAACGGAAGGGGTGAGCGAACCCCTGTGGGCCTCAAGGTAGTAAGAGGGATCGGCGAGCCTCTTTGCAGAACGCAGCATCTTGAGCAGGGCCCTTAACGGAAAGCCCTTAAGCCAGGCCAGAAAACCCTCCCCTATTAGCCGATATTTGGAGTAGGGAAGGCGGTAGAGGGAGCAGAACTCCTCGTAGAAGGAGGAGAGGGGGAGTCGGGTCGGAAGGACCGCATGGGCTATGTCGAAGAGGCGGTAATCCCTTGTGATCAGGCGGGATTCCATCTCGCGGAAGAGCTCCGTTCCCGGCAGGGGGGTCAGCACCGAAAAGGTGGGCGTCTTTATCCTCCGGGATAGCACGTATTCCTTGAGGAGACGGAAGTCCTCGAGGGAGAAGTCAGGGTCCACGATGAAGGAGGCCCAGACATCGATCCCCAGTCCCTGAAGGAAGGAGAGGGCCTGGTCGTTGTTCCTTACCGTGTTCCCCTTCCTCAAGCTCTTCAAATCCTCATCCCTCACTTTCTCAAAACCGATGAAGACTCCCTTTAGGCCCACCTCCTTCCAGAGTCTGATCAGCTCCGGATGGCGGACCACAGAGTCGCTCCTCGCCTGAAAGGTGTACCTCTTCCTCACCCTGTTCTCTTTCAGGAGGAGGGCGATCCTTTCGGCCCGGTCCGGATCCAGCAGGAAGTTGTCGTCCACGAAGAGGACGAAGGGCTCTTCGAGGGTGAAGATCTCCTCCAGGACCCTCTCCGGGCTCTTCGCCCGGTACTTCCCGTGAAAGAATTCCCAAACGCTGCAGAAGGAGCAGTGGAAGGGACAGCCCCTTGAGGTCTCCAGCAGCGCCAGGGGACGCTGAAAGCCCATGTAATAGCCCGCCCCCTTGGGCCTGATCCTCTTGGGGAAGGGAAGTCGGTCGAGGTCATCGAGGAGGGGCCTCGGGGCAGTAAGGACCTTTCCGTCTCTGCCGGTTATGGCCAGTCCCTTCACCTCCTTCAGTCCTCTTCCCTCCTTCAGGGCATCGAGCAGTTCCCTGCCGGTCTCCTCCCCTTCCCCTATCACCACTGCGTCTATCTCCTTTGGGAAGTCAGGCCAGGCCATTGAGGCATGGTTCCCCCCGACGAAGACGAAGATCTCCTTCCTGTAGTGCTTTATCCCCTTAGCGATCTCTACAACCGGGAAGTGGCCAACGGAATAGGAGCAGCTTATCCCACATGCATCAGGGGAGAAGGACTTGAGCTCTCTGAGGAGGTTCCCCTTTCCTCCTGTCCTCAGATCGAGGAGCCTTACCTCGTGCCCTCCCTCCTCCAGCGCCCCGGCGACCATCTCCAGTCCCAGGGGTTCACCCTTCACCATCTCCCCAAACCCCAGGGCCGCTGCCGGAGGCTCGATGAGCAGGACCCGCATCAGCAGCCTACATCCTGCCGCAGACCCTCACGTTTGTCCTCTCCTCAGGGGGCACGTAATCGATGATGGGCCGGTTATTCACGTACTCTTCCCTCCATACCTTCTCGGCAAGCTCCCCATAACGACGGGCATACTCGTCCATCTGGTCCTTCTTCACGGTGTAGATCTCATCTGCCCCAGGATGGGTGAAATAGGGCTTCACCTCGGCGATGATCTCCCTCATCACGTGAGGGTTGTCGATGATCATGCAGGGACGGAGGTGGTTGGGGTTATGGGGCTGCCGGGCGCGGATGGCACGGAAGAGGGGACTGTTGAGGGCCTCGGCGATGGTGGTGTTGTGGATGTTGTCCGCAGCAATGTGGGTGTAAACGCAGGGCTCGATGTCGCCGTTGGCATTGATGTGCATGTAACGTCTGCCCGCCGCGATGCAACCCTCCACATATGGCCCGTCGTTCCAGAAGTCGAGGACGAAGATCGGCCTGGAGTTCCTTATCGCTATCACCTGTTTGCGGAGGTGATTTCTCTGTTCGGGGGTCACCATCAGGGAGAAGTCCGCCATCCCGTTCACCGGGATGTAGAGGAAGTACATCTGGGCGAAGGAGCCGAGCTCTATCATCCTGTCGATGAACTCATAAGATGAGACCACCTCCACGTTCTGGCGCGTCACCGTGGCGGAGGTTCCGATGATCACCCTCTCCTCCCGCAGATAATCGAAGGCCTTCATGATCTTCTTATAAACCCCTTTGCCCCTCCACTCATCGGTCTCCTTTTCATTCCCTTCTATGCTTATGACTATCGCCACATTGCCGAGCTCAGAGAATCGCCTTGCCTTCTCCCTGGTCATAAGGGTGCCGTTGGTGTAAATCTGGAAGAAGATATCGGGGTGCCTCTCCAGCATGCTGAAGAGATGGGGGTAAAGCAGGGGTTCTCCTCCGAGGATGGTCACAAAGTAGATCCCCAGCTCCTCACACTCATTCAGGATCCTGTCCACCACCTCGAACTCCAGCTCCGGCTTCAGGCCGTAACCGAGGGTGTAACAGCCCTTGCACCGCAGGTTGCACTTCATGCTAGGACTGAGGATGAGGATGAAAGGAGGACGATAGCCGTGCTCCTGTTCGAAGGCGTCCCTCTTCTTACCCCCCTGAAACCAGGCGTTGTTGAAAAGCGTTTGAAACAGCCGGACCTGGTTCTTGTAAGGGAGGTAGTTGATGACACGATAAAAAAGTTCCTTTGCCGGATGATCCGTCTGGATGAACTCCCTTATCTTGGCGATGGACCTCTTTACTTCAGGGTCAGAAGTGAGCTTTTCGGCAAGGTGGGTCATCTGGATGAGACGGGCATCGTTTACCCTTTTCAACAGGGAGACAATCTGTTCTATTATCTTTCTTGTAGCGTAATCCTTTACCCTTTCAACCCATTCCATCTTTCCCCTCCTTTCAAAAAGGATGAGTTAATCCAGGGGTCATTTAAATAATAGTTGATGATCCTTCCCTTTGCAAGGAGAAAAAATTTTTGAGCTTGATTTTTAACGGAAAAGTACTAATATTTTTCAATAACGGAAAAGGAGGCGGTAATGGCGCGTAGGGAGAAATCAAGTTACATGATCAAATCGGTGGTCAACGCCCTTGACCTCCTTGAGGAGCTGAGCAGTGAGGGGCGGGAGCTGGGGGTGACGGAGTTGAGCAGGCGCCTGAACCTTCACAAGAACAACGTCTTCAGGCTCCTGGCAACCCTGGAGTCGAAGGGTTATGTGGAGCAGAACAAGGAGACGGAGAACTATCGTCTCGGACTGAAGAGCCTGGAGCTTGGCCAGAGCTATATTCGACAGATGAGCCTCATAAAGCAGGCCCGTCCGATACTGGAGCAATTGGTCAACCGGTGTAATGAAAACGCGGGCCTGGGCATAATCCGACAGGGCTCGGTGGTCTATCTCGATGTGGTGGAGGCCAAGAGAGTGGTGAGGGTGGCCTGCAGGGTGGGCTGGAGGCTCCCTCCTTACTGTGCTGCCATAGGGAAGGTCCAGCTCGCCTTCAAATCGGAGACGGAGCTGGAGCGAAGCGTAAACTGGGATGAGATGAAGGCCTTCACCAAGAACACCATCACCGATAAGGAGACCTTCCTGAAGCATCTTGCCGAGATAAGAAAGAAGGGGTACGCCATCGACAATGAGGAGTATGAGGAGGGTGTCAGGTGTGTGGCGGCTCCGGTCTGGGACTACACGGGAAACGTGGTCGCGGGGATATCGGTCTCCGGACCCGTCTTCAGGATGACGGACAAGAGGATAGAGGGGGAGATCATCCCTGCTGTCAAGGAGGCAGGGATCACCCTCTCTAAACGCCTCGGTTATGGAGGCTGAGGCATCAAACCCCCTGATCTTTCCCCTTGACGTCTCCCCCGGAGAGTTGTCCAGGTGGCTCGGCCTGTTGAAGGACTGGGTCTGGGGGTTCAAAGTGGGGAAGGAGCTCTTCACCGAGGGGGGACCTCAGGTGGTGGAGAAGATAAGGGAGGAGGGGGGGAGGGTCTTTCTTGACCTGAAGTATCACGACATCCCCAACACGGTGGCCGGGGCCGCCCGCGCAGCTACAAGACTTAAGGTGGAGATGTTCGACCTTCACGCCCTGGGAGGCCAGGAGATGATGAGGAGGGCGGTTGAGGCCTGTAGGGAGGAGGCTGAACGCCTGGGAGTGGTCCCCCCGAAGGTCCTGGCGGTGACGATCCTCACCAGCCTGAGGGATCGGGATCTGGAGGAGATCGGGATAGGAGGGAGGGTCAGGGATACGGTGGCCCGCTTAGCCCTTCTCGCCCGCAAGGCAGGGGTTGACGGGGTGGTGGCCTCCCCTCAGGAAATAGAGGTCATAAGGGCCGAATGCGGCGAGGGCTTTCTCATCGTCACCCCGGGGGTGAGGCCGAAGGGGATGGCCCGTCATGATCAGTCGAGGGTCCTTACCCCCGGGGAGGCAGTGAAGGCAGGGGCTGATTTTCTCGTGGTAGGGCGTCCGATCCGAGAGGCGGAGGACCCGGTATGGATGGCCCAGGCGATCCTCGCCGAGGTCAGGGAAGCAAGGGTTCGATCCTCCTGAGGTCCTCCCAGGTGTCCACCCCTCCGGGGTGTCCGGGCACGGGCACTGCCTTTATCCGGTAGCCGTTCTCCAGGACCCTCAACTGTTCGAGCTTCTCTTCCTCCTCCAGGGGGGAAGGAGGAAGGCGGGTTATCATCAGGAGGAAATCCCTCCGGTAGGCGTAAAGGCCTATGTGTTTCCAGTGGACCCCCTCCCTCACCTTACCCGGGTTATCACGGGAGAAGGGGATCGGGGCACGGGAGAAATAGAGGGCGTAACTCTCATGGTCCAGGACCACCTTCACCACGTTGGGGTCATCGAGCTCCTCCTCCCGAAGGGGTGCGACCAGGGTGGTTACCTGAATCCCTTCTGTCTGCGAGAAGGGGGCAATGGCCTTATCGATGTATGCCGGATCTATCAGGGGCTCATCTCCCTGGAGGTTCACGATCACATCCGCATCTATCCGTGTTGCCACCTCGGCCACCCGGTCCGTCCCGGAGGGATGAGCGGGGGAAGTGAGAACGGCCCTTCCCCCGAATCCTTCCACCCGATCCAGGATCCTGGGGTCGTCGGTGGCGACGATCACATCGTCGACGGAGGAGGCACGGGCCCTCTCATAAGTGTACTGGATGAGGGGCTTCCCCCTTATCTCGATGAGGGGTTTTCCGGGCAGGCGCTCCGAGGCGTATCGGGCCGGGATGATGAGGACGACTCGGAGGGGCAAAACCTACTCTACCTCAATCTTGGAGAGCTCCTCCCCCTTTTCCTCACGCAGATGTTCTATCCTCTCCTCTAAGAGGGACTTGAAGGCCTCAAGCACCTCGATCCGGGCGTTGGTCAGGTGTCGCCAGAAAGGGGTATCCTTTGTCCTCGCCTCCGTCATCTTCTGGTAGGCGAAGGCAAAAGGACAGATGATCGGGACCATCTTGGGCTTAGCCCGCCTCTTCCGCGCCTCTTTGGCCATCTTCCTTCCCTCCTCCAAACCTTATTATAAGCCTCTTTCCCTCTATCTTTGCCCCCTTGGAGGGCAGCCGGGCGATGTTCCTCGGCAGGAGGATATGGCGCCTGAAGGCGCCCATCTCGATTATCAGCTCCTCCCCCCTCCTTCTCAACTCCACCTCCTTTTTGGTGATAAAGGGGAGTTTCACCTCCAGTTGATAGTATCCGTCTTTTTTGGAGAACTCGTAGGGCCTCTCGGCATAGAAGACCTGAGCGGGGTCCTTATCCCCGTAAAGCTCCTTTCCCATCTCCTCCAGGGCCTTCTTCCCCACCACCTCTTCGCGGAAGAGCCCAATGGAGAAGACCGGGATGGGGGAGAAGTACCCCCTGATGGTGGAGAGGTATCCCTGATGGAGCCTCTCCCACCGGCTGAGGAAGCCATCACCGCCGGAGGGGAAGAGCTTGTTCACTATCACCCCGTCCACCCCGAGGCCATAGAGGGAGAAGTAGAGAAAGGCCCTCTGGGTCTCCTTTATCACTATCTTCTCCGGGTTGGTCACCAGCCTCACCGAGGTGACCTTGGGGTCGGTCAGCAACTGTTGCACCCCCTCGAGTTGATCGAAGAGGGCCTCTATGGAGTCGAATTGGCTTTCCCCTGGCAATGGAACGTTGTAGACCCTCTCCACCACCGGCCGGACCAGCTTGGTGATCCTCTTCTCCAGCTTGAAGAACTTCTTCATGTACCATTCGAAGATGGTGGGCAGGCTCACGAAACGTATCGATTCCCCTGTGGGAGCGCAGTCGAGGATGATCAAGTCATACTTCTCCTTTCTGGCGTAGCTGTTCACGTAAAGCAGGCCGCTTACCTCCTCCGTCCCCGGGAGGATGGCCAGCTCTTCGGCCAGCACCTCCTGCAGCCCGGCGGAGCGGAACAGGGAGGCCACATAATGGTGGACCTCATGCCAGTGGCGCTCGATCTCCTCCTGGACGTCTATCTCCTGGATCCAGAGGTTGGGGGCCACCTTGAAGGGGAGGCCCTTCTTCAGGTCCATCAGGTCCTTGTCTACATCGAAGGCATCGGCCAGGCTGTGGGCACTGTCCAGGGAGAGGACGATGGTCCTGTATCCCCTCCGGGAGGCTAAGAGGCCGGTGGCTGCTGCCGTCGATGTCTTTCCCACCCCTCCTTTTCCGGCGAAAAGAATGACCCGCATTTTCCCCCTTACCCCTTGTCCAGGGCGATCTCCACCACCTCGTCCATCCGCTGGACGAACTTGAACTCGAGCCCCTCCTTCACGTGATCGGAGAGCTCCTCTAAGTCCTTCTCGTTCTTCTTCGGGAGGATGATCGTCTTGATTCCGGCTCGCTTTCCCGCAAGCACCTTCTCCTTTATCCCCCCCACGGGGAGCACCTGCCCCCTCAGGGTGATCTCACCGGTCATCGCCACATCGCCCCTCACCGGGCGATTGGTCAGGAGGGAGGTGAGGGCGATGAACATGGCTATTCCTGCCGAGGGGCCGTCTTTGGGGATCGCCCCCGCAGGGACGTGGATGTGGATGTCTGACTTGAGGTAGAAGTCCTCCTCTATCCCCAGCTCCTTCGCCTTGGAGCGGACGTAACTTAGGGCGGCCTGGGCCGATTCCTTCATCACCTCTCCCAGCTGGCCGGTGAGGGTGAGGCCTTTCTCTCCCTTCATCCTGGTGGCCTCAACGAAGATGATGTCACCCCCCGTAGGGGTCCAGGCCAAGCCCGTCGCCACCCCCGGGTAGCACGTCCTTTCGGCTACCTCCGGATAGAACTTCTCGGGCCCGAGGAACTTGTGGAGGTCCTCTGCCTTTATGACCCTCTTCCCCTCCTTCCCCTCCGCCACCTCCTTGGCCACCGCCCGACAGATGGCGGCGATGTTCCTTTCCAGGTTCCTCACCCCGGCCTCCCGGGTATAGGAGTTTATGATCCCGAGGATCGCCTCGTCCTCAAACTCTATGTGCTCTGGGGTGAGGCCGTGCTCCTCGAGCTGCTTGGGGATGAGGTGCCTTTTGGCGATCATCAGCTTCTCATCGTCGGAATATCCGGGAAGCTCCAGCACCTCCATCCTGTCCTTCAGGGCAGGGGGGACCGTGTCCAGGATGTTGGCCGTGGTGATGAACATCACCTTGGAGAGGTCGAAGGGGACGTCTATGTAGTGATCGGAGAAGGCGTGGTTCTGCTCGGGGTCAAGGACCTCAAGGAGCGCCGACGAAGGGTCTCCCCGGAAGTCGGTTCCGATCTTGTCCACCTCATCGAGCATGAAGACCGGATTGTTGCTCCCGGCCCGCTTTATCCCCTGGATGATCCTGCCCGGAAGGGCCCCCACGTAGGTGCGGCGGTGCCCCCGGATCTCCGCCTCGTCCCTCACCCCTCCCAAGGAGATGCGGACGAACTTGCGGCCCATGGCCCGGGCGATCGACTTCCCCAGGGAGGTCTTCCCCACCCCAGGGGGGCCGACAAAGCAGAGGATGGGACCCTTCATGTCCTTCTTCAGCTTCCTTACCGCCAGGTACTCGAGGATCCTCTTTTTGACCTTCTCCAGGTTGTAGTGGTCCTCGTCGAGGATCCTGGAGGCATTGGCGATATCAAGGTTGTCTTCAGTGCTTTTGGACCAGGGGAGCTCTATGAGCCAGTCAAGATAAGTCCTCGCCACCGTGTACTCAGCAGAGGCAGGGGGCATCTTTGAGAGCCGATCGAGCTCCTTCTCCGCTGCCTTCTTCGCCTCAGGGGGCATTCCCGCCTTCTCTATCTTCTCCTTCAGCTCCCTGAGCTCGGCGGTATGGTCATCCGTCTCTCCGAGCTCCCTCTTTATCGCCTTAAGCTGTTCCCTCAGGTAGTACTCTCGCTGGGCCTTGTCTATGTCCTCCTTCACCTGGGACTGGATCTTGTTGCCCAGCTCCATTATCTGGACTTCCCGGGTGAGGATGAAGTGGGTCTTGTTGAGGCGCTCCTTGACGTTCAGCAGCTCCAGCACCTCCTGCTTCTCGGAGGTGTTGATATTCAGGTTGGCGACGATCAGGTCCGCCAGCACCCCGGGCTCCTTCACGTTTATCACTATGTTCTTCAGCTCATTGTTCAGGTAAGGGGCAAGCTCCACCGCCTTCTGAAAGAGGCCCTTCAGGTTCCGGACCAGCGCCTCCACCTCCACGTCGTAGGTCTCCTCAACGGGCAGGACCTCGACCTCGGCCAGGTAGTAGGGATCCGCCTGCAGGTAACGGACGATCCTGATCCTCTCCAGCCCCTGGACGATCACCCTCTGTGTGCCGTCCAGCTCCCTGACCACCCTCACCAGATGGGCTGCTACCCCCACCCGGTAGATCTCGTTGGGCTTCGGGTCCTCGACCTCGGAGCTGTGCTGGGTGACGACGCCGATGACCCTGTTTCCCTCCATCGCATCGTCGATCAGCTTGACCGACTTCTTCCTCCCCACCATTATGGGGAGGATGAGCTCTGGGAAAAGGACGGTCCCCCGAAGGGGCAATATGGGGAGCTGCTTAGGGATCGGCTTCTTCTCCTTCTTCTCTCGGGGGATGAATATCATCCTTCCGTTTCTCCCTTTTTATCTTCGGCAAATTTAATCCACCACTAAAATAATCATGCCCCTTTTACCTGTCAACTTGACCTGTAGATCGCTCAAAAGGAAGAGGCCCAGTATTCCCTGATCTTTCCCAGGACTATCTTGGGGATGTCCTCCTTGTTCTTCACGCTGTAAAGGGAAATGTTCTTCCGCTTCTTTGTGCCCTCCATGAAACGGGCCGTGTGGACGTTATGGCCGAGGTGCACGGCAGTCACCCGGTTGTCTATCCTGTTAAAGAGCTCGATCAGCTTCTCCAGGTTCGTGATCTGCATGTCGGTGATGATGAAGATATCCGAGCGCTCTGCCTGGGAAAGGAGGAAGAGGATATCATCGAGGTCAAGGGCCGTCCCACCACCGAAATAGCGGCATATGGCCCGATATATCCGCTCCTTCTCAGTGCAGTAATCCAGTAGAAGCTTGTTCCCGCGGAAGGCGTCACTGAAGTTGTAAACCGCCACCCGGGCATCGTTTTTGAGATAGGCGTTGCAGGCACAGGCAGCCCCGAGGACGGCATACGAAAGCCTCTCCCGGGGGTTGGTCATGCTCCCCGAGGAGTCTATGATGATGAGGCAGTCGGGGGTGCTCTCCAGCTCCCCGTAAACCTCCCCTTCTCTCCTGACCCAGGTCTGGGTCACCCCGGGCATGATCTTCCCGAAGCTGGTCCAGACGTCTATGTCGGCGAAGGGTTTTCCTATCTCCCAGGGGGCATGGGAGTGGGGATGGAGGTCGCCGCTCCGCTCCATGGGGAGCTTGCGTATGGGGAGGGTGTAGTTTTCAGCGAGCTTCATGTAGAAGAGGAGATCGGCGTCTATGGGGTTTCCCGCCCCCCGGCCCATCCCTCCAGAGGCGTAGCCCTTCTCTGCCAGCTCATCCTTCAGGTCCTCCACCGCTTCCTTGAACTCCTGGATGTCCTCGACTGTGGAGGCGAACTCCCTCAACCCCTTATCTATCTCCTCCAGGGAGTAGTTGCTGAAGGAGTGATCGCCCAGGGGGTTCTGGGCCCTCTTCTCTGAGGTGCGCTCCTGCTCTATCTCCTTCTCCAGGATGTCCTCTATCGCCTTGGTGAACTTCTTTATGCTCTCCCTCCACCTCCTCTTCTCGAGGTAGGGGATCCTCACCAGCCTCCTCACCCTATCCTCGTGCCCCGATATCCCGAGGTCCACCCCCCAGATCTCCTGATAGAGGGAGGCGATGACCTCCTGTACCCCTCCCTTCGGCAGGTGGCGATAGAGCTCGGGGATCTTGGTCTCCCTCTCCTTCACGCAGTAG
>Ga0190304_1000510_pt1 | contig 18263 bp, 11 predicted proteins | sample 48700712_MG_FD_161670 | JGI IMG/M metagenome (GOLD analysis project Ga0190304, IMG submission 161670) | Hydrothermal vent sediment bacterial communities from Southern Trench, Guaymas Basin, Mexico - 4870-07-1--2_MG | ecosystem: Environmental > Aquatic > Marine > Hydrothermal vents > Sediment ...
CACCAAGGGTGCTCTGGGAAAAGGGGATACTCTTTGCCATAATGACAGATGCACCTGTTGTGCCCATAAATTACCTTCCCCTCATGGTTGGTCTATCTGTTAAACACGGGCTGAAACACCATGAGGGTGTGAAGGCGATCACAATAAATGCAGCAAAAATATGTGGGGTTGATAAAAGAATAGGAAGGGTGAAGCCAGGATACGATGCAGACATAACAATATATGAAGGTGACCCCTTCACGGTTGAAGGGACATGTGTTGCCACAATCATTGATGGTAAGGTGATGTGGGGAGGGATTAAATAGTATCCATCCCCTGAATAGATTTTACTACATCCTACAAAAGATAAACAATGCGGAGCGTGAAGGTTCTGCGTGCACCTGATACATGTAAAAAGTAAACACCTGGCATCAGTTCTTTATCAAATAGGATTTTATTGTTTCCCCTGTGGAGCAACTGCTCTTTTGAGGTGATAACCCTTCCAGCATTATCAATCAGTTTAATGGAGCAGGGGAAGGCATCAGGGGAATCAAGGTGAACAGAACCTCCGTAATATACTGGATATGTTTTTACAGGGTTTTCCTTATAGACCACACCTGTTGAGGGGTCTGAAAGTTTAAGGCATAAAGCATCCGCATCAGATTCAGATGATACGCTACCTGATATATAGATGTAATTATCAGCGGATACATCCACGCCACCAAAACCTGTTGAATCAATGGGGTAAATATAGGTCCAGAGGGTATCCCCATTCTTATCAAGCCTCTGGACATACCCATTTTGGGTATAATTCACTGTATACCAGTATAGACCTACACTCACATATCCACTGTCGGGTGTCACAGTGATATCATCAGGTGCGTCAGGGAAGTTAGTCCCATAGACCCTCTCCCATTCAGTATTAAGGCTGGAATCAAGTTTTATATAATAAAAATCATGTGTTCCATAGGGAGAATAAGCGTATGTTTTACCCAATATAATAAACCCATTGTCAGGGGTTCTCCTCATGGAGACCATTGCTTCTCCGCCATTTCCACCATAATTCCTTGTCCAGAGGGTATCCCCTGCAGAATCTGTTCTTATAATCCATATGTATGTATTTACCCCTTCATACTCACTTGCACCTATTATATACCCCCCATCTTCCAGCTGGTATATTCCATATCCAGCGCCACTTGAAGTATCGGTTCTTTCGTAGTACCTGTCCCATTCTAAATTGCCCAGACTATCTGTTTTCACAACATAAACATCATTCCTTCCTGATGAACCCGTTGCAATGAACCCACCATCCTTTGTTGTGCTCATTCCGTAGATATAATTGAGATCACTTGAATCCCCAACACCCTTTGCCCATAGTGAATCACCATTGGGAGAAACACGCATTATGAAGAATTGTATGGGGCTCCCTCCTTTTCCTCCAAGGATTAAATCACCATCTGGCATTTCAATTATTGCATTTGCATACTCTTTATTCATATCTTTCCCAAAACCTCGTGTAAATACAGTATCACCATCCGGTGTGATTTTTATCAGGTAGATGTCATAGTATGTGGTGTATGAATGGGTGAGGCCAGCAGCATAGATGTAACCATCATGTGAAACAAGGAGACACCGATAACTATCATCAGCAGGACCACCAACTTGCATCTCCCATAAAACACTCTGGGAAAACAGAAAGAAAAGTGGTAAAAACATAGCCCCTCCTTTTTAATGTGTTATTCAATTTTTGTTCCTGAAAAAATTAAACATAATCCATTGAAACTCAATATAAACAAAATCAACCTGTGACATAAGTGTGTCAATGTACTGGATAATATGACATAAAATGTCACACCTACCTTGACCCCCGTGATAAAATTAATATAATAATTTCTATGGAAAGGTTTGAGATAATTGAGGAGGTTGGTAGAGGCTCCACTGGAATTGTTTACAGGGTGTACGATAAAGAACTCAATGGTTACTATGCATTGAAGCATCTGAGACCCACTGTAACAATTGATGTCACAGATAGGGAATTTCGCATTTATACAATTCTAAAGCATCCTGGCATAGTTGAGGTTGTTGAGACGGGCATCTTCAGGGAGCAGCCATACATCCTTATGGAGTATCTGGAAGGAAGGACATTGAGGGATGTTCTTCAGGATGGTGCTTTGCCACTGGATAGTGCCATTGAGATGTTTGTCCAGATTCTTGATGCCATCTCCTTTGCCCATTCCAGGGGTATTGCCCACAGAGACCTAAAGCCAGAAAATATATTTGTTCTCAAAGATGGAAGGATAAAGATTACAGACTTTGGTATAGCACGATTCATAGACAGGACAGTGACTGAAACTGGTGGAATCATAGGAACACCTGCGTATCTTTCACCTGAACAGATCAATGGGGAACAGGGGGATGAGCGCAGTGATATATTCTCACTGGGTTGTGTTTTTTACGAGATGCTGACAGGAAGTTCTCCATTCCAGAGGAATAATGTTCCTTCAACCCTGTTTGCAATATTGAATGAACCACCACCTTCTGAACCACTTAAAAGGGCAAGGATACCAAGGGTCTATACAGGGATTATCCTGAAATGCCTGCTCAAGGACAGAAACTACAGGTATGCCACCTGTGAGGAAATAAAACTGGATTTACTCAATGCAGAGAACATAAGGAGAATATCACTCCCCATGTCAAGGAGAAGAAGGCAGGTTGTGAGGGTTTCAACCGCCCTTTTTTTATTCCTTATGCTCGTTCTACTAACCCTTGGATTTGCTTCAAATAGGCCTGTGAGGGTGGAGAAGATAAGTGGTCATGAAATTGCGGTTTACAATATTCTTGGAAGAAGGCTTACAAAGATACGTACACAGAATAACATCATTCCAGTAGTTCTTGCTGATGTCACAGGTGATAGAAAGCGAGAGATAATCATTGGAACCAGATACGACCCATTTAATGATGCACCAGGTGGAGTTTATTGTTTCAATGCAAAAGGGAAACTAATCTGGAAATTCATCCCCCCACAGGATAATATTTACGGGTCATCCCGTGGTAGGGATATCAGACACATTCTTCCATTAAAGAGTAAAGGAAACAGGAGATTTATTATTGAGATGTCTGCACGTTACTGGTTTCCCTATCTTATATCAGAATATACACCCGGAAACACCTCTGTTGAGGCCTATTTCTGGAATGCGGGGTGGGTTCTGGAGAGAAAACTTGTTGATGTTGATGGGGATGGGGTGAAGGACATTGTTCTCGCTGGGGTCAATAATCAACTTGGATTCAAACCAGTGGTCTTTGCCCTTTCCGGAAAAGGATTCAGGGGACAGTCTCCTCTATGGACAGGGAGAACGCAGATAGAGGAGTATGGCCTGATATTTTACACTGTGCTTCCAGGTTCTGGTAAACCATTCGGTTTATCAATAAAGAACAGAACCATTGAGGTGGAGACAAACACGGGTCTAACGAATCTTGATTTTAAGGGGAACATTCTTGGAGAAAATGGGTTTGATGCATCTTATGCCCTGAGGAATCTTGATATGAGAAAACACCTCTGGAATCTACTGAAACAGGCATTCAGCACAGATGGTGAGAATGGGATAAAGATTGTGCAGTCAACCTTGAATGAAGAGTTTCCTGACAGATATATGAAATCTACCTTTTATTACCTGCTTGGATTTCTCAAGGAGAGGAATGGGGACATACAGGGTGCTATAGAGGCTTATAACAGGGCACTTGAACTTGATACAAGGTATGGTAAGGTGCATTCAGAACTTGCAAGGATTTATGGGATGAAGGGGAATTATGGGAGGGCCGAGGAACTGGCAAAAAAGGCCTACACCATCACCTCGGACCAGTGGGATTTCTATTTTCTCCAGCTTCTCCACCTGCTCCAGGGAAGATGGATTGAAGCAAAGGAAAACATGGATAAATTCAACTATGCAAATACAGACTTTGCCATGGCAGTAAGGGGTATCATTGAGTACTTTGGATGCAATGTTGAACGTGCTGAATCCCTCTTCACGGTTTCACTCAAAGGGTATCCAGACTTTTCCCTTCCCCTTCTCTGGAAGGCCATAGTATGTTCTGACAGGGGAGACAGGAATGGATATAGAAATCTTGCAGAGAGGTTTCCTTCTGGCACAATCACAGGGGATATGGAGGGTGTTCTGCTTATCAAGGAAGGAAAATATAAACAGGGAAACAAAATACTTCTTGGTGCAATGGATTCACTCATGAAGGAGTGGAGCATATACAATCAGTTGAGGATTGAAAGGATAAAATCCTACATGGAGGGTAGGAATGGTTTATGTGATTGACAGGGAGGGAGATATCTATTCCGTTGAGGAACAGGTGACCATAGGTCGCTCAAGGGAGAATGACATTGTTATAAAGAATGTATATACATCAAGGAAGCATGCCATTATATATAAAAAGGATGAGGGTTACTTTGTGAAAGACCTTGGTTCAAAGTATGGCACATATGTGAATGGGGAGAAGGTGATGGAAAAGGAACTTAAAGAGGGAGACAGGATAAGAATTGGAACAGAGGTTCTTCTCTTTTCAAGCAAGCCTTTAAGAATAGAGAAGGAGGAGAAACCATTAACTGATGCGCTCAATATTCTTTATACAATCCCATCAGACCCTGTGATTGATGAGGTTAAGGGACTTGTTGGAAAGGGTGTAAAGAACTTCAGAAAACTTGAGAATGAAAAGTGGAAGTATCAACTTCTCTACGAGATTTCTCTCATGAGCATGGATTCAAATGAAGAGGATGTTGTGAAACTTATTTTGAGAAGGATGATTGAAAAACTCAACGCAGAGTTTGGTGTGATTCTGCTGGTGGATGAAAACCTTGATATGCGTTTTCTCACATCCATTGAAAGGGAAGGAAATCCAATTGCAGAAAGGGTGAGCAGGACAATAGCCACAGAGGTATTCCATTCAGGAGAGCCTGTATTGATAGAAGATGCCATGAGCGACAAAAAATGGTCCGTTATAGACAGTGTTAAGGACCTGAAACTCAGGTCCGTTCTGTGTGTTCCACTGAAGCACGAGAACAGGGTTGTTGGTGCCATTTACCTTGAGAACAAGAAACTTGCTGGTCTATTTACGGAGAAGGAGTTGAGCCTCGTGGACTCAATTACTGGAGAAATATCCAACCTTATCATGGAGTCAAGAAGAATCACCTACATGAAACAGATGCACAGAAGCATAATATCCTCTTTAAGGGAGAAATACGATTTCAGCCAGATTGTAGGCTCCTCTCCGTCCCTTATGGAGGTACTTGAGAAGACAGGGAGGGTCATTGCATCAGACTGCCCTGTCCTTATCACAGGCGAGAGCGGAACCGGAAAAGAACTAATTGCAAGGGCAATACACTACAACTCAAAAAGGGCACCCTTCCCATTTGTTGCAGTAAACTGCGCTGCAATACCTGAAAACCTTATTGAGGGTGAACTGTTTGGTTACAGGAAGGGTTCCTTCACAGGTGCAGTCAGGGACTATCCAGGCAAGATAAAGGAGGCATCTAAAGGTACAATCTTCCTTGATGAAATATCAGAATTACCACTCCACCTTCAGGGCAAACTCCTCAGGGTGCTGCAATTTGGTGAAATAACACCCATTGGTGGAAGTGCAGAAAAGGTTGATGTGAGATTTATTGCGGCAACAAATACTAATCTTAAGGAACTTGTTGATACAAACAGGTTCAGAAGAGACCTTTATTATAGAATTAATGTGGTTGAGATAGAACTTCCACCCCTCAGGGAGAGGAAGGAGGATATTCCACACCTTGTAAAGCACTTTATAAAAAAGTATTCGGAGCAGTATGGGAAGAGGTGCAAAAGAGTTTCAAAGGCTTCCCTTGTTGCTCTGATGAACTACGACTTTCCGGGAAACATCAGGGAACTGGAAAACATCATTGAGAGGGGTGTGCTTTTCTCTGATGGAGAAATTGTTCACCTTCCTGATTTTGAAGACTTTCACGGCTCAACCCTGAAAGAGGTGACTGCACACATAAAGGAAAAAAGCAAGAAAAGTGACCCGAGGAGGGCATTCATCATCCAGACCCTTGAGGAGAACAAGTGGAATATTTCTGCCTCTGCAAAGGCACTTGGGATTTCCCGAAGGCACCTTTACAGGTTGATAAGGCAGATGGAGATAAAAAAGGGAGAGGAGTGACATACGAGGTCACAACATCGGGATGTAATTGACCTGAAATGTCACATTATCCAATCTCTATTTTATAATCCCTTGAAAATCAATACCCCTTAATTCCTGTTTTCTGGCATAAAATTTGAATAATAAAGGGCATGAACCATACGGCGAGATATGCACTGTGTCCAAAATGTAACTTCTTTGTTCCTGCAGAAAGCAAGGAGCAATTCTGTCCTATATGTGGAGCAAAACTCATGAGGAAATGTCCCAACTGCGGTAAACCCATTACAAATCCCTATGACAGATTCTGTCCATTCTGTGGGGAGCCTTACAGGAAGAAACACAGCAAGGGTAAAAGTAAAGGTAATAATTTATAAAAAGAGGGCACCTTTTTTCCAGTAACCATTTTTCCTGCTATTTCCAGCATGGACCCCTCCATCACCGGGCTATATTGCCCGGTGAACCTTTTTTATTATTCATTGTCTGGGGACGGAGGTGGACTTTTTGACACTTTTATTTTTTCAATCCACCCCTTCTCTCAAGGGGAATGCCTGCTTTACACATGGGACATTCTTCAGGTGTGAAGTTTTTAACAGGGATCTTTAACAGGGATTTTAATGGAATGTTTATTCCTGTATCCCCTTCTGACCTGTCAATAATTACATATACGCCAAGAACATTATAATCTTTCAGGCATTCAAGGGTTTCTCTAACAGATTTTCCAGTTGTTAAAACATCGTCAACCACGATGATTCTGTCATTATTTTTAATATCAAAACCCCTTCTTAAAACCCTTCTGCCATATAATACTTCAGCATAACCTGCCTTTGCCTTCAAAATCCTTGCCCCTTCAATTGCCATTATTGCACCACCCAGTGCAGGACCAATAACCCAGTCCACATCAGGTGCATCAGAGAGTAGTTCATCCATTATGGGTACAAGGATGGATGGGTCTTCAAGTATCCTGAACTTTTCAAAATAGGTATTTGAGTGGAGTCCAGAGGTGAGTAGAAAATGTCCCTTGAGTATTGCCCCCCTGTTTTCAAGGTCTTTGAGAAAGTCCATTCCTTATCTTCTCCTGTATCTCTCGTGCAGATTTCAATGGGTCATCTGACTGGACAATGGGTCTTCCAACAACAATGTAATCCGCACCCATAATTATTGCCTCTTCTGGTGAGGCACTCCTTGCATGGTCCATGGAATTGTAACCCTCTGGTCTTATTCCTGGCGTGACAACAATGAACTCCTCTCCGCACTGGAGTTTTATGTCCCTCACCTCGTTTGGTGAGGCCACCACACCAGAGAGTCCAGCGCTCTTTGCAAGTGATGCCAGCTGGAGTATTTCATCCTTAAGGTTCCTGTCAACACCAAGGAAGTCATTGAGGAAGGCCTGGTCAAGGCTTGTGAGGATTGTGACGCCAAGCAGGATAACCTGATTGCCATCGGGTTTCCACGCCCTTTTCTGTGCAACCTCCATCATCTCAAACCCACCAAACGTATGTATTGTCATCATGTCAACATTGTAGGATGATGCAACAGATACAGTTTCTGCAACAGTATTTGGTATATCGTGGAGTTTCAGGTCTAAGAATACCTTTTTCCCCAGTTCTTTCAGGTATTTTATCACCTGTGGTCCTGCAGATGTATATAACTGGAGTCCAACTTTGTAAAATATGACCTCATCACCAAGAATTTTTACAATCTTCTCTGCCTCTTCAAATGAAGGAACATCAAGGGCAACAATAAGTCTTTCTCTCTCATCCATCATGAACACCTCCTCTAATATCAAGTATATGGTGAATATTTTTTTCTTCAAGGTATTTATTCAATCCCGAGATTATCTCTGTTCCTGCATCCAAATTCCTGAAAATTATACTCCCTATTTCAACTGCATCTGCACCCGCCATGATGTATTCAATCACATCCTGCCATGAAGCAATCCCGCCTGAGGCAATGATTGGAATCTTCAGAACCCTTCTTAATTTCCACACCCTGTAAACAGTGAGAGGCTTTATGCAGGGACCTGATACACCACCTGTTGTACCGCCCAGAATGGGTTTTCCTGTGTTTATGTCAATCGCCATGCCCGTGTATGTGTTTGCGCATACCACTGCATCAGCACCTGCCTTTTCAGCAGCAAGTGCAATATCCTCAAGCCTGTCTGTGTCAGGTGTGAGTTTTACAAACACGGGAACATTTGAGACCTTTTTTACCAGTGCAGCTATCCTCTCCACATATTCAGGGCTTCTTCCAAAGGCAATACCAGAATCCTTCACATTGGGGCATGATACATTTATCTCTATCCCATCAATCCCCTTTAACCTTTCAGCAACATCCTTATATTCTTCAACGGTTGAACCAAAGATGTTTGCAATCAGCTTTGTTCTCCCTTTTATTTTTTCAATCTTCCTGTTAAGTTCATCAACCCCACCGTTTTCAAGCCCTATTGAATTTATGACCCCGCATTGGATATCATAAATCCTTGGTGGAGGATTCCCCTTTCTGCCATTGAGATTTACACCCTTGAGTATAACAGCACCATAGACCTCAATTTCTACAGGTGAATCTGTGTCCCACACTCCGGATGCAAGAAGCAGGGGATTTTTGAGTTCAAGGCCACCAATGTTTACATTTAGTTTATTCAAAAAGCACCTCCATTGCATTGAAAACAGGTCCATCAGAACAGACCATTTTGTATCCATCCTTTGTTTTTATTGCGCATCCCTTACAACTACCCGTTCCACATCCCATAACCTGTTCCATATAGAGATATGTGTTTCTTCCACCGGTTATCTCTTTCACCTTCTTCAACATGGGAACAGGGCCACATGCAAAAACAGGGATATTCTTTTCCTCTTTGAGAATTTCTTCAAGTGGTTTAGTTGCAAGCCCCTTCACTCCATAAGAGCCATCCTCTGTGGTATATATAACCCTTCCTCTTTTTTCAAGGTCTGATATGAAGAACCTTAAATCATCAGTTTGTGAGCCTGCAATGAATACGAAGTTTTCCGTCTGTTTTGCGTGATAGTGAAGAGGTGCAACCCCAATTCCTCCACCAACAAAAATTCCAGATTTAAATAGAGGTGCTGGATTACCCAGTGGTCCCATGATATTAAAGGTGTCTGTATTCATTAAAATGTTTGTGAACCTGCCTATGGGTTTTATAAGGAATGATAAAACACCATTCTGGAAGTCAAACACAGAGAAAGGCCTGGGAAGAAATATGTCAAGCCTCTCCAGGGTGAGCATGAAGAACTGGCCTGGCATGGGTGGTTCTCCATCCCAATTAAACTCAATCTTTACGAGGCCTCTATTCTGTTTCTTTGTTAGTGTTTTTATCCTTCTGTATTTCATCCAGAAGTTCCCCTGCCTTTTTTACATAGACTGATGTATCCTGTGTTGAAGTAAGTGTATCAAGCACTCTGATGGCAGAAATCGTGTCATGGAGATAATTCAGGTAGAGGTAGGCACGGGCAAACATGGATTTTTTCCTCAGATAAAATTCTGGAAATTTCCTTTCAAGTTTAAGAAATACCCTGAGGGCCTCATCCGGTTTTTCAGCATAAAGATACAATGCCTCTGCATAAAGATAGAGGTCTTCGGCAATGATTGAGTCCTTGAATGTTGTGTCGGTTTTTGACCTTTCAAGGTCAGCATAGTAATTATACTTCCTCAGGGCATATTCCTTCAATGGGTCTTCAACAGAGAGCCCCTTTGCCTTTTTTAATGCCTTCATCATTGCTGCTGTGTCTCCTCTTGCCTGATAGATTTCAGAAAGGAGGATGTTTGATACAAGTGAGTATTTATCCCTCCTTATCCTTGCTATCTCCTCTATGGAGGCGATTGCACTGTCAGGGTATCCTGTTTTCACATATGCCTTCGCAAGCAGGATCTTTGCATCTGGACCGCTCATTCCTTTAAGGAGAGATATTGTAGAGTCTGGCATGTTTTTCCTCATGTATATTTCCCCTAATTTTATCTTGAGCGAATCTGGTGTGTTCTCACCCATAGTTTTTCTGTAATAAAGAATGGCCCTTGTTGTATCCCCTTTTGAGAGGTATGCATCTGCAATCAGTTTCATTATTTCTTCTTTCTTTGCTGGATATTTCTTTATGTATTCATTTCCCAGATTGATAACCTTCTCATGTTCACCATCCTCAAGGTATACCTTCAATTCTTCTTTTGTTACCTCTTCAATCACCTTTTCATCACCACTTTTCTTTGCCATGCTCAGGTAAAACATTGCATCTGATACCTTTCCTCTTTTTATATAAATCTTTCCAAGATAAAGGTATGACCATGGAGCAAAGGGAGAGTCCGGATAATATTCAAGGAGTTCCCTGAATTTCCTCTCTGCCCTGTCAAACTGGTCCTGCTCATAAAAGTTCAGACCAAGAAGGTATATAGCATCGTCCATCCATCTGGAATTGGGATACCATGCAATCACCTTTTCACACTTCTCTGCACTCTTCCTGAACTTATCCATGTATGCCTTGTTTCCTTTCTTCTTCAGTTCCATGCCCTCATTATAATACTTCTTGGCATTGTAGAATGCATTGTAGTATGCACAACCTGAAAAAAGTAGAAGTAGAAAAAGAAGGGGCAGAATTTTTTTCAACGTATGCCTACCCTCACATTCCTAAACCTTGCATGGGATGATGCATGCCCCAGATACATAATCTGACCCGGTTCGCCCTTTCCGCAGTTGGGAACCCCAATCATCCTGTATTCTTCCTCTCCACATATTGCATCACAACTGTTCCAGAATTCAGGTGTAATCCCTGTGTATGTGCAATTCTTAAGGGTTTTTGTTATCTTACCATTTTCAATGAGATAACCAATCTCGGTTCCAAACTGGAAGTTTACCCTGAAGTCATCAATGCTCCATGATCTGTTTGTCTCCATGAGTATGCCCCTGTCTGTATCAGCAATAAGGTCCTCAAGTTTCCATTCGCCTGGAAGAAGATTCACATTCACCATCCTCACAAGGGGTATCCTGTTATAGGAACTTGCCCTCATGGCACCAGAAGACCTTCTTCCCAGTTTCTGTGCTGTCTCCCTTGATGAAAGATATCCAACGAGAATTCCATCCCTGATTAGATATTCTTTGTGCGCCTTTACGCCTTCATCATCCCATCCGAATGTTCCAGGGCCACCTTCAAAGGTGGAATCAGCAACTATATTCACAATCTCAGAACCATACCTGAATTTTCCAAGTTTCTCTGTTGTTGCAAAGCTTGCACCTGCATAGCTCACCTCTGAACCAAAGACCCTGTCCAGTTCTAATGCATGACCTATGGATTCGTGTATCTGGAGATACAACTGGTCAGGTGCAAGGATTATATCATAGATACCTGATGGGCACTGTTCAGCAGAGAGGAGCATAACTGCCTCTTCCCCGACCCTTTCAGCGTTTCCCGGAAGGTCAATCTCCTGAATATACTCCCATCCCTTCTGCATGATTACACCACCAGCATATGGATATGTTCTAACCTGTATCTCATTGGTACCAGGTGCCATTGCATTCACCTCGCCACCCGTAAGAAAAATCACCTGATGAACATTTGTTCCCTCTGTTGATGCAAAATATTTTTCAATCCGTCTTATCTCTATCCCAACGTTTCTGACAAGAACACCCTTCACCTTTGATAGGTTTCTGTCCGCCTCAAGCAAAAGATTAATCTTGTCCTTTATGGGAATTGTGAATGGGTCTATTTTTATGTTGCTTTTGTACTCCCCTGTGTACGTGTCCTCTGGAGCAAGTATAACTGGTTCTCCACCAACAGTACTGCTTTCCTCTGCCAGTTTCACTGCCTCATCAACAACCTTTGTTATTTCTTCTTTGTTCAGACCGGAACGAGATGCAAAACCCCACCTTCCATTCTTCAAAACCCTTATACCATATCCCAGTTCCCAGATATCAGCTATACCATCGGGCTCTCCGTTTCGCAGGTTCACTGTCTGGGTCTTTTGATAAACAATCCTGACATCCCCGTAGTCAACATTTTTCATCTCAATTGCATTCATGACATCCATCAAAAAATCCTTCATTTTATCCTCCAGTTTTTCCTTAATTTTGCCCAAAATGAAGAATGTGTCAATAACAAAGTTTTATCTTATCCGGGATCAGACATACATTTTCTACTTTTTGCATTCAGCAGGAATTTTCCATGTGTCTTTTAATCATTTATTTGATGGGTCTAAATTAGTCAGGTTAAAAGGCGTATGTTATTGAAAGAATACGAAGGGTGGATGAGAAATCAGGTAAAGAAAAGGTGGAAAATCTATGCCAGACTCCATCGTAAAGGTTTATTGCACCCAATTTAACCATGATTTTTCTGCAATTCTGCTGGAATTAACCCTGATTTCCATGCAGATATAAAGAGAATTAACCTTGATTTTTCTGCAAATTTTCAACAAATTAACCTTGACTTTTCTGCAGAATTGATTAATTTATTGTATAAACAAAGGGATAAAGATGTACAGGATGGCTATGGAGTATTTGAGAGAGTGGAGAAAAGAAAGCAGGCGAAAGCCTCTGCTTATCCGGGGGGCAAGGCAGGTGGGGAAAACGTATCTTGTAAGGGAGTTCGGTAAGGAATTTAAAAGATTTCTTGAAATAAATTTTGAAATGAACGGGGATATGTGTAAACTCTTCAAAGATTCTCTGAATCCTGACGAGATTATACCAAAGATACAGGCAATTACGGAAATAAAAATTGATAAAGATACTCTTCTCTTTTTTGATGAGGTTCAGGCCTGTCCTGAGGCAATTTTATCCTTGAAATATTTCAATGAAATCAGGCCTGAAATTCCTTTAATTGCTGCTGGTTCACTCGTTGAATTTGTGGTAAAGAAACAAGGATTACCCGTAGGAAAGGTGCGGAGCTTCTATCTTTATCCAATGAACTTTTATGAATTTCTCCTTGCAAAAGAAAAAAGTTCCCTTCTTGAGTATTTAATAAACCACCCACTGGGAAAGCCTATTGACTCTGCTATACACAGTAAACTTCTCGCATTTCTTGCCGAATATCTGGCTGTAGGTGGAATGCCTGAGGCTGTAGATGTCTGGATTGAAACCAGAGATTTCTTAAAAGTAAAAGGTATCCAGATGGATATTGTTGATACATACCGTCAGGATTTCTTCAAATATGTAGATAAAAGAAATATAAAATATGTTGATATACTGTTTGACAGGATTCCTCTTTTTATTGGGGAAAAATTCATTTTTTCAAAAATTGAACCTCAGATTCAGGCAAGAGAACTGAAGAAAGCACTTAGACTTTTGAATATGGCAGGTGTCTGTCATCTAATAACACATACATCGGCAAATAGTATTCCACTCGGAGCAGAGGCAAAGCCCCAACGATTCAAGGTCATTCCTATGGATATTGGCATTTCGCAGACTATAACTGGAGAAAAGAGAGGGGATTGGTTCTTACATCCAGAGAAAAGTATTGGAATTAGAGGCAAAATTGTGGAAAGTTTTGTGGGACAGGAACTTATATCCTATGCACAACCGTTTATGCAAAAAAACCTCTTTTACTGGTCAAGAGAAAAGAGGGGAGCAAAGGCTGAAGTTGATTACATTGAGGTAATAAATGAGACCATAGTTCCAATAGAGGTAAAAAGTGGTAAAAAAAGGATGGGTAAGAGCCTTGCCATTTTTCTTGATGAAAAAAAATCGCCTTACGGTATAATATTCTCTGCTTCAAACTTTGAAGAAAGGGGGAGATACAAAATCTACCCCTTGTATTCTATATTTAAATTGTTCATGGAAGTATAAAATCCTTCCTTCCATAGGGGAATCTTGACATAATTGGTTTGGTCATATATATTATTAAAAATGAAGGAATAACAATGACTGAAGAGATAGGTGTGGTTATATCTATAGGTCAATTTCTTAATGTACCAATTTGGCTTGATACTTCCTTTCCCCTAAAAGGAGGACTCTATGAAAACATTCTTGACCCTTCTTATTCTTCTGTTATATGCTCCAGGTCTCTCATCTAATGATTACACCATTGTATGGAAGCGGGTGATTGATTCTGGAAACTCCGAGTGTGCCTTTGACCCTGTACTTGATAGCAACAGAAATATACATGTAACCGGTTACATGTATATTGGCCCTAATTCTGATATGTTTACTGCAGTATACGATAGTGCTGGAAATCTTCTCAATACAGATACTCTGGATAACGGGTCTTATGATTATGCAATGGGTATTGCCATGGATAGTTCGGGAAATTTTTATATAACAGGTAAGTCATATAATGGGACCAATTACGATTATCTTACATACAAAATGCCTTTGTCCTGGATAGATATTATTGATATGGGGAGAAACGACGAAGCATGGGATGTGGCAGTCGATAAAAACGGATATATCTATGTAACAGGGCATATATTACTTGATGATTACTGGACCAGATACACTGTAAAGTATAAACCCTCAGGAGACACTGTATGGACAAGAAAGTCATATTTAACCTATGATAATTTCGCCACTTCGGTTGCTATTGACTCAAAGGGCAATGTGTATGTAGGAGGAAGTAAATCCACTTTTGAAGGATACCAGTACTGGTATATAACCAAATACGATTCTTTAGGAAGTCTTCTCTGGGAAGATTCTATTCCTCAGGGATATTATGCTGATGCATATATCTACGACCTTGCAGTGGATAAATGGAACAATATATACGCAACAGGAAGGACCTTTTTCCCTTATTTCTCTCATTACCAATATCTTACAGTAAAGTGGGATTCAATGGGGAGTATTGTCTGGCTCAGGGAGTATGGAATATATGAAGACGCATTTGCCTATGGAATTGATGTAGATACAATGGGCAATGTCTATGTTACGGGTAAGATTTCAGTAAACGATGACAACGAAATTGCCACAATAAAATATGACTCATCGGGGAATCTTGTATGGGCAGATACTATATTTCATCCTGGTGATGATTGTGGGTATGGTATCTGCATTGATAAGGATAGAAATATTATTTATGTTGTGGGTTACCAGGACAACGGTTCAAACATAGACTTTGTAACAATAAAATATGGTATATTCAGGGTCTCTGTAGAGCCGGATACTATAAACATCAATACACCCACAGACATCATGGTAACCACAATTTCAGGGGATGTACCTGAAGACTCCATTGAAGTAAGTATAGAGGGATATGATGTCTTCAATGTTGATACAACAAATGCATCAGGCCATGCATATCTTAATGGAATAAATTCCCCTTATGGTCAGATATTGCTGGTAAAAGGACGAAAGATAACCTCCACATCCTACTGTTTTCAGGAAACAGTATGGGTTGTCAATGGTGATAACTTCACCTCTGTGGAAGTAAGGGCAAGAAGTGATACCATAAATGTTGATGGTTATCTAATGGGAGGAATACCAGGGGTAATAAGCACCTACACAAGACCAGATGGACACAAAGCATTTATAAGTGGGTGCGGTATTGACACAATTGTAGAGACTACCACTGACACAATGGAGACTGATGTTATCCCTCTTTCCAATGGCATTATTGATGTAGTAATTGGAAAAAGTGGATACAACCTGTATAACACTCGGGTTGTTGTGAAAGACTTCAAGGGATATGTTGAAGGGATAGTTAAGGACAATTCCACAAGTAATGGTATAAATAATGTTTATATAAGATTTTATCAGGCTGGTGCAGACACATCCACAGATACACCCGTTTTTAGTGGGTATTCAGGAACTGATGGTGGTTTTGATGCTGATTCACTCCTGTGTGGATTTTATGATGTGTATTTACGGGAAGTTGGGTATATAGATACAGTGTATCATATTGTTATTCAAAATCCTTACAACAACTATACCTTTGAGATGGAGCCAGCATCAACCTGTTCATTTACAGGATATGTATTAGAGGCACATTCTCTCAAACCTCTCACATCCACTGTAAAAATATACAGGGTTGATAACGGTCAATTATTCCGGGTAACAACATCTGATTCTCTGGCTGGTGGCGTATTCAATATAACCCTTCCCTTTTTTAAATACAGGTTTTTAATCAGTAGTTTCTATCACACATCCTGTGACACGACAATGGATATAAATACAGTTATAAAGATTGACACATTCTATCTTGATAATACATGGGGTTACGTACTTCTGGTTGACGACGATGACTATCCAAAGAAACGTATTCTTCCAGGAAAAAGGATGTCAAAAAATGATATTCCTCCTCTGGACAAAAGGGATGTAAAACTTTCTGAATCCAGTGATAAAATATACAGATGGCTTGTAGAATTCGGGTATATGGTGGATACAATAAATTCTGAACAGGCAATCAGTGCAGACTGGTCTCCCTATGATGTTGTGATTTTATCCAGCGGGAATGACTTTAATCCCTTATCCCAACCCGGTCTCATAGATAAAATCACAGCCTGGTACAACTCTGGAGGCAAATTACTTATTGAAGGTGGAGAAGTTGGTTATGATTATCGAGGTTCAGACTTTGACCATACAGTACTCCACGTTGACAGATGGGATGTAGATAGTGCTGGAAACCTTGTTTTACAGGATTCTTCCCACAACCTTGCAATAAGGCCCAACATTCTTCCGGACACCATACATATACAATACTCCTCATGGTATGATGAAGATGCAATGACTTTATATTCAGGTGGAGCCCTTGTTTTCGGGACTGAAAAATATCCATCAAATGCAGGAATTTGTGTACACGACAATACCCCTGGACCTGAAGCAGGACAGGTTGTTTACTATGCCTTTAATCTGAACGCACTCACAGACACAATAGTATCAAAACAACTCCTTAAAAACAGTGTGTTTTACCTGCTTACTGATGAATCACCCCCCACTGCAACAATACATGGAACTGTGGACTGTAGAGGTAACCCTGATGATAGCGGTGTACTGGTGAAATTAGAGAGCCATAAAACCGCCTACATTGAAACAACCTATACTGACATTGGGGGTAATTACAGTTTCACTGTGTGTGGGGACACATACGACCTCTATTTCAGAAAGGCAGAATATTCTGATACCTTGATAACTATATATGTTGGTGATAGTGAAAATGTCCAGGTGGACGCAGCACTATATCCTTATATCTGGATATACAATGAAGATTTTGAACAAAACAACGGAAACATTGTTGAGGTAGGTGACTGGGAATGGGGCATACCAACATCAGGTCCTGGAAATGCCCACTCTGGTTCCAGATGCTGGGCAACTGTTCTTGATACTGATTACACCAACAACAGCTATTCCCTTATGCTCCTCACTTCTTTAGACCTGAGTGGAGCTTCCGGACAGGTTACCCTTGAGTTTTACCAGTGGTTTGACTTTGAGAATGGGTATGACGGTGGGAATATAAATGTCACCGCAGACGGAATAAACTGGTCAATAGTTTACCCTGTATCACCCCATTACAACGAAGATTCTTTCCCTTCTGGCAATGCATGTATTCCTGGTGAGCCAGGATACACAGGCAAGATTGAAGAATGGACAAAGACTATAGTTGATTTAAGTGATTATGCAGGTGATTCCAGTGTAGCTATCAAGTTTAGCTTTGGAAGTGACAGGAATCTAACCCGGAGTGGATGGTATATAGATGACATAAGGGTAGGTTATGCTGATTACACCGTTGGCACATCTGAAACTCCAGAGGAAGCAAAGGTCTCTTTGGTAAGGAATATTGACATAGGTTGTGTAAATATAGAATGTGCACTCCCAAGGTCAGGGTTAGTGAGCATTGATGTATATGATATTACAGGGAGGAATGTATATAGAAAAAGTAAAGTTAAAGCACCTGGGTATTACAAGGAGAAGATAAAGATAGACAGGTCGGGTGTTTACTTTGTAAAAGTGCATGTGTTTGATAAATCCTACATGTTCAAGGTGGTTCTGTTGTAAACCACACTTCAAACTTATGAAATTCAGCCTTTGTTTAAAACCTGTACACAACCCCTGTGTTGATCAGGAGTTCTTTTAGGCTGGTGATGGTTGAAAAACCAGCATTATTCATTTCTGGATATGCATCAGAAAGCACAGAATATCTCACGTTTAATCTGAATCCTGTTCTCATAGATGTATAGTATGTGAGGGATAAATC
>Ga0190304_1000511_pt1 | contig 18258 bp, 17 predicted proteins | sample 48700712_MG_FD_161670 | JGI IMG/M metagenome (GOLD analysis project Ga0190304, IMG submission 161670) | Hydrothermal vent sediment bacterial communities from Southern Trench, Guaymas Basin, Mexico - 4870-07-1--2_MG | ecosystem: Environmental > Aquatic > Marine > Hydrothermal vents > Sediment ...
AAAACGCAAATCACGATCTGCTATGGGAGGGTGGAGGTTTCATGCAGATGACCATAATAGGCCCGCTGGTCTGTCTGGGTGGACTGTACTACTGGCTACGCGAGGTGATGGGAGACCCTCATGTCCATGGCTTCGTCGGTTGGGAAACCTTTGATCCATAAACCGGCGATAAGAGCGGGAGACAAAACTACCTCAAATTCCCCTGATCACCATCTTCCATCTGTTATCGCCTCAACGAGAAATCGGATCGAGGGTACCTGAAAATATCCGAATCTGTTAAATACCAATCCGGCAATCCCCTCTCCATGAGGGCATTCGTAACGGGAGGAGCAGGGTTCATAGGCAGTCATCTTGTGGATAGGCTTGCTAGAGATGGGAATGAGGTTACGGTTTATGATAACTTTTCCTCCGGTAGGATGGAATTCATAGAGCATCATCTCGATAAACCTTATTTCAAACTCATCAAAGCAGACCTGCTCGACGAGGATGTTCTCAATACCGAGATCAGGGAGCACGATGTCGTCTTTCATCTCGCCGCCATACCTGACGTTAGACTCGGCGAAAAAAAACCGGATGTATCGAAGATCGACATTCTATCGACATACAATCTGCTGGATGCGATGAGAAGAAACGATATAGAGATGGTGGTTTTCTCCTCGAGCAGTACAGTTTACGGCGAAACACCACCGATCCCCCTCCCCGAGAATTACGGTCCGCTTCTTCCCATATCAGTTTATGGTGCGGCAAAACTGGCGTGTGAGGGATTGATATCATCATTCTGCCACACCTTTGATATGAAGGGGTGGATTTTCAGGTTTGCAAACGTTGTGGGATCAAGATGTACACACGGAGTGATATACGATTTCATCAGGAAACTGAGGAAAAATCCCAGAGAGCTCGAGATACTGGGAGATGGAAAGCAGAGAAAATCCTATCTTTACATAGAGGATTGTGTGGATGGAATGCTTTTCGGCTTTGAAAGGAGCAGAGAACAGATAAACCTCTTCAATCTGGGAACCGATGGAACCACCGAGGTGAACGAGATTGCAAAGATGGTGATAGATGAGATGGGGCTGAAAGATGTTAAACTGAAGTACACGGGCGGAAAGAGAGGATGGAAAGGCGATGTTCCAAGATTTCAATTCGATATAAGCAAAATCAAATCCCTGGGCTGGAAGCCAAAATACGATTCCAGCGATGCCGTCAGAAAAGCCATAAAAGACCTTCTTGCCGAGATTTGATGATCTGGATCGAAATCGGCGTTTTGTGCGGAAGGAAATCACCATATTCTGTAATCCTCTTCCGCCTTCCCACGGTCGCCATGAATTACAGTGTAATCTCTCAGTTCAACATAGGAGATACTGCCATTTTTCTTCTCACTGAACAGATGGTTCCACGTGTTTATATAGATATAGGGTCTGGATTCGTTGCACTCAAAGTTCTCAAATGGGACCGTCTCGCTGTAATGTTTTGGAAAGAGTGCATCGTAGCTCTGCTCACCACTGTAGGTTCCCTTACCATCGTGTGAAAAGATTACCTCCACCGGAGAAGAATTCTCATCGATTCTCATGTAAAACGTTTCTATATCTGCCGTTCTGTGGTATCTGAGTATCCTGAACATGCGGTAAATCTTGTCAATGAGCCACACGGGATAATACTCATCGCTGAACACGAGGGTGAACTGAGTGAGATTTCCCATCTGATAGCAGTAGACAGCGAGAAGTTCACTCCGGTCCTTCTCTGCCTGACAGAATATGGGCAGGTACTCTATTTCTCCGTTAGCGTCTCCACATGTATCCAGCCCCACTGTGGGAAAACGAACACAGCGAGGATTGCCACGACTATGAGTTTCCGCATCATCAAATATTAATCTGTCTTTTATCAATTAAATATCTTCCCGATTCCATGCACATCTGTATCGTGCTACATTATAGCAGTCCGTATGGCGAGCTAAAATCCCGAGACTACGTAGAGATGTCATGGGAGGTGAAAAAACCCATCCGAGTGTGTTTAACTCTTCAGCAATAACCTTTAATACTCTCATCGGGTTGCTGTCCCAGAATGGACCTGATAAAAATCTACCTCGAAGAAGATCTCGGTGAAGAGGGAGACATAACCACAAATTCCATTTTCACCAACGAGGAAGGAGAAGCAATAATCATAGCGAAGGAAGATTGCGTACTCGCGGGCATCGAAGATGCAAAGGAAGTTTTTTCCAGACTCGGTGCAGAAATGCAGATACTCCATCAAGACGGGGAGAAAATCAAAGCGGGAACAATCGTTGCAAGAATTAGAGGAAAACTCAGAGCGATCCTTGCAGGCGAGCGCCTGGCGCTCAACATGCTCTCGAGAATGAGCGGTATAGCAACCGAGACGAGAACACTCGTGGATATGTGCAGAAGGGTTAATCCCGATGTGAAAATCTGTGCCACCAGAAAAACAACGCCCGGTTTCAGAAAGTATGAGAAAAAAGCCGTTATTATTGGTGGTGGAGAACCTCACAGATTTGGATTGTTTGATGCGGTTCTCATCAAAGACAATCACATAAAGGCCGCGGGTTCCGTAGAGGAAGCAATAAGGAGGGTAAAGGAAAGGATAAAGGATAAATTCGTAGAGGTTGAGGTGGAAAATCTGGAGCAGGCTTTGATATCCGCCAGAGAAGAGGTTGATGCAATCCTCATAGATAATCAGCCTCCTCAGGTGGCGAGAGATATTGCAACGAGGGTGAGAGAGGAAAATCCAGATATCATTATAGAAGTGTCCGGAGGAATCACACGCGATAACATATTGTTGTATGCTCCATTTGCGGATCGCATATCGCTTGGATACATCACTCACAGTGTAAAATCGAAGGATTTCTCGCTTGAAATTCTGTAGTTTTTCGGAGTGTCTCGGGATTCTCTATCTTAAGGAAGAATAATATTTTATAGTTGTTTTTACATTCAGGGAGCGACAAAAGAAGGGAGGCGTTTATAATGGTGATAAATATGACAGAAAGCGAGGAGAAAAGAGACATTGCTGTTTTGCTTGAGGAGAGCAGGGTTTTCTACCCGCCCGAGGAAATAGTGAAGAACAGCAACGTGAGGAAGTGGATGGACGAGCACGGTATAAAGGACTACGATGAGTTGCTGGAAAGGGCAAAGGACATAGAGTGGTTCTGGGGAGAGGTTGCCAAAGAAGTCGTGAACTGGTATGAGCCCCCAAAGAAGGTTCTGGAGTGGAATCCACCATATTCTGAGTGGTTCGTCGGAGCGAAGTATAATATTGTGCACGATGCACTGGATAAACATATGGGCACACCAAGGGAGAACAAGGTAGCATACTACTTCGAGGGAGAACCTGGAGATACGAGAAAACTCACGTATAGAGATCTGTACATTCAGGTTAACAAACTTGCAAATGCTCTAAAACAACTTGGAGTGAAGAAAGGCGATAGAGTCGGTATCTATCTCCCGATGATTCCAGAACTGCCCATAGCGATGCTCGCATGCGCGAAGATAGGAGCGATTCACTCCGTCGTGTTCTCTGGATTCAGCGCATTGGCATTCAGAGAGAGAATAAACGACTGTAAGGCGAAAGTTGTCATAACGTGTGACAGTTTTTACAGAAGGGGAAAGACCGTACCCCTCAAGAAGCAGACAGATGAGGCTCTTGAGGACGCTCCATCCGTGGAGCACTGTATAGTTTTCAAGAGAACCGGAGAGGAAATCCCATGGAATGACGAGAGAGACATCTGGTGGCATGAAATCGTAAAGGACCAGCCAGAGGAATGCGAGACGGAGAAGATGGATGCAAACGATCCTCTCTTCATCCTCTACACGTCGGGAACCACGGGTAAGCCAAAAGGAGTGATGCACAGGCACGGTGGCTATGCGGTGGGGGTCGCAACTACCCTGAAATGGGTTTTCGACATCAAAGACGATGATATATGGTGGTGCGCCGCCGATGTTGGATGGATAACGGGACACAGCTACATAGTGTATGGTCCTCTCATACTCGGCGCAACCTCGGTTATGTATGAAGGTGCACCAAACTATCCAAATCCCGACAGATGGTGGGAGATAATAGAGAAGTACAAGGTCACAATTCTCTACACATCGCCTACGAGCATAAGACTGTTCATGAGATATGGTGAGGAGTGGGTCAAGAAGCACGATTTGAGCTCTCTCAGATTGCTCGGTTCCGTTGGCGAGCCCATAAACCCAGAGGCGTGGATGTGGTATTATAAACACATAGGCGGAGAGAGATGCCCGATCATGGATACGTGGTGGCAGACGGAAACGGGGCATTTCATGATAACACCTCTCCCGATCACACCCCTCAAGCCAGGCTCAGCGACAAAACCATTCCCGGGTATACAGGCAGAGGTGTTCAACGAAGAGGGCAAGCCCGTGGAAAACGCCGGTGGAAATCTGGTTATACTCAAACCATGGCCGGGCATGCTCAAGGGATTCTATGGAGATCCGGAGAGATACCGGAAAACATACTGGAGCAAGTACCCGAATGTATACCTTGCAGGTGATGTTGCGAGAAAGGATGAGGATGGATACTTCTGGATACAGGGAAGAGCGGATGATGTCCTCAATGTATCCGGTCACAGAATAGGAAACGCGGAGGTTGAGTCTGCTCTCGTGAGCCATGAAAAGGTCGCTGAAGCGGCAGTTATAGGCAAACCACACGAACTCAAGGGAGAGTGTATTGTTGCCTACGTGGTTCTCAAAGAGGGCGTTGAGCCGAGCGATGAACTGAGAGAAGAACTCAGAGAGCATGTTGCGAAGGAGATGGGAAAGATAGCAAGACCAGACGAGATCTGGTTCGTCAATGACCTGCCAAAAACAAGAAGCGGAAAGATAATGAGGAGGGTTATCAGAGCAAAAGCCTTGGGCCAGGATGTCGGAGATGTCTCAACTCTGGCAAATCCAGAGGCGGTTGAGGAGATAACGAGAGCCAAGTAATTCACATCCGCCGTGGGAAATAAAGTTGGAAACCCAGAGATGATACCTCCCTTCTTATTTTTTCTATATCCTCTGTGTAGAAGAGATGGCTTTTGCATCTGCAATCCGATGAGCCAAAGCCAGATATCGAGGCAAAAATTTCAGATAGTTTTCTGGCAACCTCACATTCCTCCCGCGAGTTACTCTCTTTGATATACACCTCCACAACCTCTCCTTCACCGAGCAGATAATCCAGATGCCAGTGAAGTTTCTTGTTCTCCGATAAATGTCTTCTTATCCTTCCTTCCAGCCCGTTCATAGCCGAGCCAACGTAGATGTAAAATCCCTTTGCAAAATCGATGTGCCCGAGTTTCCCGATTCTTATCCGTTTGTTCTCTGGAATCTTTACGATAAGAATGTAGCTTCCCTTCATATATCAAACAGCACCTGTATCTCGCAGGGCGGCTCCCTCTTCACCTTCAACATGTGATATGTTACAGCCTTGATTTCTGTACCGTATCCGTGTTTTTCCCTGCTGTACTTCTCTCCAATAGCCTCTCCATGAAGAGAGACCTGCTCTTTGCCTTCATCAATCCTGACTTTAAAATCACCGAATACCAGATTATATGCACTGTTAAGGAACAGCAATTCTGATAACCAGTCAACCAGCAGGTTTTCAATGCTGTTGGATGTCAGTTCGATCTCGCGCTTTTCCACGGGTTCTATCTGCGAGTTATCCGTAATTATGGCAAACATGCCTTTTGCAGCGTTTTCAAAGCATTCTTCTATGGATTTTCCGTACGCTCTTATCCCAACATCGGCGGTATGCTCTATTATTTCAAACTCCTTCACAGTGTCGCCTCCTTCAGCGATTCTCTGCACCCACAATCTCTTTTTTCTTCTATTCTCATAAGAGCATCCCTGACCAGTTCGGCCAATATCTTCTTCTTCTCGTTGAAGAAGATCTTTATCTCCTCAGCGGAAAGCTTTCCTTGTAAACCGGCTGCCATGTTGCATACTACAGTTAGAGATGCATAACACATCTCCCTTTCCCTCGCCAGCACGACCTCTGGTACTAAGGTCATGCCCACAACATCCGCATGGTTTGAAAAGAATCTTATCTCCGACTTCGTTTCCAGTCTCGGTCCCTCGGTAACGAGATAAACTGCCCTGCCGGAGAAATCTACGCTATGCTCCCTACACGTATCTATAAGTATCTTTCTCAGGTATGGACAGAAAGGCTCCGACATATCCACGTGGGTTCTCGAATCATCGAAGAAGGTGTAGGTTCGATTTTTTGTAAAATCTATGAAATCGTGTGGTATCGCTATGTATCCCGGTTTTATATTGGGATTCAATGAGCCAACGGTTCCTATCGAAATAACGGTGTCAACATTTGCGATCTTCAAAGCTTCTATATTTGCAAGATAATTTATTCTGTGGGGCGGAAGTTTTGAGGAGATTCCGTGTCTGTTCAGAAAGACGATCTCTCTATCTTTCAGTCTGCCAACAATAACCTCAACATTCCCGTATCTCGTTTCAATCTCTATTTTTTCAGGGCTCTCCAGCAGGTCTTCCATGTGATGACCACTTATGACCGCAATTCTCATCGCACCGGTATAGATTTAATGGATTAAACAATTTTCATTCCCATGAAGGTTGCCTCTCTACTCTCTGGGGGAAAGGATTCCCTCTATGCACTCTATGTCGTCCTTCAGCACGGATGGGATGTCAAATATCTTGTTTCTCTTATTCCCGAGAGGCGGGATTCCTGGATGTTTCACTCCGCAAATATTCATCTTGTTAACACGATAGCGGATGTCATTGGTATACCCCTTGTCACAAAAACCACCGCAGGGCGGAAGGAGGAGGAATTGAATGACCTGAAGATCACTCTGGAAGGGATAGATATAGATGGAGTTGTAAGCGGGGCAATAGCATCTGATTACCAGAGAGAGAGAATATGCAAGGTGTGTGATGAACTCAACCTGAGGTGTTTTACTCCAATATGGCACAAGGACCAGGAGATGTTACTGAGGTATCAGATCGCGGCTGGATTCGAGATAATGATAGACCATGTATCTGCGGAGGGTCTCGGTAAGGAATGGCTGGGAAAAATCATAGATGAGAAAAACGTCGATGAATTCATAGAAATGTGCGGGAGATACGGTATAAATCCGAGCGGGGAAGGTGGAGAGTTTGAAACGATTGTCCTCGACTCCCCCCTTTACAGAGAAAAACTCGTTGTAGAGGATATGAGAATCAGATGGTACAGAGATTATGGTTACTGCGAGATCATGAAACTGAGAAGGGAGAGGAAATCAGTAAGTGACATACCCAAGTTTCTTCATATTATAGAGGAACAGGAATAGTCTCATATCGATGTCCTTTTCATCGGAAAATGTCCTTTCCATCTCGTTCAGTATTTGCTCAACGGTGTGTTTCCCATCACACAGTTTCCAGACGAGAGAACCCTTTTCATCCAGATTTACGGTGAACTCAGGATCTTTACCCAGCATTCTGCAGAACCTTTTTCCTATCTTGCTTTTGAATTTGGGCACAATTATCCTGACCCTGTCCCCCTCCTCGAACCAGATGAATTCTTTTCTCACGGGTTTTAATTTGAGAAATTCTTCTCTTGTATACTTACGCCTTTTTGCCAAGTATCTCCCTCAAAGGTATATAGAATAGCAGAGCACCTAAATAAATCCATGCCAGAAGCCCTGGCCACCATGGTTCCTGACCAGCCGGGAATACGTTGAGATGAAGACCCGCTATTATGAGGGCTGCAGAGCCCACGCCCATCAGCGCCTCTCCCGCAACATATCCTGCGCTCAGAAGGAGACCGGTTCTTATTGCCTTCTCCTTTGGTTTTATTCCGGTCTGTTTTATCGCAAGTTCCCAGTCACTTATCTCCTCTTCCTCTGCACTACCGAATCTCTTGGCTATAACTCTATCGGTTACATATCTGATTATTCCTCCACAGAAGATGGATACCGATATGGTGAACGGAAGGTATATACCTATGGCAACGGGCAGGATGGGTATATTCATTAGAATCAATGCGAATGCCAGAACCGCTCCAACCACCACGTATAGCCATACCATCTGTCCCGTAAGTATACCCTTGGCGATTCCCCCCATCAGGAACGCCTGCGGCGCGGGAAGGTCTTTGCTACCTATGTGGAAAGCGGAATCCAGCATCTGAACGACGCCCGCTATAACGGGTGCAGCTACCACCACTCCTATTATCTCCATCAGCTGCTGTCTCCATGGCGTGGCTCCAACCATCTGTCCACATGCAAGGGATTGCAGAACATCTCCGGATATCGCCGCTCCACAGCAAATAACAGCAGCAATGAGTATGGCTATGGCCACTCCCTCCGAACCGAGACCGAATGCCAAAAGAATCAAACTGGTTATGAGCAGTACAGAAACGGTGACACCGGAAATGGGATTGTTGGATGAACCGACGAGACCAGCCATGTAACCCGCGATTGCGCTCGCCACGAAGGCGAAGATCACCGCATAGATGGCCATGATACCCGAGAGAGCATACATCTGGGTAACTATCGAGTAGACGATAAAAACGGGAATCACCATAGCGCCTATGAGCAAGAAGACCGTCTTCATGTTCAGATCGGTGTCTGTTCTTTTCTTTGCCTCACTCTTGACTCCAGCCTTCATGCCGTAGATGGCTTCCTTTATACCCGCAACGAGGTTGGACCTGAGTTTCCATATTGTCCAGAGACCGCCGACGAGCATGGCTCCAACGCCTATGTATCTTATTTGGTTACTCCATATGTAGTACACTCCATCCAGGGGATCGGTTATGGTTGCAGGCCAGCCACCCATCAGTACGGCGACAGGAAGTATAATAACCCACCCAAGTAACCCTCCAACGAGAACATAGGATGCTATCTGAGGACCTATAATCCATCCAACGGCGAGCAGAGCGGGGGATGTCGCAAGCCCTCCGTACATCCATGCCTCCTTTTCCAACCCTCCGATGTTGTATTTTCCGATGCTCGTTACACCCTCGATCATCCCCTTGAATATCTTGAGAGAAACCTGCCCAAATTTGAATAGACCCGCAAGGATTGCTCCAAGCAGAAGCCAGCCGGCGCTGACTGCTGAATCCTTACTTCTTGTCCTTTTCCCGGCACCGACCGTTGTGGTGAGAACAGCAGCTACCGCAACTCCCTCGGGAAAGGGAAGGTCCGTTTTGACCACGAGCGCTCTCCTGAGGGGAACCATCCATAGTACACCAAGTACACCTCCGACCATAGCTATGAGCGCCGTTTCGAGGTAATGTATGGATTGCCATTCTCCGAGAATTACGAGGGCGGGAATGGTGAATATAACACCAGCCGCAAGAGCCTCTCCAGATGCGGCGCCCATCATGGCGAGATTAACCTCTAAAATCGTGCCCTTGAATGGTCTCAGGATGGCAAAAGCCATGACGGCACCGGGGATAACCGCTGAGACTGTCATGCCCGCGTAGAGTCCAAGATAGGCATTTGCTGCACTCAAAAGGACAGCGAGAATTGCACCGATTAAAACCGCTCTGAAGGTCATCTCCGGAATCGTTTGCTCGGCAGGTATAAGGGGCTTAAAGCCTTCTCGCGACATTCTCTTACCAGTTTTAATGATAATTTTTGTCCCTTATAAAATTATTGGTATAAATCTGACCATTATAAAATTTAAAGGAGAAATTCTTGATCGCTTCCTTCTACCGCTCATACCTCGAACCTCAGTATGCCAGCTATCCCACCGAACGTGCTCAACAGGGTGGAACCCTCCTCGCTATCTGTAGAGATGAGCTCGACCTTTGTTCCCTTCTCCCGTGCTTTTTTGGAAAGTTCCTCAACGATTTCGGATTTCTCCTTCATCACCATGTTTCCCCCACATTTCTTGCATTTTGGCGGGTTGTTTTCCATCTTCTTCATCTCGATTGTATCGATTGTCTTTTCCTCTTCATATCCACAGGATTCGCAGACGAGTTTAACCCTGTACCTATCAAGACCTTCCGATATAAGTAGGATATCGAGGGCTCCCATTTCAAGAGCCCTTCTCACCTCATCCTCTCCGTATATTGCGAGAGATTTTTTCTTCTTTGTTATCTCTTTGAGAAATCTTCTCATTACCCTCTTCTCCTGTGAAATCTTGAGGTCGTGCATCTTTTCCGAAATCTTCATGACGAGTTCTCTCAAGCCGGATTCATCGGTGTAGCCGGTATCGATGATGTCGATGATCTTATTTTTTATTTCGTAGTGAAGATAATCTCCCTCAACAAAATAGTATTTGGTTGGACCGGGTCCTCCAACGAAAATTCCCTTGAGGTCTTTCTCCGATAGAAAGATTTCGCTAATCTTCTTTCCACACTTTTCAAACCATTCGTGAGCAGCTATCTCTATCAATCTTTCAAACCTTCTCTGGCTCTGCCCGCCCCTTCCGTGCTTTCCCGGTACCCTGGATGTCAGGTAATCTATGGTCTCTATCCTTTTTCCTCTGAGAATACCGATGGTGCACTCTCTCCTATCTATCAGGAAGAGACCATAGACATCTCTCTCTGTGAGCATATCCTCCAGTGGTTGGGTGTAAAAGGAAGAATCACATCTGTAGAGAAACGATGGTACGGGAAAGGGGGGTTCTATTACGTAGGTGACCATCTCCGTCTGGTTCGCCCCCGCCGTTTTGTGACCGACAAAAAAGACGAGACCGTTCTCGGGAGGTTTCTTGAAATATTTCAATCTACTCATTATAGATTCGATGGCGGACAAAACATTTTTTCGGGTTGTTTTTGATTTAATATTGGTGGATTGCGAATACTCATTTCTCAGATAGTTCATAACCTCGGAGATTCGTCTGTTGGGCGGGATGTAAAGGGATATCAGCTCGGTATGCTGACCCTTGCAGGATTTGATTTCATCGAGTTTCTTTTTAAATTCATACCTCTCAATATCATCGAGTTCTCTCATTAAAAATCACTCCCTCCTACAAAGTGAAGACCTCTCCATTCTCGGGGGTTATGACATCAGCGAAATCCCTGAGGTCTTCAGCAAGAGGTCTCCTATCATCACTGTGGAAGAGTACTATCTTCTCCGGTGAGCAACCCTTTGCGAACTCGACCAGTTGAGAGTGTCCAGCATGGGCCGAGAAGTCGAAGTAATAAACCCGACACTCTACCTTCTGACTGACCCCATAGAAACTGATACTGCCCTTATCGAGGAGTTGTCTTCCATTTGTTCCCTCCACCTGATAGCCCGTCAGGAGAATGGCGCTCCTTGGGTCTCTCCTCAGCTTCTCTATATACCATAGCACCGGGCCGCCATCCAGCATACCGCTCGTCGTAAGTATCACCTCTCCTTTGAGAGCGTGTTTCCTCTGCTGAGGGTTTCTGACGAATTTCACTCTCGATAATGCTTTCCTCAGTTCCTTCTCGGATCTCAGGTACATGGGATGCTTCAAGAATATCTTGGAAATCTTTTCACCCATACCATCCATCCATACATCGAATCCCGATCTGCTCAGCACCATCGCTATTTCCTGGGACCTTGATACCGCAAATACGGGAACGATTGCCACTCCTCCCTTGCTGACTATATCCTCGATGGTATCTATAAATTCTCTCTCCAAACTCTTCCTTTCGGGATGGTCTCTTCCAGAATATGTTCCCTCGAGGAAAAGTATATCGCATTTCACGGGCTTTGTTCCATGCAGTAATCGGGTGTTGATGGTATTTATATCTCCGCTGAAAAGTATGCTCTTTGAACCGTTCCCTATCTCGAACATCAGAGAGCCAGGTATGTGTCCCGCAGGATATGCCTTCAATTCGAAATCTCCAATTGGTCTGGTCTCAAATGGATTGATTGGGATGACTCTATAGTATGTCTCCTTTATGTCGTTTTTATCATACGGGTATGCATATCCTTCCGCCCTCGCTACTTTTAGGGAATCTATATACAGAATCTTGCTGATCTCTCTGGTTAAGTCGGTCGTCCATATTGGGGCATCCTGTTCCCTCACGAGGTAGGGAAACATCCCGGAATGGTCAAGATGGGCGTGACTCAAAAGAGCTATATCCACGGGCGGAGCGGGCATTGGATATGATGGGGGATTGGATGGGGATATGCCATAATCGAGAAGTAACCTGGTATCGCCTATCTCTAAAACCAGACCGAGTTTTCCCACTTCGCTTCCTCCGCCGAGGAAGTACGCCTTGATGTCGTTCATTCTCACGGGTGTAATCGCGGGTGGTAGATTAATTTTTGCCCTCTCCCTTTTTAATGGACACTACCAATAAATTACCATACCTTTTCTCTATTATAACCTTTTCTCTTGGAGGTATCCTTCCCTCTCTGGATTTTGCCAGCCAGTACTCACCCTTATACTTTACGAATCCCGCTCTGTTCGGCGTAATTTCTTCAAGAGTTTCCGCCTCCTCACCTTCGATGAGACCAACCTGTGGCTTCTTCACCCCCACCCGAATAACCTTGTAGAGAACGAAGAAAAAGAAACCAGCGATGAGAATGGATGGAACTATACCGAAGACGAGAAGAAGAGTTTGATAGTCCATCGTTATGAGCCAGTTTCTCGTTGGATAAGATGGCACGAGAAAGATGGATGCCAGGATTATGCAGATTATTCCACCTATCCCTATCACGCCAAATCCCGGTGTTACGTACAGTTCGATGACCAACATGATTATACCAACTATAATGAGAATGATAGCGGGATAGTAGAGAGAGAAGTTCATGCCGAATAGGGCGAGAATTATCGCTATAACTCCAAAAACCTCCGCACCATATCCGGGAGTTTTTATTCCAATGAGAATGGAGAATATGCCGAATATGAAAAGGAGGGATGATATGACCGGGTCCGTCAGGAGGGCGAGAACATGGTACTTGAGGGAGGGTGTATGATAGACGATGGTCGCATTCTTTGTATTCAAAGTTCTACCGCTCGCTTTCATACCATCCACTTCATCGAGAAGCTCTTTAACGCTATCGGCAACGACCTCTATAACTCCAAGTCTCAGAGCGTCCGTGGCGTTGATGTTTTTGTTTTCCGTCACAAATTTCTCTGCAATGGTGGAGTTTCTACCATACATCTCTGCCAGGTTTCTGATCCTCTCTTTCAGGGCATTTATGTGCTTGGAATCGTTCACGAGCCTGTATCCAGAAGGAGTTATCTCCACGGGTTGACAAGAGCCTATAACGCTGTGATGACCCATTCCGGTAATTGGGCATGCCATCAGTATGTATGTACCCGCGGACCATGCCCTCTCTCCCTTCGGAACATATCCTATGAATGGGATGTCGCTTCCGATGATGAGTTTTATTATCTCCTCGGTTTCATCCAGCCCGCCGCCGGGCGTGTTGAGTCTGAGAACTATTGCTTCGGCGTGTACGGATTCGGCGTGCTCTATACCCTCCTTAACGAGCTGTACGGTAGCCTTGTTTATGGCGCCATCTATATCCAGAACGATCACTTTTTCATCGATCGCCTCGGTCGCGTTGGTAAATAAAAAGAAAAGTAGCAGAGATATCTGGATCAGGTAGATGATGTTTTTACTCATTTTTTCGTCTTTTTGATCATCGCCTGCGTGAGTCCAGCGATAGTTCCCATCTCTCCACCTGGAACAACTATCAGGTTCTTTTCTCTCGCTATCTCCGCCAAGGTTTGCAGTTCCCTCAATCTGAGCGCCGCGGGAACTTTTTCGTAGAACTTCGCAGCTTCGGCCATCCTCTTGGATGCCTGATACTCTCCCTCCGCCATGATAACTCTCGATCTCCTCTCCCTCTCAGCCTCCGCCTGTTTTGCAAGGGCCCTGAGCATCTGTTCGGGTATGACGACATCTCTTATCGTCACCCTTGTAACCTTTATTCCCCATGCATCGGTTCCGGCATCCAGTATGGACTGTATCTTTTTGTTGAGTTCTTCTCTGTTCTGAAGAAGGTAATCCAGGTCAACTTCTCCAAGAACATCTCTAAGGGTTGTCTGAGCGAGAAGGTCTGTCGCCAGATCGTATCTCTGCACCTGAACGACCGCCTTATCGGGATCGATGATTTTGTAGTACACGACCGCATCGACATCTATGGTCACATTGTCCTTTGTCACAACTCTCTGCTTCGGAACATCCCTGACCCTTTCCCTCAGATCGATCTTCAGAAATCTATCCACCACGGGTATTACAAAAACCAGACCCGGTCCTTTCACTCCCAGCAATCTACCCAATCTGAATACGACGATCCTCTGGTACTCTGGCAGTATCTTTATTGCGGACGCCAGCAGTAGAAGAAGAAACAGCACCACCACTATGATTATGGCCAGCCATGTCATTCAGATCACCACCCACTAAAAAGTGAAGGGTTTATTAAGATTTTTTCCTTATCTGAAAGCATGGTGAAACTGGATTTCGATAAATCTTTCTACCTAAACCCCAGGATGCAACCCCTCGGAGGTTCGACCTTGACCAACATCCTGCGCCTTCTCGCATGGAATGGATTTCGCGTGGACTGGAGGTTCATACCGAGGCTTCTTTACGTTATGACGTTATCGTCTTTCTTCTTTCCAGTAAGATTTTATGAGAATTTGAAGTTCAGCAAAAAGATTGGAAATACCAAGATACCGCAGATAATTTGCATAGTCGGTCACTTCAGGAGCGGGACGACCTTTTTGCACTATCTGCTCGGTCAGGATAGAAAGCTCTCGTTCGTTTCAACGAGGGAGACGATGACTCCCTCCATGATGATCGTCTTCGATAAACTACTGGATAAAGTGGTTCAGCAGCATCTTCCCTCAAAGAGACCGATGGATGACCTGGAGATGGAAACGAAGTTACCGTATGAAGATGAATATGCGATCGCAAATCTCTGTCCATACTCTTTCTATCACGGGTGGTATTTTCCGAAGAACATCTATCACTATTTCAGGAAATACGTGCTGTTTGATGGGGTTGGTGAGGAAATAAAGGAAAAATGGAAGAAGACATACAGATACGTGATGAAAAAGGTGGCATACAAGTATGGAGGAAAACCCATTCTCCTGAAAAGCCCGGTTAACACCGGAAGAATAAAACTCCTCATGGAAACCTTTCCCGAAATAAAGTTTATCCATATTTACAGAAATCCGTATCACGTGTACCTCTCAACGTGGAGGCTCTACAGAAGCATAATACCGATCTTTTCCTTACAGAGGGTTGATGTGGAATTTTTAGACGGGTTTATCATAGATTTTTACCGCGAGCTCTACAAAAAATACCTCGATGAGAAGAGATATATAGACGAGAAAAATCTCATTGAATTCAAGTACGAGGATTTTGTTAAAGAGCCCCTGAAAATTCTCCATGAGATTTACGATAAATTCGGTTTCGACTGGTTTGATGAAGCAAAAATACATTTCGAAAAATACCTGGAGAAACACAAGAACTACAAAACCCATCGGTATAGAATAGATGATGAGCTGAGGGAGAAGATAGGTAAAGAATGGGAGTTCGCCTTCAAAGAGTTCGGCTATGGGATTTAGAGTATCTTTATCCCATCCGGAAGTTTATCCAGATATTTCCTGAACCCATCGGGCCAGTTTTCCGGGTCGAGTCCTTTCTGGGCAAGAAAGACGACCATCCATCTCTCCAGCCCTATACCCGTGCAACCACTCCAGAGTTCTCCTTTCTGGGCTTTGATATTGAAGGCTCTGACGTACTTGTCGCCGAGTATACTGAGATTCTGGAATTCGAGCCATTTTGAATGCTCTCTATCCCCCCTGTATGGTAGCCACGCCTCAAAATCTATGGTTCCCACAACACCCTCTCCGTAGTGCTCACCAGCTTCCGTTATCTTTCCAGCCTGCTGCAGATACCACGGCGTCACCCACGCCATCCGCCACTCTATCTCGAATATATCGTTGAAAACGCGCTTGTATCTCTCTATGAGTTTTTTTCTCAGTTCTATCAGTTGCTCGGGTTTTCCTATGTAAACTGGCTCTATACGGTGAAACTCGTCAACCCTCTCTATTCCATGTCTTCCTCCCGATTCATATCTTCCGGAGATCGCGGTTCTGTCGAATATCAAAAGAGGTAGAGATTCATCGGCTATGGTTCTCCCCCTGAGGGACCAGTATATCACGGGGCACTGCGCGTAGCATATGCCCGCCTTTGGAATGGAAATCATCTTCCTCAATTCCTCTTTGGGAACCTCTTTTGTTATCTTCACAAGGTCTATGAATCTTTCCCATTCTCTAATATCTCTTGTTTTCGGTTCACATACGTAGTATATCTCGCCGGGCATGCCCTCGAGATGACCCGTTCTGAGCCATATCTCGAAGGGGACGATGTGCGATTCTATGACCTCCTGAAAGCCCAGGGGTTTCAGGATTTCCTCGATCGCTATTCTCTCCATGGCTCTGAGAATCGCGGCCGCCTGGGGGCGATAGAACCACTTTCCCTTTGTTGGACCCTGGACGAGCCATCCCCTTTTCAGCATCTCCTCGGTCGGGTCTTTGTTCCACACCGGCTCCTTTTCCTCGGATTTCCATATAAGTTTCCAGAACTCCTTTTTTCCCTCGTAGTATTGATTCTCAACCTTTTCCATGACTCTCTTTATCATCCTGTCAACGTAGTTCTTTCTCAGGAACTCCTCCGATGTATCCTTGAGAATCATCCTCACGTTCTTTCCCTCTATCTCGAGATCTGCAAATGGTATTGTAATGGGTTGCAGGGGCTCCTTCTCCAGAGAAAATGTGACCTCGTAGAGATTTACCTCTATCTTCCTCACACCGATTTTGTAATTCTTACCCAAATTTTTTGAGAGAACATTTCTGAAATTGAGCAGAACATCGTGGGCTCTTCTCTTTCTACCCGATACGATTTCTATGTTCAGGTTGTTCCCGAAGATATCCCACCTCTCTATCTTTGCATCAACTCGCTTCTCCGACAATCGCGTGTTAAAATCTTCGATCTCTTTGGATATAACCTCCTCACTTGCGGGTTTGCTGAGCTTGACGGTTGCGGAAAGACGAAACCTCATACCCCCACATAAAGCATAGGGAGTATATTAATCATTATCCATGACCTTCTCGGCAACCGATACGCATGCGAGATAATCATTAAGGGTGTGCAGTAATGAAGCGGGCGATACCGATGTCATGCCGGCGATGACCTTATTTTTATCCAGGCGCGTATCGACGAATCTCCCATCATCGATCCTCACGGAATCGTATACAATTCTGGCGGTCTTTTCATCATCATATTCAAGTATGAGCCTGCACCTGATTCGCATTTTCACCCCACAAAATGTCATCTATGAAATCCACGAGTTCATCCACAGATACATTTTCAAAGGTTCCGCCCGCCGCTATTTTGTGTCCGCCTCCCGCGCCGGCGAATTTTTTTGCGGTCTCTCTCATCACATTTCCAAGGTCCAGACCCTTCTCCACGAGTTTTCTAGTCGCTCTGCAGGAGACGTGGATTTTTCCATTTTTCGGGGTGAACGAAAAGACGGCTTTCCCCTTGCAGTTGAAGTAGTTGGAAACCACGCTACTCATATAGCTTCCATCGGATGCTTTATTTGATATGAAATAGACCAGATTCTTTCTCTCTTCCAGCCCCTCCTCCTCGAGTTTCACGAGTTCTTCGAGTATCTTTTCCCTGAATTTCCTGCTGTTCTCTTTAACCGCTTCGAAGTATTTCTGTGGATTCATACAAAACGCCAGAGAGAGACCGGGTTCTCCGCCTTTGCTACAACCGTCTATAATGTCAGATAATACATCGAGATTTGATGGAAGATAGTCAGAGATGATCCTCTCCTTGACAACCTCATCCATGATTTCGGGCTCGATATTGTTTTTGAGCAGGGTCAGCACCAGAAAGGAATGAACATCCTTTTTTTCCTCCTTGTTAAGGTCTCCATACCTCGTATCCCCCGGAATGGATAATCCTTTCAGGAGTTTCTCCACTTCCTCTCTTCTACCTGATAAACCTGGATAAAATGGGTCCACGGAATAGACTATCTCATCAACTATGCCATCATTTCCCGCCTTGATGGAGGGTTTGCTCACCGTTATAATTTCCTTCTTTCTCGCCTCTTCGAATATCTCTCTGTTTTTTCCCTTCCACCCTCCAATGTTCTGTTTATCCCCTATCGCACCCATCAGAGAAAATACGGATAGATCTACATTGTTTTCATCCAGAGTTTTTGCAAATAGATATGAAAGACCAGCTCCCGATATCTCGAAGTTTCCATCTATACCGAATAAATTGGAGTTGATCTGGAGTATCGAATCCACGACGGGATTTTCATTCTCCGGCTGATGATGATCAAGA
>Ga0190304_1000514_pt1 | contig 18219 bp, 10 predicted proteins | sample 48700712_MG_FD_161670 | JGI IMG/M metagenome (GOLD analysis project Ga0190304, IMG submission 161670) | Hydrothermal vent sediment bacterial communities from Southern Trench, Guaymas Basin, Mexico - 4870-07-1--2_MG | ecosystem: Environmental > Aquatic > Marine > Hydrothermal vents > Sediment ...
AACACAGAAGCAGCTGTGTGGAATTATAGTTCACATATATAAAGGAAACAGAAGGCCTTTTTCCCACGATTTTATAATTTACCTGATTGCTCTACTTCAGTCAACACCACGGGGTGCCTTTCTCCATATATTTATATCTCCTTCAGCGTGGTTACCCCCCCGATTATGGCTCCCAGGTAGAAGGTAAAGAACCTCCACAGGACGATAAAAACGCCCAGGATGTGCTTGGGACATACCAGGGAATAAAGGGCGGCTCCGCCTGCCTCGGCAACTCCCCCTGCTCCCGGAGTGGGTATGAAGAGGAGAAGAGCCATCAATATAACCTGGGCCATCATCGCCTTAGGGACGTTCGGCGAGAGCCCAAGGCCATAGAGAAGTGCTGGGACCAGTCCCACATATAAAAGGAGCGAAAAGATGGAAACAAGCGTTGCCAGGAGAAGATGTTTCAGGTTATGGTTCTTGAGAAACAGGCCGAGGCCGATCCTGAATTCCTCAAGCTCAACGATCAAAAAATCGAGAAGCCGCCTTATGTTACCATGGCTCCTGTCTCTTATTCTCTCCAAGAACCTCTCGGTGACGGCTGGTTTCAAGAGAGAAAGTCCGATGAGCAAAATGCCTATAAAGAGAATTATGGAAAGATACCTGACCAGGAATCTCATCACGAAGCTGTCCGAAAAAGAGAAAAAAGTGAGGCCGAATATGGGCGCGAGTATGTACACGGGGGCGTAAATCAGGATGCCCCGGAAAGCCAGAAAGGCCATGGCTTTCCCGGGATTTATGCCTTCCCGGTTTAAGAGATAAAGCTGTACTGGGAAGCCCCCTGTCTGAAAAGGCGTAACAGCGGCGAGGAAATTGCCGGTCAGGATCACCTCAATAGCCTTTCTAAGGCTTATCTCCCTGTCTCCGGCTCTCGTCAAAATCTTGAACCTCAGTCCATCCAGGACGGTATAGAGACCCCACATAACGAACAGCAGAAAAAGTCCTATGGGCCTTATTTTGCCAAGAGCCTCCCAGGTCCTTCTCTCAACGGTGAGGAGCAATATTATCAGGGAAACGCCAGCCGAAATCCCGACCGATATCTTTATTCCGCGCTTGAGTTTCCTCCTGAAAGATTCTTCCATGGATATGGATTTTAAACCTGCCTCAGCATGACGTTCAAGTTAAACGGAAATGAAATTAGAATGAGGGCGCTTTAAAATTAGCTCAGATACAAGGAGGATCAGATGCCCATAATTTCAATTCTGTCCCTGCTATTTGTCGTTTCGCCACGGGGATCCCTGCCCCCCAGGCCCCTTGTTCAGCAGATGGAGCCAGAAAAGCTCTCGGAACTGGCGGCGAGTGTTCCTGACCGTGCGCTTAAGGGCGCTACCTTTAAAGAGGCGTGGATCGAGGGAGGCTGGGAGTTCATCGGCCCAATGCCCATCGTCGATGAGGCCTGGTCGGGATATGCCCCGGCCTCTGGCAGGGTCACTGCGATCGCTGTGAATCCGGACAACCCCAGCATAGTTTACATCGGGGGTGCCCAGGGCGGGGTATGGAAAACTTACGACGGCGGCGAAAACTGGATCCCCCTTACCGATCATCTTTCCTCCCTATCCACGGGAGCCATAGCCCTCGTGCCAGGCAATCCCGATGTGATCCTATACGGTACCGGCGAACAGCATTTTTGCGGCGATTGTTTCTACGGCGACGGACTTTTTATTTCCTATGACGGCGGCGCCACCTGGAGCAAGATCGGGACCAAGGAGGAAGTTGGCAACTACATAGCACGGATCGTCATCAACCCTGACGATCCGAACATCTTTTACCTGGCAAGCGATATAGGAATAGTCAGGACGACAGACTTCGGAGTCTCCTACGAAACCAGAATATCCGGATACTGGTGCACCGATCTGGTCATGCGTCCGGACAGCCCTTCGGTGCTGATCGCTGCTCTGAGCGAATACGGGCTCATCAGGACCTCGGATGGCGGCGACACCTGGGAAAACCTGACAGTAGGCCTTCCTGCCTCCGGCTTTGGGCGGATAAACCTGGCAATCTCCCGGAGCAATCCCGACGTTATCTATGCGAGCTTCGTCTCTTCGGCGGATTACAGCCTCCTCGGAATGTACAGGACCGACGATGGCGGCGACAGCTGGACATATCTGCCTAACACCCCCAATTACCTGGGAAACCAGGGATTCTATGACAACTGCCTCTTTGTCGATCCCTCTGATCCATATACGGTCTATGCCGGCGGCGTCTGGCCCTATGATGAAAACACAGCCGGATTGATAAAATCCACCGATGGAGGGAACACCTGGACCGACATCACGATAGGACAGGGGGGTGGCCAGCTGCACCCAGATCAACACGCCCTTTTCGTGACTCCGGACGGAACCGTCTGGGTCGGCAACGACGGCGGCGTTTGGAAATCGATCGACGGAGGATATTCCTGGATAGACCTGAACAATACCCTGGGGATCACCCAGTTTTACACGGTTACTCTCCACCCGGTGGATTCCAGTTTTCTTCTCGGAGGAACCCAGGACAATGGAACTGTCTATTATTCTGGAGACATCCGCTGGCATCAGCAGAACGCGGGAGATGGAGGTCCTTCTGCCATCGAGTGGGACAGCCCCCAGATATATTACACAAGCTACATCTTGCTGAATCCTCTCTATAAGTGGATAAACGGCAACTTCGCAGGGAACGTCAGCGGTCCCTGGGAAGGTGACAGGGTGAGCTGGTGCAATGCCCCGCTCCTGACCGATCCGAACCAGCCCAACACCCTCCTCGCCGGGACCCACAGGGTATGGAGAACGACCAACAGCGGCTCCTCCTGGATCGCCAGGAGCGGCGACCTCACCAGGGGCAGCGGGCACCTCAGGGCGATGGCCGTAGTTGAGGGATATCCTGATCTGATCTTAACGGCGAGTTCCGACGGCAAGGTATATAAGACCGTCGACGGAGGCAACAACTGGATATCCATTGACAACGATGCCTTTTACTCAAGGTCCATAACCGACCTCTGGATCAACCCCGGGGATACAGCTGAGATATTTCTCTCGGTTGACAGATCTTTCGGCGACCGGGTTTTCAGGTCGACCGATGGGGGAGCTCACTGGACTCCTCTGACCGACTCGCTGGAAAACGGCCTGAGAGGGCTTTCCCTGGCCGTGGACTTCCGATGGGAACCGCCTGTCCTCTGGCTCGGCACCGATTACGGCCTTTACTTCAGCTACGATCTGGGTCTGACCTGGACCAAAGATCCTTCCTTCCCGAATGTGGCCGTCTACGATCTGGGGCTCGACACCTGCCACAGCGTCATCGTAGCCGCCACGCACGGCCGCGGCATGTGGAGAAAAACGATAGAGGTCGGGATAGCGGAAGGTGAAAAGAAACCAGAAGGAGGAAAGACCGAGCTCAGGATAGAATTTTCTCCGGATAAAAGAGGGATCCTGCTGAAGGCCGACGGGCTTGCCGGAAAACCGGCGGAAATCGCCATCTATGCTGAAAATGGCCGAAAGATCAAAGGTCTCTCGGTTAACTCGCTTCCCGATGAATTTTTCATCTCAACGGCCGGTTTGAGAAGCGGGATATATTTCTTGAAGCTAAAGGGCGAGCACAAAAACCTTTCGGGCAAATTTGCTATTTTGAACCGAAGATGAACTCGCTCCTTTTCCTCCTCGTTCTGATCAACGGGACGGTAAAATTCAGGGGCGGAAAAATGTCTTACGACCCCAGGAGGGAGGAGGTTATCCTCACCGATTCGGCTGAGATAAAATCCGGCAGGGTGACCCTCATAGCGGACAGCATGATATACCGTAAGGAGCAAAAGGAGCTTCTGGCTTACGGATCGGCCCTCCTCATAATCGAGCATGACACGTTACGAGCCGAGAGCCTGATCTACCACACGGAAAATGGAAAAGGTGTCGCCTTTCAGGGCAGAACTCACACTGAAAAGGGTTACCTGACGGGGAAATACATATACCGCGTATCTGAAGAGGTCCTCCTTGTGGAAGACGGCACTTTCACCACCTGCGACAAAGTACCTCCGCATTACTGTTTCTATTCCCCACGGATGAAAATCTTCAAGAACGAGGAAGCCGTGGTTTCCCCAATATTTTTGAAAATCCGGAAAATACCGATCCTCTGGGCTCCTTTCTGGTTTTTCCCGCTCAAAAAAGGAAGGAAAAGCGGATTTCTGACCCCGAGGATCGGCTACAACTCCCTCGACGGGAAATACCTTCGGAGCATCTCCTACTACCTCGTCCTGAGCAACTACGCCGATATAACCTGGGGCCTCGATATAATAGAGAAACGTGGAGTTCGCGGCTACGGAAACCTCGTATATAAGAGGTACAGAAGCTTTTCTGGAGCTTTTACCTTCACCCTGGCCCAGGAGTTCTCGCCAATAAGGCGCCGATGGAGCCTTTTCGGTAGCCATTACCAGACCCTCCCCTGGGGGTTCACCCTGAGGGCCAGGTCGAACCTCCTGTCCGACGTCTCTTACATGGAGGACTATTCGGAGGAAAAGGAGGAGTGGATAAAGAGCTCACTTCACTCTTATATATCCCTGACCAGACGCTGGTCGACGGGCACCTTCCTGGCATCGATAGACGAGGAAAGAGATGTTCGGGAGAATACCGTCGAAAGGACATTGCCCGATATCACATTCAAAATGTTCACCTTCTCGCTGGGTCCCGTACGGACGGGCGGTTCGTCGCATTTCCTCCGCAAAGAAACGGAGGAAGAAACCAGATATTATCTGGACAACAGGGCATCCCTCAACTCCGAATTCTCCCTTTTGAGATATCTCAAGCTGCGTCCTGAACTCGATCTGCAGACAACGCTCTTTGACAGGGACGCCCTCGGAAGGAGAAATGTCCTGAGGAACGTCTACAGCGCGTCTCTCTCACTATCCACTGCCTTCTACGGCATGTCCCTCTTTGGGCTCGGTCCCTTCGAGAGGTTCCGGAGCACGACCAGGCCTTCCATAAGCTTCAAGTACACGCCGGAGATCGATCAGGAAAATCTCATTCCTTTCGGAGAAATCTCCGTCGTTCCGCCTCAGAAAAGCGGCATTCTCTCCCTGGCAACATCTATCGAGGGCAAAACGAGGAAGGGCAAAAAGCTGACGCTTTTGACGGTGAACCTCAGCGAGAGCTACAATTTTCTGAACGAAGAAAGGCCTTTTTCTTCCATCTCCTGGAGTTCGAGGCTTCTGCCCGAATTCCCGGTCAGGAGCAGGATCTCTGGTGCTTACGACATCGAGGAAAGGCGGTTTTACAACATAGATTTCGTGACAGAGGCTGAGCTCAAGCTCAGTGTTCTTGAAGATACTTCGACGGGGAAAAAATCTGGATGGAGAATAAAGCTGACCCATTCCATGAGCAGCCTGGAGACAGGCGAGGGCGATCAGAGGCTCAGGGGATCTCTGTCGGGCCATCCCACGTCGAAATGGGAGATGAGGCTTTCCTTCAACTTCGACCTGAAAAAAGGAGAGCTCATAGATGAGAGGATAGAGCTCGAGAGAGACCTCCACTGCTGGGCCTTCAACTTCAGGTGGTCCCGCTACGGAGACACCTGGAACTATGACTTCAAGCTCTGGATAAAGAAGCTTCCCGACGTAAAGTTCAAACGCAGCCTCTTCGAGATCTTCCTGCCAGGATAATCAGAGAAAATCGAGGGGATCGACGTCCACAGTGACCCTGATATCACCTCTACGCGGAATCTCCAGCTCTCTTAAGAGTTTCTGGATCTCAAAGGTTTTGTTCGATCGGAGCAGGAGCCTCCTCCTGAAATAGCCCCTTACCTTCTCCACAGGGGGAACGAGAGGTCCTTCGATATCCAGCGACAGCCGGAGCTCCTCCTTTAAAGAGAGCATTTCAACGTAAAGCCGGGAAGAGAACTCCAGGGCCTTTGACTCGTCTTTCGAACGGACTTCCACGAAAGCGAGCCTGTAAAAGGGGGGATAGCGAAATTCCTTCCTGGATTCAAGCTCTCTCTCGTAAAAAGAGCGATAATCTCCCCTAACCGCGAAAACTATTGAGGGGGAATCGGGGGAGTAGGTCTGGATAAGACATCTCCCGCCCTTTCTGATCCTCCCCGTCACCTGGGTGAGAATCTGGAAAGTCCTCTCCTCGGCCCTGAAATCGGGCAACCCGAGTCCCACATCGGCGTTGAGCACTCCCACCAGCTCCACCTCCGGAAAGTCGAATCCCTTGGTCACCATCTGCGTCCCTATCATGATCTTTTCCTTTCCCCTGAGGAACTTCCTGTAAAAGCGGTCCGCAGCTCCTCGTCTGCGGGTTGTATCCAGATCCATCCTCAAAAATCCCTCATCGGGGAAAAGCTTTTTCACCTCCTCCTCCACCCTTTCAGTGCCGAATCCCAGAGGCTTTATCTCCTGCGAGCCACACCTCGGACAGAGGCTGGGTGCATTCTCGACATGACCGCAGAGGTGACAGACGAGCTTTTTCTCCCTCCGATGGTAAACAAGACTGACGCTACAGTTGGGACATTTGGGAACGAATCCGCAGTCGGGACAATGAAGTACAGGGGAAAAGCCCCTCCTGTTCAGGAAAAGAATCACCTTTCCACCTCTTTTCAGGGTATGTCTAATGGCTTCGGCGAGTTTGATGCTGATTATGGATGAGCTGCTCTCCTCCCTCATGTCCACCACATCTACATCGGGCATAGCGTAACCCCTGACCCTCTTTTTGAGCCGGAGCAGTACGTACTTTCCTTTCCTCGCGTTGAAATAGCTCTCGAAAGAAGGGGTGGCGCTTCCCAGAACAACCGGGATCCCCTCTATTTTTCCCCGCATAATCGCCAAATCCCTGGCGTTATAAAAGGGAGGAGATTCGTGTTGCTTGTAAGAAGGATCGTGTTCCTCGTCCACCACTATGATCCCGGGATCCCGGACGGGCAGAAAAAGAGCGGATCGCGGACCGATGACGACTTTCTTCTCGCCCCTTTTCAACGCCTTCCACGCCCAAAGCCTCTCTTCAGGAGGAAAGGAACTGTGATAAAGGACGACCTTCTCCCCGAACCGCTTTATGAAGAGGGAAGCTATCTGAGGAGTGAGCCCTATCTCCGGAACCAGCACTATGGCACCCCTTCCCATTTCCAGCGCGCGCTCCACCAGCCACAGATACAGGGCCGTTTTCCCAGATCCGGTGACCCCATGGACGAGAAAAGGCTTGAATTTCCCCTTTTCTATGTAAGGGATCACCCGGCTCAGAGCTGCCCTCTGCTCCTCCGTGGGAGTCTCAGGAAGGGTGAGGTCCACACCGGGGATGGGCAATAGCTCCTTCTCCCCGCTCCTGACAGCCCTTACCCTGATTTCTACAGCGCCGAGCCTCCTGAGCGCGAAGACCTGCTCCCTGTAGTCGCGCCCAAGCTTCTTCTCTATTCCCCTCAGAGTGATCCACCTCCGTCCTCTTTCCCTGAGGAATTCGAGAAGTTCCCTCTGTCTTACGCCCCTCAAGGACCTTTCAGGCTCAGATCTGAACCTCACCATGACCCTTCTGCCGGTGAGCGCTCTGGGGGGAAGGAAAATCCTGACCACATCCCCGAGGGGTGTCACGTAATAATCCGATGCCCAACGGGCCAGTTCCAGGAGCTTCCCGTCAACCGATATCTCGGGATCGGGAATGCCGAAGATCGCCTTTATGCCCTCCACCTCGGGGCGCTCATCCTGGAGGCCCATGACCACTCCCCTTTCCCTCTTGTTCCTCAGGGGAACCTCGACGAGCTGGCCCACGACGAGGCGCTCGCGAAGCTCAGGGGGGACCCCGTAGGTCAGGAGCTCAGGAACCCCGGGAAGGGCAACCTGGGCGTAGAGCTCGTAGTCCATATCAAAACCTGAGTGTAAGCTCAAGGCCAGCGGAAAAGGCTCCCTCCTTGTCCCTCTCGGCGTACAGGGAAACCCTTCGCGACAGCCTGTACCTCGCCTGAAAGACGTCCTTCTCCACAGCAAGGATATCGTGGGTATAACGGAGGTAGAAATTGCGGGAAAGGTAAAATCCAACGGTGAAACGAGGATCCTCACCGGCAAGCCCCGTTGTGACCTCAAGTTCCTGGATCCTGAGCCTCCTCCTCAATTCCTTCGATATGATGCCCTCGGCCAGGTTCAGGGCTCTCCTCTTTATGAGCTCAAGATCCGAGAGGGAAAGGGGCACTTCGTTGAAAGGCTTCCCGAAGGAGAGGTAAGAAATTATGTCCTCCTCGGAAAGCGGCGGCGTCGAAGTAAGGTGGATCTCCGGCTCCTGCAACGTTCCCTGGACTTTGAGCGTTATCAGGATGGATTCGGCCACTGTGGTCTCGCCCTCTATGTCCAGAGTAGGGTTGATCTCCCTCTGGTTGTAAAAGACTACCTCTCCGCCGGTCAGGTTAAAGTTTCTGTCCAGATAGAGAAAGGATCCGCCCAGAAGCTCGAGTTTTCCGGAGAGAAGCGTGTTTATGTCGTCTTCCTTTTTCAACTCGAGGTCAGCGGAAAACTCCATCTCGGCCAGTTCGTTGAGGAGGAAAACGTTATTATCAGCCTTTATACGCAGCCTGTAGCGCACAGGGGATGGAGAGGGACCTCCACCGCCGCCACTCCTTCCGAAGGGCGCCACAAAGGCGAACTCGTCGAGATATATGTCTCCGATTATCCAGAACCTCGGCAGCGGACCCCTCAACACAACTGTGCCCGAGGCAATCCCGTTCATATCGGGGCCAAAACTCACGGGAATTTTCCGCACCCTGAAAGTCAGATCGAGGGAATCGGCGGCCAGCCCCCTCATCCTCAGCCTTCCGAAACCCAGAAGCCTGCCCTTTTCCGAGAGCCCCGAGATCGTATCGAAGAAAACGATCTCGTCCTCAAAATGCCCCCTGGCGTAAAAATCGCTCAAATAACTGTTTATGGATGTTATAGTCCCCTCCCTCGCCTTCAGGGAGAAGTGCCCTGAGAAAACCGGATTTTTAACGTCACCCTCGACCCTGAAATCCAGGGTCAGAACCCCGCCGTCGACCACGAGAAAATTGCCGAGGTGCTTGAGAAAAGGAGTTGGATCTATTCCCTCTGTGTAAATTCCACTCCTTATAAGGCCCGAATCAAGGATCTCAAAATGCAGGGGGCTCAGCGAAAGGAGGGCCGGAATCTCGGCATAGGCCCACGAGGGCTTTCCCCCTTCGTAAATCTTCAGATTGGAAAGGACGAGCGAGCCGCTGCCATATCGCCCCTTGAGCTCCAGACTGTCAAAGGCAAAGTCCCCGAAAATGGGCTTCTCCAGGCTTGCGTCGACAATGATGTAGGGGTCAGAGAGCGCCCCTTCCAGCGTCATCCTGAAATCGGCATTCCCCTCGAGAGGAGTTTCGGCCCCCAGAATGCGCCTGAGATATGAGAGATCGAAGTCCCTGGCATCCACCTCCAGAGAGACCTCATCCTTTCCTCTTCTTATGAAGCCCTCGATATGTCTCACTATACCATCTTTTCCGAGATACAAATCATCTCCACTGAGGTAGACGGTGTCGGCGGATACCTCAAACCGGACCGGTGCGCCGAGCGCGACCCTCAAAGGGGGGCTCCTGAATTGCCCCCGGGTTAGCTCGATGACATATGCTCTCCCCTTTTTTCTCCACCTTCCTCTCAGGTTAAAGAGGGCATCCTTTCCTTCGGCTCTGGCCGCAAACCAGCTTTTCTCTCCGAAAAGCGCGAGGAAGTTAAAGGAATCAAACTGTATCTCCTGAAAGGCCAGGTGGCGGGCGGAAAGCGAGAGCTTTCCGCCCGCCACCTTTTTCTCATAGTAAACCGACGTCGTGCCGGCCTCCAGCCCGCGGAAAGCGAGCCCCACTGAGGACCCGGCGATCTCTGCGTTCACGAGCTTTCCCCTTTCAAAGAAAACTCGCCCGCGTAATTTTGCGGTACCCTCAATTCCCTTAACCCCGAAAGCATCGAGAAGGGAAAGATCCAGAAATTCGGTCCTGAAATCGAGGTCCTGTCCCGATGCTGAAAAAGTCCCCCTGAGGGTCAGAAAGAGTCTCTGGTTTTCAACACGGAGCTCATCGGCCCTGAAAAGACCCCCATCGTATTCCCCACTGAGATAGATTCCATCGAGCGACAGGTTCTTCCAGTTTAAATAACCACCATCGACGGTGAGGTCGAAATCCCCCGGTTTTCCCGTGAGATCGACCCTTCCTCCGAGCACAAAGTCGCGATGGAAAGCAATGCCCCTGACATCGGCATGGATCTCCATCCATGGTCCTCTGAGCGATACCAGGCCTTTTCCCTCTATAAAGCCCTCTCCCTTTGAAGCGAGGAAGTCAGAGAGATAGAGGGTATCCGGTCCCCTGAATTTCCCGAGAAACAGGAATCTCTCAAAGGTCTCATCCCGGAACCTCAGGTCCCTGACGTTGATCCTGAAGGTCGAATCCGCCGTGTTCAGGGTAACCTGAAGTTTTCCCGCTCCTATTTCCTTTCCATAACGGATGTCGGAAGCCTCAAGACCGTATTTTCCTCCCCTTCCCGAGAAAGACAGCTTCACTTCCAGATCAGGCCCTGATGCGGCCACTTCTTTCAAAAGGATACGGTTGGCCCTCTTCTCGAACCTCCCCTTAAGGCTGTCAAGGCAGAAACGGGAAGATTCGATCCCCAAAAGGCTCCAGTCCACAAAAAGAAGCGTTCCCCCCATTTGCAGGCTGGCGTTCAGAGAATCGGCCGATAGAGCTTCCCCTCCTCTTTTGACCCTTAGATCTTTCAGGCTGATTTCTCTGATCCTGAGTCTGGGCAGAACAAGGGGTTCGCCTCCTCTCTCCCCACTGGAGGCAGATTTTGGAAGGGAATCGAGGTCAATGCTGATCCCTTCCGCGAGAATTCTACGCACTTCCCTCTTCCGGATAAGATCGGGAAGAGAAAAGGTAACGGTTATGCCCTCAACCCTGGCGAAACTTCCCACCTCGAGATCCTCGATCCTTATCTTTCTGAAGGGATTAAAAAGATAGCGGCCGATAGAGAGCTCAGGGCCGAGAGCACCCCTCAGGGCCCTCAAGGGAAGGCTCCTGAGAAAAAGATATCCGCCCGCAACCAGCAGGACAAACAGGGTGAGCGCGATTATGGCGAATTTCTTCCCCTTCGTCATACGGCATTGATTATAAGCCGAATTTTTCCCCTCTTAAAGAAAAATCAAAACGTAAACCGCGGGACAAATCCCTTGAGGTTCAGAATGGCGTGGGAGGCCGACCAGGAAACCTTACATCTTCTGTATTTTCCTGAGGCACTTGGTGCAGACTTTCAGCCTTCTCTTCCTGCCATTGATGGTCACAGTGACCTTGTGAAGATTGGGCTTCCAGTTTCTCCGGGTCCTGTTGTTTGCGTGGCTGACCCTGTTCCCGAACATAACTCCTTTACCACAAATGTCGCACCTTGCTGCCATCTCTCTCCTCCGAATTGGTGGAGCGAATTATATTGTCTCCTTATCCCCGTGTCAAGGGGCCGCTTTTCCTCAACGGCTTAAAGCCCGACCAACCTGTCAGCCACACATTTTCAGACGGCTCTCCGCGAGGAATCCAAACTCCCATTGCGGGATTTGATTGAGTTCCAAAGCCTTATAGGCTCACTCCTTGTCCTTTCAGAGCTTCCCGGTAGATTATGACAAAAACCCGGAAAGGGGGAAAGCATGGTTCCACAAGGCCTTTTGAGGATAATAGTACTTCCAGCTCTGGTGGGTGCGCTGATCACGGCTTCCTGCATTAAGAAGCCGAATCCACCCAGCTGGGACGTGGATCTTAACATGCCCCTTCTGGACACGACCTATTATGTCCGTGATTTCCTTGAAGATGGGCCCTTTTCGATAAACCCCGGCGATTCAGTCCTTATGCTGGATCTCAGTTTCGAACTTGACACGATGTGGATCGAGGAGAACCTGAACCTCCAGGACTGGGACACGACTTTCGAGCACACAATAGGGACCTTCGAACTGACTGACAGAAAGACCTTCGGGACCGGTCTTGCCCTGCCTGATTTAGGAATTCCCGCCTGGATGGCCGAAAGCCTGGCCCTGAACGACAGCATATACAGCCCCATACCCCCCATAAGCGATCAGAACAAGGAGCTCGCTGACTCCATTGAAAATCTCCGAAAAGCTTATGTTCAGAGAGGAGTCATGAAACTAAGGCTTGAGAACGATTTCCCCTTTGTGATCGATCCCTTCGCGATCACAGTTTACAATGTGCTCGGAGATACATTCGAACTGAAATCCATTGACACCCTCCTTCCGCCCGATACGTCTGTCCTGATCGACTTCGATACCTCAGGGGTTTGCCTGGGCAACACTTTCATCTTCCAGATGCAGTTCGGGACCCCCGGTACACCTCAACCCGTCTGGATCAGGGAGAACGACTCCATCAGGATCAGTTTCGAGCTCGACACGGTTGAGGTTGAGAGCGCTGTGGCTTACATAGATGAACTTCAGATCTCCGATTCTACGGAACTCTTCCCCGATATAGAACTGGCACAGATAGACACGGCAATTTTTGAATCGGGGAGCATAGACTTCGGAATAATCAATTCCTCGGAGGTCAGGGGCATACTGAACATCACTATTCCAGAGCTTGAGCTTGACACGACTTTGCCGATAGAAGGAGCTCAGGGATCTCCCTGGAGCGGCAGCTTCTCCATCCCCCTTTCCGGGAGATCCCTCTGCCCCGGTCCGGGGAACAGGCTTTCAGTTCTCTATGATGTAGACCTCGCCCCCGACTGGTACACGCTGGCCGCCGGCGATGGGTTCTCAATAGAGGCAGGATTGAGAAACTTTCAGATAGCCCATTTGAGAGGAACCATCGACTCCCTTTCGGTCGAGATACCAGAGATCGACACGGCAATCGATATACCTGAGGGATTTCAGGGGATCTCGTTCCACCAGGTTTTTCTTTCTCCTTTCGTGGCAAATAGCATCGGCTTTGAAGCCCATGCCTTTTTCCACGTGACCGTGATGAGGGGAGATGAAACCCGCTCTGACACCTTCGATCTCGTTATTCCAGCCTCAACCGAAGGTGAGCCAGCCCTCTGGGATACCCTTCTCGAGATAAGCGATCTCCTTGAGATAAGCCCCGAGCGGATTCAGGCCGGCGGAAGTGTCCTCATAAGCGGCCAGGGAACCATCGACAGGGAAGACTTCGTGTGGACGAGAGTGGATCTGAACGCTCCGCTCACGGTCTCAATAAACCCCGACACCATAATCACCGACGTCGCCGTTGACAGCTCTGTGATAGATTCTTCCATCGGCGAAACTGTAAAATCGGGAGCTCTCTTTCTCGCCCTCAGGAACAGGTTGCCCCTCGGCATAAGGCTGAAACTACATGTGAAAGAAGAAGAGAAAGGAGATTCTCTCGTCAGGGTCATTGAAATCCCAGCAGCTCCGGTATCGGAAGAAGGATGGTCTGCAAGGGACACGGCCTTCACAGTGAAGCTCAGCTTATCGGAGAACGAGATAGAGATTTTCACGAGAAAACCGAGAAAATCCTGGGCAGAGATAATCTTCCCCGGCACCAACGGAGTGCCGGTAACCCTGAGGGCGTCCGACTACATGGACATAAAGGGATTTGCCGGGTTTCGGGTGAGGATCGAGGAATAAGGAGAGAGAACCATGAACTTCCTTCTGATCATATCGCTGTTGAACTTTGAGCCGGCGGGCGCTGCCCTGGCGGGAGCGATCCATCCATCTGGCCTCCATGGCCTGTGGTTCAACCCGGCAGGGCTCGCGCAAAATGCCGAATTCTCCCTGAGATTTCCATCCCTGACAACACCCATAGGCACCTATCCCACTTACAACTCGGCCTTCTCAATTTCCGAAATAGACCGATACATTTACTCCGGCGATTATCTGACCGACGAGGAAAAAGACCTGATCCTTGCCAGGATAGGATCCGGGTGGGAGGTCGATGCCAAAGCAATGACCCATGCTGAAATAGCTTTCAGGAATTTTGGCGTCGGCATTTACGGCCTCGCTGGTGAAAAAGCCTATCTTCCGCGCGATCTCTTTGAGCTTGCCCTCTACGGCAACGAGCTCGGGAGAAAGTATTCGGTCGTGGAGCTGGAGAGCGAAGTCTGCGCCCTCTTGAAGACTACGCTGGCCTATGGGAAGGATTTCCGATTGAGGAACACGGATATGTCTCTCGGCCTCGGGATTCATTATTACAGGGGGCTCATCGAGGCAAAAATCCTTCGGTCCGAAGGTTATCTCGAAACAGACACGACACAAATGCAGGTGGGCGCGACCGCCGATCTACTGACCTCCGGCGGGGGAAACGGCTTCGGATTCGATCTGGGCATCATCCTCCCTGACCTGCCCCATGATCTTTCCCTTTCGTTCTCGATAACAGACATCTCCCCGGGGATCAGCTGGACCGAAGACACAAGGGTCTATCATCTCGAGCTACATGGGGATTCCATAAACCTGGCGAGGATAATCGGCGAGGATGAAGTGCTCGATTCTGATACAGCCTGGGATGAAAGCAAGGAATCCTACAGGACCCATCTTCCCACAACGCTCAGGTTCTCCCTTTCGAAACCCATAAAAACCGGGCTTCTGGCTAATTTCTTGTACAGGCAGGGGCTCCGTGAGACCATATGGTCCACCACAAAACCTTACTTCGCCCTGAGCCTGGAATATCGACCGGCGAAAGAAGTTCCCCTGAGATGGGGCCTCGGGGTCGGCGGAAAAGAAGGCCTCGTGATCGCGACGGGTTACGGCCTCCGGCTCGGTCCCTTTTCAATGGATTTCGCCTATCAGGCATACAGAGGGATATTCAAAAGCTCCAAGGGTGGGATTTTCTCCCTGGACCTCGGGGTTAATCTGCCCTAAGAAACTCTCTTCAGGTAGTTATCGAGCCGCCTGAGGCACTCATCCCGGCCGAGCACTTCCATGAGCTCGAAAAGCCCGGGTCCCTGAGTCCTCCCCGTGAGGAGTAGTCTCGTCGGGTGTATGAGAAGGGCGGCCTTTATGCCCAGCTTCCCGGCGAGGCCCCTCAGCGTCTCCTCGATTTTCTCCTGCCTGAACTCGCCTTCCGGTATATCGGCCAGCCTCTCTCTGAGGAGGCGCAGCCTTCCGGGGACCTCGGGGTCTTGAAGGTATTTCCTGACCCCCTTCTCCTCGTATTCGAACTCATCGCTGAAAAAATAAAAGCCCATCTCCACGAAGTCGGGAAGGACCCTTGCCCTTTCTTTCAGGAGAGGAATCAGCCTGAGGAGTTTCTCCCTGTCGGAATCGTCCTTCACGAGTCCCCTCTCCTCAAAGAGGGGAAGAACAAGCCGAAGGAGCTCCTCATCGGTCTTCATCCTTATGTAGACGGAGTTCATCCAGAGCAGCTTGTTTATATCGAAGACCGCTGCCCTCTTGCCGACCCGTCTGATGTCGAAAAGACGAATCATCTCGTCTTTCGGGACGATCTCCCGGTCCTCTCCCGGAGACCAGCCGAGCAGGGCGAGGAAATTAAAGAGCGCCTCGGGCAAAATCCCCATATCCCTGTATTCGAGCACGGCAGTAGCACCATGTCTTTTCGAGAGCTTTTTCTTGTCAGGACCGAGGATCATGGGGAGGTGTGCGAAAAGGGGCGTATCCCAGCCGAAAGCCCTGTAAAGGAGTATCTGCTTGGGAGTATTGGGAATGTGGTCCTCCCCCCTTATGACATGGGTTATGCCCATAAAGTGATCGTCGAGCACACAGGCGAGCTGATAGGTGGGAGTTCCATCGGACCGGAGAATGGTGAAATCGCCTATCTCGCTGTTTTTGAAAGTAATGAGGCCCCTGATCAGGTCCTCGTAAGAAGTTTCACCTTCTACGGGAACCCTGAATCGGACAGCAAGCGGGACCTTTCCGATCTCCTCAGGCGCGGCCTCAACCCATTCCCTTCTGGTCCTCTCCCCCGCCTGCTCCTCGTCGACGGTCCTTGCGTAATAGGCGAGCCCTCTCTTTACGAGATCCTCGGCGTATTTTTTGTATACATCGAGGCGATGGGACTGGAAAATCGGCTCTTCGTCCCAATCCAGGCCGAGCCAGCTGAGCCCCTCCACTATGTAATCCACCATTTCGGGGGTTGACCTCTCTCTGTCCGTGTCCTCAATGCGAAGGAGAAACTTACCACCTTCATGTCTGGCAAAAAGCCAGTTATACAGAGCCGTTCTGGCGCCCCCCACGTGCAAAAAGCCAGTGGGCGATGGAGCAAATCTGACTCTGACTTCTTTCTCCATTGAATCCCGCTTCAACCCCTGACGGATATTTTAAAAGGGCGGGGAGTCCCGGCCTTTCGGCCGGGACTCCCCGCCCGAACTCTCAAATCCTCACTTCTCCTCTTCTTTTCTGGGTCTGGTCTCCAGCCAGAGGAGCCTCTCCCAGGTCTCGTCAACCTGTCTCTGAGCCTCGGCTATGATGTCCGGCCTCTTCAGAAGGTGTTTGAACCTGCCCTGCATCTTGAACCATTCCTCGATGGGAACGTACTCCTTGGGCTTGTATGTGATCCGGTAATAGCCATTTTCGACCTCATAGAGGGGCCACGCCCTCGTCTCTACCGCCATCTTCGCCACCTCCACAGTCATATCGTCGGGTATGCCCCATCCCGGCGTGCAGGGCGAGAGCACGTTCAGGAAAGCAGGCCCCTCTACGGTTAGGGCCTTTTCAGCCTTCTTCTGCAGATCGAGCCAGTGGCTTATCGATGCCTGAGCAGCATAGGGTATACCGTGAGCGGCCACGATCTCGGTTATCTCTTTTCTCTTCTGAAGCTTGCCCGGAATGACCTTGCCGGCCGGTGAGGTCGTGGTGTGAGCGCCGAAGGGGGTGGCCGATGACCTCTGTATTCCCGTGTTCATGTAGGCCTGATTATCGTATAGCACATAGAGGAAGTTGTGTCCCCTCTCCAGAGCACCCGAAAGTGACTGGAGTCCTATATCATAGGTGCCTCCATCTCCACCGAAGGCGATGAATTTGATTTCCTTGTCCGTCTTTACCTTTCCCTTTCTCTTCAGGGCTTTGTAGGCCGATTCCACTCCAGCGATGGTGGCGGCAGCGTTCTCGAAGAGGCTGTGTATCCAGTTCACGGGCCAGGCTGTGTAGGGGAAAATCGTCGTCACGACCTCCATACAGCCCGTCGCGTTGGCCACAACCTTGGGATCGGTCGTGGCCCCGAGGACCAACCTTATAATCGAAGGAAAGCCGCACCCGGCGCAGGCTCTGTGACCCGGGGTGAGGCCTCGCGTTCTCTTTGAAAGTTCTCTGAGGCTTACCGGCATTTTTTATCCTCCTATTCTCTCACACCGACATATTCGATGAGTTCCGAGGGCCTCTCTCCCTTCGCAGCCTTGATGAGTCTCTCGAAAATATAGAGGGCATCCTCGACGAAGAAGTCTCTCCCGCCGAGACCGTAAACGAAGTTCATGACGAAGGGCCTCTTTTCGAGGTCATAGAGCCAGGATCGCACTTCGTTGAAAACTGGTCCGCCGATGGTCGCCAGGGAATCGGCCCTGTCCATCACCCCCAGCACCTTCAGGTTCCCGGCGTATTCCCTGAGTTTCTCATAGGGGAAGGGCCTGAATATCCTCATCCTGAGGGCTCCGACTTTTTCACCTTTCTCCCTCAGGACGTCGACGGCCTCCCTCACGGTACCAGAAGAGGAACCGAGGGAGATGACGGCGACTTCGGCGTCTTCCATCCTGTAAGGCTCAAAGAAGTCGGGCATGTTCTTTCCGAAGAACTCGTTGTATTCCCTGTGAACCTCCGGGATGACCTTCTTCGCTTCCTTTATGGCCTCGATCTGGGCCCTCTTGTGCTCGAAGAAGTAATCGGTCAGATCCAGCGGGCCGATCGTTATCGGGTGCTCCAAGTCGAGAACCGTGTAGAGCGGCTTTCTCTCGCCCAGAAACTCGCGGATCTTATCGTCGGGAAGGATCTCAACAGGCTCCATTCCGTGGCTCACGATAAACCCGTCCATGGTCACCATGGCGGGGATATTCGCCCTCTCGGCTATCTTGAGCGCTATAAATAGTGACTGATAAGCCTCATCGGCGTTTTCGCTGTAGATCTGAATCCAGCCCGCATCCCTCGATCCCATCGTGTCGGAGTGATCGCAGTGAATGTTGATTGGGGCCGAAAGGGCTCTGTTCACCTCGGCGAGGACAATTGGCAGCCTGAGGGCGGAGGCAACATAAAGGACCTCGTGCATCAGGGCGAGCCCCTGAGAAGCCGTGGCCGTCATAACCCT
>Ga0190304_1000515_pt1 | contig 18211 bp, 18 predicted proteins | sample 48700712_MG_FD_161670 | JGI IMG/M metagenome (GOLD analysis project Ga0190304, IMG submission 161670) | Hydrothermal vent sediment bacterial communities from Southern Trench, Guaymas Basin, Mexico - 4870-07-1--2_MG | ecosystem: Environmental > Aquatic > Marine > Hydrothermal vents > Sediment ...
TCAGTAGCAAGCAGCTTTGTAAAAAACTTACAGGTTTGGGTGCCCAGATTCCAAATGGAAAATGGTTGATCCTGGGAGTTGGGGAAAGAAACAAGGTTTAAAAGTGTCCTGAAAAACAGGTGTTTTTAAGGTCAATTTATGAGGTCTGAATTTACAGTAAACGTTAGAATATTGAGGTCTTTTTCAAAATGATATAATCCTATTTGAAATTAGGAAAAGAGTTCCAAGGTAGATCTTTTGACATGTTAGTTTCCCACACAACAATAGTTTTTCTACGTTATATCATGATTACCGATTCATCGAGAATGAGTACAGCTGAAAAAATATTTGAAGATCTATTTTTTGAATATGGAGATGAAGTCAAAGACATTACTTTTGTCCAGGCACTGACATTGCTTTTTCCTCAAATTAAATTAATTTTGGAAAACCAATTATTTATGGCAGAAGATCATATTAACGAAATATTAGTCAAGCTGCTGGATTCCTTGCTAAAATGTATGAAAGGATTTATTTGTCAAACTTAACTGTGAAAGTTGAGTTATTTCTCTTTAACAATTACAGTTGCGTTATGAATAATAGTACGCTTACCATCCATATCAAAAAGAACCTTGTTCCCATATTCATTGGTTTCTATATCCAGTTTTCCTTCATGGGTTTTCAGAAACTCACCAGTGGCTGAATAAACCTCATTTCTTCTTTTCCAGACACTCTACAAACAGTGATAGAATTTTGGATTTCCTAACATCGATAAGTCCTTTGTCAGTAATTTTAAGTTCAGGGCTTACAGGTAAAGTCAGGGTGCACAAAGACATAATGGGGTTTGCATGATTAATTCCAAGATTTCTTAATTCTCTCTGTAAAATTTGTACATCTTTTGACAGCTCTTCCATTGGAGCCTCAGAAATAATACCCCCAACTGGCAGAGGAACAGAAGCCAGAATATTTCCACTCGAGACAGTACACATTCCTCCTTCTTTCTCCAGAACCCAGTTTAGGGCGGTTTGCATATCTTTGATATTGTCTCCAAGTAGAAGAATATTATGGTGATCATGTGCGTGGCTGGTGCAAAAGGCTCCATTTTGAAGTCGAACACCGTCCATAAGACCCTGTGCTGTATGAGCTTCACCGGAATACCGGTCAATAACAATGATAAGGTTTACATCCAATTTAGGATTGGACCAGTTGATTGCTCCATTGGAGACTGGTAGAGAGCGGATCACTGATTCAGTATAAGTGTTTTTACTGTTTTTCCGCATAATACGGCATTTGACAGTGGTTTTCCCCCTGGCTTCCGGATTGACTTTCAGTTTGTACATTTCATCAGAAAGTAAACTTAGGGGTAAATCTAAACTATTAAGAAACCTGGGGGCAAATTTATAAATAGTTTTATCAACTGTTTTTGAATTATATAATACTCCATTCTTGTATACTGATTGAATTTCGAATTCAGGTGAGAGATCCTTAAGAAGGATAAAGTCTGCGATTTTTCCCGGGGCAATTGTTCCCCTGTCCCGGAAGCCCATCCTTTTTGCAGGAGCAAGGCTGCTTGCAATAATAGCTTTTTCCAAAGAGAGTCCATGTTTCATGGCTTTTCTTAGTATATAATCCAAATGGCCTCTTTCTTCGAGAACATCCGGCGGGACATCATCGGTAACAAAACAATATAATCCTTCAACATCATTATTCTGCAGGTAGTTTATTATTTCCGGTGTAACAGATTTCTCCTGAAGCTCCACAAACATTCCATTTGTAAAGCGCTGACGCATCCCTTCAGTATTCTGTAGACAATGATCGGAATCAATCCCCAGATAAAGTAACTTTGCCAGTTCCAGATCTCTGACAGAAGGACAGTGACCCTCTATTGCTGAAAGCTGAGCATACTTTTTCATAAAATTAATCAGCTTTAGAGTTTTGCAATCTTCTTCTCCTGTTACTATTTTGGAAAACTCACTTATAAGGCTGCTGTAGTTCATTACTTCCCCAAGGCAAATTATCTGAGGATAATTTTTTATTAGTTCTTCAAGTTCTTTGAGGCCAATTATTCCCCCACTGGATTCCAGTTTTTTATTAGTGGAAGGTACTGAGCTTGGAACTCCATAGAAAATATCAATAACAGCACCTTTTGAAACTCTAATCATTTCCTCTATACCGGAAAGACCAAAAACATTTGCAATCTCATGTGGTTCTGACACAACTGTTGTAACTCCATGGGTAATAATTGCGGCTGCAAAAGTAGTTGGTGTGCAGAAGGAACTTTCTATATGTAGATGAATATCGATTAGTCCTGGAATAAGAGGTTTGTTGTTACAATCAATAATTGTTTTTGCTGAGATATTTGCTTTTTCCGCGTTACCTGTGTACAGGACTTTTCCTGCGAGTACAGCGACATCAAGAGTACTCCATTGTTTTAAAAATACATTATAAATGTTTGCATTTGTAAATAGGGTGTCTGCCAGCATTTATTTTTCCTCTGTCATTGATTTTACTGAATCACGTTCAATCAGGGATCCGGACAATAATATTTTTTGGGGAACAATATTTCCTGAGAGGGTTTCAAGAAGTGAATTTGCAGTACTAAGTCCTGCTTCGTGCATATGAAGATCGATGGTTGAAAGAGCTGGTGTGGAGAGTCTTGAATAAAGAGAGTTGTTTCGTCCTATAACAGAGATATCTTCAGGTACAGATTTACCTGAGTCCTGTACAGCTTTGATTGTACTTGAAGCCATGATGTCTGACATACAGCAGATGCCTGTTGTGTCAGGATATTTCCGGAGTGCAGATTTAACTACATTGTATGATGCTTCTGCAGAGTAGTTACCGTATAGGGTTCTTCCCTCACTAAAATCCAGTCTATACTCTGTCATAATATGCATGAAGTCCTCTCTTAGATATTTCGCATGTTCACCTCCTGCTCTGCCAAGTAGCAACAGTATTTCCTCATGGCCTTTTTCTATAAGGTATCTGACACCTGTAGCTATATCCAGGTCTTTTATCAGGACCTGATTAACAGTATTCCCTACCTCGGGAATGTTGAGGGTAACAAAAGGTTTTTGTGTTTTTTGTACTTCAGCTATATTTTTTAGTATATGCTTCATAGAACAAAAACCTGTACTGAAAAGTATGTATCCGTCACATCCTGTACTTTTTTCCAGTTGTTCTTTTACAATCTCAATGGATGATTGTGCGGATGATGGGAAAAATAGAAGACCATATCCAAAGGCGGATAAACGGGTTTGAATCCCGGAAAGTAATGCATTTGTATAATCATTGTTGAACAATGGAAGAATTGTGGGGATAACAACTCCAATAAGTTTAGATTTTCGTGTTGATAAACTGCTGGCAAAGAGGTTTTTATGATAATTTAATTCATTTACAGCTGTGTTAATTCTTTTTTTAGTTTCTGAACTTACTCTTTTGGTATTCTTGTTGTTCAGGTAAATTGATACCGAAGCTGATGAGACACCTGCATGTTTTGCCACTTCTTTTATACTGCTCATACACACCATTCTTTGTAAAACTTGATTAACCGATTAACATATTTATTACATAGCACCAGCTCGCTGTCAAGTGAAAAGAGAGGTGTGTAGGTAATAGTGGGTGTATATCAAAGATTTCTCTTGACATATATAAAATATAGTATAATATAAAGTTAATCGGTTAACGTATATTCCTTACATAAGGTTTCTACTATTCATACCGTATACCGTATAAAAAAATGGAGGATTTTATGAGAAAAACACAGATTCTGCTTGTAATACTGTTTGTTTTGTTTTCAGTAAGCACACAGGTTTTTGCAACAGCTGAAAAGGAGACTGCTCCCACTGCAGCAGCTGACGCAATGCCTTTCAAGGGTCAGGAATTAACTGTTTCTATGTGGGGTTATAATATGGATCTTCTGGAGAAGAACATTATTAAACCATTTGAAAAAAAATATGGTGTTAAAATAGTTGTTGAAACCGGAAATAATTCCGCCCGTTTCACTAAAATGGTGGCAAGAAAGGATAATCCGTTAGTTGATGTTGCATTATTTGCTGGTTCATGGGCATACAAGGCAAAGGAGGAAGGTATTATTAAACCTTATAATCCTGCTAAACTAACTAATCTGTCAGCTCTTATGGAGAATGCAAAGGATCCTCTGGGTGGAAGGTATGCTATTGGTTATACAATTCAGCATTTAGGACTTTTTTATCGTACTGACAAGGTAGCTAAGATAACTTCCTGGAAGGATTTATCACGATCTGAACTTAAAGGGGTACTCTCAATCCCAGGCATAACAACAACTTATGGCCCAGCTGTAATATACATGCTTTCAAAAGCATGGGCTGGTGATTTTAATGCTACTGATGTAGGCTGGCAGAAAATTGAGGAACTTGAACCTTCTCTGGTAACTGCTTATAACAGATCATCTGAACTTAATACTCTAATTTCTCAGGAAGAAGTTTATGCTGCACCTTATTCCAGTTTTGCATGGGGTACAATACTAGGTTCGGGTTTGCCTGTAGCAAATGTAATTCCTAAGGAAGGGCTTGTTGGGTCTTTTAGTATGGTTAGTATTGGTGCAGGTACTACAAAAGAGGATCTTGCTTATCTTTACATTGATCACCTCCTTTCCTACGATGTTCAGATGGCAGAGGCTATGGATCTTGTTGATTCACCTGTTCGAACTGATATTAAACTTCCACCAGAGGTTGCAGTTAATCTTACTTATGGTGATGAGCTTATATCTCAGCTTCATTTTTTCGATCATAAAAAAATGGCTGAAGTGCAGAAAGAGTGGATAGCTCGTTGGAATAAAATATTCTCAGAATAGAAGGCCACTAACTACTGATTAGTAATTTAATAATGGGTACCGGTTTATTAAAAATAGAATCCGGTACCCAATTTTTAAAAGATATGAGAGGTGGCTATGAATAGACTGCATTTAAAAAAGACATTTGTGTTGTTACTGATTCCCGGACTAATTTTTCTGCTTTTCTTTTTTTTAGTACCACTTCTTTTTGTTCTGGTAGAAAGTTTCAAAGGGGCTGATGGGGGGATTACTCTGATTCGCTACAAGGAAGTTCTTACTAATCCTCAATTTAGGCTTGTTTTTGCAAGAACTCTGAAAATAGCTCTAATTGTAACACCTATTGCAGTTTTGGTTGGATATCCTTCCGCTTATCTGATGACAAAACTGCCAGCAGCAAAAAAATCAATTCTTATGTCTCTGGTTATCCTTCCATTGATGACAAGCCCTGTTGCACGTACCTATGCATGGATAGTTATCCTTGGTAAATATGGTATTGTAAACCAAACCCTTACCTCTATAGGTATCCTAAAAGAACCTGTTCGTCTTATGTATACAGAAGGAGCTATCATTGTTGGTCTTCTTCAGCTCTTTCTCCCTATAATGATTCTTACTCTGGTAAGTGCTATGGAAAATGTGCAGGATGAGGTTGAGGAAGCAGCCCTCAGTCTTGGATCCGGAAAAGCCGGATGTTTTTTTAGAGTAATAGTACCTTTATCCTTTGATGGCCTTATTATGGGTGTTACTCTTGTATTCACAGGCAGTATAACTGCATATGTTACACCTGCTATATTAGGAGGTGCAAAGGTTCTTACTTTATCAACGCTTATGCGCCAGGAAGCACTGGTTCTAATGAATTGGGAAGCAGCTACTGTAATTGCAGTAATTATGATACTGACAACTTTGATTCTCTATAATGGATTAAGACTTTTTAAACCAAGGACTCTGGTATGAAAAAATCCAAGTTACTGATTTTTATAACAATTGTAATGTTTGTATTTCTCCTAGGACCTTTTCTTGTTATTATTATATCCTCTTTTAGTAACAATGCTGTTATGAGATTCCCTCCAGAGGGATTTTCCTTACAGTGGTATAATAAAGTACTTAATATAGAGATGTTCCGAACTACATTCTGGATGAGTTTAAAAATAGGACTTGCTGCAACTCTAACAGCTCTTATACTTGGTGTTCCGGTTGCATATACTAATGTTCGATATCGGTATCCGGGGAAGGGTGCACTGGAGATTTTTTTCTCATCTCCTGCAATTGTTCCGGGACTCGTAATAGGGTTTTCCCTTTTAAGGTTTTTTATATATGTTACAAAAATTCCTGTTCTTACAGGGCTCTATCTTGGGCATACGGCAATTCTGTTTCCGTACACTGTTAGGGTTGTCTCTGCAAGCCTTCGTAATTTAGACAGGGGAATAGAGGAAGCAGCTGTAAGCCTTGGTTCATCTCCTGTTCATGCTTTTTTTGCTGTAGTTTTACCTAATATTCAATCAGGCCTTATTGCTGCATTTATACTTGCTTTTATAACTTCATTTAATAATGTACCTGTTTCTCTTTTCCTTACAGGCCCTGGAGTTGCAACTTTACCTATTCAGATGTTGGTTTATATGGAGTATTATTTTGACCCGACGATATCAGCATTGTCGAGTATTCTTATTGTATTAACTATAATTATAATTCAAAGCACCGAGAAACTTCTCGGAATTTCAAAATATATGTAACAAGGAAAATATATGTCATTTATTGAATTAACAAATATTGATGCCGGGTATATAAAGGGTAATCCAGTTTTAAAGGAGTTTCATTTATCTGTAGAAAAAGGTGAGCTTGTTTCTCTCCTTGGGCCAAGTGGCTGCGGTAAAACAACAACACTTCGTACAATTGCCGGGTTTATTATGGCAGAGAGGGGGAAGGTTGTTGTTGGAGGTAGGGACTATACTGATTTGCCTCCAAATAAACGAAATATTGGTTTGGTTTTTCAGAATTATGCATTATTCCCTCATTTGTCTGTGTATGAGAATGTGGCGTATGGTTTGAAAAGGCGAAAAGTAGAAAAAAGACTCATACAGGGGGAAATAGAGGATGTCTTAAAGCTTGTTTCCCTTACAGGGTTCGAAGAACGTCTTCCTGCACAATTATCTGGTGGTCAGCGTCAGAGAGTTGCTTTAGCCCGATCAATTGTAATTAAACCTGACCTGCTTCTTCTGGATGAACCTTTATCCAATCTTGATGCGAAACTCAGAGATGAGATGCGTGCTGAATTAAGCCGGTTACAGCATCAGTTAGGGATTACAATGATCTATGTGACACATGATCAGATTGAAGCCCTTAGTCTATCCTCCCGAATTATAGTCATGAATGAAGGTAATATTGAACAGATAGGTACACCGGAAGATATTTACGAACGACCTGAAACTCCTTTTGTTGCACGATTTATTGGCTTTGACAACCACCTGGAGGGTCAGCTTATAAGCAAATCAGAAGAAGAGCTTGTAGTAGATGTTGACGGTACAACTCTTGTTAGTAGTCGTTCTTCCGGTAGTCTGGATCTTATCAATAATGGAGATCCTGTAGAATTATACTTCCGTCCTGATGACACAAAATTACTGGATGAAGAGGAAAATAATAGCATTAAAGCAGATATAGATTATGCAAATTATCAGGGGAATACTACACAGTATTCACTACATGTAGGTGAAAGCAATTTACGCGCGATTGTATCCGGGAAGCCTGTTCCAGCTGATGTAAAGAGTATTCGAATATCTATTGCGCCTAATAAACTTATTGTAGAGAAGAAGGAATAGTTTAGTGGAAAATAAAGAGGAAGTACTAAAACATATTCGCTGTAGAAAAGGAGATATAGCTCCTTATGTTATTATCCCTGGAGATCCGGGGAGAGTGAAACGTATAGTTGACAGGATGGATAATGCGCAGCTGTTGGCTCAGAACAGGGAATATGTTGTTTATACCGGAACTTATAAAAAGGTTTCTATAACTGTATGTTCTTCCGGAATAGGCGGACCTGCTGCTTCCATTGCTTTTGAAGAGTTAATAAAACTTGGTGCAAAAGTTTTTATTCGGGTTGGTTCGGCTGGTGGAAGGCAAAAAGATACTCCTATTGGTACACCGGTAGTTATTCAGGCAGCATATAGGGGAGAAGGAACCTCTAAGGCTTATCTTCCACCAGAGTTTCCTGCTGTTGCAGATCTGGATGTTACCAATGCTCTGGTAAAGGCTTTGAAAGATAAAAATGTCAACTACCAGGTGGGGCTTGGTTTTACCAGGGATGCCTACTATGTTCAGGATAAAGAGTTGAATACTCTACTAGCTGACTGTGGTATTAAAGCAGCAGAGCAGGAAGCAGCTGTGCTTTTTATTGTAGGAAGTGTGAGGGGAGTAAAAACCGGTGCTGTAGTATCCACAGACTCCAATATCTGGTTGGAAAAACAGCCTACTCTCAAGGAGAAAGAAGAGCTTTTTTTTAAAGGTGAAAAACTTGCAATTCAGGCAGCACTGGATGCTGTTGTACTCCTTAATCAGGATGGAGTCCATAAGTATTAAAAGAGTAATAAACTGTACTAATATAGGAGAAGCAGGATGCAGAAACGGCACATTAATAAGGATGCGCTGCGAATTAATAAAGATCGGTTGTTAAAACGTCTTATTGAACTATGCAGTATTGCCGGTTCTTCCTGCAAAGAATCAAAAGTAGCTGAATATATATTAAATTTTGCGGAGGAACGGGTTGGCAGTGGATTGATTATTCAACAGTTTCCACCCGAAAGCATACCGACCGGAGGTGACACTGCTAATATTCTCATACGGATACCGGGAGTAGGGCAGGGAGAAATTCTTCTTCTCTCTGCGCATCTTGATACTGTTCCTGTTGGTGAAGATCACTCTATTGTATTACAGGATGGTATATTGCGAATAGAAGGGGATTCTGTTCTTGGAGGAGATGATCGTGCAGGAGTAGCTGCTGCTCTTGAGATGATAGAAATTGGTCTTATGTTTCCTGATAAACATGCCGGCCTTGAGATTCTCTTTATCGTTCAGGAGGAGCTTGGAGCTCTTGGTTCCAGGACCTTGGATAGATCTGTGATTAAAGCAAATTTTGGGTATAATCTGGATGGAGAGACTCCTCCCGGTAGTATCATTGTCCGTGCTCCCCGGAAAGCAAAGTATATGTGTGAAGTACACGGCATTAGTTCTCATGCTGCTTTAGCGCCGGATAAAGGTTTAAGTGCAATTAAGATTGCCGGTAGGATTGTGAGTGATTTGCCCCAGGGGCAGGTTGATTCCGATACTACAGCCAATATTGGGTCTATTTCAGGAGGTGGCCAGACTAATATTGTTCCGGATTATGTGCAGATTACCGGAGAGGTGCGCAGTTTTACGTCAGAGGGATTTAAGAAAGTCAGTGATGATGTGGAACGAATTTGCAGCACTATTACTGTAGACAGTGGTGGACGGTCTGGTTTTTCATGGGAACATGCTTATTATGGTTATTCAGTTGATCCTGAAGGTTCCTGTATCACCCGTTTTGAAGATGCATGTAAGAGAATCGGTATTGAGCCTAAGTTGCTTACCTCACCCGGCGGAGGTGACAGCAATAATCTAAATGCTCTGGGCATTGAGAATGTAGTGTTTGGGCTTGGAATGCATGAAATTCATACTCCGAACGAATATCTGGTAATCAATGAGTTCTATACTGCTGTTGAAATTCTAAAAGAGGTAGTTTTTTCTTAATACGAATCAAAAATCCTTCAGTCCCTTTTTAATTTTAGCAACTATTTTCTCAGCTTCAGCCCTGGTTTCTTTTTTGCTGTAAGTTTTTATTTCCCTGTTTTCCATTATAAGCTCACCGTTTATAATAACAGTATCTACATCTCTGGGACTGGCACAGTATACAAGTGCAGAATAGTAATCATAGATAGGAAACATTACTGTTGACTCCGTAGAAACAATAATAACATCTGCCTTTTTACCTTTTTCCAGTGTTCCGGTTTTATCTTCAATATGCAGTGCTCTGGCTCCACCAATGGTAGCCATTTCTACAACTTTTTGAGGAGGCATTACTGTACGGTCTTTATTGTCCATTTTGTGTATTTTTGCTGTATAACCCAGAAGGTTGACTAAATCCATTGTATTCCCGCTCATTGGGCCATCTGTTCCAATGCCAATTGGAATACCCATATCAAACATTTTTAGCGCAGGAGAGACCCCTTTGCCGCCCTTTAGGTTTGCCGCAACATTATGTGCAACTCCTGTACCACTGGTTTTAAGAAGATTCATGTCTTTGTCATCCACATAGATACAGTGAGCTGCTGTCATCCGGGTGCTTAATAAACCTGTTTCGGAATACAGTTCAACCGGACTCATTCCATACTCTTCCGCTATTTGTTTCATTTCAAAAGGCATTTCTGCCAGATGGCTTAGGATTGGGATATCCCATTCTTCAGCAAGGTTGGCAGTTTTTTTAAGATTTTCAAAATCCAGGGAATATGGAGCATGGGGCGCAAGGGCAGGAGTTATTAAAGGATGATTAGAATAAGATTTAAGAAATTTTTCGGTATATGCAAATCCTCCGTAGGGGGCTTTTGTATCCGGGGCTGGAAAATTCAAAATAGACTCTCCCAGAATCCCCCTAATTCCGGCTTTTATTGCTGCATCTGCAACTTTATCTTCAAAATAATACATGTCTGCAATTGTTGTTGTTCCACCTTCTATCATTTCTATTAGTGAGTAGAGGGATGCCCAATAGACAAGTTCCGGTGTTACGAATTTTCCTTCCAAAGGAAACAGATATTTTTTTAATCTGTCCGATGTATCATCAGCCAGGGTTCTAAAAAGAGACATACCAATATGAGTATGAGTATTTATCATTCCCGGCATTATTATTCCATTTTCAGCATCTATTATTTTTGCATCCTGGGGAATTAAGGAAGTGATTTCTTTACCAGCATAGGTAATAGTATCATTTTCAATAAGAACCATTCCTTTTTCAAAAATAGACTTAGTGGAATCCATTGTAATAACAACACCATTCTTTATAACTATGTTCATAGATTACTCCAATATAAGGGTTCCAATTTTATGTAAATAAAAATCAGTTTGATGCATTATTCCCCAGAGTAAATAGAATTATTGCAATTAATGAAAAACCAATAGATGTAAAATGATAGATATTCAGTTGTTCTTTAAAAATAAATACTCCCACTATAAGTGAGGTTGTAATTATTGAAAGAACTGCATAGTAAATATAACCTGTAGCTCCAAACCTGGTATAGAGTAGATTAAATCCAAGGTATGTCAGGAACAATCCAAATCCACTTATAACAATCCAAATCCAATTTACTTTAATTATACTGAATAGATTACTATTACTTTGCATTAAAAGGATAATAAGAAAAGTTAGTGCTATACAAACTATTGCTGAAAGTCCTACAAATAGCAGCGGATTTTCAATGCCTGAAGCTTTTTTCTGCCCTGCAGCAAAAAGAGCATTGCCGACAGCAGCAATAAGAGCAAAAAGAAATATGGAAGAGCTTTTCATATATTCTCCTGGGTTGCATAGTTTTTTTTTACTATCCACAATTGCATAATGAGTTAAAATGAAGTAAAAATCAATAGAGCTCTTTTGTGCTATCCATGAGTTTGAATTTTATAACCATTTCTTTTCTATTAAATAGGTACAGCACTGGCACAAAAAGCCATACTTAGGTTGTACAGCTGAACATCAAGCTAGTTCAATTTTAGGTAATTATAAAAAAGCTATATCGCTAAAGGGAAATATATGAAACAAGAGATAAAAAGAGCTTTTTTATTACTACCTGCTGCATTTATTGCTAATACCGGGATTGGGATCCTTAATTTTAGCCTGGTATTTTACATGAGGGATGTTTTTAATTTAAGCTCCGCAGGAATTGGGTGGTTTTCTTCACTATGGGCGTTTTCCTATTTTATTGGTTGCTCTGCTCTCCATGGCCTAAGTAGAAAGGTTGGTGCACCTTTTTCCATTGCTTTTGCAGTTTTTGGTATGACAATTACTGTTATAATAATGATGCTAAGTCATTCAGCCATTCTAATGTTTGTGTTATACAGTTTATTTGGGTTTCTTACAGCAATGTTCTGGCCTCCTCTTATGGGCTGGTTGTCTGAAGGCCTTGAAGGTCATGAATTAAACAGAATGATAGGTTTTTTCAACCTTTCCTGGTCCACTGGCCTTGTTTTAAGTCCATATTTAGGGGGACTTCTTCTTGAATTAAATTTTATATATCCATTTGTTTCTATTATAATTATGTATTCAGTGTTAATGATATCACTTTTTGTGTTTCCAATAATAATTCCTTCTATAATTAAAGTAAATAAGCAAGGTAATGTAAAATTAACAGATAGTGACCATAGTACTCCTTTACGCTATGCTGCATGGCTTGGAAATTTAACAGGATATATAATTTTTGGTATAATTATGTTTGTTTTTCCATTATATGCCAGAAAGGTTCTTCATTTTTCAGAATCATCAATTGGTCTTCTTTTACTTTTTCGGGCTCTTTTTAGTACTTTTGTATTTATTATTATTGGTAAAATTAGTGTATGGCACTTTAAAAAGTCTTATATACTTATTCTTCAGGCCTTGTTGGTTTTATTTGCATTTTCTTTTTCATATTTCAGATCATGGTTGGAATATGCAGCAGTTCTTTCTTTGTTTGGAATACTTTTTGCCGGTGGGTATTCAAGTTCAATTTTTCATGGTGTTTCAGGTAGTATTAATAGAGAAAGACGAATGGTTATACATGAATCGGTATTGACTCTGGGTGTTGTTTTAGGGGCAACCGCAGGAGGTGAGATTTACCAGCGATGGGGTATAGCGGCTGCATTTTACACTGCAGGGGCAGCAGCAGGTTTAATAATGATTATTCAGATAGTTATTATGGGAATTCAATACAAAAAATTGACAATTTGTTTAAAATAGAATATATTCTATTCATGCCTTCTACAACGATTCATTTTCCAGAAGAAATTCTCTCCAAAGTTGATACTGCAGCCCGTAGACATGGTTTAAGTAGAAATAAATATTTTCTGAAGGCATGTGAAGATGCTTTAGCAAAAGAAGAAGGAGAATGGCCGGATGATTTTTTTACATTCAAGCTGGATGAAAAAGATATTCTTCTGTTGAGAGAAGCGTCAAAAGAAGCTGAAAATAGTATTTATACTAATAGGCTTAATAGAGGTGTACCTCTTCTATGATTTATGTACTTGATACAACAGCTTTTTCAGCAGCTATGCGTAATGAACCTGAGATAGTTTCCTTTCTAAAAAAATATAATCCTGGAAATATTAAAATTGTTCCTCCTGTAGTTGCAGAAATAGAATATGGGATCGCCAGAATCCCTTCATCAACAAAGAAATATCTCTTACTTTCAGCACAAAAGGAGAGACTTTTGAAGCTTATTCAGGTTTTACCATGGATTCCTGAATCTTCTAAATATTTTGGTAATATAAAAGCTGAGTTGGAAAGTACCGGTCTACTTATTGATGACTTTGATATAGCAATTGCAGCTATTGCTATGAGTCATTCCTCTCCAGTTATTACAGCAAATCTTTCTCATTTTAAACGTATAAATGGACTATCCTGTCAGCACTGGATTGAATAATACGAGCGAGCTTATACCATAAAAATTGACATACCATTATTAACACCTGTATACTGCTATTATGGGAAATTGTTATAACTGTGGTACAGAGTTTGAAAATAAAGTTTATAGGAATACAGAATGCACTTTCTGTGGAAAAGATGCAAAAGTTTGTTTAAACTGCAGGTTTTATTCTCCCGGCAGCCACTGGGACTGTAGTGAAAGTATACGTGAGGCTGTAAGAGAAAAAGATAGAGCAAATTTTTGTGATTTTTTTGAATTAGCCTCAAATTTTACAGGAAAATCCGGTAAAAATAAAGAAAATGAAGCAAAAAATGCTTTTAATTCTTTATTTGGAGATGATTCTGGATAATCAATTATTAGATAAACCTGAAGTATCCTATAAATACTCGAAGCTTATAAAACTTGCTGGTCCTATAATGTTAGGGAATTTTCTACAGATGCTTTACAATCTTGCAGATTCATATTTCCTTGGCAAGGTGGGTAAAGAAGCATTAGCAGCTCCGTCTATTTCCATGAATTTAATTTTCTTTTTAATAATATTTGCATTTGGTTTTTCCAGTGCAGGTACCACATTGATTTCACAGGCCATGGGAAAGGGAGACCGGGATAAAACAGATTTTTATTTGGGGCAAATGACTATTCTTTTATTATTGGTTGCTACTGTAATTAGTATTTTAGGGATAATATTTGCAGATAAACTTCTTATGTTAATGCAGGTTCCTGATGATACTTTCCAATTTACTTTAGACTATCTTAGGATAATTCTTGCTGGTATTCCGTTTATGTTTATGAGTTTCGTACTTCGAAGTGCACTTCAGGGTATTGGAGACAGTTTTACCCCATTAATTGTTCAGTCAGTTACAGTATTTCTAAATGTAATTATTGATCCCGTTTTGATATTTGGTCTGGGGCCTGTTCCTCCCATGAGTGTCAAAGGTGCTGCATTTGCCACTGTTTTTGCCCGTATGATTGCTTCTGTTATTGCTTTAGGTATTTTACTTAAAGGTTCAAAGGGAATAAAGCTTCATTTTAAAAATATGGTTCCGGATAAAAAGGCAATAAAACTGCTTTTAAAGATTGGTTTGCCATCTTCAATTGGACAGGGAATATCGGCTCTGGGTTTTACAGTGCTTCAGGGAGTTGTAAATAGCTTTGGTACTGCTGTTATTGCTGCTTTTGGAATTGGAAACAGGATAATTGGATTGTTTAATATGCCTGCTATGGGAATTTCACAGGCAAGTTCTGTTCTTGTTGGCCAGCAGCTGGGTGCTAAAAACTATGATAATGTGAAAATAATAGTTAAACATTCTTTTTTAACAATTCTAATTTTTATTAGCGTTGGTATGACTATAACCTTTTTTAAGGGTAATTCAGTAGTTAAATTTTTTGTAAATGATCCCGAAGTAATTAAGCATGGGGCAATGCTTTTTAAGATAGTGTCTCCCTCTGTTATATTTTTTGCACTTTTTACTGTTTCTAATGGAGCATTTCAGGGAGCTGGTAATACCAGACCTATAATGATTCTAAATATAGTACGTCTATGGGGAATTAGGGTTCCAGTTGTATTTGCACTTGTTGCATTTACATCATTTGGGCCGGTAAGTATCTGGATAGGTATGTTTGCATCTAATTTATTAGTTGCCCTTGCAGGTTTTATACTATTAAGCAGAGGGAATTGGATGTATAAACTAAACCCTGATGATATTTAAACATTTTGAGGGCTTGGTTGAGGTTTTTTTCTACTAAAAGAATCTATTGTTTTTTCTCTGAGAATGAAAATGTTATTCGATCAACTATAATTGCAAGAAAAACTATGGACAGTCCAGCTTCGAAGCCTTTTCCTACTTCAATCCTATTGATTGCAAGAAGAACTTCCATTCCAAGTCCCTTTGCACCAATCATTGACCCAATTACAACCATGGACAGAGCCATCATTGTAGTTTGATTTATTCCAACCATTATTGTTGGTTTAGCCAGAGGCAGCTGAACATCAAATAAAACCTGTCTTGAAGTTGCTCCGAATGCCTTTGAAGCCTCAACAGCTTCTTTATCTACTGTTCTTATTCCAACATTAGTTAACCGTATTACAGGCGGAACAGCATATATTATTGTAGCAAACATTGCAGGAACTTTTCCCATTCCAAAAAACATAAGAGCTGGAATTAGATATACAAAACTAGGCATTGTCTGCATTCCATCCAAAAGAGGCTTTAGAATAGCTTCTGTTCTGTCATTTCTTGCCATGTTTATACCCATAGGTATTCCTATTAAAAGTGAGAAAAAGACAGAGGCAATTACAAGGCTTAAAGTTCTCATGGAGAGTTCCCAATATCCAAATGTTCCTATTAAAAACAGGAGTATCATAAAGACTAAACCTGTTTTCCATTTTCCAACCAGTTTCCATCCGGCCAGACCTGCCAAAGGTATCATTACAAACCATGGTATAAATAAAAACAATGCCTCGAACCCAGTAACAACCTGCAGGATGATAAATCCGATGGCATCGAAAAAGCCATCCAGATGGATCAATAACCAGCTCATGATAATATCAATTACCTTTGCCAGGGGGATATTAACAACTTCAGGAAACTCAAACATTACTTTCTCCTTCCATAGGTGTTATGGATTCAAAAATCTGATCAGTTGTTACAACTCCCAGAAATTTATTATTCTCGTCCACCACAGGTACAGGATATTGATTTTCTGTAACAATTGAAAACATATCCTCTAAGATTGTATCAGGTCCAACAGTCGGAACACGCCTTAATACAGATTCAGGGATCTTTTCCACTTTTCCTGGTTTGTTTAGTAACTCTTCAAGTTTATCTTCCCGGGCAACTCCCATAAGTTTATGGGATTTATCTACAATAAATGCTGCTCGTCTTTTATTTTTACGTAACAAAGTAAGGGCTGTTTTAGGCCCCTCCCAGGCATATAATATTATTTTTGCAGGTTCCATTATAGTTCCTGCTGTAATAACCTTTGCAGGAGAAGCATCACGAACAAATTCCTCAACATAGTCATCTGCCGGCTGGGTAACAATTTCTTCAGGGGTCCCCACCTGTACAACTTCTCCATTTCTAAGAATTGCTATCCGGTCACCAAGTTTTAAAGCTTCATGCAAATCATGAGTTACAAAAATTATAGTCTTTTGCATCTTATCCTGTAACTCAATTAATTCATCCTGCATTTGTCTTTTAATTAGTGGATCCAAACCGCTGAAAGGTTCATCCATAAGCAGTATTTCCGGATCATTTGTCAATGCTCTTGCAAGGCCGACTCTCTGCTGCATTCCTCCACTGAGGGATTTGGGATAATAGTCTTCCCATCCCTTAAGGCCTACAGTTTCCAGTACTTCCCGGGCTTTTGTATATCTACTCTCTTTGGAAACACCTCTAACTTTAAGACCGTAAGCAGCATTATCCATAACAGTAAGATGAGGCAGTAGACCATAATGCTGAAAAACCATACCAAATGTTTTTCTTCGGAATTCAAGTAATTCATCCTGGGTCATTTTTGTAAGGTTCTGCCCATTAATTTCTATGGATCCACTGGTAGATTTAACCAATCGTATAAGATTACGAATTAAAGTAGATTTTCCACTTCCGGATAATCCCATTAAAATATAAAATTCGCCTTTCTTTATTTCCAGATTAATTTCACGTAATCCAACAATACAACCGGTTTTTTTCTGAATTTCATCTTTGCTAAGTGCTCTATATTTTTTTCCAAGAACTCTTTTTGAATCTCTACCAAAAACCTTCCATAAATTTTTTGTTACAATCTGGAAGTTTGTATTAATTTCAGAATGGGTCGATTTTGACCCATTCCCTGTTCTATTTTTTGACATTTACACCGGTACCCTAAAGTGAAGCAAGTGCAGCTTTTACTTTTTCAGAGACATCAGCTGAAACCCATTTTGTCCAGACATCTTCCTTATTCTTAAGAAACCATTCAGCTGTCTGCTGAGCATCCCAATCCTCTGCATCCATTTTTGCAAGGAACTCATTGTTTACAGCAACAGATGTTGCGTAAGCTTTGAGAAATTCAACTACATCTGGTGCTTTTACCAGCATACTCTTGTTAACAAGAATATTTACAAGAGCCGGTTCGAATTCACTGCCTTTTAACCTTACCATATCCAATGTGCCTAAAATTGGTGTAGGTGCCCAATAATAACCACACCAGGGCTCCTTTTTCTCATAAGCACCAACCATACTTGCCGCTAATACTGAGCCAGAACCGACAATACCCATATTATATGTTTCTTCCAGACCGTATTTTTTAAAAAATGCCTCGGAAATCTCCAATTGACCCCATCCAGCAACTCCACCATAGATAATTCCTTTTGATTTATCTTCAGGGTCTGCAAACAGATCTGCATATTGAGGAAGATCCGAAATACTTTTCAGATTTGGAGCTTTAGCATCAGGTCCCTCTACAAGATATCTTGGTACCCACCAGCCCTGTGGAGCATCAGGCATATTCTGTCCCAAATCTACAACATCACCAGATTGGATTCCTTTTGTATATATTTCCATTATGTTGGAATGCCAGGATTCCATATTTACATCTACATCTCCCTGAACAAGGCCTCTAAAAAGAGGGATAGTGTCGCCAGGCATATAATCTGCTTTATAACCCTCAAAACCATTTTCAATTATAAAAGCAGCTATTCTATTATGAACCTGTACACTGTCCCATGAATTATCACCAAATACAATTGTGGTTTTATCACCATCATGCTGTCCAGCTG
>Ga0190304_1000517_pt1 | contig 18201 bp, 14 predicted proteins | sample 48700712_MG_FD_161670 | JGI IMG/M metagenome (GOLD analysis project Ga0190304, IMG submission 161670) | Hydrothermal vent sediment bacterial communities from Southern Trench, Guaymas Basin, Mexico - 4870-07-1--2_MG | ecosystem: Environmental > Aquatic > Marine > Hydrothermal vents > Sediment ...
TCCAACTATTTTTACTGCTCACGGATGGGCTTTTACTGAAGGAGCGTCCTTTTTTAGAAAACAGCTGACAATTCTAATTGAGAAGATTTCTGGAAAATTTTGTTCAAAAATTATTTGCGTTTCAGATTTTGATAAAAAATTGGCTTTAAAATATAAAATTGTCTCTCCGAATAAATTAACTGTTATTCATAATGGAGTTGAAATCTTGCAGGATGATACAGGTATTAAACAGAAAAATGTGGAAAGGATTATCAAGATAGTTTTTGTTGGAAGACTGGCTAAACAAAAGGACCCTTTATTATTGTTAAGGGCATTTAATGACTTACCTTCCGAATTAAGAAATAAGGCCCAGGTTTCTATTGTTGGAGAGGGGTCGAAAAGGAAAGAGTTAGAAAAATTTATTAAAGAGAACAGGTTAGAGGAAAAAGTGAGACTTTTAGGCGGTCTACCCAGAGAGAAAGTTTTTGAGATCTTAAAGAAATCTGATATCTTTGTTTTAACTTCAAATTGGGAAGGTTTCCCTCGATCGATTTTAGAAGCGATGAGTTGTGGTCTACCTGTTATTGCCTCTGATGTGGGTGGAGTAAAAGAAGCGATAGATGAAAATTGTGGAATTTTGGTAAAAAGAAGAGACAAAGAAGGAATAAAAAACGCTTTGGAGAAATTATTAAAAAATCCACCTTTAATTGAAAAAATGGGCAGAAAAGCAAAAGAAAAAGCAAAAAAAGAGTTTTCTTTAGATAAAATGCTTGAAAAAACAGAGAAAATTTATCAGGAACTTTACAAAAATCGATTTTAAAATGGGGTTTGTTTTCAAAGAAATTTTTTTATAGTAAAATAGAAAAACCTTATGATGAAATCGAGAATTTTTACCCAAAGAAGAAAATTATTGGTAATTTGTGCGGCAGTTTTGGTAATTCTGCCAAATTTTGTTTTTGCTGATACATTTTTGCAGAAAGTTAATTTTTTTGTTGAGTCTAGTTATGATATATCACACAGAGAAACGCTCTCTGCAACTTTACGCCATATTGGAGTTAAAGCCTATTTTTATATAGAAGATAAGTGGTGGAATACCTTGTCTGATCAAGAAAAGCAGGAGGTTTTGGATAATATCGTAGCATTGTCTGAAGAATTTGATAAAAAAATCTACCCAACCTTAACCAGTATTTATGGTCCAGAGTGGAAACCGGGAATAGATAAGGATTATCGGATTACGGTTTTATTTCATCAGATGAGAGAAGAAGTCGGGGGTTACAACAGAAGTATAGATGAATATTTAAAAGTGCAAGCGCCAGAATCTAACCAGAGAGAGATGATTTATTTAAATGTAAAATACTTACCAAACTCTTTAATAAAAAGTTACCTGGCGCACGAATTTACCCATTTAATTACCTTTTATCAAAAAGAGAAACTACTTGGGACTCAAGAGGAAGTCTGGCTAAATGAAGCACGAGCAGACTACTCACCAACCCTTCTTGGATACGACGATCAACTTCAAGGAAGCAATCTAGAGGCGAGAATAAAAGAATTTCTAAACTCTCCCAACGATTCTCTGTGTGAATGGAAAAACAAGAAGGCAGACTATGGAATAGTAAACTTATTTACCCAATATTTAGTAGACCATTATGGAATAGAAATTCTTAAAGACTCTTTGCATACGAAGAAAACAGGGATTGAGGCAATAAATTACGCCTTGAAAAAAAATGGTTTTGAAAAAACTTTTCAAGATATTTTTTTAGATTGGGTTCTGGCTATTTACTTAAATGATTGCTCCTATGGCTCATTTTATTGTTACAAAAATGAGAATCTTCAGAATTTAAGAGTTACCCCCACCCTGGTTTTTCTGCCAACTACTTACAAAACAAAAATTTCTTTAGTTTATAATATCAAGAACTGGTCTGCACGCTGGTTTAAAATTATTGGGGGCAACAAAGGTCTCGAAATAGAAATTAAAAATATAGATGCCCCAAACATTGTTGTTCCTTATATTGTTAAGAAAAACGGCACGGAGGTCTCAATAGAGAAATTAGAAATTCCAAAGGAGTCAAAAACAATCTCTTTACCTACCTTTGCTAAAGAGAATATTTCTTTAATTCTTATTCCAACTGTCGAATACAAGAGTTCTGGCTTTAAAAACAACGAATCAACCTATCATTTTGAAATAGATATTTCAACAGTTTCTGGAAAACCTTCTTCCCAAGAACAACCTACAAAGCCTATAAATCAAATGACAATTGAAGAATTGAGAGCAAAAATTCAAGAATTACAGCAAGAAATATTGAGACTCAAAAGATTATTAAATGAATTACTTACACAGCAGAGTATCAGTTGCAAAAAAATAACTAAAAATCTCTACTATGGAATGATGAATGATCCTCAAGTAAGATGTTTGCAGGAATTTTTAAAGAGTCAAGGAAAAGATATCTACCCCGAGGGGCTTGTTACTGGCAACTTTTTAAAACTTACAAAACAGGCGGTTGTGCGCTTCCAAGAAAAATACAAAGAAGAAATTTTAGAACCGCTTGGGCTGGAAAATGGCACTGGCTTTGTGGGTCCAAAAACCAGAACAAAAATTAACCAAATTCTTAGTGGAAACAAATATCTCCATTAATTTTTAAAAAATTTCCAAAAGAATTTATTTATATCTTATGAAAATAGTTGTTACCGGAGGAGCAGGCTTTATAGGATCTCATCTTGTAGATTATTTAATTGAAAAAAACCATAGGGTGGCAGTAATTGATAATCTACTCACTGGCAGAAAAGAGAATCTTAATAAGAAGGCCAGGTTTTATAAAATAGACATTTGTTCTCCAGAGATTCTACAAATTTTTAAAGATGAGAAACCAGAGATAGTCTTTCATTTAGCCGCCCTTCCAAGGGTTCCACTTTCTGTTAAAGAGCCTGTTTTGACCACCAAAGTAAACATTACAGGTACAGTTAATATATTTAAGGCAGCCTTAGACTGTGGGGCAAAAAGAGTTATTTTTGCCTCATCCTCTAGTGTATATGGGGAGCAAAAAAACCTTCCTCTCAAAGAGAACTTTCTTCCGAAGCCTATCTCTCCCTACGGACTTCAAAAATGGGTAGGTGAGCAATTTGCTAAATTATTTGTCAAATTTTATAAGATTCCTATTGTCTCCCTTAGGTATTTTAATGTTTATGGCCCCCGGATGGACTTTAACTCAGAATACAGCCTCGTTATTGGGAAATTTTTAAAACAGAGAGCAGAAAACCAGCCTCTAACAATTTACGGAGACGGAAAACAGACTAGAGCCTTTTGTTATATCACTGATGTGATAGAAGCAACAGCCAAAGCAGCGTTTAGTGAGAAAATAAAAGGAGGAGAGGTAATTAATATTGGCATGGAAAAAGGCTACTCAATAAACTATTTAGCAAACTTAATTGGAGGCAAAGTAGTATATCTCCCTCCTCGGGAGGGGGATGTTAAGCATACAAAGGCCGATATTACACTGGCTAAAGAACTTTTGGATTGGTCTCCGAAGGTTGCTTTAGAGAAAGGAATAAGAAAGACAAAAGAATGGTTTCAGAAAATTTATAAAAAATAAAATATGAAAAAGAGCTTTAAAATAGGAATTATAGGCTTGGGAGTGGTAGGAGGGCAAATTTATAATTGGTTTAAAAAGAAAAAATTTCCTGTGTTAGGGTATGATAAATTTAAAAATATTGGGAGACTAGAAGATCTCAAAGAGAGCGACATTATTTTTTTGTGCCTACCAACTCCTTTTAAACAAGGCCGAGGGGCAGATTTATCAGCCCTAAGAGAAAATTTAAATTTCTTTAAAACCCTAAAAGGTAAAATTTTTGTTATCAAATCTACTGTTCCTCCAAAGACAACAGAGAAGTTTCAAAAAACCTTCAAAAATCATTATTTTCTTGTAAATCCAGAATTCTTAAGGGAGGCAGATCCTTTAAAAACTTTTCTATATCCGGATCTCCAAATTGTTGGTTATACTAAAAAGTCCAAAAAGTATGCTCCTTTAATATTAAAGTTGCTTCCCGAAGGGAAGTATAACGTCACAATCCCGGCCACAGAGACTGAGGTTATAAAATATACCGTGAATGCATTTTTGGCCACAAAGGTAATCTTTGCTAACCAAATTTATGATCTCTGTTCCCAAATAGGAGCGGATTATGAAACAGTCCGAGAGGTTATAGAACATGAAACAAGAATTGGAAGGAGTCATTTGGAAATTTTCCATCAAGGGTATCGGGGATTTGGAGGAAAATGTCTTCCTAAAGATCTTAAAAATTTGATTCATTTTTGCAAGAGACTCAATATTCAACCTGAACTTTTTTTGACGGTAGACAAAATCAACTGTAAATTGTTAAAAAGTCAACGTTTACTAAAAAAACTTTACAGAGATTGGCTAAATAATAAATCCTGAAAGATTATGAGAAGAACTAAAGAGACTTCCGAAAAAATTCTTTTGACTATTATTAAGACAGGAATCTTTCTTTTGTTGTTTGCTCCTTTGGTGGTGAGTAGGCATTTCTTCTTTCCTTTTGTTTCTCCAAAAGGGTTTTATATAATGGCTCTCTCTGAAATAATTATTGCTGCCTTTTTAATTTTAATTTTATTTTTCCCAAAATATAGACCCTCTTTTAATCTTATTATTTTAAGCATCGCTTTGTTTATTTTTGCTCTCTTTTTATCAACAATTTTTTCCGCTTCTTTTTCAAAAAGTTTTTTCTCAAATTGTGAGAGGATGACAGGGTTTTTGTTTTATCTTCATCTTTTTGGTTTAATTTTTGCATTTGTTTCTGTTTTGGAAAAGAAAGATTGGATAAGGATATTTTTCACCTCAATTTTAATAGCGACGGTTGTCTCACTTATTGAACTAGCAAACCGTTTTTTAGGAGAAGGTGGTTTTTCTCTTGCCTCAAGGGGCGGCTCAACATTGGGAAATAGTTCTTTCTTGGGCACCTATCTTTTGTTTAATATATTCTTTGCAATCTACCTAATTGCTTTGTTTTACAAAAAAAAGAAAATATTTATTCCTGTTTTAGCAGTATTTTTATTTCTTTCTATTTCTTTGTTTTTGAGCGGAGCAAGGGCAGCATCTTATTCTTTTTGCGCAGGTTTATTTTTAGTTTTTCTTTTTTATATAAGTTTTTGCTGGCCAAATCCTAAAATAAAATTTCTTGGGAAGGCAGCCCTTTTTGTTACACTTTTTGCTATTGTTTTTGGCGTAATTCTTCTTTGTGTTCCCAAAAGCATAGCCCAAAACCAACTTGCAAAAATGGCCTCAAAAGCAAGACCTTTGGTGTGGGAAATGGCCCTAAAAGGAGCAAAAGAAAGGCCTATTTTGGGTTGGGGGCTTCAAAACTTTGATTTAGTTTTCGCCCGATATTTTAACCCATGTTTCTTTTTAAAAGAGTGCGGAGGAGAAATTTGGTTTGATAGGGCCCATAACATTATTTTTGATACTCTAATTGAAAGTGGAATTTTTGGCCTTCTTGCCTACCTTTCTTTATACTTCTTTTCATTTAGCATTTTATGGCAGAGATATTTTAGAAAAAAAACAAAAGAAGATTTTTGGAAGGCAAGCATCTTTACCTCTTTGCTTGTGGCTTATTTTCTTCAAAATTTAACTGTCTTTGATATGCCAACTAGTTTACTTTTTTTCTTCCTAACTCTTGGATTTGTAGCCTCTTCTTTGAAAGGGCCCCAAAAAACACAAGGCCCGGAGAAATCTTTAGTAATTAAATCCATTGTGAGCGTTTTAATTCTTTTTCTTTTTTCATTTTCGTTTTTGAAATTTATAATTTTGCCTGCAGAGGCTTCCTCTTTGTTTGTAAAAGATATAAACTTGTTAGATTCCAAAGAAAGGATGAGCCTTTTTGAAAAAATCTCAAAAATGACTCCATTTTCTATATATCAAATGAGGGTTTATCTTGCTAAGACTTATTTATCTCTTGTTTCAAAAAAGCAAGCCTCAAAAGAAGAAGGGGAGTTTATAGCAAAAGAACTTGAGAAAACTCAAAAAGAAATCCCATTGGACCTAAAGTCCTCTCTCTTGCTCTCCGATATCTATTTAGTTTTAGCAAGAGATTTTAACGAGAATACTATAGAAAAAGCGGAAGAAAATGCAGAGAAGGCAATTAAAATAAGTCCCCAAAATCAACAAGGATATTGGCTGCTTGCAGAGATTAAACTTTTTAAAAAAGATTGTAAAACCGCTTTTTCTCTTGCAAAATATGCTTATGATCTAGAACCGAGAGTTAAAACATCTCTTTCAGTTCTCTCTAAAGTTTGGAATATCTGCAAGAGCGAATTAACCTCTAAAAAGTAGACCAAAAGTTTTTAAAAGAATATAAATATCTAAAACAAAGGACCTGTTTTTTATATAATAAAGATCATATTCAAATTTCTCCAGACTGTCTATAACAGATCTTGCGTATCTAAATTTTATTTGGGCCCAACCGGTAAATCCGGGTTTAATTATATGACGAAGATGATAATAAGGTATTTCTTTTTCTAATTTCTCTACAAACTCAGGCCGCTCAGGCCTTGGCCCTACCAATGAAATATCTCCTTTCAATACATTGATCATTTGAGGAAGTTCATCTAAGTGCGTCCTTCTTAAAATTTTCCCAACTTTTGTTACCCGAGGATCATTTTTTTCTGCCCAAAGAGGACCGTTCTTTTCTGCATTTGGAACCATTGAGCGAAATTTGATTAAATAAAATACTGTCTTGTCTCTACCTACCCTTTTTTGTTTATAAAAAACAGGACCTTTATCTTCTAACTTTATTGCTATAGCAATTAGAAGCCATAAAAATGATGTTGCAATTAAAATGAGGCTGGCGAGTATTATATCTAATACCCTTTTTGTTTTATCAAAAAACTCTTTTTTTCCTTCTTTGAGATTATTAATAAACCAGGAATAATTTATAAATTCAACAGGTATTCTTTGAAAAATTATTTCATAAACTTCGTCCAAGTTTAAAATATCAACTTTGTGTGAAAGGAGATCAAAAAAAAGATTTTCCTTTTCTTTGTCTATTTTAAATTTTTCTGCCAAAACTAAAAGATTAATGTCTATCTTGTCTCCTGACTTTATTATTTTTTTGAGATTCTTTTGGTTAACAAATCCTTTAAAACGCCAGCCTAATTGAGGATTTTTAATTAATTGATTGGCTAACTTTTTTGAACACCGATTGACCCCCAAAATAACTATTTTGTATTGAAAGTGTTTTGAGTACAAAGAAAGAGCCAGCTTTCTCCAAGAAAAAATAAAGAGGCAGAAAATAAGAGAAAAATTAATCAAATTTTGTTTAGGGGTAATTTGAAAATTTTTAAAAAAATAAAAAAACAAAGAGGAAGAAACAATAACAAAAATAAAAAGAAAAACCACTTTTCCAATCAATGAGAGATTATTTTTTAGGGCATAAAGATCATATCCTCCCTCTATCGAAAAAAAGAAAAGCCAAAAAAGAAGGAGCATGGAGAATGGAAAGAGATGTCGTAAAAAAACATGAGAGTTGAAATCTTTTCCAAACCCTATCAATAGAGATATAATTAAAGCAAGAAGGAATAGAAGAATATCTCCAAAGAGTAAAAAATTTCTTCTGAAGGATAATCCCAAATTCATTATTTTATTTTATCCTCCATTGCCTTTCTAATCAAATATGAGTCAGACAATAATAATAAGAAATTTTTTGGAAATTTTAATTTTAATTGCTACATATCTTTTGTTGCTCAATCCATACATCATTGCTCCTTTTTATTTTGGATTTATTACTTCAAAATATCTTTATATTCTTGCCCTTACAGAAATTATTATATTCTCTGGCATTTTTCTGTTTCTTCTCAAAAAGCCTAGATTTCTTAAAATAAGTCCCCTCCTTATTTTTACAATCGGCTTTGTTTTACTATCGTGTATTGCCTCCGCAGAAAGCATAAATCCCGTTTTGAGTTTTTTTGGCAAGTTTGATCGTTCAACAAGTACAATATTGTTGCTGCATCTTTTTGGTTTTTTGATAATAGCATCAATATTGTTCAAGATAAATCAATGGCAAGAATTTTTTCTTTTCTCGTCCATTGTAGGCTCTTCAATTTCATTATGCCTTATAGGGTCATATTTTGGTATTTTGGATAAATACAATCTCAAAAGCGGGGTTACTTTTGGAAACAGTTCTTTTTTGGGAACATATCTTGTTTTTGTTTTCTTTTTTTCTCTGTATCTTATTTTAGAAAGACGCTTGCCAAAAAAACTTCTTATTTTTGAAAAAAAGGAGATTAGATTTATCGGTTTTTTGGGCGCATTTTTTTCTGCCTTTGCTCTTTTCTTAAGTGGAGCAAGGGCTGCTACCCTGTCTACTTTCTCCTGCTTAATTTTAATTTTTATTTTTTATTTTTGTTTTAAAACTCAAACTAAACTCAACCTAATAAAAAAAGTCATATTAGTTTTGATTACACTTTTTATTTTGGTATTCTTGGTTTTACTTCATTGGCCCGAAAGTATAGTTCAAAAAATTCTTATTCCTTATGGAATGAAAGCAAGATTCATAGTTTGGCAAGGGAGTTTGGAGGCTATAAAAGAAAGACCGATTTTAGGTTTTGGGCCAGAGACATTTGAATTAGTTTATGTGAGACATTTTAACCCGGCCTTATTTTTACCAGAAGGAGGTGGGGAAGTTCGCTTTGATAAAGCACATAACATTATATTTGAGACTCTTATATCTTCAGGAATTTTGGGCCTTCTTTTCTATCTTGCAATTTTTGTCTATGCTTTTTATTTTCTTTTTAAAAATTTTTTAAAGCAAAAAATTACCTTTGGAACATTTTCTTGCTTCTTTGGTCTTCTTCTGGCCTATTTTTTTCAAAATCTTACAGTATTTGACACCCCATCAAGTTATTTTTATTTTTTCTTTACTCTTGGCTATCTGGTTTCTTTGGACCAAGAAATTGCCCTAATACCTCAAAGAGTAGAAGTATTAAAAATTGCTGCCGCCATTTTTTTTCTTTTTATATTTTCCTTTCTTTTTTATTATCTTCCAATAAACCAAACAAGATCTGCCTACCTAATGGCTTGCATTTTGAGCAAAAATCTTTCCTCATCGCAAAGAATGGAAATCTTTAATAAAATAGAAAGACTTTCTTTGTTTGGAAGATATCAGGCAAGGGAAAGATATGCTCTTAAGGTAAAGGACCTTTTTTCTGAAGGGAAAGCCTCAAAAAAAGAAGTTGATTTTGCCCTTAAAAATTTTGAAAAAAATATTAAAGAAGTGCCATGTGATTATTATAGTATGATTTTACTTGCCAAAACATATAATTATTTTGGGAATAAAGACAGAGAAAAATTAAAAAGAGCAGAGGAGTTATTAAACAAGGCTATAAAACTAGGCCCAAAAAATCTATACGCTTGGTGGTATCTAGTTGAAAACAAAATTCTTCAGGGAGAATATGAGGGGGCTCTTTCTGCAGCAAATTCTGCCATTCAAATAGAGAAAAGAAATTTTTACTCACACCTTCTTTATTTAAAAGTTCTAAAAAAGATGAGGAAAAATCAATTGATAAAAGAAAAGGAAAAAGAAATCCAAAAACTTTTTCCTGAAAAAACAAAAGAGGAAATTCAAAAAGAATTACAAAAATTATGAGAAAAGAAATATTTATCTTAGATTGCGATTATACAAAAAGACAAAATCGCTCAATTATAAGAATTTGGGGAAAAACAAAGGAAGGGGAAACGACAGTTTTGTTTGTAGAAGATTATTATCCTTATTTTTTTGTTTATCCTGCTAATTCACAAAAAGCCAAAAAAGAAATTGAGGAAATTTTAAAAAAGGCCAAACAATCTATAAAAGACATAAAAATTACAAAAAGAAAACTTAAAGGAGAAGAAAAAGAAGTGATTCAAATTACCTGCTTTTTAGCCTCTCATACTCAAAAAGCGAGAGACCTGATAAAGATTTTGGAAAAGAAAAGGGGAGGGTCGGGATCGGTAATTAATGAATATGAATATGAGATAAACTTCTATCGGAAATTTTTAATGGATAAAAAAATTAATGGTGCCTCTTGGATTGAAGTTGAGGGTAGGGAAGTAAAACCTGACTTTCGAGTTGACAAAGCAATTTTCCCTACAAAGATCCACCCTTTAGACATTGAAGATAAACCTAAGTTAAAAATTCTTGCTTTTGATATTGAAACCTATGAGGAAAAAGGAGAAAGGAAGGTAATAATGGTTTCGATTGCATCAGAAAATTATCAAAAAGTTTTCACTTACAAAAAAGCAAGATATCCAAAATGGGTTGAGGTAGTCCAAAATGAAAAAGAACTTCTAAAAAGATTTGTTGAAGAAATCCAAAAATTAAACTCAGACATTATTCTTACTTATTATGGCGATTCTTTTGATTTTGAAGTTTTAGATGAAAGATGCCAAAAAAATAAAGTTAAATTGACAATTTCAAGAGATAATCGGGAAACCAGGTTTGCAAGAAGAGCAAGAATTTCAGCAGCAAGGTTGAACGGTATTGTTCATATAGACCTTTTTAATTTCATTCAAAATATTCTCTCGCCTAATTTACAGACCGAAGTATTAACTTTAGATGCAGTGGCGCGAGAGATTTTAAGAGATCAAAAAATTCAATTTGAGTTTGAGGAGATAATTGAGGCGTGGAGAAGGGAGAAAAATTTAGAGAAATTGGCCGAGTATTGCAAAAAAGATAGCGAACTTACTTTAAAACTTGGCAAAATTTTACTTCCCCAGATTTTTGAACTTTCAAAAATTGTAGGACAGACGATTTTTGATGTTTCAAGAATGACCTACAGCCAACTTGTTGAATGGCATCTTTTGAAAAAAGCAAACGAAAAAAACGAACTTTTACCAAACCAGCCAAAATTTGATGAAATTTTAAAAAGAAAGCGATTCACTTTTGCCGGAGGATTTGTTAAAGAACCAATTGGGGGAATTCATAAAAACTTAGCGGTTTTAGATTTTAGGTCCTCTTATCCAAGCATTATCATTACTTTTAATATTTCGCCCGAAACTTTTAAATGTAAATGTTGCAAGGATAATGGTTTTAAGGTGCCCGGGCTTAACTATTGGTTTTGCAAAAAGAAAAAAGGGTTTATTCCTGATGTTTTAGAAGATTTAATGAAAAAGAGATTAGAAATTAAGGCACAACTTAAAAAATTGAAGGGAGATTCGATTGAATATGAGACTTTGGCCAACCGTCAATTTGCAATAAAAACTATTCTCAATGCTACTTATGGCTATATGGGATTTCCTGCTTCTCGTTATTACTGTAAAGAGTGTGCTGAGAGCGCAGCAGCATTTGGAAGATATTGGATTGGAAGGATTATTGAAGAAGCCGAAAAATTTGGTTTAACTGTAGTTTATGGAGACACTGATTCAGTTTTTGTGAAGGCAAAAGACGATATAGAAAAAGAATCAGAGAAATTTTTGAGATATATTAATAATAAACTACCCGGAATGATGGAATTAGATTTGCAAGGTGTTTATTTAAGAGGTATTTTTATTCCAAAAGGTGCTGCTCCGGGAGCGGCTAAAAAAAGATATGCTCTTTTGGACAAAGAAGGAAATCTTTTAATAAGAGGGCTTGAGACTGTAAGAAGAGATTGGTGTAATTTGGCAAAAGAAGTTCAAAGGGAGGTGTTAGATTTTGTTTTAAATAAAGAAGACGTTGATGGGGCAAAAAAGTATGTTAAAAAAGTTATTAAAAATCTAAAAGAGCAAAAAATCTCTCTAAGAGATTTAACAATTTATGAAGATTTAACAAAACCAATTGAAGAATATAAACTCGTCTCTCCGCATGTGGTAGCAGCAAGGAAAATGAGAGAAAGAGGAATTGAGGTAGAACCGGGTCAAACAATTATGTTTGTGATTACAAAAAAAGGAACTTCAATTTCAGAAAAAGCAGAACCAGTTGAATTTGTTAAAATTGAAGATATTGATATTGATTATTACGTCCATCACCAAATTTTACCTGCCGCCCTAAGGATTTTAAAGGTCTTAGGGATAGATAAAAAAGATTTATTATGATAATCTAAAAAATGAAAAGTATAATTAAAAAGACAAAAAAACAGATTAAAGATTTAAAAATTCAGGGAGCAACTAATATTGCTAAAGTTTCAATTTTGGCTATCTCTAATTATGCAAAAAGAGGAAAGTTTAAAAATAGCAAAGATTTTTACAAAAAAATTTCTAAAGCAGCAAAAGAATTAGCTTTTGCTCGTCCTACTGAGCCTTTGACACAAAATGCAATGAGATTTTTGTTATCAGAGATTCAGAACGAAAGAGATTTAGAATCAGCAAAAGACAAGCTCTTTATTGCTTGTAATAAAATGCTTGAGATTTTGGAGGCAGCGAAAGAAAAGATTGCAAGATATACCTCTAATATTATTGAAAACAGTGATAAAATTTTTACTCATTGTCATTCCTCAACTGTGGAAAAAGGATTAATTTTAGCGAAAAAGAGAGGAAAAGTATTTGAGGTTTTTAATACCGAAACAAGGCCTCTTTATCAGGGGAAAATTACTGCAAAAAATTTAATAAAAGCCGGCATTCCTACCACAATGGTTGTTGATTCTTCTGCCGGTTTTTTAATTTCAAAATATTCGGGAAAAGATTTAATGATGACAAAGGTATTAATTGGATGCGATGCAATTTTAGAAGATGGATCGGTTATTAACAAAATTGGCAGTTTTGGAATTTCTCTTTCTGCGTATTATGAGAAAGTTCCTTTATATGTGACAACCTCGCTTTTAAAATTTACTCCAAAATCTTGGATAAAAATTGAAAAAAGATCTCCAAAAGAGGTATGGAGGAATGCTCCAAAGGGATTAAAGATTATTAACTTTGCCTTTGATATCGTTCCGGCTAAATTTATTAAAGGGATAATTTGTGAGAAAGGTTTAATAAAACCAACCCAAATTAAAAAAACGATTAAAGAATTCTATCCATGGATTTTTACAAATTCTCACATCTTGCAATAGACAAAAAGCCTAACAAAGATTCAATAATTGCTTTATTTAAAATTACCCCTCAAAAAGGATTAAAGTTAGAAAAAGTAGCCGAGGCTGTAGCGGCTGAGTCTTCGGTTGGCACTTGGACCCAACCTAAAACTTTAAATAAAAGGATTTTTGATAAATTAGCAGCAAAAGTTATTTCTATTAACAAAAAGACTAATTTAGTAAAAATTGAATACCCCATTGAACTTTTCGAAAGGAAAAATATTTGCCAATTTTTATCTACCATCGCAGGAAATGTTTTCTCAATGAAAATTGTAAAGAGTCTGCGACTGGAGGATGTAGAATTCCCAGAAAAATATATTAATGGTTTTTTGGGCCCTTGTTTTGGATTAGAAGGGGTAAGAAAAATATTTGGCATCTATGATCGCCCAATAATTGGATGTATTATAAAACCTAAAGTTGGTCTCTCGCCTCAAAAGACAGCAGAGGTTGCTTATAAGATATGGAAAAATGGAGTCGATTTAATAAAAGATGATGAAACCTTAACTGATATGAAATTTTGTAAATTTGAAAAAAGAGTTAAGGAAGTAATTAAGGTAAGAAAAAAAGTAGAAAAAGAAACAGGAACAAGAAAAGTGTTTGTGTTTAATGTTACTTCTCCAATTGATGAGGCAATAAAAAGGGCAAAATTGGTTAAGAAATATGGTGGAAGATGTGTGATGGTGGATGTGGTATCAATGGGATTTTCCGCTTTAGATTATTTTAGACGTCAAAATTTAGGATTAATTATTCATGGACACCGAGCAGGACACTCAGCCTTTACAAGAAATAAAAATCATGGAATTTCAATGCTTGTTTTGGCAAAACTTTTAAGATTGGTAGGAGTTGATCAACTTCATACAGGAACTGTAGTAGGAAAAATGGAGGGAAAAAAAGAAGAGGTAATAAGAATTAATGAGTTTTTAAGAGGTAAGTTTGGAAAACTAAAACCAGTTTTGCCAATTGCTTCTGGTGGAATGCATCCTGGTCTTGTTCCAAAGTTGATGAAGATTTTAGGAAGAGGTCTTGTAATAAATTTTGGTGGAGGAATCCATGGTCATCCAAAAGGATCTGGCCCAGGAGCAAAAGCAGTTTATCAGGCAATTGAAGCTACAATGAAGAAAATTCCTTTAAAGGAATATGCGAAAGCTCACAAAGAATTAAAAGAAGCCCTTGATTATTGGGAAAATTAGATCATAAATTTAAATTAAAAAAACCTATGAAAAAAACAATTTTTTATTTAAAAGCAAAAATTATTGATATTGAGGCAAGGGTTGCCTGGATTGTGGTTTTAAATAAATTAGATTGTCAAAAATTAGGAATAAAGCCAGGTGATGGGTTGGTAATGCATCTTAAAGGACAAAGTATTGGAGTGTATGTAGATGTGACAGACGAATTGGTTAGAGAAGGAGAGGTAGGAATTTTCGAGGATTTATCCCAAAGATTTGAAATTGATGAAAGCGAGAAATTAGAATTTTCACTTTTGGCCAAACCTCAATCTTTAGATGCGATTCAGAAAAAACTCTTGGGAGATGAGTTAACCTATAAAGAAATGTATTCTATTGTTTCCGATATTGTCTCTCGCAAATTAAATGATGTAGCAGTAGCGTTTTTTGTAGCCTCTTCATTTTTTGAAAAAATTTCAACAAAAGAACTTTTTTATCTAACAAAAGCAATGGCAGAGACAGGAAAAAAGATTAAATTTCCTGGAATTGTAGCCGATAAACATTCTGTTGGTGGGCTTTGTGGAAACGAAACTACTCCGATAATTGTTCCAATTGTCGCAAGTTATGGAATTTATATCCCAAAAACTTGCTCCCGAGCGATAACTTCTGCTTCAGGTACTGCCGACACAATGGAAACTATAGCTAAAGTTTCTTTTTCAACCAATGAATTAATAAAAATTGTTAAGAAAACAAAAGGGTGTATTGTTTGGGGAGCAGGAGATATTGTCCCCTCAGATGCAAGAATCATTGAAGTTGCAAGCCAACTTCTGGTTGAGTCTTATCCGAAGTTAGTTTCAAGCATTGTTGCTAAAAAAGTGGCAATGGGAGTAAAGTATTTGGTGATTGATATTCCAGTAAACAAATATGCAAAAATAAAAAACAAAAAAGAAGCAGAAGAATTAAGGAAATTATTTGAAGGGATTACAAAAAGGTTTAAAATAAAAACTTATGTTTCAGTAAATTATACAAAAGGTCCTATTGGAAGAGGAATTGGGCCTGCCCTGCAGGTTTATGATGATCTTCTAGTTTTGGAACAGAAAGAAAACCGCCCAAGAGATTTAGAAGAGAGAGCAGTGGAGCTTGCAGGCTATATTTTGGAACTTGTGGGTAAAGCCAAAAAGGGTGAAGGTAAAGAAAAAGCAAAATCTGCTTTAAAATCTGGTAAGGCATTGGAAAAATTTAGAGAAATTGTAAAAGCCCAAGGAGGTGATTCAAAAATTAATTCTGATAAAATTAAGCCGGCTAAGATTATATATGAAGTAAAAGCCAAAAAATCAGGGAAGGTGAAGGAAGTTATTAACTATCATTTATCAGAAATTGCCCGGATTTTAGGGGCGCCATTTACAAAAGGAGCAGGCATTTATTTAAACAAAAAACAAGGAGAGGAATTTAAAAAAGAAGAGACTCTTTATACTTTATATGCTCCAACTAAATTTCGATTAAAAATGGCCCTAAAAACTCTTAAAAAGAAAAAACTACTTGTGGTAAACTGAATCATTTTAAAAACGATATAATAAATTTGAAATGAAGATAGTAATAGATACAAATCTTTTTGTAGCAGGATATTTTAATAAAGACAGCGCCTCGGCAAAAATTTTAAAAATGATAAAAAGAGGAAAAATTCAGGCTCTTTGGACAGAGGAGATTAAAAAAGAGGTTGAAAGAATTATTAAGAACATTAAGGCAAGAAAAAAATTCCAAAAAGAAGTTAAGGAAATTTTTAGAGAAGAAAATAAAGTTGAACCAAGGTTTAAGATTAAAGAAATAAAAGAAGATCCAGATGATAATAAATTTTTAGAGTGTGCTTATTTTGGCAAAGCACAGGCAATTGTGAGCAACGATAAGCACCTGCTTTCTCTTAACTGGTTTCGAGGAGTTCCAATTTATACTCCAAAAACCTTTGTTGAATTATTTGGAGGATAACTTTTCTTAAACAAAAAATTAAAAAGTTAATAAAAAAATGTTTGAAAGACTAAAACAATTTAGAGAATTAAAACGAATTCAAGAGAAAATAAAAAAAGAAAAAATAGAGGCAGAAAAGCAAGGAACAAAAGTAGTATTAGGTGGCAATTTAGAGGTGATAGAAATTAGACTAAATCCCGAGCTTGATAGGGAAACTCAAGAGAAGGTTTTAAAAGAATGTTTCAATGAAGCGATTTCGCAAATCCAACAAAAAACAGTCGGAGAGATTTTTAAAATGATTTCCTAAATAATACAAAAATGAGCAAAATTTATGTAATCAATTCGCAAGGTAAAAAAGAACCTTTTTCGTTTAAAAAAGTTTATCGAAGTGCAAGAAGGGCTGGAGCCTCAAAAGAATTGGCTTTTAGAATTGCTAAAGAGATAGAAAAAGAAGCACATCCGGGCATTAAAACAAGAAAAATTTTTAAAAGGGTTCTACAGTTGTTAAATCAAGAAGATAAACCAACTGGTATTAGGTTTAATTTAAAAGAAGCAATAAGAAAACTTGGACCTACTGGTTTTCCTTTTGAAAAATATATCGGTGAAATTTTTAAAGCAGAAGGATATAATGTTTCGTTTAATCTTCATCTATCAGGCAAATGTGCTGTGTTATATGAGATTGATTTTATCGCCTCAAACCAAAATAAGGTATACATAGGAGAATGTAAATTTCATAAAAACCCTGGGGAAAGAGTAGATTTAAAAGTGGCTCTAATGAACTATGCCAGATTTTTAGATTTAAAAGAGAGCAAATATATGCAAAAGTTTTACGGTCTAGAAATTTATCCCTTAATTGTTACTAATACAAAATTCACCAATCAAGTCATTAAATATTCAAATTGTGTTGGGCAGAAACTTTTGGGGTGGAAATATCCAAGAGGAAAAGGGCTAGAAAAACTTGTTGAGACAAACAAACTTTATCCTGTAACGATTTTACCTTCATTTAGACGATCAATGATTGAAGTTTTCTCTCAAAAGAGAATAATGCTTGTTAAGAATCTTTTTGAACACCCAAAAGAAGAACTTTTTGAATCTCTTCATCTTCCCTTTAAGTATCTTGATAAATTGTTAGAAGAAGCCAAAGTTTTAATTAGTTAAATCTATGAATGTAGAGAAGTTTATCCAATCAATTACAAAAGAGGCAGGCGGCAGATTGTTGAGATGTTTTAGGCAGGAGAATCGACTTGTCGCAATAAGGGGTACTTCCAAAGAAGTAGTGACTCGCTATGATAAGATAATTGATAAGTTTATTGTTCAAAAAATTCAAAGAGAATTTCCAGATCATAGTATTTTAAGCGAAGAAAGCGGGTTGATTAAAAGGAAAGAAGAATTTTTATGGATTGTAGATTCTTTAGACGGTTCAGGGAACTTTGCAGGCAAGAACCCTCTTTTTTCAGTTTGTGTTTGTTTGTGTTTAAAAGGGGAACCATTTTTATCAGCAATTTATGCTCCGGCAATTAATGAGTTTTATTATGCAAAAAAGTCAAATGGAGCTTATTTAAATGGCAAGAAGATTAAAGTATCCAAAATAAATAAATTAAAAGAAAGCTACATTGTTTATTGTGAGGGCAACGAGAAAAATAAAAAACGAATTGCAAAGATATTTTTTGAAATATATCCAAAAGTTACTGAATTGAGAAAAATTGGATCCGCAGGAATAGAATCAGCCTGGGTGGCAAAAGGTGCAGTAGATGGGTATTATACTACAAAAATTGATCCGTGGGATGTAGCAGCAGGAGTTTTGTTAGTAGAGGAAGCGGGAGGAAAAGTTTCTGATTTTAAAGGTAATCCTTGGAAGATAGATCGCCAAGATTTAATATTTTCCAACTCCTTAATTCATAAGAAACTCCGATCCTACTTGAAAGAATTGTAGAAAGCAAAGAGCAAAAAAGATCGGAGGTAAAGTGGATTGACAAGGAGGTTTGGATGTTTACAATTTTAAATAGTTATGAGTTTGTTGCTAAATAAAATTGAGTCTAGAAGGCAGCCCGTCTCGCTTTTCGGGATGTTTATTAT